>Ga0207831_100326_pt1 | contig 18910 bp, 14 predicted proteins | sample TtanPargueraPR_7_FD_187741 | JGI IMG/M metagenome (GOLD analysis project Ga0207831, IMG submission 187741) | Aerobic enrichment media microbial communities from Bioluminiscent Bay, La Parguera, Puerto Rico - Tt and M1 (2) (SPAdes) | ecosystem: Environmental > Aquatic > Marine > Unclassified ... | reverse complement strand
CAATCGCATGGGCCATGGCGTCCACTGCTGCGGCAAGAATCATGTTCCGGCTTTGCGTGACAAGAATCTGCGGATCAATGATGGAAATATTGGAAACGAGTGACCGGCTGATGATGGACATTTTCACCTGCCGTTTCATGTCCGTGATGATGCAATATTGCGAGATGTCCGAGCTGCTGCCCGCCGTACTGGGGATGAGGATCATGGGTGGCAGGGGACGCATTATCTGGTTTGCACCCTCGTAATCGCGGATTTGGCCGCCGTTGCCCGCTATCACGCCGATGCCTTTTGCCACGTCCATGGGACTACCGCCGCCAAGGGCGATGATCACGTCGCATTTTTCCTTTTCGTAGAGCCGTGCCCCTTCATGCACCTGACAATCGCGGGGGTTTGAATCCACATTGTTGAAATAGACGCAATCCAGGCTGTTGGCCTTTAGTATTTCCTTGACGAGATCGACCCACCCTGCGGTTTCAAGCCCGTTATCGCTGACGAAAAGGATACGCTTGGCTCCAACGCGGCGTGCACATTGTGGCAGGTGGGTAATGGACCCGTGTCCGAAAATTATGTCCGGTATGGCAAATTTGGTGCTGAGCACTGTTTGATACCTCGGAACAAAAAGAGTCCCATCTGTCAGGAGGTTGTTGACGAATCATTAGGTTGGCCTGAAATCATTTTTTTTTCAACCCGCATTGCAAAATGTTGCGCTCTTTTGCGCGAAAGGGGCTAGGCCACTGGCGGCAGTTCTGGGTTTCGACATGTTCGCATGGTTCCTGAGCTGCACCGAAAAGCGCATGGAACCTTTGCTGAAGGGGATGATTGGTTGTGGTTCATGAATTTTGGAATGAGAGAAACGCGCAACACTTCTTTTTCTATATTTTTGGCGGCAGTTGGTCAGATTACTTTTTTACAAAAAAACGAACGTATTTTGCAATAAATTGTGTGCATTGATATTTAGTAAACCCTGACGAATGGATGACTTTTGCAAACGTCGTCGTTGGCTATACATCCGTTTTGGCCTTGTGAGGGGGGCTTTGACAGGAACCTGCCTTTTTGCGCGAAAATATAATTTCGTTGAATTGCTTTGGTTCTGGTACCCGGATTTTTTGCTTCCATTTCTGTTCGCTTCTGAACTGAACAGCGTAAAGGCTGCTTTCTCCTGCAATGCATTGATGTTGCAGGGCTTTATTGAGAATAAAATTCAAATTCATTATCAATTAAAGACTGCTCCCTGATGAACGAACAGGTGGCAACAGCTGCCGAAGTACTCCTAATCGTTCATTATATTACAGATAATATTTGTATTGCTTGAATATGCCATGCAGCGATGTGGTTAGCTGTGTTTTGTCAATTGTCGATGATTGTTGTTTATGTCGAGAACGTAATGAGAGGGGTTTATGATGAAGATACTTTTTTTTGCAATGCCCATGAGGGGTATTTGGCATAATTGCAATTTGGAGAAAAAAAACGTTTTGAGTATTTATAAAATAATTATGCTTGCAGCACTTATAGTGGTGCTGATGCCGATATTAAGCATTGAGAATGCCTATGCAGAAGAATCTGGAGATAAGTATTATAATTTTTCAATTTCCAAAATAAATCTGGAAAAAGGAATTTCTGATTTTGCATTACAGTGCAATATAAAAGTTCATTATGATGAGAGGATTGTAACGGGAAAGGAAACAAATGGAATAAGTGGAAGGCTTACTGCCCAGGAAGGATTGAAACAGTTGTTGGCGGGGACGGGGCTGACAGGCAAGATCTCCGGTGACGGCACATTGGTCATTGTTCCTCTCGGACAGGAAAAGGATACGGTTTTGCCTACCATGCAGGTGCAGGGCGCGGCCATCGGGACACATGAAATTTCCGTGGACAAGTTGCGTCGCTCCATGGCCAGGGATATGGCGGACGTTTTTCGGGATGATCCTTCTCTTGTGGTTGGCGGTGGTGCTCGCAATGCACAGCGTCTTTACGTGCGGGGCGTGGAGGCGACAAATCTGAACATCTCCATTGACGGCGCGAAACAGGGTGGAAGCCTGCACCAGCACCGTGGCGACATCGGGTCCATTGACCCCACCCTGCTGAAAAAGGTTTCGGTGCAGACCGGTTCCAGCGCAGACGCGGGGCCGGGAGCCCTTGGCGGTAGCATTCGTTTCGAGACAGTCGATGCACAGGATTTGCTGGAATCCGGGGAAAAAGTGGGGGCCATTGTCCGGGGTGGATACGGAAGCACGGACAAATCATGGCGTGGCAGCACAACCGTTTTTGGCAAGGTGTCGGATCATTTTGGACTTATGGGTAATTTTTCCGGGCTTGATCGTCGGGATTACGCCGTGGGCGGCGGGGATGAAGCCGAAAATACCGCCGGTGAGGATTACGATTTCATGCTCAAGATGAGCATGTTGGAATTCAACAATCACAGTCTGCGGGTTAGTGCTGAACATAAGCGGGATTCCGGCCTTTATGTGTGGGGAGGCGCAGGAAGCGACATGGGCTATGCCTCCGGTGCGGACCCTGTGTATGTGTATACCGAGCGTAACAGTTATGTTGTCGACCACCGTTTCAACCCGGACAATCCATATGTCGATTCACATATCAACCTTTACTACAATGAGAACTCGGTTGAAAACCGCGACAGCAATTCCGAATACGCCGCGGACACGCTGGGCGGAGATATACGGAATACGTTCCACTTTGCCTTTGGTTCTGTTCAGAATAATTTGACCACCGGCCTGGATTACGTTGCGGAGAACAATACTGCGGATGCCAGTGGTACGGATACGGACAACGATTCGCACAATCTCGGGCTGTTTTTGCAAAACAGGCTGAGTTGGGGACCGACCCGGCTTTCCTTTGGCGCGCGTCTGGACGAATATGGCGCCGAGTTTGGGGAAAATGACATCGACGGCAGCCGGGTGTCTCCGAACGTGGGCATGGAGTACGATCTGTTCTCCGGGCTGACGGCATTTGCCAATTATGGCCAGGCTGTCAGGGCTTCCGGCATTATTCCCGGATCGTGGCTGGCCAACATCAATCAGAACACGGTGTTTTCGGTCGAGGCTCCCGAAACCTCGGAGCGGTATGAAGGCGGCCTGCGTTTTCGCAAGAACGGTCTTTTGCTGCCCACTGACTCCCTGCAGGTCGAATGGACCTACTTTGACTCCCGCATGAAAAACATCATCACGGCCCAAGGTGGAAAGGGCGGTGTGGTGAAGGCCATCATGAACTCGGACCCGTTGTTCTCCAAAGGCTGGGAAGCCCGTCTCGGATGGGGGATCGAAGCATTCAATACCTCGGTAGGCTATACCCACGTCACCACCCGCGACGAAAATGGGGATCCCGTGTCAGTAACCCGGCGCCTTGCCGCTTCCACCGGAGACCGGTTGGTTTGGGACAACCGGTTCAGCTTTCTGGATTCCTGGACCTTCGGTTACACCATGACCTACGTGGCCCGTCTGGAAGACGTGCCTTCCGGGGAAGACGAGCGCCCCGGCTATCTGATCCATTCCGTCCAGGCAGAGTGGACTCCCGAGTTTGTGCCCGGGCTGACGCTGATTTTGGCTGTGAACAATCTGTTTGACCGTAAATACAGCGAGCAGACCAGCATTGCCGACAGCGACGGCAACGTCCTTTCCGAACCCGGCCGGGATATACGGCTTGGTTTCGAGTATCGCATGTAATCCTTTTGAACATAACTGAAATTAACCACAAAGGAGATTCCCATGCTTCAAACACGAAGTTTGTCGATGATCATTGCGGCGGTCTTTGTTTCCCTCTTTTTCCTTCTGGCTTCAGCCCATGCGGACGGTGGTGGAAAACTCTACCTTGTCGGTCTCGGTGTGGGCGACAGGGACAACATGACCATCCGCGCCCGGAAAACCATTGCCGGGGCAGATGTGATTTTCGCCATGAAAGGCATACGGGAGGGATATGCGGATTTGCTCTCCGGCAAGGAAGTGCATGAGGCTGGTCACGGCCTGTTCGCCTCGTTCGGGCACCACAGGAGCGCCGATAAGGTCAAGGCTATGGAACGGGAGGCCCGGACGGTCATCAGAAGTGCCGTTGCTGCAGGCAAGACCGTGGCCATTCTGGATGGCGGTGATCCCATGGTTTACGGCCCGCATACGGGCTACCTGAAGGAATTTGCCGATCTCAATCCCGAAGTCGTTCCCGGATTGTCCAGCTTTAACGCTGCCAATGCAGCACTGTTGCGCGGAGTTGCCAGCGGACAGGTCAGTCACTCCGTCATCATGACGGCCGCCATGGGGGCGCGGAAAGGATACAAAGGCAAGGACTCGTTGGCCGAGCTGGCAAAGACGCAGTCGACCATGGTCTTTTTCACCATGGGAATGAACTTGCCCGAGGTCATCAAGCAACTCAGACAGAGCTACCCCGGCGACACGCCTATCGCCATCGTTTCCCATGCCGGTTACCGGGAAAAGCAGAAGGTGCTGAAAGCGACGCTGGACACGATAATAGGCAAGCTTGATGGTGGAAGACTGCCTTTTGAACACCTGATTTATGTCGGGGACTTTCTTAAATGAAAAAACAGTCGGCTGGCGCAGGGGGCCTGAAGCGCGAAATGGGTCTGGGGTCCGCATTTATTGTGGTTGTGGCAAATATGCTGGGTACCGGCGTTTTTGTCATTCCCGGATTCATCATTGCGGAGTTGGGAAGTGCCCAATCCCTGTTGGTGTGCTGGCTTGTCGGCGGGCTTTGCGCTCTGGCCGGGGCCCTGTGCTATGCCGAATTGGGGGCAATGATGCCCCATGCTGGCGGAGAATACGTTTACCTCCGGCGGACGTTTGGAAGACTTCCGGCTTTTCTGTCGGGGTGGGTTTCACTGATCGTCGGGTTTTCCGCTCCAATTGCCGCAGCGGCTATCGCGTTCGCCACCTATATGCTGGGAGGCGAACACGAGCCGTGGCTTGTTCTGGAATGTTGCGGAAGGCCGTTGATCAACATTTCCGCCACAACGTTGCTTGCCGTCGGGGTTGTGGTCCTGCTTTCGCTGGTCCATTACCACAGCGTCCGTCTCGGGCGCCGGGTGCAGAATCTGCTTACGGTTTTCAAGATAGGATTTGTGCTTGCATTCGTCGTTGCCGGACTTTGCTTCGGTACAGGGGATGCCTCGCGGGTTTCCGGGGTGCTCACATCCGCCCCCTCTTCAGTGTTTAGCCCCGGATTCGCCGTATCGCTGATTTTCATTTCCTTTGCATACAGTGGATGGAATGCTGCAGCTTACCTCGGAGGCGAGATCAGGAATCCCGGCAGGAATGTCCCGCTGGCGTTGGTCCTCGGCACCATATCCGTTATTTTGCTCTACCTGCTGTTGAACGCGGTCTACATATTCGCGCTGCCTGTGGAATCCATGAAAGGTGCGTTGGATCTCGGAATAAAAGCCGGTGCTGCCCTGTTCGGGGCAAAGGTCGGAAGGGGTGTGGGATTGGCCATCGCTTTCGGTCTTCTTTCCGTTATCAGTGCCATGATTATGGCCGGGCCGAGAGTGTATTATGCCATGGCGTGCGATGGAGTGTTCTTCAAGGGCTTTTGTCGGGTAAATGTAAAGGGCCGAACTCCGGCAAGATCGATTCTGCTTCAGGGCGGGTTGGCTGTCCTGATGATTTTGAGTGCGGCATTTGAAACGCTGCTTGCCTATATCGGGTTCACTCTTGCTCTTTCGTCGGTAATGACCGTTTGCGGACTGATTCGGATGCGCCTGGCGGAACCGGACATGCCAAGGCCTTACCGAACTTTGGGATATCCTTTGACCCCGGCACTTTTCATAGCCGTGAATCTATGGATCATTGCCTACTCGCTGTTCAGTCGCCCTTTAGCCGGGATTATCGGCATGGGAACCATTGTTCTCGGCATTCTTGTTTTCAAGCTTTTTACCGTTACTGATGATGAAGAATGGGATGTGTTGCATGGCGAGCAGTGTAGCGTCATGGCTGGATCAGAGGGTGAGGACGGAACGGGGAATCCGTAATGGCCAACAGCAGGGTGGGGAACGTTCATTCCGGTTTCTATTATATGTATGATTACCGGGAAATATAAATAGTATTGATTGCTAGGTGCTGGTGCGGCATAATTGCCATAAACAAGTTCCTGAACATGAACCGAACTGCTTGCTGACGTTGTTGTGGACAGTGCGTTGTCAATTCCGTGCAGGAAAGGGGATAAGGGCTTCATATGGAGAAAACGTTGCAAACCACCGGACAGATGTTGGAAAAAACCCCTGAAGGTTCAGTGCTGAAGGAATTGTCGGCAGAACCAGAAGCTGGTTTCCGGGGCTTGCTGATGAAGGAACCGCCGCAGACTTTTGAAGTTGAAGGATTTCGAAACAAATTGTGGATTTCGGTACCGCTTGTTCCCACATTTGTCCGGCGTAAGGTGGTCGGGTATTCTCAGGAAGCCAAGCTGCTTGATCCTTATTCCATAACCGTGACTCCCCCGAACAGTGGGACCAAAGCCTCCTTTCAGAGCGAAACCATAGCACTTCATATTTACCTGGAGAACGATTTGATCATGGATATGGCGGACAGTCGGGGAGAGCGGTTTCATCCCGGTTCCCTCGGTCCTGCATTTGGCTTGAGTGATGTCCGGCTGGCTTCAGTGGTGCAGCACATGATTTATGAGATGTTTAACCCCGATGAGGCCAGATCCATTGGTATGGAATACCATGTCAGCAACGTCGCGTCTCTTGTTCTGGAACGGTTGCCTTCCCATTCGTTCGGTTTCTCAAGATATGAAAGGGACGGACTTTCGTCCGTTCAGTTGAAGCGCGTGTTGGATTACATTGAGGCGAATATTTCCTCCAAGATCGGTGTCCAGCAGCTTGCGGACCTTGTTTCACTCAGCAGAAGCAATTTCATGAAACGTTTCAAAATTTCCACGGCTTTTACACCACATCAGTATGTCATGCGGCTTCGTGTTTGCCGGGCCAAGCACATGATCCGGTCGCACAGGCTTGAGCTTGCGGATATCGCTGTTTCGTGCGGGTTTTCGGATCAAGCGCATTTTTCAAATGTGTTTAGTAGGCTGGAAGGCATTACACCACTTCAATACCACAGGCTTCATCGATGAAAACCTGGTGTCTTGGGAAGAGCGCTTCCTGCGGAAGGACACAGAGGCCAATTCCTTCTTGTACCGGTTGCTTCATATTGTTTTGAACAGGAGCATCTTTGATGTTGTCCGCTGGTTTCGGTAAAATGGGGATACGAAAATCGCTTGCTTTTCCCTTCCAAGAAAGTATCTTTTGGAGTGGTGTCCAGTTGTTGCTCTTGGGTGTATTAAATTGCCTCCGCAGGAAAATAAGAGTCTTGTCGCAGCAATCCCCGCCTCGCGCACGGCCCATGCGTGAAAGGGGAAAAGCCTTTCTTCACGGATAAACGTCAGTCATGCACAAAAGCAGAAAATTCGAGCTGGTGTTCAAGGACAGGATCGGAATCGTCTTTGATATCACAAAGCTTCTCCAAGACCATCATATGAATATCATTTCGATGGAGGTCGAGCAGAAAGGCGAATTTGCTCATGTCGCCCTGGAAATAAACAATGGGAAAAATCAGGTGCACAAAGATGTGCTTTTCAAACTTTTTTCCGAACTGCCGGGCATTGAGAAATATTCCGAGTTGAACCGTTTGCCGCAGGAAAAGCGCGCACTCTGGTCCAGAATTCTGTTTGACTGGATGAGCGAAGGTATCCTTTCCGTGGATTCCCACGGGATCATCAACACGGCCAACAGCGTTGCCTGCCGTATTCTCGGACTCCCGTATGAAGATTTGGTCAACACTCATGTGAGCGAGGTGGGGGGTGACGACAACGTTCTTTTTGACTGTGTGAAAAAAAAGATACCGGTCAGCAGGAGGAAATCCGCTGTCACCAGTACCGGTAGGGTGGAGTTTTACGGATCGGCAAAACCTATTTTCAACTCTCGTGGCAATTTTGCCGGCGCTGTGTTGCTGATGAAGGATCTCAAGGAAGTCAAGGCAATGGTCGATGCGGTCATGGCACCCATTGATACGACCTTTGACGATTTTATCGGAGACAACAAGGCTATCCAGAATCTGATTTCGTTTGCAAAGAAGACCTCGGGTCTGGATACCACTATTTCCATCACCGGCGAAAGCGGAACCGGTAAGGAACTTTTCGCCAAGGCCATCCATTTCAAAAGCGGCCGGACCGGCCCCTTCATCCCCATCAACTGTGCCGCGCTGCCTGAAGCCCTGATTGAGAGTGAACTTTTCGGTTATGTTGACGGGGCGTTTACCGGCGCCAAGAAAAAGGGCAAGCCCGGCTTGTTTGAGGCCGCTCACAATGGGACGATTTTTCTCGACGAAATCGGTGACATGCCGCTGGGACCGCAGGCCAAGATTCTTCGAGTCCTGCAGGACGGCTTCGTTCGTCGTATTGGCGGTGTCGAACAGATTCCAGTCAACGCCAGAGTCATCACCGCTACGAACAAAAGCCTGAATGAGATGGTGGAGGCAGGAGAGTTCCGCGAAGACCTTTTTTATCGAATCAACGTGCTGAACATCCGGATTCCTCCGTTAAGGGAGCGGTTGGACGACATTCCCCTGCTGGTCGAATCCTTTTTGCGCGAATTCAACCGCAGATTGCAGAAAGAGGATCAGGTGGTTACCCCGGAAGCGTTGGAGCAACTTTGTTCCTATAATTGGCCGGGAAACGTGCGAGAGTTGCGCAACGTCATTGAACGGGCTTCCATTCTCAGTGACTCCGTTCGAGTTACTGCCGAATCCATCCATTTCAACACGAAACCACTCTGTTGCGGCCAGCAATGCCACCCCGTGCAAAAGAAACCGAAAAGGCCCCTTAAAGAGATGGTCAGCGCCTATGAGATGAATTTGGTTCTTGAGACACTCAATTCCACTTCGAGCATTCGACAGGCGGCCAGGAAACTTCATCTTTCCCATACTGCATTGTTGAGAAAAATTGAAAAATATCAGTTGAACAAAAAAGAAGCTTCCTGCTGGGAGTCCGCCCCCCAGCCATTTTAGCGTTTCCGCTTACGTCTTTTCTCCTGTCTTTCATCCGATGTTTTGACCCGGAGATGTGATTTATTTTTTCGGGTTTGTTTTTTGCGCAAAGCTCTTTCACTGCTTCTGGTAACAAATTTACAGGTTGGAAACAAAACGAACCACAGCGTTATAGCTTAGTTATTACAAAGTATTAACAAATTATTTTTTTCTTTTTGGAAACAAAACGAACCGTTTGTAATGCGGTTTAAATCTATATCTTTTCTTGCATAATTTTTAAGTCCTGAAATTATAACAAGCTGATTTAGTAGATTTTTTTACTAAAAAATCAGAACAGCAAGCAGCCTGTTTTCGCGTTGGCATGAGGATTGCCTTAGAGATACTGCGGTCCAACTATTGAGTTCAATGTTACGTAAACGTTAACAGTACTATCTTGGAGGTTTTACAATGAAAGTCGGAATCCTGAAAGAAATCAAAAAGGCAGAAAACAGAGTTGCGATGACACCCAACGGTGTAGAAGTCATGTGCGCCAATGGCCATGAGGTCATGGTGGAGGCTTCCGCTGGTGTGGGAAGCGGTTTTTCGGATGATGCGTATGTCGCAGCCGGTGCCGAAATCATCAAGACTCCTGCCGAAATATTCGCTGCCTGCGACATGGTCATGCATGTCAAGGAGCCGCAACCGTCTGAATACGACCTGGTTCGCGAAGGTCAGATCGTCTTCACTTACTTCCACTTTGCTCCGGATGAGCCGCTGACCCGCGCATTCATCAAGAACAAGTCCGTCGCAGTCGCTTATGAAACCATGGAAGGCCCTGCTGGCGACCTCCCGCTGCTCACTCCCATGAGTGAAGTCGCAGGACGTATGTCCATTCAGGAAGCAGCCAAATATCTGGAACGTGATTTCGGTGGTCGCGGCCTGCTGATGGGCGGTGTTACCGGTGTTGCTCCCGCAAACGTTGTCGTCATCGGCGGCGGTGTCGTCGGAACCAACGCTGCCAATATGGCTTGCGGTCTCGGCGCCAAGGTTTATCTGCTCGACATGAATCTGGACAGGCTCCGTCATCTTTCGGAAGTCATGCCCAAGAACTGCTTCCCCATGATGAGCAGCCCCTCCCTGTTGCGCGAGCTGGTCTCCGAAGCTGATGTCGTTGTTGGCGCTGTGCTCGTTGCCGGTGCAAAGGCTCCCAAGCTGGTTACCCGCGAAATGCTGAAGTCCATGAAGGACGGCGCTGTGATCGTTGACGTCGCCATCGACCAGGGCGGTTGTTTCGAAACTTCGAAGCCCACCACTCACCAGGAACCCGTGTTTGATGTCGAAGGCGTCATTCACTACTGCGTTGCCAACATGCCCGGCGCTGTGCCCGTTACCTCCACCATGGCTCTGACCAACGCCACTCTGCCGTACGCTCTGCAGCTGGCCAACAAGGGCTGGAAACAGGCTGCCGCCGATAACCATGCAATCAAGACCGGTCTCAACATCGTCCACGGCGATGTCACGTTCAAGGGCGTTGCTGATGCCTTCGACCTCAAGTACGTGCCGGTGGACGAAGTCCTCTAAGAAACACGAGCGGCTAAGTATCGAAGATATCTAAAAGGAGAGTTTGTTACTGGAAATCCAAGGTCTAAAGCCAAGGAGATTGCATGGATTTTTTGACAGCACTAGATGGTTTGGTTGGTAAAGTAGGGGCGTTCGTCTGGGGGCCGCCCATGTTGATTCTGCTGGTGGGAACAGGCATTTGGCTTACACTCGCACTACGCGGATTGCAAATAAGGAAATTGGGATATGCACTCTATCTTGCGTTGGTGAAACGCAAGGAAGAGACAGACGAGCCTGGGGACATTACCCACTTCCAGGCACTGATGACGGCCCTTTCGGCCACTGTCGGAACCGGTAACATTGCAGGCGTCGCCACGGCTATTGCCATGGGTGGCCCCGGAGCACTGTTCTGGATGTGGGTTACTGGTCTTGTCGGCATGGCCACAAAGTATGCCGAAGCTGTTCTGGCCGTGAAGTATCGCGTTGTCGATGAAAACGGCGAAATGAGCGGTGGTCCTATGTATTATATCGCCAACGGCTTGAAAAAGCCCTGGCTCGGGGCCATCTTCGCATGCTTTGCTTCCGTAGCCGCCTTCGGTATCGGAAACATGGTTCAATCCAACTCAATTGCGGACGCGGTTCATGCCACGTACCACATCTCCCCCACCGTAACCGGGATTGTCCTGATGGTAGGTGTTGGTGCGGTGATTCTGGGTGGCATCAAGAAAATCGGTCAGGTGACCGGTCTCTTCGTGCCCGTCATGATCATCTTCTACATGATCGGCGCAATGTACATCCTTATTGCCAACGCTGCTGAGATCCCTGCCGCTCTGGGACTCATTGTCGAACAGGCGTTCAACCCGACTGCCGCTACCGGCGGATTTGCCGGGGCAACAGTGATGCTCGCTATCAGAATGGGTGTGGCTCGCGGAGTCTTCTCCAACGAGTCCGGCCTCGGTAGTGCTCCCATCGCTGCTGCGGCGGCGCAGACCAAGCAACCGGTGACGCAGGCTCTGGTGTCCATGACCCAGACCTTCATCGACACGCTGGTTGTCTGTACCATGACAGGCCTTGTCCTGATCCTCACCGGAGTATGGTCCGGTGGCCTGACCGGAGCCGAGCTGACAACCGTTGGCTTTGCAAAGGGAATGCCCGGCGGCGCGCATATCGTAACCATCGGTCTGGTGCTGTTTGCCTATTCAACCATTCTCGGTTGGAGTTATTACGGCGAAAAATCCATTGAGTATCTGCTTGGTGTAAAGGCCGTGCTTCCGTATCGGCTTCTCTTCATCTGTTTCGTGGGAGTTGGGGCTGTGGCCAAGCTCAGTATTGTCTGGAACATTTCGGACATGCTGAACGGCTTGATGGCTATCCCCAACCTGATTGGTCTCCTGCTGCTGACTCCCGTCGTTGTTTCGGAAACGAAGCAGTACTTTGAGAGAAAGGCCCACGAAGGGAGTACTTCGAAAAACGAGAACATTGCCTCTTCGGTGGCTACACCCTCTGAAGACTAGGCAAAAACGATTAAAATGGAGCTCCCCCGGACAGATGTCTGTTCGGGGGAGTTTTTTATATTCATCGAATACCGTGGTATTTGTGTGCCGACAGCATGATTTTTTTTCGTCAGTGCTTTGGTTGTGTTTTGTATATGTTTGTGGCGTTATAATTTAAGGTTTCTTGCTTTTTTTTACTATCTTGCTGCACAGCGAAGCAAACATAGCTATTTCATCCGGTTCCAGAGCTCTTTCTATGGTTTCAAGTAATTCATTCCGAAGCGATGCGGAACGGGTCAAAAACTCTTTTCCCGCCTTGGTGACGGAAATGGCATAAGAGCGCCTGTCAGTAGGATTTCGTTTCTGCACGATATATTTCTTATCAAGCAGGCGTTTTGTCAGCTTAGATATCCCGGATTGCGAAATACCTCTCAGTGCTGCTAACTCCTTAGTCGTCTTGCTTCCTTGGGTGGCCAGTATATCCAGCAGGTAGTACTGAGCTGTCGCCACCCCCTCGATGTTGAAACGATTGAGGTTATTTATGATCAGACATTGGAATGGGAGATAACTTTGCTCAAGTTCAATGTTTGCCATTATGCTGTTCCCTATGCTGCATATATTTTTTCAGGTAGCGTCCGGTTATGGAGTCGGACGTATTTGAAAGTTCCTGCGGTGTCCCTTCAAAAAGGATGGTCCCTCCTTTTTGTCCAGCTCCGGGCCCAAGGTCAATAACCCAGTCCGCCTGAGCGAGCACCTCCAGGTTATGTTCAATGACGATCAAAGTGTTTCCCCTGCTTACGAGTTTGTCCAAAACTTCCATCAGCTGTGCTACGTCCGCCATGTGCAGCCCCGTTGTGGGCTCATCGAGAATGTAAATTTGTCCTTTTTTGCCGAGTTCAGCTGCAAGTTTGACTCGTTGTAACTCCCCACCTGAAAGCGTGTCCAAGGTTTGTCCCAGAGTAATGTACCCTAGTCCTACCGTGCTCAGCCGGGAAAGAGTGTTGGCTGTTTTTTCCCCAGCAAAAAAACGGCAGGCATTGTTAATGGTTAAGGAAAGTATCTCTGCTATGTTCTTTCCCTTTAAGGTGTATTGGAGAACTTCGTGTGTGTATCGATTGCCTCTACATACTTCGCATGTTGTCACAACCGTATCCATGAATGCGAGATCCGTATAGATCTTGCCCAGACCTTTGCATGCAGGGCAGGCACCTTTTGAATTGAAGCTGAAAAGGCTCGGTGCAACACGGTTGGCTTGGGCAAATTTCTTGCGGATATCGTCGAATATGCCAGTGATTGTTGCTATGGTTGACCGCTTTGATGCATGGAGAGGCTTCTGATCGATCATGATGCAATCCGTACAGAGCTTTGGCAGCACTCCGTTGATTAGGCTACTTTTCCCGGAACCGGCTACACCAGTGACAATAGTCAGAATTTTTTTCGGGATATTTACATTGACGTTTTTCAAATTGTGCAGTGTGGCATTTTTAATGGCGATATAGCCTGCTGGTCTTCGCGGTGCTTTTTTGAAGTAAACGGTATGTCCCAGATGTTTGGCCGTCAGCGTATCTGCTTGGGCGAGGCCATCGTATGTACCTTCAAAAACGACGTTTCCACCGTTAGAACCTGCTCGGGGACCCATGTCGACAATGTGGTCGGCTATACGGATGATGTCAGGATCATGTTCCACGACGAGCAACGTGTTCCCTTTGTCCCGGAGCTGGCGTAGAAGCGCGTTGACTTTGTTTACATCGTGAGGGTGCAAGCCGATACTGGGTTCATCCAGAATATAGGCCACGTCTGTCAGGCTGCTTCCAAGCTGACGCAAGATCTTGATTCGTTGTGATTCTCCTCCGGAAAGAGTTGATGTTTCTCGATTTAAACTTAAATATCCCAAACCTATGGAAACCATATGCTTCAATTGGCGTTGGAGCGCGATAAGAACGGGTTTTACGGGAGGTGGGCATTCCAGTGTGTGTAAAAAAGTAAGCAAGTCGTCAGACTGCATGGACGCACATTCTCCAATGTTCTTCCCCGCAATCTTGCAAGACAATATTTGGGAGCTAAGCCTGTAACTTCCGCAGTCTGCGCATATGCCACGGGCGACAATACTGTCGATTTTCTTTTTGTGTCTGGACCGTTCTTCGCTTTCTCCGTGTAGAAAAGTTCGCTCAATGCGTGGAATTACTCCTTCATACTGAGCGGTTTTCGGCCACTGTGGATCAGGATTCGGTAGCTTTTTGTCCGTCCTGTATAACAGCCAGTTCATTTCTTCCTCATTGAAATCACGCAGCTTTTTGTCATTATCAAACAACCCGGAATATAAATACCGCCGCAACCGCCAGCCGCCCGGTTCAAATGTTGGAAATAAAATCGCCCCTTCAAGCAGGGATTTATCTCTGTCCAACAAGCGATCGATATCAATGGTGTCCACCTTACCTGTCCCATGGCACGTCTTGCACATACCTTTTGGGGAATTGAAGGAAAAAACTTCAGCATAGCCCACGAACGGTTTTCCCATGCGCGAATAGAGTAGGCGGAGAAGAGAGTATATATCCGTTATGGTTCCGACCGTGGAGCGCGTGTTGCCTCCCAATCGCTTTTGGCTAATGATGAACGAGACCGGCAAGTTTTCCATTCCATCCATATCCGGTTGTCCATATTGAGGTAAGCGGTGTTGTATGAAACTAGAATGGTTTTCATTTAATTGCCGTTGAGACTCCGCAGCTATGGTGTCGAACACAAGAGAAGACTTCCCGGAGCCGGATACTCCCGTAAATACGGTGATTTGATTTTTGGGAATGGATACGGACACATTTTTGAGATTGCGTTCCCGCGTTCCGTATACGTGTAGAAATTTATTTTGCATGGTAAACTCCTCAATTTGGAGAGAAGTTGATATGCTCAATATATGACTATAGTCAACTAGTTTTAGGTGCTAATCTCATACCTCTTTTTCTGACTATGTAGGCTTATGGCAACAGGATATGAAGTGGCTGGGGAGAGAGTTGGAAAGATTTATTTGTCGTAGGTCCGTATGGCCCATTCCAATTGTTCCAAGGAGGTTATTTCCAATTCTTTGGAGGATCGCAGTACGTTTTTTTGTTCCAGATCTTTCAGAACTCTGTTGATACTTCGTGTGTTGGTGCCAAGATAATTCGCCAACTCTTCTTTGGTGGCAGGCAGCCGTGTCGATCCTTCTTCTTGGACCTGTATGGCGAAGAGTTTCAGCACGCTATACTCAAGAGGATAGCAAAGGTGGGTGGCCGAGCGACGTACAACCTTTTGAAGCCGATAAGACATGGCGAGGTTCACCAGCAGTGCGAAGCCGTGATCTTCCTCAAGCCATTGGGCATATGCCTCTTTGGGGATGACGCCAACGGTACTCTTTTTGAGGGAGGTAGCGGAACAGACGCATGCCTCCCGTGTGAGCGCCTCAACTTCTCCAATGATTTCTCCCGGTCCAGCTATGGCTACCAGAAATTCGGCTCCTTTGGGCGTGTTGTGATGGATTTTAAGGCTGCCGCTCAAAACAATGTATACGTTTTCTGGAAAGTCGCCTTGCTGAATGAGCGATTCGCCGGGAATCATATCTTTATTAGTAAGGATGCCTTGGCTCAATTGAAGACGGCATTGGTACGCTTCGACAAGCTTTCGGGTTAATTTTGATGGGATTGATCTCATTCTGCGTTTTAGGACAATTGTCCTTTTTCCGTTCTTGGTGAATGGGGTATTGCTTAACCTGTAAGGAAATACAGCTATAAAGCAACTTTTAGCAGATGGGAATAGTAATGCAAACGATAGGAAGTTCTCTTGTTGAAATTTTGGATTTTTTGCGCCGTGCCGAACGCCTGAAGAGCACATTGCGTTCTTCGTGGGCGAGAAATGGTCGGCAGGAAAGCACGGCAGAGCATAGCTGGAGGCTTAGCCTGTTTGGAATGCTCATTAGCCGGTATTATCCCCACTTGGATACTTTGCGCATTCTGCAACTTTGTATTGTTCACGACTTGGGGGAGGCCATCAACGGTGATATTCCTGCGCCAGAACAACATGGTTCCAAAACGGAGCAGGAGCGGCAAGACATGGTGGAGCTTATTCGGTCTCTTCCTGAGGATATGCGTGAGGAGCTTATGGCCCTGTGGGATGAGTATGAATTCGCCCGGAGCCCGGAGGCTCGAGTCGTCAAAGCTTTGGATAAATTGGAAACCCTGTTGCAACAGGCTCAGGGGATTAATCCTCCTGACTTCGATTATGCTTTCAATCTTGGTTATGGCGTAAAATACACCGGGCTTGATGATGTCATCCGCGAGTTGCGGGCCACCATAGATGTGGAAACAGAAAGCTGTCTTTTGGCAAGAAAAAACCGTCGGGACAGGGATTGCGATCGCATTTGAAATGAAACGGCAAATCTTGGAAGAAGTGCATAATGTATTGAAATTATGAAAATCCTACCGTTATGAAACCATAGTACCTGAAGGTGCCTGCTTTCTTTTTCGACTGTATATGGTAAATGGCAACCGTATACAGAAACGATTTAAAAGGCGCAGGAGAACACGAATGATCAGCTTTTCGGTAGATACGGAGAAATGTACCCAGTGTGGCGAGTGTGTCCGGGACTGTTTGTACAGCGTGTTGGGAATGGACGAACATCCGTATGTTCGTGAAGGAATGGAATCCAAATGTATAGGTTGCCAGCACTGTCTTGCTGTGTGCAAACCCGGGGCCATCAGTGTCCTTGGCAAGAATCCGGGCGACAGCCTGTCGCTGAAACGGGGAGTGCCCGATCCGGAGCAGATGGAGACTTTGATTCTGGGCCGTAGGTCTATCCGAAGATATAAAAAGGAAGGTGTGGATCCGGCGCTTATTCGTCATTTGCTGGAGGTGGTGAACCATGCTCCGACAGCCGTAAATCAACGGCAAACCCATCTTACAGTGGTTGATGATCCGGAATCCATGGACAAGCTGCGCAAGCAAACAACCGGGGGGGCGTTAAAAGCCATCCAGGAAGGCCGACTCCCCGAGGGTATGGAGCGGATTGCCTATTTTCTTGAGAATGGCAAAGAAGGTGAAGACGTTATCTTCCGTGGTGCACCGCATTTGCTGGTAGCTTCGGCGCCGGAACATGCGCTGAACCCCATGGTGGATTGTACCATTGCCATGAGCTACTTCGAATTGCTGGCCAACAGCCATGGACTTGGCACGGTCTGGGACGGCATCGCCAGAGCAATCATGACGGCCATTGTTCCTGAAATTCGTACGTTGCTTGGTATTCCAGAAGACCATATCATCGTGAATGCCATGGCCTTCGGAAAGCCTGCCGTGAAGTACCATCGGGCCATACAACCCCCGGAAGAAAATATCCGCTGTGTCTCCTTGTAAGCGTTTGCTGCGACGAAAGGCAGAAGTTCTCTTCGTGACAGAAACAGCGGATTTGCCTACTATTGTTTTACTGGCTCATGCCTTGGTTTTGCCAATGTAAAACATAAATTCCCATGCCTAGAAGTGAGGACAATTGAATGGAGACAGGAAAAAAAATCAGCGTGATGGATGCCATTGCCAAGCGGCACAGCGTGCGGGCATTTACGCAGGAACCGGTTACCGATGAGGAATTGCAAGCCCTTTTTGAAGCGGCGCGTCTGGCTCCTTCCAGCCTGAATTCCCAACCGTGGCGTTTCAAGGTTGCGCAGGAAAAGGAAATTCTGAAGGAGTTCGGCAAAAAGGAAGTCTCCAGAACGCAAACATGGCTTGCCTCGGCCGGTGCGATTATCGCGTGCTGCGCCGATCTTTCCGGCTATGTTCGCGATTCCCAGGCCAGCGCTTTTTTCTTTCGCGAGAACAAGTTGATACAGGGCGATTCCATGAACGGAATTGAAGACTACGTGGCCCGTGAAGCTGCTGCTGATGAAACCGCACGTTTCGGCGCTGCCGCCATGAATGTGGGACTGTCCATTTCCTTCATGATGCTGCGGGCGGTTGAACTGGGACTTGGTTCCTGTTGGATCGGCATGTTTGACGAGCAGAAAGTCAAGGAACTGCTGGGCATCGATCCTGCCCTCCGCGTGGTTGCCCTGCTTGTTGTCGGCCATCCGGCAGAGGGGCAGGCCGTGGAACACAACCGCAAATCGCTTGATGAGATTATGCTTTCCTGACAGGCCCTGTTCAGCAATAGGCAGTTTGTCATTCTGCTGAGATAAAGTATGAGAGACCCGGATCTTGTTCGGTCACAAGGTCCGGGTCTTGTTTTGCTCCAAATTTTCACATGGTTCTGGGCAGAAATCTGATATTGTAGCTTTATTTTGCAAAGAATTTTTGAGCATATCTTTTGTATTTTTCCCTCAGATTTGACATTACTTTCGCACGTCGCTAGTTTTTTCTTTTTTTAATAATTTTTTATTATTCAAGGAGGGAAAGAATTGGGAGAGAAAAGCGGTTCCAAACGGTCCATCGTTCATCAATTTGTTCCTATTGTCGCCTTTTTGGGTTCTTTTCTGGGTGAAAACTGTGAGGTGGTGCTGCACGATACCTCGACAAAGGAAAAATCCGTGCTCGCAATCGCCAACGGTCATATCTCCGGCCGCCAGAACGGAGCGCCGTTGACAGACTTGGCCCTCAAGCTTCTTGTGAACAAGGAGTATGAGAAGCAGGATTGGGTAATGGGGTATACGACCCGGTCCCGGGACGGGGTGCCACTTCATTCCGCCACCTATTTCATCCGGGACCACGATGGGGAACCTGCCGGTATGCTCTGTTTGAACATGGATACCTCGGACTTGATACAGGCCAGGGACATGCTGAACAAGGTCATCAACTCGGCAGGTCTTGAATCGGAAAAGGCAAAGCAGAGTTCGGAGCATACGGCGCATACCGAGACTTTTTCCGGCTCCA
>Ga0207831_100325_pt1 | contig 19006 bp, 23 predicted proteins | sample TtanPargueraPR_7_FD_187741 | JGI IMG/M metagenome (GOLD analysis project Ga0207831, IMG submission 187741) | Aerobic enrichment media microbial communities from Bioluminiscent Bay, La Parguera, Puerto Rico - Tt and M1 (2) (SPAdes) | ecosystem: Environmental > Aquatic > Marine > Unclassified ... | reverse complement strand
CTCCCCCGCCTGCGCTTGGGCTACGGCGGGTTCAGACAGTCCGCGCGCTTTTTTCCGTCCGCCCCGCCGATGCTCGGCGCGGGACAAAGGGAAAACCAAAACCAGAAGCTTCAAAAGCATTTTTAAGCCCCTTTCGAGGGGCTTGTTCTTGCCTACCGTTTTGCGGGAGAAGCCTCTCTAAAAGGTACTGAGAAAACCGCCGTCGACAAAGAAGATCTGGCCGGTGATAAAATCCGCGGCCGGGGAGGCCAGGAAAACGGCGGTGGGGGCGAGGTCCTCGGGGGTTCCCCAGCGTCCCATGGGGGTGCGCTTCTTGATCCAGGCATCGAACGCGTCATCTTCCCAGAGGGGGCGGGTCAGGTCGGTGTGGATATACCCGGGGCCGAAGCAGTTGACGTTGATGTTGTAGCGGGCCCAATCGACGGCCAGCGCTTTGGTCAGCTGCCGGATAGCGCCTTTCGAAGCGGCATAGGGCGCATTGTTCTCACGAACGGTCTCGCTCATCAGGGAGGCGATATTGACGATCTTGCCCGGCTTTTGGGCGGCGATGCGCTCCCGGGCAAACGCCTGGCACATGGCAAACACCGATTTGACGTTCAGGTCCAGGACAAAATCCCAGTCTTCGGTGGAAATGCTTTCGGCCGGACCGCGCCGCGTACCGCCGGCATTGTTGACCAGAATGTCGATGCCGCCGGTCGCGGCAAGAATTTTTTCGTAAAGCGCGGCGATCCCGTCAATGTCTGCCATGTCATGGGTGAAGCGCCACACCTTGTGTCCCGCAGTCCCCACGTATTCCCGGGCCTTGTCCAACCGCGTCTGCCCCCTGGCGACCAGCACGACATCGGCTCCGGCTTCGGCCATGGCGCGGGCAATGGCCAGCCCGATGCCGTTCGAGGCGCCGGTTACCAGCACGCGTTTATCATCCAATCTGAAATTCGACATCATTGCACCCCCTGTGGCGCGGAAGGCTATAGTTGAAACAGGACCTTGCAGGCCCCATCCGGATGTTTCATCAGGTCGAAGCCCTGGACGGCGTTGTCCAGGTCCAGCCGATGGGAGATGATGTTTTCCGCCGGGATCTGTTGGGCCGCGTCGACGGCCCGTTGATAGTCGGCCCGTGTGTATACCCGCGCGCCCACCATGGTAATTTCACGGAAATTCAGTGTTCGCAGGTCCACGGCATGGGGCGCCTTGTGCACGCCCACCATGACGATTTTGCCGCGACCGCGCACCAGTTCACACATTTGGCCGGCCGCTGATTCCGAACCGGCGCATTCATATAAAACATCGGCGCCCTCGCCGGCAGTCCTGTCCAAAATCGCAGCGGATACGTCGCAGGTATTGCTGTCCAGTACCGTGAAGCCCATGTCCCCGGCGCGTTCCAGGCGCGAAGCATTGATATCGGTGAGCACGATATCCGCCACGCCGCTGGACCGAAGGGCCAGGGCAACCATCAGGCCGATCGGGCCGGCACCGAGAACGATTGCATTCCGGGTGGCACCCTCATCCGCCATGGCCACGGCATGCATGCCGACGGCCAGCGGCTCTATCAGGGCACCCGTATCGAAAGCCATATCGGCCGGCAGTTTGACAACCATTTCCGCGGGAACGCATACATATTCGGCAAAGCCGCCATCCCGGTCGATCCCGATCAGGCGCAGGTCCCGGCAGACATGCGGGTGGCCGGTTCGGCAGGCATGACACTGCCCGCAGCTCAACAGGGGATAGATCGTCACCCGGTCGCCGATCGCAACATCGGGAGGCGGTGCGTCTCCCGGATTGATTTCCACCACTTCGCCGGCGAATTCATGCCCCATGATCAAGGGCGCCTTGGCGCGCGGATGTTTTCCGGCGGCGATCGCCATATCGGTGCCGCAAATACCGGCGTAGTGGACACGGATTTTGAGCTGACCAGGGCCGCAGGAAGGGGTGTCGGCCGCTATGGTCCGAATATCGTCCGGCCCCATGTAGGCAATTGCTCTCACAATGATGTCTCCTTCTATTGCGACGGGACCGTCGACGTGTCCTTGCGGGCCTCGTAAATGATCTCCAGGAATGTTTCGGTTTTCTGCGTCAAGGCGCTGTAGTTCTTCTCGCGCATAATCTGCCGGTCGATCAATCCTCCCCCCACGGACAGAACCGATGCCCCGGCCTGGATGAACCCGGAGGCACTCTCCAGCGTAATGCCGCCGGAAGGCATGACTTCCACCTGAGGCAAGGGACCCTGCAACGCCTTGATAAAGCGGGGACCGCCAAACAAATCCGCCGGGAATACCTTGACCAAATCGGCACCCAAATTCCAGGCCTGCAAAATTTCGGTGGGTGTCATCGCCCCGGGTATGGCCGGTTTGGAGTAGCGATGGCAGACGGCGATGGTTTCCGCATCCAGGCATGGCGTCACGATGTACTCGGCTCCCGCCAGGATGGCCATACGGGCCGTGTCGGCATCCAGTACGGTTCCGGCACCGACCAGCGCCTTGTCGCCAAACAGGCTGCACAGTTTTTCGATCACCCCCAGGACGCCGGGGACGGTCATGGTGACTTCGATGGTCGGCAGACCACCATTGAAAATCGCTTCGGCCAGCGCCATGGCATGGTGGCTATCGTCCGTTCGGATGACCGGTATCAGGCCGTATTCGAATATCCGGTCCAGAATCTCTTTTTTGGAAAACATTCTCTCCCCTTTGTCGTTGGTATCGATTTTCGTATCCCTGTCGAAACGCCCTTCCGCAGTGAAGTCTATCGGCTGACGCCGGGCGCAGGCCCGGCCAGCAAGGCGTCCACGTCCCGCTGATCGCACCAGTTAATGTCGCCCGGCATCGAGTGCTTCAGCGCGGAAAAGGCAATGCCGACATCCAGGCCCCGGGCAATATCTTCGGCCGGCAGATAGCCGGCCAGGAAGCCGGCCGCAAATGCGTCTCCGCGTCCCACCTGATCCACAATATCCACCTCGTAGACCTTGGACGTGACCGTTTGGCCTTTGGCCCGGACCAGGCCGCTCCAACGGCATTTCCAGACCGAGGCCCCTTCGCGATGCGTCACGGCCACCACCTCGCAGGGGTAGCGCTCCGCCAGCACGCCGGCCAATTCCGCGTCGTCGGCGGCCGTAAGGCCGAGAATGGTGCGGGTGTCGCCGGCCGTCGTAATCAGAATGTCGACGTAGGGCATCATCGCCCCGAGCGTCCGGCCGGCGGATTCAGGATCCCAGAGTTTGGCACGGTAGTTGAGATCCAGGCTGACCTTGCAGGATTGGGCCCGCGCTGCCTCGAGGGCTTCGAACGTCGCTTCCGCCGCCGAGGTGCTGACCGCCGGCGTAATGCCGGTCAGGTGCAGACATTTGGCCGTTCCCAGAATCGTTTCCCAGTCGATTTCACCGGGTTTCAGGGAGCAGAAGGCCGAGCCTGTGCGGTCGTACGTCACGGACGTGGGCCGCGGCGTCGCTCCCAACTCCAAAAAGTAGAGCCCGGCGCGCCCCTCCTCACTCCAGCAAATATGATCGGTGACAACACCTTGTTCACGGGCCTTGTTGCGAATCATACGGCCAAGCGGGTTGTCCGGGAGTTTGGAAACCCAGGCCGTACGCAGCCCCAGGCGGCTGACCCCCACGGCCACATTCAGTTCCGCCCCGCCGATGTGCAGGTCGACACGGCCGGCCTGCTCGAGCCGCTGGAAATGAGCGGGCGAAAGCCTTACCAGGCCCTCCCCAAAAGCAACCACGTCATACATGCCATCCCCCTGTCTATATTTGGTCCAGAAAACCTGGTCCTGTAGGCCAGGTCAGAGATAATTGGCTCCGCCGTAATCGTCGTATAGGAATTCAGGCGTCAGAATCCAGAAGTCAGAATAAGGTTTTCGCCTTCGGCGCATTCGATCTTTTTCAAAAGACGGAGCGAAGCGACATCAAAATCCTTCTGGCTCCTGAATTCTGTCTTCTGACGCCTATTGCTTCTCGCGATTGGAGCATCCCCCCTTCCAGGGAGAACCCAAAGCCGGGTCCTCCGGGCCCGGATATATACCCGTTGATTTCCGTGGCTCGTCCGGCCGATTCCGCTGGCGGACGGGGCGTCCGTCCAACCGGTCGGATGGGTCAAGCACCGCGCTGCCATCACGTCAAGGCCTCCCTGTTGACACAGGACAGCGGTGCCTCGCCATTCAGGACACGCATGGCCTCTTCGGCCGCCATCCGCTGGAGATCCTTGCCCGATTCTTCGGAATACCAGGCCATATGGGGTGTAATCATCACATTTTCGCATGCGTAAAGCGGATGGGAAGCCGGTGCCGGCTCGTTTTCCATCACGTCCAATGCCGCCCCTCCCAGGCACCCCTCGGACAGCGCCCGATGCAGGCCGGCTTCGTCCACCACCGGTCCGCGGGACGTGTTGATGAAATAGGCGCCCGGTTTCATGCGGCGGAAAAGATCGTAGTCGCACAGATGATGGGTCTCTTCGGTCAGGGGAACATGGCAGGAGAGGTAATCGCTTGCGGTCAGCAGTTGATCCATGGTGACGCGCTCCACCCCAAGGTCGGCGAAAACCGATGGGTCGGCATACGGATCACAGGCCATCATGCGCATTCCCCAGGGTTTCAGCTTGGCCGCGACCATACGGGGAATGTTGCCGAATCCCATCAGGCCGAAAGTCGTTCCGTGGATCCGTGTGATCGGTCGGGCCAAATTGCAGTCCCATGTCCCGCTTTTCACCCGGCGGTTCATCATGTCCAGCTTGCGGACGCAGGCCAGAAACATGGCGATGGTGTGATCCGAGACCTCGTGAATCCCGTAGGTGGTGACATTGCACACCATGATGCCCGCCCGGCTGGCGGCCGGTATATCGATCGTGTCCAGCCCGATGCCGTAGCGTACGATCACCCGGCAGCGTTCCATGGCCGCCATGACGGCCGGTGTCATGAGGGCATACTGGTTGATGACGGCATCGGCATCCCGGGTGAGGGCGATCAAATCGGCTTCGGACAGGCATTGCCCGGCGACGAGTTCGGCGCCGCCGGATTCCACCAGCTGGCGCTCGATTTCAATATGGGGATATTCATAATCCGTTATGACGACTTTGAACTTGGCTGGCATCGTACACCTCTTTTTCGATCTGTCGCGAATGAGATTGGATCGGGTCAGCGCCCGGAAGCGCTGCTATCCGTGCCCTTAAAGCAGGTTTTTGAGTGAACGCGACAAGGCCTCCACGGCTTCGTCCATCGTCGCGACCGTGGCGGACGGGCCCATGTGGCCAATCCGGAAAATTTTGCCTTTCAAAGCGCCCAGGCTGCCGGCCATCAGGATTTTATCGTTTTCCTTGACGGCCTGGAGCAGGTCGGCCACAGGCACTTCCGGATGGGCCTGTACGGCGGTCAAACCGTGGGCGGTGTGCTCATCCGTCAGGCACATTGCGAATCCCATGCCCTCCAGTTTGCGACGCAGGTGCATGCATACCTGGCGATGCCTTTCCTCACGCGCGCTCATCCCTTCCGTCAGGATGCGTTCGATCCCTGCCCGCAAGGCCTTCACATTGTTGACCGCCATGGTGATGGGAAAGGGGTGCCAATCGGCCCAGTCATCGGCGTAGTGTTGCCAGAGCGTCAAATTGAGATACCAACCCGGGCTTTCCTGCCGTTTGAGAAACGCCCAGGCTTCCGGCCCGACGGCCACGATCCCCAGCCCGGGAGGTGATTCCAGGCCCTTTTGCGACGCGGTCGCACATAGATCGATGCCCCAGGCATCCATTTCAAGCCGATCGACGCCCAGGGACGAAACCGCATCCACCATGAACCGAACCCCATGCCGCCGGCAGACGGCGCCAATGTCGCGAATGGGATTTAAGATCCCGATCGACGTCTCGCAATGGGTGACCGCCAGCAGGTCGTAGCGGCCGGTCGCAAGGGCTTTCTCGATCTGCACCAGGTCCAGGGGGGCGCCGATGGCATACTTCAAGACCTCGACTTCGGCGGTGTAGGAACGGGCAATGGCCTCCAGACGGTCGCCAAAAAAACCGTTGTTGGGGATCAGAACACGTCCCCCGCCGCCCACCGCGGTTGCCAGACAGGCTTCGATGGCCGCGCTGCCCGTACCCGGAATCAGGAAAATATCCCCTTCCGTTCGGAAAACCTTCCTGAGCAAAGAAAGGGTTTCGTTGTAGTAGGCTGTCCAGTCCGGGCCGTAGTGCGGCTCCATGGCCTCGTTCATGGGGGCCAGAACTTCCGGCGCGACTTCCACCGGGCCGGGAATCATCAAACGGTAACCTTTCATTAACATCCACTCCCTGACGGTTTTTGGCGATGACGAGCGACATCGTTGCCGCCCGCAATCGTTTGGGTAAACATCATGTGGCCAGGCCGCTAGAGGATCTGGCTTAAAAATTGTCGTGTGCTGTCGTGAAGGGGGTTGCTGAAAAAAGCTTTCGGTGCCTGGGTTTCGACCAGTTTGCCGTCGCTCATGAACGAAATCCGATCCGCGGCCTCACGGGCGAAGCCCATTTCATGCGTCACCACGATCATGCTGCGCCCATCCAGGGATAGCTTTTTCATCACCTCCAGAACTTCGCCGATCATTTCGGGATCCAGCGCCGAGGTCGGTTCGTCGAAAAGGATGAGGTCCGGCTTCATCGCCAGGGAGCGTACAATGGCCACACGCTGTTTTTGTCCGCCCGAGAGTTGATACGGATGCGCCTGCCGTTTATCTTCCAAGCCGACCTGCTTGAGAAAATGCATGGCCTGGTCTTCGGCTTCCCGGCGCGGAATTCCCAGAGACCTTACCGGACCCAGCGTGAGGTTGTCGATGACACTGAGGTGGGGGAAGAGGTTGAAGTTCTGAAATACCATCGCCACCCGTTTGCGGATGCTGCGGACATTTTTTTTGTCGACCACCGTTCCCTTGAAACGTATGCACCCCTCTTCAATCGTTTCCAGGAAGTTGATGCAGCGGATCAGCGTGCTTTTGCCGGCCCCGCTGCGTCCGCAAACGACATGGGTTTCGCCTTCGTAAAACGGGACGGACAGATCATCGATAACGACATTGTCGCCAAACCGTTTGGTAACCCTGTCAAACTCAACGATGGTATTCATTATTGAACCCCTTGCATGGTCTGCAAATGTCTTTCGAAATAGGCCGACAGGCGTTCGAGCGAAAAACACAGAATGTAAAACAGCAAGCCCACGATGGCATAAATCAAAATGGGCTTGTAAACCACCTGCATCGCCTGGCGGGCATTGTAGAGAATTTCCATGACGCCAATGGCGGAGACCAAAGCGGTATCTTTGATCAGAATGATATATTGGCCCGTGAGCGCCGGTAGAATGGCGCGCCAGACCTGGGGGATGATCACGTCGATCATTTTACGGTGGAAGCGCAGCGCCAGCGTATCGGCCGCTTCGAACTGGCCCAGCGGAATCGCTTGAATCCCGCCGCGAAAAATTTCGGCGATATAGGCCGCGTGGTAGATACTCAGTGTAAAAACGGCCGATAAACGGGCGCTTTCGAAACCCGCGACAAAGAAAACCACCAGCAAAAGCAGCAGCGGGGGAACACCGCGCATGAAGACGAGATAGACCGATATCAATTGGTTGACGACCGGTATCCGAACCGTTTGGACGATGCCGATCAATGCGCCGGCTATCAGGGAGAGAACGACGCAGATGGGTACCAGCCGTATGACCTCGATCAGGCCAGTTCCTAAAAAATGGAAAATGACATCGTATCCCGCCATGTTATCTCCTGACCTGGACGCGACGTGCCAGCATTTCGGAAAGCCCCGTCATCAAAATATTGAGGGTGACGTATAAAATCAGGGCCACGCTAAACCCGGTCAAATCGAATAAACGGGTGTAAATCTGGTTCGAGACCCTGGTCAGTTCTACAATCATAATCAGGGACAACAAGGAGGTGTCCTTGATGACGATCGAAAGCTGACCTGTTACAGCGGGCAATGCATCCCGGACGGCCTGGGGCAGGATGACAAAGGCCAGCACCTGGAAATGCGAAAGTCCTAAACTCTTGGCCGCCTCCCAATCGCCCCGGTTTATCGATTGGATATTGCCCCGAAATATTTCCGCCATGAAGGCGCCTTCGTTCAGGGTGATGCCAAGGACACCGGTGACGAACGGTGACATCCGGATGCCCACGGCCGGCAGGCCATAGAAAAGGAAAAAGAGTTGGACGAGAAGCGGTGTATTGCGAAAAATGGAAACATAGATGCGTGAAGCGGCGGTTAGCACAGGATTGTTGAAGGAGGGGAGGGCCCCCACAATCAGCCCCAGCAGGACAGACAACAAGCCGGCCACGATAAAAATGATGACCGTGACGCCAAGTGCCTGCAGGATGTTGGGCCACCACTGTGTTATGATATGCCAACTGAAATCCATTGCGTTTTCCCGCGGTTCAACCGATTCCGCTTCAATCCGGGGATTCCCGTGCGGGAATCCCCGGATGTCTACGTAAGAAGTTTAATTAACTGGCCGACTCAACCGTCGGCACCCATTCGTACCCCATGTATTTTTCGAACAACGCACCGTAGCGGCCGTCCATTTTGATAAGCCGCATGAAAAGATTGGTCGTGTTCCACAGTTTGAAGGAATCGTAGCGTACGGCAAAGGCAAAGGAATCCCATGCCAGCGGCGCCGGCACCAGTTCAAACTGTCCGGGATACATGTTCATCGCCGACACCAACTGCAGCTTGTCATTCAAATAGCCGTCAGCGCGTTTCGTCTGCAGGGCAATGGCATTGTCGGCATTGGTGGGGTTGGTCCGGATGGTCGCTCCGGCCAGGCGTTTTTCCGCAATCTGTTCCCAGACCGATCCGGTGGTGCACGTCAGCACGACTTTTTTGTTGTTGAGTTCCTCGAGGGTCTTGAACTCGCCCTTGCGAACAAGCACCTGCCCCGGCATGTTGACGTAGGGTTCGGTATACATGAGTTTGGCGGAGCGCGGCACCGTACGGGTCAGGCATGCCGTCAGCATGTCGACTTTTTGGGTTAGAAGCGACGGAATGATACCGGCCCATTCATAGGTTTTAATTTCCAGTTCGACGCCCAGTTCTTCCGCCAACAGCTGGGCCAATTCGATCGTAAAACCTGTTATTTCACCTGTTTTGGGATCTTTGTAAGCCCATGGCGGTGTTCCCAGTTCTGTTGCCACAACGAGCTTGCCGCGCTGCATGATAGCGTCCAGGGCATCCTGATCGTCACCCGCGATAGCCGTTCCATTTACCAACAATAGCGCGAGAAGTAACGGTACGATTGTCAGCCAGCTTTTTTTCATTGCCATTCTCCTTTGACCTCTGCGTTAATGAGAAAAGAACTTACCGGGTCCGCCGGTTCGTTGATCTGGCGGAATATATTCCCGCCAGGAAAAACCATTCTTTGTTCAGCGATCACCTGCCGGTTCGGAGGGTGTCGGTCCCATGCCGTCAATACCGTTTGTCTGCCAGTGAATCTTTGACTTTTTCAAGCTTGCGGCTCACCGTCTCGCCCCCGCTGAGCGCAACGGCGACGAAAAGAGCATCCAGGATCGCAAGCTGGGCCAGTCGCGAAGACATGGGCGCCAGTTTCAGGGCGACTTCCTTCGAGTTGGAAGACAGCACCAACGTGCAGTATTTTGAAAGCGGGGTTTTTTTCTCCCCTTGAATGCCGATGACGGTTGCGCCGTTTTCCTGGGCGATCCGGGCGCTTTCGATGATATCCTTACTGGCGCCGCTGTGGGAAATGGCGATGACGACGTGGTTGGCATTCAAAAGCGCCGCCGACATGGACTGCATGTGGGCGTCGGTATAGGCAATGCAGGGTATGCCTAAACGGAAGAATTTGTGATGGGCATCCAGGGCCAGCACGCCTGATCCGCCGACACCATAGAATTCGATCCGTTCCGCCTGGGAGAGGGCCTCCACGGCACGTTCCATGTCGTCCATGCTAAGACGCCGAAGGGTCTTGTTGATGGCATCCTTGGACGACGTGAAGACTTTGTTGGCGATTTCCGGAACGGAGTCCTCAAAATCGACATTTTCCAGAATTTGCTGACCGTGCGGCATGTCGCGGGCCAGACAAAGCTTCAGGTCCATAAACCCCTTGAGCTTGATTTGCCGACAAAAGCGAATAACGGTCGGTTCGCTGATGCCGGCCTTTTCGGCGATGTCGGTAATGGAGCTTTGAATGACAAGTTCAGGACGGCTGAGGACGTATTCCGCTACCTTTTTTTCTGAATTCCGCAGGCTCGACATCGATGTTTGAATAATCGAGAGGATATCATTCATAAGGTAGTCAATCTCCAGAAATTGGGGAAATAAGACCGTGAAGGCTGATTTGTAGAAAATCTACGACAAATAGATAAAATTTGTCAAGGGAATTATGCGTCAATTCGGTAAAAACCCCATAGCGTATAGATTATATAATGATATAAAGATGATAGGTATTTTGCTTTGAAAGTTTAAAGTTGTAGAATTACAACATATTTAGGGGGCGATGCTGATTTGGAGCGGATGTGGCGGGTGTGTCTGGAGGGCAGCGATGAGAGAAACCGGCTGCCAATTGACCGCTGCGGGGGGAGCCGCGGTTCAACCGTCCAAATGGTCGATCAGTCGTCCGCTGGTCTGGCGGAGGTACTGGCTCATCTGTTTGGCAATCTTGAGGACCAGGGTGATCCCGATGCCGGGCAGGGCCTGGTTGAGATCGTTGAATTGGTCGGCCGTCATGACGAACAATATGGCATCGGAGCCGGTCACGGCCGAGGCCGAGCGGGGTTCGCCATCGATGATGGACATCTCCCCGATGGTTTTACCCGGCCCCAGGGCGGTCATTTTCCTGGGGGTGCGGTTGGAGTCGAATTTGATCACATCGACGCGCCCTTTGACGATCAGGACCATGTAAGCGGCCTTCTGGCCTTCACAGAACAGAACCGTGTCCTGGGCAACAGTGTAGGTGCTCATGTAGCGGGCGAGCTTTTTGATCTGTTCGAAACTGAACTCCACCGACCAGCGGGTGGCGTCGATCAGTTCACTTTTTTCGATAATGGACAGGTCTTCCTTTGCCTGGGCAAGCAATCCCGGTGCGTCCATAAGGTCCTGGGCTGAAAGCATTACGGTCATCCCTGTGCTTTGGTCCAAGCCCTCCACCTCTGGTGGCGGACCCGGAAAGGTTCTGCTGATCCGGAGTGATTGATATTATCATTTCTTTTCTTTCCCGGGAAAGAAAAGATAGTCTCGAAAAAGTGCTTTATTTGTCATTCCGGACTTGATCCGGAATCTCTAACGCCTTGATACCTATAGATTCCGGCTTTCGCCGGAATGACGTCAAGACGGGAGTTGCGATTTTTTACGGGTCCATCAGAAAAGGAATCAATCACGCCTTTCATGAAAACGGCGTGACAGGATTCAACCGCCCGCGTTTTTAGGTCTCGGGTTTCGTAATGGACGCTAAAAACCGGTCCGTCAAGTCCTTTTCCAAATCTGCGGTCATGTGCCCGGGAAGATCCTGCAGGACTTTGGTGACGGCTGCATCGACGATGTCGTTTCGCAGGGTCTGGCAGGCCTCGCGGTGACGGGCATCGATAAGCTGGCGGGCCTGGCGCAAGCGTCTTTCCGCTTCCTGCCGGGCGGTCGCGATGATTTCGAGGCGTTCCCTTTGGGCCCACCGGAGAATACGCGCGTGCCGATCTTCGGCTTTTTGCCGGCGCGTTTCAAGGGATTCCCGTAACGACTGAATCTCATTCTCGATTCGTCCCTTGCGGGCTTCAAACTGACCCAGCGTGTTTTGGATGGCATCCTGCTGATTTTTCAAAAGGCGGCCCAGGGGTTTGCGGAGAAACTTGACCAGCAGCGCCACCAGAATGGCGAAATTGACCCACATCATCACCACGTCGTAGGTGGAACGCCAACTGCCGCCGGTATTGGCGGCCAGTGCCTGCAGCGGAAACCACAGGGGCACCGCCAGGGCCAATAGCGCCGCCTTCAAATGGGTCCTTCGGGGCGTAAGGAGCGTCATGAGGCTTGCCTCCGGGCCAGAAGCTGTTGAATGATGGACACGGCCAGTCTCTCCGCTTCACCTTTGACCTGCTGCCGGGCGCCGGCCAGGGCAGCGTCCACCTGCGCCTCGGCCGCCTTCTGAAGGGATTTCATTTCCTCCCGGGCATTTTCCATCAGGCGGCGGGCTTCTTCCAATCCCTCCTCGCGCAGTTGCTCACTGGCACGTCGTGCCATCGAGCGCAGCCGATGCTCTTCGGCTTCCGTCTGATCGACAAGGGCATCCATTTCTTCCTCAAGCAAATGAATATCCTGTCGCAGGGATAAAAAATGGGCTTCCCTGTCCGCCATGTTGCGTCGTACCGGTCGAAACATGATCCGGTTGATCAGAAAGAGAAAGATCAGGAAAAGGATCAGCTGGACCCAGAGGGTCTCGTTGATGGTGATCAAGGCTGTTGTTTTGATGATTTCCATGGCGCTACCGCTAAACCTATCCCGGATATTTCACGCGATCGAGATGTTCATTGACAAGGCATCCGGGGTGCCGCTGTACGCCTGCTACCGCAAGCCCCTGATAACGCGGTCAATGGGCATCTCGGGCGCGCCCGCAGGGTGAAACTTTTTCCATGATTCTGGAAATCCACGAAGGGCACAAAGTGTCACCTGAAAATTATACCCCGAATAGCGTTTATACTCTGGAATAGTTGCATAAAATTTATTTTGTAGAAAAAATTTCATGAAATGTTCGGGCTAGACGACAAACAGGAGCAATAGCGCGATCACCAGGGAATAAATGCCGGTGGACTCGGCCACCGCCTGGCCCACCAGCATGGTCCGCGTCAGCAGGCCGGCTTCCTTGGGGTTCTGACCGATCGCCTCGCAGGCCTTCGCGGCCGCCATGCCTTCACCGACGCCGGGGCCGATGGCGCCAAGTCCCATGGATAGTCCTGCTCCCAGTAGGGCGGCTGCTTTTACCAGTTCTGCACCTTCGATAGCCATCGCATTCTCCTTTGTTAAACGACAAAGATGAGGACAAGGCTGACCACCATGGCGTAAATGGCGGTGGATTGGGAAACGGCCTGGCCCACCAGCATGATCCGCATCAAATCACCGGAGTAGTCGACCCGTCGGGCCACCCAGCGCACGGCGCCTTCCGCCGTCATGCCATTGCCGATGCCGGGGCCGATACCGCCCAGCCCCATGCACAAACCGGCGCTCAACAACCCGACCGAGGCGCTCAATGCCGTCGATTCGGGAAACGATCGGAACATCAGGACAAAACTGACCAGGAGGCCGAAAACAGACGGTGTCTGGGCCACGGCCTGGCCCACCAGCATGGTGGTCGTTACCGCGGTCGTGGTCTCGGGTTGACGCGCGACCCCCTCGCAACTGGCGCCGGCCGCCATACCGCCGCCGTAGCCGGAACCGATGGCGGCCAGTCCCGTGCTGAGGCCGGCCCCGATCAGGGCCGCACTGGTGGGAAATGCCGCCGCCCCGCCGGCCGGTTTGAACAGCAGGATCAGGGCCACCACCATGGCAAATATCGCCGGGGTCTGGCAGACGGCGGTGCCGATCAGCATATTGGTGGTGATGCGGCCGGAAACAGCCGGCTGGCGCGCAATGGCCAGGCAGGAACGTCCTGCCGGAAGCCCCGCGCCGACACCGGAGCCGATGGCCCCGAAGCCCATGCACAATCCCGCCGCCAGGAGGGATGCGGCTTTGACGATGCCCGGATCGGGCATGTCCATGAACAGGAGCAGAATCGCAATGACCAGGGAGAAAATGGATGCTGATTCGGAAATGGCCTGTCCCACCAGCATATTTTTGATGATATCGCCGGCATGTTCCTCGTTGCGGGCAATGGCTTCCGAGGCCCGGCTGGCCGTAAAGCCTTCCCCGGTGGCCGCACCGATGGCCCCCAGTCCCATGGCGGCGGCGCCGCCGACATAGGCCGCGGTTTGCGTGAGGGTCAGGTTGTCCAATCCCAATAAGGTCATTTCAACTGTACCGAGATGTAGACCACAGTTAGCATGGTAAATACGAACGCCTGGATCGTTCCGACGAATAGTCCGAAAAAGATGTTTAAAAAGGGCGGCAGCAGGATACTGTAAGTCAGGTAAGAGACCACCAGGATGATAATGGCCCCCCCCATGATATTGCCGAAAAGGCGAAAGGAGATGGACACGATCTTGGCCAGTTCGCCAATGACGTTCAGCGGCATCAAAAAGAAGACCGGTTCGAAATAGGATTTGATATAGACCTTGAAGCCCTTGTTCCGGATGCCCACATAGTGGGCCACGACAAAACCGAGAATGCCGAGGCTCAAGGGCGTATTCAGGTCGCGCGTGGGCTCTTCGAGATGGGGCAGGATACCGAGCCAGTTGGAGATCAGAAGAAAGATGAAAAGGGCGCAAATCAGCGGCGCGTAGGTTCTGGCGTGGGTCCGGCCCAGGGCTTCTTCCGTGAGACCGAAGAACGTCAGCACGATCAGCTCACCGATGAGTTGCAGTTTACCGGGCAGTATTTTTTTTTGTCGGCTGGCGACAAATCCAAACGTCAGGGCGAGAAGAAAGACGATACCGGTCATCACCAGAACTTCCAGATTGATGGTGATGGTGTATCCGGACAAAGGAATCAGCAGCTGATGAATTTCCCCCAAACGATCCATGGCCTGTTCCTGTTCAGAAAAGGGGTGATTTATTGCCACGGAGAAGATGGATAATCGAATCCGCAATGATACATACGGGGACCATGAAAAGACCGGCAATCGCGGCCGGCAGGTCCACCAAGGGTGTTTTTATCGCCACGATCACCGGCACCCCCCAAAGAAGGTAGCGGCCCAGCTGGGCTGCAAGCGCGATGAGGGGCGGGCGCCGATGGCTACCGGTCAGTTTCCGGGTCATTGTTTGCCCCAGAAGGGCGAAATTAAGCGCGCTGAACAGGGCGCCCAGAAGCAGCCCCCGGGTGACGGCAGGCCAGCCCGCCAGGTAGGCGACGAGGGCTAGGACGACCGCAAGCGACAGGGCGCCCCCGCAATAGCGTTTCTGAAAAGGCTTAACCGCTTCCATACCCGTTACCGGAATTCTCTGATGAGTTGTCGGTAAGAATTTCCATGATCTGCCGATAGCTGACCACACCGCCACCGATGATCCCGAAAAGGGTCAGCACGACGGTCAGAACACCATTGCCGCCCAACCAGCGGTCCAGATAGCGGCCGGCGAAAAAACAGCACAGGATGCAGCCTGCCATGGTCAATCCGATTTGCAGGACAATGGACAGGCTTTCGGCCCACGGCCGGTGCTTCCGATAGTCGGGTACCATAACGATCGCCTGTGCCGTTCATAGGATGGTTATTGATCGGGTGTGAGAACGAGGTCGCGCAGCCAGTCTGTTTCGAACGAAACGTGTATCCGAAGGGGGTGGAATAAGTGTCCTTCATTTTTTAAATGGCTTTGCGCCATTTGTCAAATGTTCAGGAATTTAGTATAGATGCCGGACAAGCCATCAGCTGCCCCCGGCCCTGCGCTATTTACGCGTCAGCGATTATTCCCCCCCATCCCATGGCCTCATCCCCTCGCTATGTTGCTGCTGGCAACGAAAACCCAACGTTACAACAGGAGGTTGCCATGGCTGTCCTCACCATTTCGCGAATGTTTGGAACCGGCGCGGAAGCATTGGGTGAACTGATTTCCAAGCGCCTGGGCTACACCTTTTACCACAACGAGTTGATCCAGATGGTCGCCAAAAAGGCCAAGGTCTCAACCGACTGGGTCGAGTCCATGGAGAAGGAGGCCGGCGGTAAATTCCAGAAGCTCATGTCCACCCTGGTGCCCAAAAGCCTGGTGGATAAAATTCTCGATTCCGAGCGCGGCTATCTGGATGAAGAAATCTACACCGACATGCTGCACCACATTATCACGGCCATTGCCGATGCCGGCGATGCCGTCATCCTCGGGCGGGGCGGCCAGTACATCCTGGAGGGGCGCCCGGATACCTATCACATCCTGCTCGTAGCGGACCTGGACTATCGGGTCAACTATGTCCAGGAGCAGTACGACCTGGTCCCCAAGCAGGCGATGCTGGCGGTGGCCATGGAGGACAAGCGGCGCGTGAATCTCTACCGCAAATTCGGCATCGTGGACTACGACCAGACCGACCACTATCACGTGGTGTTCAACATGGCGCAGATCGAAGTGGAGAAGGCCTGCGACATGCTTTGCACGCTGTTGGGCAGCTGCCGCCTATAGCCCGGATGGACCTTTACCCATGCGGCTGGTGTGACAATCCGTTGCCTCGAAAACAATCTTGGGGGGCGGATTGAAAGATCCGTCCCCCAAGATAAAGAGATGAGGTTATGAAGTCCGGCAATTGACGATTGCGGCCATCTCATTCCCCAATGATCAGCCCAATCGATGATAAATGTGAGAATTGCCGGTGTTTGGTTGTACTAAAGCAAATCGCATGCCGAAATGTACCTTCCCTCCAATCCCTTTACTGGCATGATCTGTCTTGAATATTGAATGTTCGACACATCTTTTACGAGCAGATTAGGATAACGGGTTGTGTATCTTTTTGTGTATATTAAAGGCGGCGGGATGCAAGGTGTGTCGGCAGAAAATGGACGTGGCCGCCTTCGGGGTGATTTCCAGGGAAGTCCCTGATCGGCGGGAATCCATATCTGGCAGGGCCGCTTCCCCGGCCGCAATCGTGGGATAGCCATCAAGACCGGGACTGGTTGCGCAGGATGTCATAGTAATTCAGGATACGGCTGACGAAGCGTACCGGCTCCAGGCCGCGGGCATAACCGTACTGGGTTTTGCGGTAGTATTTGCGCTGGCGCAGAAGGGGCAGGGTTTTTTTGAGGGAGGACCATTTACCGGGCGGCAGGTCCATGTCGCGGGCAATTTGCTGGGCGTCCCGAACGTGGCCGTAGCCCACATTGTAGCTGGCCAGGGTGAAAAGCATGCGGTCCAGGCCCTGAATGTCGTCGAAGCGGGTGTAGATGCCTGCCAGGTATTGGACGCCGCCCCGGATGCTCGCCTCGGGATCGAGGCGGTCTTCAACGCCCATCTCGGCGGCCGTCTCGAGTGTCAGCTGCATCAGGCCGCGTACGCCGGTGTGACTGCGGGCCCTGGGATTGAAATGGGACTCCTGATAGATGGTGGCTGCGATCAGGCGCCAGTCAAAGCCGTGGCGCCTGGCTTCCCGGCGGATTAAATTTTCATAGCGGGGCAGGCGTTCTTCCACGGCATTGTGGAAGCTGATCACATCGACGTAGTCGAAGTTTTGCACGCCCGTGTAGTACTTGCGGTAGATTTTATCGAAGGTGCCGTCGGCCTTGATGGTCTTCCAAAAAACATCGATCTCATCCCTCAGGGCGGTATTGCCCTTGCGAACCGCCCAGGCCAGGGATTCTTCGTCCGCAATCGCCAAACCGACGGCAACGGCCGGGTAGTAGCGTCGGTTCAGTTTGGCCACATTGGTGTCCGCTACGGTGAGGGCGATCTCCCCGTCGGCCACCTGGCGGATGAACTCCTCGGTGGGAACGTTCGGGTACAGAACCAGGTCCAGGGCGATGCCGTCCGCCTGCAACTGCTCCAGGCGCTCTTGATACGACGATCCGCGTCGCACATGAATCGTGCGGCCGGCCAGATCGGCGATGGTGCGCGGGGCAGGGTCGCTGCGGTTGTAGAGGATATGCTGACGGATCGCCAGGTAGGGGGCCGAGAAATCCACTGCGGACTTGCGTTGATCCGTGATGGTCAGGCTGGCGGCGACAAGATCCCCCTTGCCTTTGCGCAGTGCCGGAAACAATCCGTCCCAGCCGGGGGTCAGCACCTCGAGATCCACACCCAGGTAATCGGCCAACGCCTTGGCCAGATCGTATTCGAATCCCATGGCCTGGCCCCGGTAGGTATAGTAGCAATGGGCGTTGTTGTCCGTGATGACCACAAGATTTCCGGACTGCCGAATGCCTTCCACCGAGCTGTCACGGCTGCACCCGGCCAAGCCGACCCAGAAAAGGAAAAAGCACAGCGTCAAAAGAATTTTGGCGTATTTCATGGCGTTTAGTGTGGCACTGATTAAGCGAATCGCCTGAATATTTCATGAAATATTCGGGATAGACTTCGGTCCGGCCATTTGTCATGCAATGGGGCGCCTATCATACCCTATTCGGACGGAAGATCAATCCGCCACGTAGTACCCGTACTCCCGGGCGTTGACGTTATGGCGTTTTTCCCACCCGATGGTGGACGACGGGGTGGGGCCGTAGTCATGCCCGGGCCAGACCACCGTGTCATCCGGCAGTTGCATCAGACGGCGGATGGATGCGCCGAGGGTCGGGCGGTCGCCGCCGGGGAGATCGGTGCGCCCGCTGTCGCCGACAAAAAGGGTGTCACCCGTGAAGAGGTTGCCCCGGGCATAGAGACAGATGCCGCCGGGCGTGTGGCCGGGGGTCGGAATGATCTCCAGCGTGATGTCACCGAGCTGAAGGGATTCCTCATCGGTCAGCAGGACATCCGCCTGGGGGTAGCCGTCGGCTTCGCGCGCATGCAGGATGATGGGCGCACCGGTCATGGCTTTCAGGGCGGCATTCCCGGCCGTATGGTCACCGTGGGTATGGGTGTTGACAATCATCTCGATCACCAGCTCTGCGTTCTCAGCGGCGGCCACGATTTGGCCGGCATCGGGCCCGGGGTCGATGACCAGGGCTTTACGGGTGGCCTCGCAACCGACAATGTAACAGAAATTATCCATATGGCCGACTTCGAGCTGTTCAATGATCATGGTGGGCCTCCTTGTTAGAGGGGTTGGGAAGGCGGATGTCCGACTGTTGTTTTTTACCTTCACTTGACGATGGGATCATTCATTCCCATTTATTGGCCGTTGATTTATTTGGTTCAGAAAACCTGGTCCTCCGGGCCAAGTCAGAGATAATTGGCTCCGCCGTAATCGTCGTATAGGAATTCAGGAGCCTGAATCCAGAATTCAGAATAAGGTTTTCGCCTTCGGCGCATTCGATTTTTTTCAAAAGACGGAGCGAAGCGACATCA
>Ga0207831_100320_pt1 | contig 19411 bp, 6 predicted proteins | sample TtanPargueraPR_7_FD_187741 | JGI IMG/M metagenome (GOLD analysis project Ga0207831, IMG submission 187741) | Aerobic enrichment media microbial communities from Bioluminiscent Bay, La Parguera, Puerto Rico - Tt and M1 (2) (SPAdes) | ecosystem: Environmental > Aquatic > Marine > Unclassified ... | reverse complement strand
GCAGGTATTGCCGTCGACGCCAGCGGGAATGTGGCCGTGTCCGGACTGACCTGGAGTGCGGACCTGCCGACACGGAATGCGTATCAGGCTTCGCTTTCGGGGAGCAATGACGCGTTCGTCGCTGTGTTCAATACTAACGGACAGTTGCAGTGGGCGTCCTATTACGGCGGCAGCGGTTCGGACTGGGCGAATGCAGTCGCATTCGATCCGGGCGGGAACTGCATCCTGGCCGGAGTGACCGCCAGTTCGGATTTCCCCGTGTCGACATCCTGTTACCAGTGGACGTTCGGTGGAACGCACGATGGCTTCATCGTCAAAATGAATGCCACGGGAGGACGCGTATGGGCGACGTTTCTCGGTGGTGGTGATTCGGATGGAATTCAAGGGCTCTGTTCCGATGCAGGCGGAAATATCCACGTCAGCGGGAATACGAGGAGTGCAGGCCTGCCGACGACGGTGGGCGCGTGTCAGTCTTCTCTTGCGGGGAATTCCGACGTGTACGTTGCGAAATTCTCTCCCGCGTGCGCGCTCCTTGCATCGACGTATTACGGCGGGACAGGATACGAGGACGGACTCGGAATCGGCACCGATATCAATACGGATGCATCCGGGAACGTGCTCCTTGCGTTCGAGACGAACAGCACGGATATTCCGACGACATCCGGAGCCTGGCAGAGCAGCCTGCAGGGCGGGAATGATGCGTTCGTTGTGAAACTCGATCCCGCATGCGGCAGGATCTGGGCGACATATGCCGGCGGAAGTCAGGAGGAAAACGTGTATGGTTCAACCGTTGATGGGAGTGGGAACGTCATCGTCATCGGCAGGTCGTCGAGCACATCCTTTCCGTTTGTGAATGCGCATCAGTCCGTCCTCTCGGGAGGGGATGATGCATTCATCTTCAAGCTGAATGCGAACGGTACCCCGCTATGGAGCACGCTCCTCGGCGGCGCGGCAGATGACCAGGGACGCGCCGTTTCAGCGAACGCAGAAGGGGATCTTGCTCTCATCGGCTGGACCGAGAGTCAGGATTTCCCATTGTCACCTCCTTCCTGCCACCCCTATTATCAGGGGGCGCAGGATGGTTTCCTTAGTACGTTCACCGCATCCGGCACGGGTCCCGCGCTGCGCTATGCCACGATCGCCATGACTCCCAATCCCACGGTCGTCAACCAGCAGCTCAATACCCTCTACCTCGGGATCGGTGCGCAGTCGGTGACACTGACCGCGGGCAATACCAGTGGATATCCCGTGACGAGTTACCTCTGGAGCACGAGCGAGATGACATCGTCCATATCGATTTCACCAGTGGTGCCCACGACCTATTCCGTCACGATCACGGATGCGAACAATAACGTCAGTACATGCTGGTTCCATGTCAACGTGGTGGATGTCCGCTGTGGTCCGGGGCTGACGGATGTCACATACTGTGAGAACGGCACGACCAAATGCGACACCGAACGAAAGGCGCTGCAGGCCTGTGACAAGAAGGGTGCGACGCTGGGTCCCTGTGCGGTTGTAAACCAGGATCCCGTCGCTGTGGCGAGTGTGTCACCCACGAGCGGCGCACCTCCTCTCACAGTGGATTTCTCTTCCAGCGGATCGTACGATCCAGACGGAAGCATCACGGGCTATCACTGGGATTTCGACGACGGAAACAGCTCCACTGATGCGAACCCCACGCACACGTACCCGAACACCGGTACCTATGAGGCGACACTGACGGTCACGGACAACGATAACGCGACGGGAACGGACCAGGTGACCATCACCGTCTCCACCGTCGGCGGATATCTCTATGTCGAAAGCCAGTTAGTGACCCGCCAGTACAAGCCGGGGAACAAGGAGTTTGCGCAGGATGTCGTCATCGTCAGGGACAACAACGGACAGGCGGCCGGAGGCGCCGTCGTGACAGCGGATTACAGCGGTCCGACATCCGGCACGGTTACCGGCACTACCGGCGCGAATGGTGAGGCCGTTCTCGAATCCAGCTGGGATCGCAATCCGGGTAGCATCTGGTGTTTCACCGTCACTGACGTGCGGAAGAGCGGCTACAGCTTCAACACCGCACTCAGTCATCTGTACGAGTGTGAGGGATCATCCTCTCCCAAGGTTCAGGCGATCAAGCCGGTGCGTATTGAACTGGACATCAGTCCACATCCGGTGCGATCGGATGCCGTTATCGCATATACGGTGCCCGAGCCGGGGCATATTGCCGTGCGGATGTACGACCTGCTGGGACGGGAAGTCGCAACCCCTGTCGATGCAGAGCGAAACATTGGAAGATACACCACAGTGTTCGTTCCGGCCTGTCTGCCGAGTGGAATCTACATTCTCAGTCTGGATGTCAGCGGTCGTGTCCTCGCGAGGCGCCTCTTTCTTCTGAAGTAGCACAGCCCTTGGATGCGCGGTGGAACGGATACTTCACCGCGCTTTCGAATGCGAGCACATCGTTATTCGGAAAAACGCCGCTGGACAGGAAAAAATAATATTTGGAGGACGCTAATATCTTGAATCAATAGATCCGAGATCGTACATTTCATACAGGCAACGACTTCCTACAAGAGCTGAACTGCCAAGACAACAGCTGCGTCCTCGCGGTCGGAGGGGCGTATGTCTTGTGCGTTGATCTGACGTCCGTGTCGAAGAATCGTACCGTCTCACCGAAGTTCGTCACTGCGCTATTTCGCGTCTGACCTGATCGATCGTGTTGTATTCCGGCTGCGGCCATTGGGAGAAGGGAGATATCCTGATGACCGGACGGAAATTCTCCAAGAACCGATTCGATTTCACCTGGAGGAATCATGGTACGGCGAAAAACTCCCTGGATCACGGCCAGTGTGCTTGTGGTCCTGCTCCTCATGCTCCACAGTCATTGTCCATTGACCGCTTCCAGGGGCAATCCGCAAAGCAGTGGAAAACCCACTTCTGTCGAGAATTCCCTGAGCGAAGGCAGTACAAGATCATCTGTGCCATCCCCGGCACGGGTGCATTCCCGACAGGTGAAGGGGTTCACCGAAAACCGTGGCCAGGTCGTCGATACGGATGGTCAAACCAGACCGGAGATCAAATACGTTGCAGATGTGGATGGAGCCAGAGTGTTTTTCACCCTGCGAGGGACCCACTATGTCTATGCACGAAGAGTCCCGGAATCCCGAAGCATCAGTGAAGCCACAGGAGAGCCGATCATTGACAACAACGAGCACGGTGTCCGGTCGCGGGAACTGAGAACCGAGATATGCAGACTGAGCATGGAGCTGGTCGGGGTGAATCCCGCAGTACGCATCATCGCTGAAGATGAACTTCAAGGTGGAAACAACTACTATCTGGCACACTGCCCTGACGGTATTCTCGGCGTGCGTGAATACAGGAAAATCACCTATGTGGGAGTCTACGACCACATCGACCTGGAATACCTGAGCATCAGTGGAAGACTGAAATATACGTTTATCGTCCATCCAGGCGGCCAGGTGGATGATATACGCCTCAGGTACAGTGGTGCGGAATCGATTGAAATATCCCCGGGTGGACGGCTGCGGATATTGAGCTCATTTGGAGGTCTGGAAGAGGAGGTGCCTTTCACGTATCAAAAGCAGAATATTAACCCCGGAAGAATCGAACGCGTTGGGGTAACGGCGAGGTTCAGGAAGATTGATTCTGAAGTCGGATTCATGGTAGACGAATATGACCATACAAAAATACTTGTCATAGATCCGTGGGCCAGATATTTCGGCTCAGTCGACAATGAACGCGCATGGGATCTAGAGGTGGATTCGAATGGGGATGTTCTCATTACCGGATTATCCGGACCTGATTTCCCCGTTGACAATCCTTCGACCTACGTTGGCGGGGGAGATGCCTTTATTACGAAGTTTGATACAGCAGGTACGGTGAAGTGGTCCACCTTCTTTGGGGGCACCGGTCTTGAAGAAGGCCACGGCATCGGGATCAATCAGGCTGGAGACATTGCGATCACCGGGTGGACAGGAAGTCCTGATTTGCCAAATGCTGCGTCCTCATCATTGTCAGGGCCGACCGACAGCTTCGTCGCTCGATTCAACAGTGATGGCACATTGCAATGGTCAACGTACGTAGGCGGGAGCGATCGTGAAGAAAGTAATGGCGTTGGGATCGCTTCTGGTGGATCCGTCATTATCGCTGGATGGACGCGAAGTCCGGATCTTCCACATCCAGGTTCAACATCGTATTCCGGATATGAAGACGTCTTTGTCGCGGGCATCTCCCCATCAGGGACGATTCAATGGACGCACTATCTCAGCGGGATGTGGGAAGAAGATGCGTATGATCTTGCGATGGATACCGGAGGCAATGTGATCATAACTGGGATGACAGGAAGTCCGGATTTCCCTGCGACAAATTCAAATCACAGTGACCGAGATGCGTTCCTTGTCAAGCTCAGCGGATCTGGCACACAGCTGTGGGGACTGTACATCGGGGGAAACGGCGATGATCGCGGGCTAAGCGTAGCGGTCGATGCGATTGGATGCATTTTTCTTACCGGGTTTACAAGAAGCCACGATTTCCCTGTGACAATGACAGCACACAGCGGCGGTATCGATGCATTTGTGATGAAGTATTCCGCATCTGGCACGCTGGAGTGGGGACGGTTTTTTGGCGGAATGGGCTGGGATTACGGTGTTGGCATAGCTGTTGACGGGGCAGGGAATATCGCCGTCAAAGGCGAGACACAGAGTACAAATCTCCCGGTGACAAATTCTTCGACCTGCAAGGGGGCGTTCGACAACTTCGTGACGAAACTTGATGGAAACGGGAATATCCTCTGGGCCACCTATTATGGCGGAAGTGGTGACGAACACTTCATCCCTCTCTTCGGTGGACCGGGTGGAGGATGTGGTGTAGACGCAAACGGCAACATCTCGATTACCGGGAGGACGAGCAGCACGGATCTGCCCATCACAATTTCAAGTTCGTATGGTGGCGGTCCTTTTGACGTATTCATTGCCTCATTCGACTGTGATGGAGAGTTGTCATCAATCCCGCCTCCGGCGCCAACCGAACTGACGGCATCTGTCGAATCTCCGACACGTGTACGATTGAACTGGCAGGATAATTCTGAGAACGAGGCAGTGTTCGACATCCAATCGTGTCATCCTGGGAAAACATGGTATGACCTTCAGACTGTACCAAAGAATTCAGATTCATGTCTTGCCGCGAATCTCGCACCGCTGACAGAGCACTCGTTCCGTGTCCGGGCGGTCAACTCCAGATACAAATCAGACTGGTCAAATGTCGCGACGGTGACGACCGGTGCATTTGATCCGCCGTTGAACCTTACCGCTACGGCGCATTCATCGGTGGAAATCAGTCTTGCATGGGTGGGTTCCACCGATGGAGAAGATGGCTACATCATGGAACGCATGAAGACAGGTGGTTCGTGGAACATTATTGACTCGGTTGACCGGGCTTCCGAGTATTATATGGCCGGGAACCTTGAGCACAGCACATCATATCATTTTCGCATTTACGCGTACGCAGGATACATAAGGACAGCGTATTCGAACATCGCCCAGGCAACGACGCTGCTTTATCTCGCAGCTCCAACGAATCTCAATGGCACGCTAATGACGGAATCTCAGGTCGTACTCTCCTGGGAGGATAAAGCGGACGGGGAATCAGGATATGAGATCGAGCATAACCAGGAGAATCAGGGCTGGAAGATGTTGGATACCACAGTTGCGGATGCAACGAGCTACGATGCCCGGGGACTCACGCCGAACACGACGAACGCATTCCGTATCCGCGCCATAGGACCGAATGCGGCGTCCGGGTATTCCAACGTTTGCTCGATCCGTACCCGCATGAAACCCGCTGCCCCATATAACCTTCTTGCGAGTGCGGTTGATCACACCTCCGTCCGTGTCACCTGGGAGCGGGGATCGGAAAATGAGGATGGGTATGAGGTGTGGCGCAGGGTGCCTGAAGGTGACTGGGAATTCCTGACAACTGCAGGTCCGGGAGAAGAAAATATTCTTGACGAGAATTTGGAGATGACCACCACATATTGGTATCGCGTACGTGCTGAGAATGAATTGGGTGTGTCGGACTGGTCCAATGAAGACAGCGCCACAACGTTTGACGTCCCAATACCAGGTGACCCGTTCGGACTGCAGGCGGAAGCCGTTGGACCGACATCCGTTACGCTGACGTGGATCCCTGCTTCACCCAACTATGCCGAGTCGTTCGACATTGAGATGTCACTGACCGATAGTGAAGACGATTTCGAACGCATCCCTGCAATTGTTGGAGGAAATGAAGATACATATTCCGTATCCGGGCTTGATCAACAGATAACATATTATTTCCGAATTCGGGCTGTGAATCACTCAGGGGAGTCGGAATACAGCAATCTGGCCAGCGCGACCACGTTGAAATCCGACGACCCTGTACAACCACGAAATGTATCAGCTCGTGCATTGGGCAGGAATCATATCGAGATCACCTGGGAGATGCCGGCAGTCTCGAATGAAGAGGGATTCGAACTGCAGCGCTCCCGGACGCCAGTCGAAGAGGAATTCCTTCCGGTATCCCGACAACCCGAGCAGGGGGCTCGGCAGCACATTGATAGTGGACTGACAGCGGAGACGAGGTACTACTATCGGTTGCGGTCCTTCAACAGCTATGGTCATTCACCCTGGACGGAGCCAGTCAGTGCGACAACGCTGAACATTGATATTGATCCTGCACTGCGTGCAATAATGGATGAAAAGCGCGCAGTCATCACTGCGGTTGAAGGCATCATCCCGGATGGCAGTGAGCAATTGTCGCTCCTGCGCTCTCTTCTTGGCGATTATTTGCGTGGATATGATGAATCCGCTGCCAGAGAGCTGATCTCTGAGTGGATGGATACGGGTGCGGATGATCCCGGGCGTGCGACCGAAGCGATGAAGCGACTGACCATTTTTGAGAAACTGCTCCAGGACAGCTGGGGAGATGAAGATGTCTCACCGGTGATTCCCGGCACGCAGGACATTGCCGAACAGGCAGCTCGCGCACCGGCGTTCACATGCAAAGATCTCGTTGCACTTGCCATTGCATGGAAGGATGAGTGTGCATTTCTCGGGTCAGGCGGTAGGTTCCTTACGTCGGCCATGGAAGATGTCGTGCTGTCTCACACTGATAATCTTGCCTTGCTGTTAACGCTTATGGGATCGAACCATGCCGCGGAAGTATCTGCACTGTCGAACGCAATTGTACGTGGTCGAGGTGAGGTGCCCGGGCTCTCAGTACCGCTGCTGCTCTCAATGAAAGACTACTGGCAAGAACGCTTCCTGGCCATGAATCACATTCCGGCTGTAAATCCGCTTATTACGTTGTTTTCCGGCAGAACGAGTCAGTATGATGTATCCGGATCACTGGTCGATGCGGAAAAGAACCGGGATACAGTACTCGCAATACTGCGAGCGGTTGCTGATACGTTCACTCTCGGATTCGGTGACTACAGCAGGATATGCTCCGGTCTTGACGCCGCATTTTCTATCTGTCAGACGGCCGGGAATCCTCTGGATGTATTTCTTAACAAGCTGGCTGTATTGCGTCCCAGGCTCATAGAGAATATGCACGATGCTCTTCACGCCGGGAATGTCCCAGTGGAGCGCTTCCTGTACCTTACGTCGACAGATGCCATACCTGGTATCGAAACCCTGCCGTCAGCCCTGTGGAATGCCGGGAATGCCATCTTTGATCCGGTCAACTGTGTCATTCAGCAGGATGAGCGAGGGAATCACAGCAGCGCTCCATTGGCGTCACCATTGCGCAAGGCGACGGGAATGATCGGATCTGACAGAGGTACGGCGCCTGCAGTCTATTGCTCTTCCGAGGGGCGCTCCCCGGATATGAATGATGCAATCGCCAGAGATACAAACATGCTCCGAGAAATGCGAGAAAGGGTGATACAACAGGATATTCACTTTATCGATATGTATTATGACTCACTTCGCATGAGCGGCGATGAGATGACTGCAGAGATGACGGCGTCCCTGTGTCCACTGCTTGGCATCGCACCTGGAGATGTATTGGGAAAGACGGACGTCTGTACGCATTATTATGCCATTCTTGCTCGCGTTCAGCGGATGAAAATGCGTCGTGCTGTTCTGTCCGTGGCGCTTGCGGATTATTTATTGGCACCGAGCGAAGAGAAAAAGGGCAATCTGGTGACGGAAATCGATTCCATTATTGATCCCATGAATGATGTGATGACGGATCTCTCCACGTTCACTGATGATGTTGTGGATCTGATTCGTATGCCGGCGCTCACTCTTGACGATGTAGCGATTGTTCGTGCCAGCGCATCAGGCTCAGATCGCTGGCGGATCCGTTTCACGGTAGAAAATGTCGGATGCGGAGGGGCTGACTCTGCAGCGGCAAGCATCGACATCATCACGCCGGGAGTTACCATGCTGAGCCAAGGAAATGTCTCTATCGGGATACTGCGACCAGATGAAACGTATCGCGACAGCATAGAGATTTCTGCATTACAGAACCTGTCATATATAATATTCAGTACGATACTCAAATCTGGACAGCGAAGCTTTTATGAACGGAGATTCCTGTCCATACCGACGGTCACTGACTGCGACGAGGGCGCCGCCCATGCACCATGCTGTACTCTGGATCAGAATTATCCTAATCCGTTCAGCAGTTCGACGACGGTGAGGTTCATGATTCCGCATGCGATGACTGTTTCCATGGTCATTACAGATATATATGGAAGAACAGTGAAAAGAATCGTTGACGATCAGTGGTATGGATCAGGAATATATGCCATAGAAATGGATGCACATGACATGCCGAGCGGTGTGTATTTCTATCGTCTGGAGACTCCATCAGCGGTGCTTCTTGAAAAGATGCTCGTGCTTCGGAGGTGAATATGGATCGAATGATTGTGGTGATTGTGATAGGTATCCTCATTGGGAGTGATCCCTGTCGTGCGCAGACGGAAGGATGGGAACAGCTGCGCGGCCCATATGGAGGACCAATTTCCTGCATGATCATGGATGAGAGCACTGGTTGCCTGTATCTTGGCGCCTATGGAGGTATTCTCACTTCGGTCAATGATGGCCGGAATTGGGATTTCATTGCACTGAATGTGTATTCCTCAATCATTTATTGTCTGTTTTCCGATGGTGACTCAATGCTGTTGGCCGGCATGGAAGAGGGCATATATGCATACGACTCAGATGATCGAAGCTGGGAGAAACGCTATGAGACATATAATGCACACATCATCAGAAATATTCATCGGAATCGTGTTACCGGGACATTATTTGCCTGCTGCAGCAACAGTATCATTCTTCGGTCAACGGATGGTGGTGAAAGCTGGGATCGGGACACCCTTGCTGTAAGGAGCATATTCATCAATGATGTGTTCTGCATGACGAGTGACAACGAAGGAAACATGTATGCCGCGACCTCGGACGATGGACTATGGATGTCACACGATGATGGTCTTTCCTGGGATCAGGTGAGTGAGGATGGATCGATGCAAGCGCTTCACGCAATCACGTATGATCAGGCCAATGACATTGTGTATGTCAATTCGAATGATACCGTGTTTGTATCCACGGATAACGGACAGAGTTGGAGTGGATCAAGAATATCTTTGAATACAGCGATATTCCCGGTTCGAATCGATGTCAGAAAGCCGGGGATCGTTTTGGCAGGGACCGATGAGGGATTGTTTGAGTCCACCGATTTCGGGAAAAGCTGGAAGCATCGCGAGCTGAACATCCCGGATGCGGCGATTTTCCGGATATCCTGCGTGAACGAACAGAAAGATGTGCTGATTGCTACGATGGCCGGGATTTATCGTCTGAAGAGTGGTCACGTGGTATGGGAGCATGTCGGAGCCCCCGCGGACTGGGTGTTCTGTGTTCATGTCACCTCGGACAATCGATTCATTGCGGCTGCAAGCTTTGGTGTACACATCTCCGGGGATGAGGGCTCGACATGGTCGAAATCGAGACCTGAGAAGGGCTGGTACGTTGATTATGATGAGAAGCGCGGCATCGTCTATGCTGCGACGGATGACGGTCTGTATCGTTCGTCGAACGATGGAGAGTCATGGGAGAGCATTCATCATGGAGTGCGTAGTACAATGGCACGATCCATAAAAGTACTGGACGATTCTACGATCATTGCGGGAATAGCATGGAGCGATATATCGGGGGGAGTGTACGTGTCGAGAAACCAGGGCGACAGTTGGATTGAGCGATCCGACGGACTTTCAGCGCGCGACGTGTACTGGATCGAAACAGACAGCGTAAGGGGAACCATCTATGCATCTTCGCCGCATGGTGATATCTATCGCACGTCGGATACCGGCAGAACATGGACATCGCTGCAGATGGATTGGAGAGTTACTCATCCATATCCGGTGATCGCAATAGACGGCGATGGTCGGATATACCTCGGGGGTGATAGAGGGGGAGTGCATCTGTCAACAGATTTCGGGGATTCATGGACGGAGATCAGCAGCTCCGAGCTCAGAGAAGCTCGCATATACTGTATGACAGTCAACGAAAGTGGAGATGTATTCGTTGGAGGACAGGCACGATGTCTCTATACATCTCGTGACATGGGGAATTCCTGGATGGATATTTCACAGGGTCTCACAGGTGCGGATGTATTCTGTCTTGCTTTCGAAGAAACCGGCAACCTGCTCGCCGGGGTCACAAACGGCGGGGGGTTTCGTCTGTCAATGACTCCCGTTTCGGCAAATCCTGCGTTCGAGGTTCATGATATGAAGCTCAGTCAGAATTATCCGAATCCCTTCACGAGCACGACACGAATCCCTGTTTGCGGGTGGGATCCATCGAAAGCGAGATCCCTCCTCGTGTACGATCAGCTCGGCAGGGAGGTCATTGACCTCACAGAAGAGGTGCGAAATGGTGACGAAGTTGTCATAGATCGGTCACTCCTTCCGTCAGCGGGCCTGTATTTCTATCAATTGACGACAGATAACGGCGTTCAGACGCGACGCATGCTTGTGATCCATTGATCGAGAACCCGGCATTGAAGCCCAGATGCATTTGCATGATAGGTGAAGCCATGATACGGAAATCAGTGATGTGTATTGTATTTGCGCTCAGTCTCACCATTGGACTGACCGAAGCGGGAAAATCTCAGGAGAGTACTGTTGACAGTCTTGAAAATGAACTTTCTTTCAATCAAGAAAACGATACGGCGCGCGTACAGCTTTTACTTCGACTGAGCAGGGAACTCAGTTCATCCAACCCTGACCGTGCGCAGGAATATGCCAGGCAGGCATTGAAGCTGTCACGGGATATATCCTATGTTAAGGGCACGGGGTGTGCCCTGCTGCAGCTGGCGTCGTTCGCATTCAGAACGGGAGACTTCGACCAGGCCGGGCACCTGGCAGAGGAAAGTCTGCGCGAACTCGAGAAATCCAATTGTCCGGCGGAAATCGCGGAAGCATGGTGTGCCTTCGCCAGCGTACAGATGGCCCGTTATCACTACGATGCTGCGGCGACATGTCTTCGACGTGCGTTATCAATCTATACAAAGATCGGTGATTCGAATAAAATCATTGAAATGCATCAGAGGCTGTCAGCGGTATTTCTGAAGCAGCATAACATCGAAGGTGCATATGAGCTGCTTCGGTCGTTTCTCCAGAAACAGCGGCGCTGCGGCAACGAGAAAGGTATCGGTGCATGTCTCCTGTGTCTTGGTGAGATATTCATACGACAGGCTGAGTACGACTCAGCACGCGTGTGTTTTCGGCAGGGTCTTCAAATTTCAGAGGCATTCGGAAATCTCGATGCTGCGAGTGCATGCTTCTATAATCTCGGTGAATTATTCCTGCGTCAGCAGGAATATGATTCAGCAAAGGTCTATTTTCAGCGATGTCTTCACACAACAGAGCAGCTCGGAAATCCGGAGAAAGCGGGATATACGTATGGCGCTGTGGGTAATCTGTATGCAGAGATTGGAATATATGCGGAGGCAATGTCTCATTATCGCAGGAGCTATGAGTTACGCGAGAACATTGGCAATCGCAGCGGTATGGCCTTCATGCTGAACAACATTGGAACGATCCATCTGTCAACAGGAGTGTATGATTCAGCCCTGTGGTATTGTGACCGTGCACTTGCATTGCAGGAGGAGCTCCGGGACACCTCGGGTATCGCCGATGTCGTCACCAACATCGGCGTCGTGTACATGAACTGGGGAAACTGCAGTGAGGCGATTACGTGGTTCTCACGGGCCGCAGCGCTTCGAGAGACGATTCACGACAGAATCGGGCTGAGCAAGGCATACAATAATATTGCAGCGTGCTATATTCAACTCGGAAAGATTAAAGAAGCACTGTCCTTCTTCGAGAGGGCTTTTCTCATCCGTGAAGAGCTCAATGACCGTCCGGGCATTGCGTCCATTCTCCTGAACCTCGGGATTTGTTATTACCAGGTTGGCGAAACGGAGAAGGCAATTCAGACGCTATCACGTGCCGGGGAGATGAATATGACACTTGGTATAAAGGAAGTTGCCGCCCGTATTCAGGGTGTCCTATCAGCCATCTACTTTGAAAGTCTTGGCGATCTTGATATGGCCGAACAGCATGGGAGAAGGGCTCTCGCAATGTTTCATGAACTTGGCGCTGTAAGAGAAATGAGTGCACTGGAACTCCATCTCAGTAATATCGCTGCAGAAGGGGGAAACCACCGGACGGCGCTGGAGCATTACCGCCACTACAAGACGCTCGAAGACAGTCTGTACAATGAGGCAAATACGAAGAAGATTAATGAACTGAGGGAAAAATATGATGCCGAAAGGAAAGAGCAGCAGATTGACATGCTGGAACAGGAGAGAGCGATCCAGCAGTTGACCCTCGCGCACCAGGCGGATGAAATCCTGCGTCACAACCTGCAGGCGGAAAGAAAGGAGCAGGAAATGCAGATCCTGACCCAGTCCAACGAACTGCAAGCGCTCGAGCTGCTCCAGAGCGGCGCGGTGATTCGTATGAAAGAGATGAAGCAGGATTCCATGCGGAAGGAATCTGCTCTGCTCCGCCAGAGGGAAGCTGCTTCACGCGCTGAGCTTGGCAGACGCAACCTCTTGATCATATCGCTTATCGTGGGCATTGTGCTGCTCGCAGTCATCGCTTATCTGAGTATGAAGAGAGTGCAGGGCAAACGACGTGAAGCTGCGCTGCGTGCCGAGACAGCGGAGATCAGGGCGCGTGTCATCGAGACAGAGAGCATTGAAAAAGAACATCGCGCTCAGCGGCAATTCCTGAAACAGCTCATCCAGTCGCAGGAACACGAGCGGTCGCGTATCGCATCGGAACTCCATGATGAACTCGGACAGGATATCGTATTCATCAGAAACAACATCCTGGTCGCGTTGAAGGACCAGTCCATGAACGGGAATCTTACCGCGGCAGTAAAGACGACCGGAATGATGCTGGATAACGTACGCCGTCTGGCGCGTGATCTCCGACCATTCCAGCTTGAACGCTACGGTCTTGCGCGAGCACTGAACGATATGATTCGTCGTGTCGGCGAGAGTTCGAGTATTGAGTTTACCGTGGAGATTGATGACATGGAGGGCGCATTTGAGAAACAGCTGGAAATCAACGTGTACCGTATCGTACAGGAGGGAATGAACAACATCATCCGCCATGCGGACGCCGATGAAGCGACGATTCGCATTGTCCACGGCGATGCGCTCGTGGAAATTGTCATCCGGGATGACGGGAATGGTTTTGATGCGCGTATGGAGCAGTACGGCTTCGGTTTGCTCGGCATGCAGCAGCGCGTGGACCTGCTGAACGGGGAAATGCGCATCTCATCGGCACGAGAGGAGGGAACAACGATTCATATCATGATCCCCCTCAAAGAAGAACGGACGCATCACGTGTTGAGTGATGCGGATGAGGAGCACCATGACTGAGACACTGAACATCGTCATCGCAGATGATCACCCGCTGGTTCGTACCGGTCTGCGGCAGGTTATCGAAAGAGAGGCGGGGTATACCGTCGTGGGAGAAGCGGGTGACGGGGAATCCGCGCTTGCGTCCATCCGGGATCTCCATCCCGACATCGCGGTTATTGACCTCGAGATGCCCAGGATGAATGGATTGGACCTCACGCGGAGGATCAGTTCCGAACGACTTCCAACCGCAGTCATCATCCTCACGATGTACGATGACGAGGCCATGTTCAATGAGGCCATGGATTACGGTGTCCTTGGATATGTGCTGAAGGACAGTGCGTCAATGGATATTATCAAGGCCATCAGGGCGGTGGCCAGAGGAGAATATTTTGTCAGTTCCGATCTCTCCAATCTTGCTCTCAAACCGCAGCCCCCTCGCAGCACGTCCACTGAGATGCGTCTGGGACTTCTCACCCTCTCCCCTTCCGAACGGCGCGTGCTGAAGCTTGTCTCGGATGAGAAATCCTCTTCGGAAATCGCTGAGATTCTTGGTATCAGCCAGCGAACAGTGGACAATCATCGCTCGCACATCTGCCATAAGCTCGGATTGAACGGCAGCAACGCCCTCCTCCGCTTTGCCCTCACCCATCGCACGCATATTTGATGGACTTGCCGGAAAAAGGCAGGCCGAATGACTCGGCGTCTCGTCTGATTCCGCTTCAGATTTAAGGAGGGGCCTCAGCTGAATGTGCTCCGCCGTAAAAGTACTTGAATCTCACGCGCTCAGTCTGTATTATTCGTTGTAATCCATCCAAGTATGTCCGATATTCCGCCGCGCCGAGCTGTCGCTGACTGCGGAGCATGTACGCATGTGTATGACTATCCGAGAGGTGTACCGATGAGTGCTCGAATGCATCGAATCCTTGCCACGGCAGCGATACTGGCATTGCTGCCTCTGACCGCGATGTCACAGGAGCGGTGGGAGCCCGTTCCCGGAGTCTACGGGGGAGCCGTCAAGTGCCTGCTGTTTCTCGACGCGAACACCGTGCTCGCTGGCGGGACCTATGGAGGAATATTCCGATCAACCGATGCGGGCCGGAGCTGGCATTACCGGGCGCTGTCAGGGTACTCTGTGTATGATTTCCTCGGGCTCGCGAGCGGGGACCTGCTCGCCGGATTTGCCGGAGGCGTCGCACGGTCGACGGACCAGGGAATGACCTGGGAAACCCTGGAAATGGAACCGGTGGGATTCATCGAGCAGCTGGCTGCCGATGGAAACGGAACCATCTTCGCGGGAGGCGCGCAGGGCGCATTCCGCAGCACCGACGACGGCCTCAGCTGGGAACAGCTCGATCTCGACGCTGATAATGCGCAGGTGCTCAGTCTGCTCGTCAATGGTGATGCGCTGTATGCCGGGACGAACAATGCCGGGCTTCTCCGCTCCGAAGACGGCGGGGATACCTGGGCACCGGTCGATACGGTGTTCTCCGGCGGACGCATCGTGGCCCTCTGCAGCGTTGATCAGACGCTGATCGTTCCGGTCTGGTTCAGCGATATATACTGCTCTACCGACAACGGTACGACATGGGAGGTCCGCAGCGGCGGACTCGACCGCCCCCGCATCAATCACCTCTGCGTGTGCGACAACGGCGATATGCTCGCATCCTTCTATACCGGGGAAACGATGCGGAGTACGGATCTGGGGCAGAGCTGGATTCCCCTTGGCACGCTCCCCCGCACTGATGGCGCGCTGACGATGTGCGCCGGTCCCGACGGAACCCTGCTCTGCGGTCTGGAAGCCACCGGTATCGCGCGCTCGACCGACGACGGAGCGACATGGACAGCATCCGCCGAGGGGCTGGCGAATCTCCGAGTGGATGATCTTCTCCTCGCTCCCGATGGTGCGGTGCACATCACCCCCTACTATCTGCACTGGCTGAAAAGCAGCGATCACGGAGAGCACTGGGAGGCCGTCGACGATGTGCGTGGATCCGGTCGACGCATCGCCGTCTCCGATCAGGGCGTCCTGTATTGCGCGCGCGAGTATGTCGGTGTGTTTCATTCCGAAGACAACGGCGTCACGTGGGTGGAGCATTCCGAGGGACTGGACCGTCCGCAGTTCCGCGGTTTCGGCGTCGCGGGGAACGGGCATATGTACGTCGTTCTCCGCGATCAGTCGTGCTACCATCTCCCGCCCGGAGCTGACGAATGGCAGCCGCTCGGCGGGATCATGGAAGGGAAGAACATCCTGTGGTTCCTGAATGCCGGCTCCCATTTCTTTGCCGGAACCCGGGACAACGGAGCATATCGCAGCTCGGACAACGGTCTCACCTGGGAGGAGTGTGGCGGCGCCGGGCGTGAGCGGCTGACCTGTCTCACCCGCGACGGTGCGGCGCTGTGGGCGGGATCGCTCGGCCAGGTGTACAGGAGCACGGACATGGGGGATTCCTGGACACAGCTGGGAAACGAGACCGCGGCAGTGGTCACGAGTGTGGCGCCCGCCGCGGACGGGAGTCTGTATATCTCCACGACGGCGCGGGGCGTCCTGAAATTGAATGCAGTGACGGATGAATGGGAGACCGTCGCCGAAGGGTTGCCGCGGGACAATGTCGATGAGATGGTCATCGACGGGTCGGGGACGCTGTTCGCGGTGGTCGACTGGAATGGTGTGTACCGGTACACGCCGTCACCGACAGGGATCCCGGCAGCCGTCTCACCTCTGCGTGTCGTCCTGCATCAGAACTACCCGAATCCGTTCAACCCGACGACGACGATCTCCTACACGCTTCCGCGACCGATGGTCGTCTCACTGGTGATTACCGATGCGCTGGGAAGGGAAGTGAAAAGGATCAGCAGCCGTGAGCTGTTTGCCGCGCCGGATCGGAGCGAAAACGGATTGTCCGGAGGAAGTCATTCCGTGCAGTTCGATGCCAGCGGACTGCCCTCGGGTGTGTATTTCTACAGGATCGAGGCGCTTCCGCTCTCACCGTCTCCTGCCGCTCCACATGTGCTGACGCGCAAAATGATGCTCCTGAAGTGATGTCCTCCAAAGTATTACCCGGGTAAAAATCTGCTTTTACCCGGGTAAAATATAATATTACCCGGGTAAAATTGAATATTACCCGGGTAGAATGCGGGGTGTGAGGGTTTCCCCACAATAAAGAGAGCATCCTGCCGGCCTCGGGATGCCTTTGGGCTGCGGCATGCCACGGCAGCGCGACTGCTGCATGAGAATCCGGATCCCTCCTGATGGAGCATGAATGCGCCAATTCGGATGATCTATGGGAGGATAGAAGCATCCGAACTTCCTTTCAGAATTGTAAGCCGATTGAAAGGGAATTGTCATGTGATATTCAATCTCCTGAAAGGTTGCCAACCTAGCTTTGTGGTGAGCCTAAAAAAGGACGAATCCCGTCTGCCCGAATGTGGATTCATGCGATTCACCAATTAAGGAAAGGTGCGCCATGAAACGCTTGCCCACGGTTTCTGCGCCTATATTGCTTCTGCTCATGTTATGCTGCTCGGTGACTGCTCTGTCGCAGCCGATGCGGATTGATTTCCGTCAGGCAGCGAATAACGACAGTCCCTACAGCACGGGAGAAGTACATTGGGTCCAATCAATTCTTCATCAGAATAACGCTGTCTATTATGAAGGCATGTCCGTGCCCCAGCGTATCGTTCTGATGAACGTTCCCGCCACGCAGGGGAACGTTCATAAACTGACGTTCAGTCACAGGGCCACGAAAAACGGCAAACACGCCTATGACTATCTGACTTCCTGGAGTCAGGCAGAGAAGGCGGCAACCGCAATCGTGGGTCCGAGTGTCATGTCTGAAATGAATCCATGGGGCGATGACATCGGTCCGCCCAAGTCCATGCAGAGCATGGCCAAAGACCTGCGCACCAACGGGTACTCGCTCCCGGTGCGCGCGCCGACGAAGATGAGCACACTGCTGACGCACAGTATCGAAAGCAGCGTGCAGCAGTACGAAAAACGCTTCGGAGACCGCACGGTTCAGATCTACGGCGAGGAGCCGATCACGGATGCCGAACTGCGTTTCGACGGATACACACCGGGACGGGACGCCATGGCGCTGTATACGCTGACATGGACGTCGGAGTCGAAAAATGTCATTGTCGAATTCGCCACCCATCTCGCGATGGGCAGTGATGTCACCGGTGCGGGTGGCGGAATCGGCTATGGTGGCGGATACGGCGCCGGCAGCATCAGCGGCGGTTCGTATCATGTCACCTTGGAGAAACTCGACGGCAGTCCGCTCGGGAGCCAGGACAATCAGATCAAAAGCGCCGCGGTGATGACGAGCATCATCTGCGGCACCTCGGGTCCCGACCTGGTATGTATGCGCACACAGCATACGTACACCTTCGGCGGCGCGGCCAGCAATTACACGTACTCCTGGTCACTGGCGGACAATACAAGCGGTGCCACGATTCTGGGATCGACAACCGGAGAGTCTGTTCTCGTCGATGCAGGACCGCATGCGGGATCGTTCACGCTTTCGCTGATCGTGCGTGATGGACTGCAGACAGTCATCTGTCCGATGCAAGTGAAGGTACTCGGATTCGGTGTGATGGCCTCGGCAAAAGGCCAGATCGCCTGTGTCGGAGGAACAGCACCGGTCACGGTCACAGCATCCGGCGGTACAGCGCCGTACAACGGGACCGGCACGTTCCATAAAAAGGCCGGGACACACACTTTTACCGTCACGGACGCAAACGGCTGTGCCAACACGGCGAGCATCACGCTGGCGGAACCTGCCTCCGCCTGTGTCGCCAATGCCTTCGTCACATCCGAAATCGATTGCTACGGAGGCACCGGCACCGTCGAGGTGACGGCGACCGGGGGCACTCCGCCATACACCGGCACCGGGACGTTCACCAAGTCCGCCGGGACACATACCTTTACTGTGTACGACGCAAACAACTGCGCGGCGACGACAAGCGTGACGCTGACACAGCCTGCATCCGCCCTGAGCATCAGTGCGGCGATCACTTCCACGATTGACTGCTACGGCGGCAGCGCGACCGTTGATGTGGCGGCTTCCGGCGGCACGCCGCCGTACACCGGCACCGGGACGTTCTCGAAGGCGGCCGGAACGCACACGTTCACCGTCACCGATGCGAACAACTGTGCCGAATCGACGACGCTGACCATCACGCAACCATCGCAGTCGCTGTCGGCTTCCGCTGCCGTGACATCCGCGATCGATTGCTACGGCGGCAACGGCACGGTAGAGGTGACGGCGACAGGAGGAACACCGCCGTATTCCGGTACCGGAACATTCATCAAAGCCGCCGGGACGTACACCTTCACTGTTACCGACGCGAACAACTGCACGGCCACGGCGAGTGCGACACTGACACAGCCCGCAAGCGCGGTCACCGTCAGCGCCGCGGTCACATCCCAGATCGACTGTTATGGCGGCACCGGTACGGTGACCGTCACGGCTTCCGGCGGTAC
>Ga0207831_100319_pt1 | contig 19476 bp, 17 predicted proteins | sample TtanPargueraPR_7_FD_187741 | JGI IMG/M metagenome (GOLD analysis project Ga0207831, IMG submission 187741) | Aerobic enrichment media microbial communities from Bioluminiscent Bay, La Parguera, Puerto Rico - Tt and M1 (2) (SPAdes) | ecosystem: Environmental > Aquatic > Marine > Unclassified ... | reverse complement strand
CTTCTTGATTTGACATACGACGAGTTGCAGTCCTTTGTTGTGGACGATCTCAAACAGGCGCGTTTTCGTACCGACCAGATCTGGCAATGGATATGGCAGAAAGGGTGCGCCGATTTCGAGGAAATGACCAACATGGGCAAGGGGCTTCGTTCCCTGTTGGCCGAGCGCGCCACCATCTTCCATCCCTCCATTGATCGTGCACAGGTCAGCCGCGACGGCACGGTCAAGCTGCTGCTGCGTCTGCATGACGACAAACTCGTTGAGACTGTGCTCATTCCGTTCAACGACCGGTATTCCCAATGCCTTTCCACGCAGGTTGGCTGCGCCATGGCCTGCACGTTTTGCAACACGGGCAAGCTGGGATTTGAGCGCAATCTGACCATGGGCGAAATTTTGGGGCAGGTTCTGGTTGGGCGCAAATACCTTGCGGACAACGATCTGGACCCGCTGCGCAATCTCGTGTTCATGGGCATGGGCGAACCCTTATTGAACCTGGATAACCTGTTGCGAGCACTGGAAACTTTGCCGTCCACCAAAGGCCTGAATATTTCGTGGCGGCGTTCCATGGTCTCGACCGTGGGCTTTCCCGAACAGTTGCGTAAACTCGGTGAAACGGAACTGGCCTTGCCCGCCATTTCCCTGCACGCGCCCACGCAGGAATTGCGCGAAAAAATTATGCCCAAGGCCGCACGGGTACATCTGGATGAACTCATGCGCTGCCTGAACGAATTTCCCTTGCGCCCACGCGAACGCATTACCTTTGAATATCTGCTGCTCAAGGGCGTAAACGACTCACTGGAATATGCGGACCAGCTTGCCAAGTTGGTGGACCCCAAACGTATGAAGGTGAACCTCATCGCCTATAACGCCACGGAAGGCATGCCGTATGACGCCCCGGATCGGGAACAGGTGGAGGCCTTTGAAAAGCGGCTCTGGAAGCATGGGGTTACGGCTTTTATCCGGCGTTCCATGGGCGCGGATATCATGGCCGCCTGCGGCCAGCTCAAGGCGGACCAGCAGAAATAGGACGGCGCAAGTGCCGGGAACGGCTTGTCTTTATCCCTAATATCTGGAACAAAAGCCTGTGGGGTTTCAATAACAAGGAGTTTTGACACATGGCTCGTGATTTCAGGGAAATGTTGGAGGAAGTGTCCAGAGACGATGAATTTGGACGCTATTTCAAGGAAATCGCCATCGGTTTCAAGCTGGTCATGTCCATTCAGGCCAGCAACATGCATGGGTGCGAACCGGCGGAAACGCTCGACGATGTGCATGAATACAAGAGTTTCGACGTTACTGTCCGTCAGGTCAGCAAGCCTATCGATGCTCCGGGCATCGGCGCGTGGAGCGAGTTGCGTTCCAGGGATTGGGCCGAGGGATTCGACAGGCCGGACTACCGCAAGGACATGACCAAGGACTGTGTGCCTGTGGACGTGGTGCAGACCATTTTTGAGGATATTATCGAGTATGCTCGGGAAAAGGGGCAAATGGAGCCGGATGAAGAACCGGTTCTGGTGGACCCGAACAAGCCCATCCGTTCCATCCGCAAAGGCTGTGGCGGGTGTGCTGCCAAGAAATAGCCGCTCGTTTCAGATTGTTTTTGAAGAGGCCCGTCTTGTTTGGACGGGTTTTTTTGTTGCCGAAAAAAGATGGATTATCAGGCGAACAGGGTTGAAATCCAGTGGGAAAGCGGGGTGAATACCAGCACCAATGGCAGGGCCGGTAACAGGTTGGATAAACGGATTTCCTTGATTTCCATGAGATTGATGCTGATGCCCACGATAAGCAGGCCGCCGGTGGCGGAAAGCTGGGCGATGAGTTCCGGCGAAATATATTGTTGCAAATAGCCGGCAAACAAGGTCATGGCGCCTTGGTATATGAGTACCGGAATGAAGGAGAACAGCACTCCCGAACCAAAGGAAGAAGCCAGTGCCACGGATGCGAACCCATCCAGGATGGCTTTGGTGTAGAGCACTGTGGGGTTGTTATTCACGCCTTCTTCCAGCGACCCCACAATGGCCATGGCGCCGATGCAATAGATGAGCGAGGCCGTGACCAGTCCCTCGGTGAATTTCGGGTTGGCCGAACCCAGCATGCATTTGAATCGGTTGCCCAACCGTTCCAGCAGGGTGTCCAGCCGTAGCAGTTCTCCCAGAATACCACCCACCAGAATACTGAAGATAACCACCAGTATCCCCTGCATCTTGAAGGCCATTTGCAGGCCGATGAGCAATGTGCACAGGCCGAGACCCTGAAAGACGATGACCCGGATACGGTCCGGGAAACGGCTGTGTAACAGACATCCGGCAAGGCTGCCGAGAATGATGGTGGCTGCGTTGGCAAGGGAACCGAATGGGATCATGCTCGTTCCTGATTGGTCGTTGGTTTGGTGGCTTTGAAGGTAGGCGCAGCGCGGTTTTGCGTCAAGCAAAGCGGAAAAATGCGTTTTAGGTGCACAGAATCGTTGACAGGAGTGGATTGTAACCCTTATGTAAGATTCCTTCGTGCCGGGATGGCGGAATTGGTAGACGCAGCGGATTCAAAATCCGCCGGGTTCACGCCCTTGAGAGTTCGAGTCTCTCTCCCGGTACCACGAATGAAATTAGCGGCTTGCGAGAATATCGCAGGCCGCTTTTTTATGTCGAATAAATGTAGACGTCATTCGCACCATATATATCTTCATTATAGTGTTGTATTGACAAGAAAAAGCATAAGCAGGAGTATATTTACCTTCCTAAGGTAACATTGATCGATTGAATCTCAACTTCATAATTTTAGAAATACTGAAAATATAATGTCGTATTTAGAGTTCGGTTTGTTTTGGCTTTCCCTGTTGTTTCTTCCTGTTACCGTGATGCTCCTTTTTTTTAAAAGTGACACTTTTTCTCGCGAAGCACACATAAAAAAACTCAAACAGGATGTTGAAGAAGGGGGTAAAGCCGTTGCTTATATTGCAAAGCGTGGTTCATTTCCTTTAGCGCTCCCAGCATTATCCGTTTTAATAGCTGTGTTATTTTATATATGTATCAAAGATTTTGAAAATATTAATATTTTGGCATTGTTTTTTGTTTTTATTGGGCTGTCGATACTATCGATAGGGACCATTTGTTATTTAATATCAATTGCTTTTGACGTGATAATATTATCATCATCAAGATGTGTATATGTATCAAGCCTGAAGTGGTGTTGGAAAACGAAAATGATCAAGATTTCAAAGGATATAAAGGATCCATTTATTGGTCCTTTAAAAATTGATTTTCTTCCGATAAACAGCACTTTTCAAGCAATCCATACAAGTGAAAATACGATAATATCAATTTTTTCAGCAGAAGATGCAAAAATACTGAATAAGATTTATTCCGAGGTGAATGGTGAGTGCGAATAACTCAGATGTGTTCCTTGAAAGTTATTATACGCCTAATTAGAAAAAATCGGCTTGCGGAAATATCGCAAGCCGATTTTCTGTGTTGGATGATTGTGCGTTGTTGTCAGACTAATTGTTTGCCGCTTTCCCCATGGAAGACTGCGGGGCTTTCATTTCCTTGGGGATGCTCATGCCGGGTTTTGCTTCCGCTTTGATAATGATCGGCGGGACGCCCGGATAAACACGAGTCTTGAGGAATTCCTTTGCGCTATCCAGAACTTTTTTGTTTTCAAGGTATTTGATTTTGTAGTTCTGGAGCTTGCTTGCGGCGGCCTGATAAATGTTCTTGGCTTCATCCGTGAGCAGGAACGCCGTGATGGGCATATGTGCCTTTTCGTAAGCTTCTTCCAGCTGGGTGCAGAATTCGGTTTTGCTGCGGTCGGAGATGAGCTTGTCCGCCCGAGGATATGGCGTATAGCCGGCCTTGTTCCATTTTTTGCTGTCGAGGGCGAGCCGTTCAATGGCTTTGCCGTATGCGGGGTCTGTCTGGCCGTATACGGTTCTGGCCGTTTTGGTGAGCGCCATCATTCCGCTGCACTGGGCGCAGGGTTCCAGCGACGTATAGATCGTATATCCGTCCAAAGTGGATCGGTTCGGAGTGTGATTCAGGTAGCCAACGATCAGGCGTATTTCTCCATGCTGGGTACCATTGTTCAAGATGGCGTTGCAGTTTCTTGCCCACCAGACAATCTGGCCTTTGTCGTCCACAAGGATCGATCCGATGTTATGGCCCCGTTTGTGCGGACTGGATTGCTGCCAGTCGTTCAGTACCACCGAATAGGCCGTCAGCATGAAAATTTCATCTTTTTCGTCCTGTGCTGACTGCTCGGCCATGACGGGAAACGACCAGCTTGCCAGCAAAATGAACAGCAGGAATCCAAGAGCGAATGGTAATTTTTTGTGCGACATCATAAGCCTCCATGATGTTCGTTGAAGCGGGATTTTCCGCGTATAGGAGGTTTATCGATTGTATTTTATAAATCAAATTATAAAAGTGTGCAGGAGGGCATCAGGAGGGCGGAAAGTATATTCACCGATGAAATTTGAACGAGAACGCTGCATATCGTCATGTAATACATTGATATTTAATTCTCATTTCTTTTTTTCATTTCAACACTTTTCAATCGCGGGGGTTTTTGTAAACATGGCCCCCTTCGACGGGTACAGGCTCGCCGCAATGTTTATTCAGGAGATTCTTGATGCATTTGAAGGTCGGACGCAACGATCCCTGCCCCTGCGGCAGTGGCAAGAAATACAAGAAATGCTGCCTCGGTTCGGAAAAGGCGAGCCATGTGACTCCTGCCGAGGAATTTTACAGGCAGTACAAGGTACGTTTGAAAACGCCGGAACAGATCGAGGGTATCCGCCGTTGCGGCAAGCTGGTCATGCAAACTTTCGACATTGTGAAGGAATTGATCCGGCCGGGCGTGCAGACCGAGGGAATTGATCGGGTCGTGCATGAATTCACCGTGAAGAACAACGCCATTTGCGCGCCGCTGAATTACCATGGCTTCCCCAAGAGCGTTTGCGTTTCTCCCAACGAAGTTATCTGCCACGGTATTCCCGGAGAATACACGCTCAAGGACGGCGATATCGTCAACGTGGACATAACTTCCATCCTCGACGGCTATTATGCGGACTGCAACCAGACGTTTTTTGTGGGAACCCCGTCAAAGGATGCCTGCAAAATTGTGGACGTCACCCGTGAGAGCCTGCGGATCGGGCTGGAACAGGCCAAGCCCGGCAACATCATTAACGATATTTCCACGGCCATCCAGAAATACGCCGAGGGACAGGGCTGCTCCGTGGTGCGCGAATACATGGGCCACGGCGTGGGTCTTGATTTCCATGAGGCTCCCAATGTTCCCCACTACCGGTCAAACTGGGGCAACGTGCCGCTTGTGCCGGGTATGACCTTTACGGTGGAACCGATGATCAACCTCGGCGGCAAGGAAGTGCGCGTGCTCGAAGACGGCTGGACCGCCGTAACGCGGGACGGCTCCCTTTCCGCACAGTTTGAGCAAACCATCGTCATTACCGAGGACGGTTTTGAAAGCCTGACTCCTTTTGAGTTGTAACATTTTTATAGGATGCTTGCCGCCGGAGTGCACTGTGAGAGGGACGTTCCGGGGCGGTTTTGAATGATAATTTTGAAAAGAAAAGGAAAGTCGACATGTCACGCAAGATAGGATGGATCGGCACAGGCGTCATGGGCAAATCCATGTGCATGCACTTGATCAAGGCCGGACACGAGGCGTTCGTGTTCAACCGCACAAAATCCAAGGCTGACGAACTGGTGCAGGCCGGGGCCGTTTGGTGCGACTCTCCTGCGGAAGTTGCCAGGCAGGCGGACGTTGTTTTCACTATCGTGGGCTTTCCTCATGATGTGGAACAGACCATTCTGGGTGAAAACGGTGTGCTGGAAAACGCCAAGCCCGGCACTATTATTGTGGATATGACCACTTCCGAGCCTTCGCTGGCCAAACGTATCCACGAGGCCTGCGCCAAGAAAGGTGTGGCCGCGCTGGACGCTCCGGTTTCCGGCGGCGACCTTGGCGCACGCAACGGCACGCTGGCCATCATGACCGGAGGCGACAAAAAGACATTTGACGCCGTGCATGACCTGTTTGAGGCCATGGGCAACAACATTCGGCTCATGGGCGGTCCCGGAGCCGGGCAGCATACCAAGATGAGCAACCAGATTCTCATTGCCGGAACCATGATCGGTACGGTGGAATCGTTGCTGTATGCGCATCGTGCAGGCATGGATATGGAAGAGGTCATCAGCGTGATCGGCACCGGAGCGGCCGGTTCGTGGTCCATCAACAACCTCGGGCCGCGCATTGCCAAGGGTGATTTTGATCCGGGATTTTTCATCAAGCATTTCGTCAAGGACATGGGCATAGCTCTGGCCGAAGCCCGGGCCATGAATCTGGGACTTCCCGGTCTTGCTCTGGTGAACCAGTTCTATATTGCCGCCATGGGGCAGGGCTATGAGGAACTTGGAACGCAGGCCCTGTACAAGGTGCTGGATTCCATGAGCAGCTAAGTGTTGCCATGCGTGCATGAAGGCAGATTGTAGCTGCCTGACATCGTTATTGAAAAGAGCGGAACCTCTACGGCCAGCGTGTAATGGTTCCGCTCTTTTTTTGTTTTTCGTTTGGTATAAGCCGATTCCATCTCTGGCCAAGACCTGCTATGCATGCCCATACTGCGTGGCATATGCAGTATGAACTATTTGCGGGAGGATGCGGTGTTTCGCTGGGGAATGTTGTGGATCGTGTTTGCGGTGCTTGTTTGCCCTGTTTCGGCGAGGTCCGAGCCACCCCGGCGTGCGCGGCTTGTCTTGCAGTGGTACGCGCAGGCCCAGTTCGCCGGGTATTTTGTGGCGCAGGAAAAGGGCTTTTATACCAAGCGCGGTGTGGATCTCAGAATTGTGCCCGGCGGGGCGGACGTGTTGCCCTCTGACTATATCGATTCGGGAAAAGCGGAGTTTGGCACCATGTTTTTGTCCGCGGCCATTGAGAAGCGGGGCGCGGGCGTCAAATTGGTTAACATTGGCCAGATAGTTCAGCAATCCGCGCTTATGCTCGTGGCTCGCAAGAGCAGTGGCATTACGGGATTGCCTGATCTTGAAGGCGCACGAATCGGCATGTGGGGCCGCCAGTTTCAGGTGCAGCCACGTGCCTTGTTCAAGCGGCTGGGCATCAAGGTGGATGTGGTGCAGCAGTCGCCTTCGTTCGACCTGTTCATGCGCGGCGGTTTGGATGCTGTTTCCGCCATGTGGTACAACGAATACCACACGCTCATGTCCTACGGGCTGGACCCGGATGAAATGGTCACTTTCTTTTTCAGCGAGCTTGATCTCGATTTCCCGGAAGACGGCATATATTGCCTGGAAAAAACATGGCAGAACGATCCCGCCATGTGCCGCGCCGTGCTTGAAGGATCGCTTGAAGGCTGGCGGTATGCCTTCGCCCATCCTGACGAGGCGTTGGAGATTGTTCTCAAGCGCATGAGAAAACAGAAGGTACGGGCAAACCGCTCCCATCAGCGCTGGATGCTCGCCCGGATGAAAGATATTATTCTCGACGGGGCGCCACAGCCGATCGGTGTGCTTCGCCGTGGGGATTTTGAGCGCACCAAAGCCACACTCCTCAGCAACGGTTTCATTTGGGCCGCGCCGGAATACAAGCAATTTTACAAGGGGCCGACGCAATGAAACGAACCGGAATAGCCGTCCGGCTGGCCGTACTGATTCTGGCCTGCTCCCTTGTCATTCTTACTGGCATCGTCTGGTACAATTACGTTGTTTCCCGCAACATTATCATCAGCCAGGACGAGCATACCGGAGCCGGGCTGGCCCAGGCGACCAGCGCCCGCATCAGCAAGGTGCTTTATGCCGTCCAGAAAGTGGCGGACAGCATAGCCTATACGCTTGAGGACGCGGAAATTTCACCGAAACTCATTGATGACTTGGGCCGCAGGGTGCTGGCGGGCAATCCCGAGATATTCGGTACGGCCATAGCTTTTGAACCTTACTCTTTTGATCCAGCAAGGCTTTATTTCGCTCCCTATCATTACCGCTCGCAAAACCGCATTGCTTCCACCAATCTGGGGAGCAGGGATTATCGCTATTTTCATATGGACTGGTATCAGTTGGCCAAGGAGTTGGACAAGGCAATCTGGACCGAACCGTATTACGACGAAGGCGGCGGTCATGCGCTCATGTGTACCTATTCCGTACCGTTTTACCGGCAAGTTGACGGTAAGCGGACGTTTGCCGGTGTAGTCACGGCGGATATCGACCTGACATGGTTGCAGTCCATGATCAGCGAAGTCGATGTTTACGACTCGGGGCACGTTTTTCTTCTTTCGCGGTACGGTACGTTCATATCCAGCCCGAATCCCGATCTAATAATGAACGAGACCATTTTTACGTGGGCCGAAGAGCGTGGTGTCCCGGAACTTCGTGACGTCGGACGCGCCATGGTGCAAGGCAAGTCCGGGTATCGGGAGTTGAAGGATCTTCCGGGCGTGGGAGATGTCTTTCTCTATTACATGCCATTGCCTGCGGAAAATTGGTCTCTGGCCATCGTGTTCCCCAAGGATGAAATGTTGGCGGGAGTGACGCATTTATCGCATACAGTGGCCATCATAGGTCTTGCCGGTTTTCTGGCTTTGGCTGCACTGGTCATTTTTATTTCCGGCGGCATTACCCGGCCGTTGCGGAAGTTGACCGTGGTGGCCAACCGTGTGGCCTCGGGCGATCTTGACCAGAAGGTTCCCGAAATCCGCACCCGGGACGAGGTGGGCGAACTGGCCACATCGTTCAAGACCATGAAGACGTCCCTCAAGGAATACATTGCCAATCTGACGACGGCCACGGCGGAACGGGAGCGTATAGAATCCGAACTGCGCATTGCCCGGGAAATCCAGATGGGCATTTTGCCCAAGTTGTTTCCTCCTTTCCCGGAACGAAGCGAGTTTGACGTGTATGCCTCCATCGAACCTGCCAAGGAGGTCGGGGGCGACCTGTACGATTTCTTTTTTGTGGATGACCGGCATTTCTGCTTTCTGGTGGGCGATGTTTCGGGCAAAGGCGTTCCGGCAGCCTTTTTCATGGCTGTGACCAAGACATTGCTCAAGGTTGTGGCCGAACGCGGCCTTGATCCGGGGCCGATCCTTTCCAAGGTCAACGCGGATCTTGCCGCGGAAAACGAATCCTGCATGTTCGTGACCCTGTTTCTGGCTATCGTTGATATTGAAACGGGAGAGACCCGCTACGCCAATGCAGGCCACAATCCGCCCGTATTTTTGAGAAAAGGGAGTGAGCCGGAATGGGTGCCGCCGCTGAACGAACCTGTTGCGGGCGTTATGGAAGATATGGAATACTCAACCAAAACAATGCGCATGGAGCCCGGCGACAGCCTGTTTATTTATACGGACGGCGTTACCGAAGCCATGGACGGGGACAGGAACATGTATTCCGACCCCCGTTTGCTGGAGTTGCTGGGTACTTTGGGGGCTGTCCCTGCGCAGGAGTTGGTGACGGCAGTGGATGTCTCCATCAAGGCTTTTACCGGCGGGGCTGAACAGTCGGACGACATAACCATGCTGGCCATGCAATTCCATGGGCCGCTCGGCACGAATAAGGAGTCATGATTTATGGATATCACCAACGAGCAGCGCGGAGACTGGCAGATAATGACGGTCCATGGGCGTCTTGATGCTGCGACCGCGCCTGATTTCGACAAATCCTTTCAGACCATTCAGGATGTTGTTCCCCTGAAGGTTGCGTTGGATTTGGCTGGATTGGAGTACATCAGTTCCGCCGGTTTGCGTTCCATTCTCGCTGCCGGAAAGAAGGCACATGCCTCCAGTGGGAAGATCGTGTTTGCAGGCTTGGCCGGCATGGTGGAGGAAGTCTTTCGTGTTTCCGGCTTTACGGCCATGTTCGAGTTTTATTCCTCTGTTGACGAGGCCGTGGCGTCCTAGCAAAAGCCATGGAGTCTTCCCTGATCATACCCGCCGAGGCTGAACGATTCCGTGAAGCCTGTACGTTCGTGCGTTCCTGTGCGGCGGAATGTGGCGCGCCCGAATCCCTGCTTCAGAAGCTTGACCTTGTGATAGAAGAGTTGGTGATCAACATCGCTTCCTATGCCTACCCGGAGGAAGCGGGGAAAGTGGAAATCCGGTGCCTGCGTGAAACCGCGAGTGCGGCGCAGAACGGCAAGCCGGACAGTCTTTTTTGCCTTTGTTTCTGCGACTGGGGAGTTGCTTTTAATCCGCTACAGAGTCCGCGACCGGACATGGAAATCGATCTGCACCGGCGTAACATCGGCGGATTGGGGCTTCATTTGGTGTTGGAGATGGCCGATACCTGTGCTTACGAGCGCAGGAACGGCATGAACGAGTTCAAAGTCTGTTTTGAAATATAATCTTATCCAAGGCATGGGCCTGTCGTGAGGCCCGGGGCATTGCCATGAATCCGAGAATCGGGAAGTTGCGGGAAGAATTGCAGGGCGGACGCCATATGGTTTCCCTTGAGCGGGCCATATTGGCCACGGAATATTGTCGTGAGCATGAAACACGGGCGTTGGAAGATGAAGCGCGTTCCGAGTTGTTTCGCCATTTGTGCATGGTCAGGCGCGTCCATGTGGGCGAAAACGAATTGATTGTGGGCGAGCGGGGGCCAGCCCCCGGTGTCGTTCCCCTGTTTCCGGAACAGGCTGATTCTGAAGGGAATTTCGCCTCTATCCCGGACAATGTTTTTGAAACGGATGCCGGTGAACCGGACGCTTTTGAACAGCAGGTGATTCCGTATTGGCGTGATGTTTTGTCGCAGGATGGATTTGCTGTGAGAAGCAATCATGACCGGATTTCGTTTGGTGATGATTTCGACATGCTGTGCCGCAAGGGGATTCTGGCTCGCAAGGCAGTGATTGCAAAGAATATGGGGGCGGAAGGACCGGATCAGGATCGGCAACTACGCGCCATGGATACCGCCTGCAACGGAATCATGATTTTCGCTGTACGGCATGCCGAGCTGGCCGATTCAATGGCTGATGCCATGGAACAGGAGCAGGATGATCTTGATCGCGTGGCCCAACTGCGCCACATGGCGGACGTATGCCGACGGGTTCCTGCCCATGCCCCGTGCGATTTTTGGGAAGCGTTGCAAATGCTGTGGTTTCTTCACTTGGGAGCGCAGATGGAGTCGGCTCAATCTGTGCCCCTCCCCAAGGACGCCTTGCTTAATTACCTGACGCCATTTTATGAAAGAGATACCAAAAAAGGCGGTATGCCCCGCGAATTCGCCAGGGAACTCGTTGCCTGCTTTTTGATCAAAGCCTACACGCATGGCATGTTGGATTTGCCTGAAAATGCGGATAGCGAATTGGCACAACTTATGAGTGAAGTCGCGAAGGAATTGCACCTTGAAAAACAGGGTGTCTATTAATTTTATTGTACTATAATATTTTGAAATAAAATGACTTTAGTTGGTTTAAGGTGGTTTTTTGACCTGGTGCAGCCCACTTTTTTTTGAGCGGGGCTGTTTTTTTGTGCTTTTTCGCCGCTTGCGGTAAAGAGGGCTGAAAGCCGTGCCATGCAAAGTGCGCGGCATTATTTCAAGGAGAACCAATGCGAGTTGGCCGTTTGGTGGAACGAATCGTCAAAATGCCGTGGTTTGACAAAGCTCAAGCGGCTATTAGATGTTTTTTCGAAGCGGATTTAACAAAAATATAGTCCGCTTTCGTTACAATAGATTGAATGGTCATGTTGTCATTTTACGAAATTTGACGATGATATTTTATCAGTATATAAAATTTTTCCCGTTGAAAAAAAACGTAAATGTTTACAGCGTGTTGATGTGATTTGTTATTATGACAAGCCGCGCGGTTTGCTGCCGTTCGCATCCAATAATGCAACTTTTATCAGAGTTTTCTCCTCGCAAAATTCTTGTATGCCAGCAGCACCAGATCGGTGATGTGGTGCTGTCAACTCCATGTGTACGTATACTGCATAATCGTTTTCCAAGGGCAGTGATTCATTTTTTGACAGAAAAAAAATGTACTCCTGTTTTGGAAAACAACCCGTATGTTGATAAAGTCTGGGTAATCGATAAGGAGAAAGGCCTTGCGGGCATGTTTTCCTTGTACTCCGGCATAAGAAAGCAAAAGTTTGATCTTGTCGTCGATTTTCAGCAGCTCATGAGACTCAAGCTCGCTGTGGTGTTGTGCGGCGCTCCTGTTCGGCTTTCATACGTTCCCAAGTGGTATAACCGAATTTTTTATAATCTTTGTGGACAAGAAGCCGTAGGGTATGCAGCCAAAGCCAAAGCAGGAGTTTTGAGTCCTTTGGGTGTCGAGTGGGATGGGCTGGCTCCTGAGGTTTATATCACGAGCAAAGAGAAAGAGTGGGCAAAGAGATACCTTGCAGAGCGAGGCCTATGTGATGATGATTTTTTGGTAACTGTTGATGCTACTCATCGTCGTATCACAAGAAAATGGCCGGCAGAATATTACGCTCGTTTAATACGCTTAGTGAGCGAAAAGCATCCCCATGTTAAATTTTTAATGCTTTACGGTCCCGGAGAAAAGAAGACCGTGGAAGATATTGTTGGTAAGACTGAAAAGTCATTCCGGTGTATTGTTTCTGAAAAACAGACGTCGTTGCGCCAAATGATAGCTCTTTTGGACAGAGCGGACGGGCATTTTGGCAACTGTTCAGCTCCGCGGCATTTTGCCGCAGCCGTTGGAACTCGTTCTTTGATTATTCATGGTTCCAATAAGCCCAAAGGATGGACTTTCCCTTCTGAGGATCACGGTTTCATTCGGAACAGCGCCCCTGGTGCCTGCGTGGCCTGCAACAGATCTGATTGTCGCCAAGGGACATTAGAGTGTTTGTATGGGATAACTCCCGAAATAGTGTATGAACGGTTCAAAGAGTTTTTCTTTCGTGAAGGGTGACAATATATCGCTGGAGTGAAGGTGAATAGAAAACAGTTAATTGGTTTGGCTGGAAAATAAAAAAATTGCCAATTGACTGTTTTTTTAGATCAGTGTCTTTGGCTTGGTTGCAAACATTTTTTCGGAGAATGGGGTTCCTTTGCATCAAAGAAAACCAGTTAACAGCCTTATATACGCGAAAAAGGTTATTTTTCCCACCCCGATGGCTAATGCTTTGCAATCGTTGAATATGGTGTATTCCTTTGCCGCTCAGGGGGTAGAAACATATTTTTCTCCGGGTAATCGAACCGGACAGAAAAATCTACAGGCAGAGCTGGAGAAAAAGTATGGTCTTTTCCCCGAGAAAAATTTGCATTTTCACTTTTTGTCGGGACGTCATAAGGGATTGTATGGACTTCGTTTTAGGCTCAATCTCGCGTATCGATGGCTATCAGCCAGTGAAGGAACTGTCTTTTTTGCTCGCGATATAAAAGAATGGTTGACGATTTTGAGATTGAAAAAACGCATCAATCGTCCTTTCTTTATGGAAATGCATGAAGTGCTTGCCGATGAACACGCGCGGGAAGGCACAGGCAAGGCAGATGATTACAGGCGGTTAGAACAACAGATTATCAATATTTCAGATGGTATTATCGCCACAACCAAACCTTTGGCCAGGCGTGTCAATGAGCTTTTTAATCCAAAAGTTCCAGTACTTGTCGCCCCCAATGGTTATAATGAAGATATTTTTCGCCCTCAACCAGCAGTCGACCTCTCTGGGAAAATTTCCTTGCTTTATTTTGGGAGTTTTCATCCCGGCAAGGGTGTACACGCCTTGCTGGAAGCTATGTCTTTTTTGCCAGAAAAATTTACTTTGACGCTCCTTGGGGGGAGCCCTATTGAAAGGGTATCCCGTTTGAAAGATCAGTACGAACACGAGCAGGGGCGTGTTGAATTTGTAGGGGCTGTTTCGCCAAGTAACATTGGGAAATATTTGGAGAAAAGCCAGATGATTGTCATACCTCAATCAAGTGATGAATTTTTTTCTCCCATCAAATTGAGTGAAGCCATGGGAGCGGGACTGCCTACCGTGGTAACTCCGCTGTTTCCATTGACGAGCCGAGTTACTCACGGAAAGGAAGTCTATGTTGCCGAAGGAAAAGGGGCTGAAGAGATAGCCAAAGCCATCCTTCGCGTCGCCGATAATGTCGATTTAGCCCATTCTCTACAAGCTGGTATGCAGCTCAAGTCACAAGGACAAACATGGAAAGATCGTGCCGCTGCATGCGTAGAATTTATTAATGATAATATGTCTTCATAAAGTTGTAATTTTTGATCGCTAAGCTGAATAATGATATGGTAGAAATGCAAAAACCTCTTATTACTATCGGTGTACTATGCTATAATGCAGAGGCTACGGTTGGCCGTGCTTTAGATTGTGCTTTGAGTCAGGAATGGAGTAATAAAGAGATTATTGTCGTAGACGATGCTTCAACAGATAATTCTTTGTCAATACTCGAAGAGTATAAAGAGAAATATCCTCAAATTCTCGTAATAAAACATGATACAAATCAGGGAACATCCATAGCCCGCAATACTGTTTTTTCAAACTTCAAAGGTGACTATCTCGCTTTTTTTGATGATGATGACGTAAGTGCCCCGGATCGAATCAAGGAACAATTTAAGCGGTTAAATGAGTTCAAAGATCCTTTTGCTTTTTGCTATTGTAACCGGAAGACAATTACTGCTGACGGTATTGAGAAAGATAAGGTGACCAAGGGAATTGGCTGGAAAAGTCCGGAACCCTTCGGTGAAGCTGTGGCCAAGCATTGGCTGTTGAACCTTTCTGAGCCTCAGTTTTCATGGGGAGCGGCCGGTTTTGGCTGCTTCATGGCCCACAGGGATGCCATTCGTAAAGTTGGTTTTTGTGATGAAAAGATGTTGCGGGCGCAAGATATTGAGTACGCGGTTCAGGCTAGCTTTCTCGGATGCCATTTTGTTAGCGTCGATCGTCCGCTTCTTCACCAATATGTAACGGATACTGCCGACAAGAATTATTCCCGTGGTCTTCAGTCCCATCTACATATGGCAAAAAAATATAAGGATTTTTCAAAACGTTATTGCATGTATTGGTATTCATTGATCATGGCACATGCTCAAGCACATGAGGTATGCAAAAATAAGTGGAGATTTAAGTTGTTACGTAGCTTGGCAAAAAGGGTATACACCATTTCCGCTTTTTTTCGTGCTGTCCGAAGGGCTGATTCCTTGGCCCCGGATAGTAATAATTTCAAGTGAAACAAAGGAAAATGTAGCATGCCGCGTCCTCTTGTGAGCATTATGATTCCTACTTACAATCAGGTGGAGTATTTGGGGGAGGCCATTGAGAGTGCACTTGACCAAACGTATACTCCTCTTGAGATAGTCATTTCCGATGACGCTTCGCCAAATCCAGATGTCATCACTATTTTGGACCGCTATAAAAACGATCCTCGCATCTCTGTATATATAAATCGTGAGAACCTTGGTCGTGCGAAGAATTATCGAACAACGTTATACGAGCGGGCTTCAGGAAGCTGGGTGATCAATTTGGACGGTGATGATTTTTTTTATGATTCAGGGTTTATCGAAAGAGCAATGGCTTTGGTTGCTGGGAATCCAGACGTTGTAATGGTGACGGGACGGCGGTTGCAACGGGTAGAAGAGAACCAGGAATTCATTGAAAATGACAGAAATCAAGGGCCAGAAAGGGTGATGAGTTCTGAGCAGGCTTACCAAGCTCTTTTGGACGAAAAATATTATTATTGGCATGCCACGACCCTGTATCAGCGCAAGATAGCCACAGGTCTAGATTTTTATCGTTATGGGATGACAGCTACCGATGACGACTCTTTTTTGCGCCTCATGGGGTGTGGAAGTGTTGGGGTTGTTCCGGTGTGGGCCGCTGTATGGCGCAAGCATGCTAGCAACGCCAGCTGTAATCAGTCTGTTCGGGAAATGATTGACAATTTGAGGGCGCTTGAGGCTCCCAAGGATCTTTTGGATCATCCGTTGTCAAAGGTTTGCCCCGAATTTCTGACACCATGGATCAGAAAACATTTGGCCAACCGCGTAAAACCAAAGGTGCGCGAGCTGCTTAAAGATAGGCGTTCTCTGTCTGATTACTTCCTCTTTGTTTGGGCTGTAATGAAAATTTCACCGTCTGTGGGGGGAATGATTTTGTTCCGTCCAAAGAATGTGTTGCGTGTATTTCGTGCTCCTTTTGTTGAATTGTATTGTCGAATGGAAAAGAAGTGCTCATGAATCAAAATTCGCATACCAAAAAACTTATTGACGAAGCCTTGGAGGTTTGTCTTCGCTTTAATTGGGAAGACGCCGGACTTGATCATCCCGATAGGCTGGCAAGCTATTTTGCCCGTTTTGCAAATCGTTGGCTGAAAAAAAGAGGCTTCACCGTCAGAGATAGGGCCCATACAGCAAGAGTTCATGAGGAAATGCTTTCGTTTTTATGGGCTCGCCCGATGCTTTTAGAGACCCATACCAACCTCCTTCGTTCTCCTGAAAGCTTTGATAAAACCTATAGTCTTTTGGCAGACGATGAATCGCGCAGTGTTTTTGATTGGTATGTAAAGCATAGATTTGCTTCGGCCTATCTTCATGGGTTTGCAAATTCTATTTTTCCTGCTCCTGTAAGTAAGGAAGAATTTATGCGAATGAGATCAAATCAGAAAGAAGACGCCAGACAAACAGGTTTCTCCCTGTTCAATCTGGCAATGCTTGGGTTGGGTCAGTATTGTCTTCCGGAAAGAGGTGTCTGTGCGCAGGATGGTGATGTTGTCATCGATGCCGGAGGCGGCCTAGGAGACACCGCTTGGATGTTTCGTAAGTATGTTGGGGCTGATGGGCAGATTTTTGTGTTTGAGCCTGTGGCATCCCAGAAAAAAACTATTGAATTGAAGTGCCAGGAACTGGGATGGTCAAATGTGACCCCGGTTCCTTACGGGTTGTGGGATGAAAGGGGAAACGCCAATATTTCTGTGTGCTCGGGGCGTTCAACTCTCCACACCCCGAACGTAAATGATGTGAGCCAGAGCATTGAAACCATTACCTTGGATCAATTTGTTGAAGAGAATAATGTTCAAAAGATAGATTTTATCAAGATGGATATAGAGGGCGCTGAACAAAATGCATTGATTGGCTGCCGTAATGTAATAGAGAAATATAATCCAAAACTGGCGATTTCGATCTACCATTTGGCTGATGATATGGTGCGAATTCCAGAAATAATAAATGAAATGCGCACAGAGTATCGGTTTTACTTGCGGCACTACACGTATTTCTTCGGTGATACCGTCCTGTATGCGGAGCCTGTTCTTGGATAGCTGCCGGCGTGCGGGGTGCTACCATTTTACGTTCTTTATGGATGATTTTTCCGTTCCTTAGCAATAACGGAGAAGGCCGTTTACCAAGACCTCACCAGAATAATTCTTGCCGTCATAAAGAAGTTGCCCCGTAGAATTTGATGGGATAGCTTCGCAACCGTTCTGACTTGGTATCTGGATTCGTGCCCTATATGCCTATCACAAATGAGGAGTCTCTTTTGTCACAATATGACCTTAAAAATATAGAAAATTTGGGAAATAGACACCTGCTCAGACGGTGTGTCGCATATTTTTGGCCATATCACTGGCAGATTTTGATCGCATTTCTTTCGGCCATTGTTGTTTCCAGCACAACAGGTGCAACCGCCTATCTCGTGAAACCAGCCATGGACGGCATCTTTATCAACGGTGACAAAGATGCTTTGATTCTGATCCCCCTAGCTTATTTCGGTGTTATCATACTCAAAAACATTGCCCGTTTTGCGCAAACGTACATTATGAACATTACGGGCCTCAAGATTCTCCACCAGCTTCGTAGTGAGTTGTTTTCAAAGATACTGGTGCTTTCCATCCGTTTCTTTGAGGAAAGTAGGGTGGGGATGCTCATGTCCCGTGTTCTTGGTGATGTTAATGGTATACGTGAAAGTGTACCGTCCATGATTATGGTCGTTCGAGAATTTTTTACCTGCATAGGACTCATTGGAGTTGTTCTTTATCAAGACTGGAAAATGGCCATTATCGCCCTGTTGGTTCTTCCTGTCCTTTGTTACCCTGTGATCCTTTTTGGAAAGCGACTTCGGAAAATTGGGCGAAAACTGCAAGTACAAGGCGCTGACATAAATTCCGTTGCCGAGGAATGTTTAAGTAATATCAGACTGATTAAGGCTTTCCACGCCGAAGAAGATGAAATTAAATCCTTCACTAAAGAAAGCCGAGGAATTCTTGGGCTTTCCAAGAAACAGGTACTTGCAAGTGAACTATCTTCACGCATAATGGAGATCGTTGGAGGGATCGCCGTCAGCTTTGTCCTTTGGTATGGCGGTACACGGGTTTTAAGTGGCGAAGCGACTCCTGGAACTTTTTTCTCTTTTGTGGCTGCGTTGATTATGCTTTATGAGCCCATTAAGAAAATGAATGAGGCAAATAAAACCATTCAGCGCTCTCTTGCAAGTGCAGAAAGGGTTTTTGGGCTTCTTGATTCAGAAAGGATTTTGCCTGAGGAAGGGGGAGAGTCGCTATTTGAATCCCCTTTGAAAAGTCTGGAAATCAAAAATATTAGCTTTTCATACCCGACTGCTTCAGAACCAGCTATCCGTGATTTAAACCTGACAGTACAGGGTGGAGAGCGTGTTGCCATTGTTGGCCCCAGCGGTTCGGGAAAGACAACTCTCGTTAATTTACTGCCTCGTTTTTATGATGCAGACAAAGGCTCCATTCATATGAATGGAATGGACATAGCGGATTATGATCTTGGTTCTTTGCGGCGCTGTATCGGCATAGTCTCGCAAGACCCTATGTTGTTCAACACAACCATACGCGCCAATATTGCATATGGTCAGGAAGGCGTGACTGACGGAGAAATACAAGAAGCCGCAAGGGCTGCGTACGCGCATGAATTTATCGAGAAGTTGCCGGATGGGTATGATTCCGTTTGCGGTGTGCGTGGCGTCAAACTTTCTGGTGGCCAAAAACAACGGATTACCATTGCCCGCGCCCTGCTGAAAAATCCGGCCTTACTGATTCTGGATGAAGCGACCAGCGCATTGGATACACAGGCTGAACGGATTGTTCAAAAAGCTTTGGACAATCTTATCAAAAGCCGCACAAGTATTGTTATCGCGCACAGGCTTTCCACTGTCTTGAATGCCGACAAAATCGTTGTCATGAGCAAGGGAGAGATCAATGCCATTGGTCGGCATGAAGAGCTTATAAAGACGTGTTCGCTTTACCAGACTTTGCATCGTTTGCAATTTCAACCAGAGTTTTCGGAAGAAGAAGCACGCGACTTGGAGCTGCATGAGTAAATCGGAGCGTATATAGGAATCGCACTTGGCAAAACGCTGTAGAAAGGTGCAATTTACTCTTCTGAACTATACAAGTCTTTGGTCGTGACTTGACGTACGGATATTTTTTGGGATGAAGGAAGCAAAAGGAAATATTGTAGTTTTATCTTTTTAAGGCTACGCGAAACGCTGGAAATATTAGCTGTGACAGTGGA
>Ga0207831_100318_pt1 | contig 19515 bp, 18 predicted proteins | sample TtanPargueraPR_7_FD_187741 | JGI IMG/M metagenome (GOLD analysis project Ga0207831, IMG submission 187741) | Aerobic enrichment media microbial communities from Bioluminiscent Bay, La Parguera, Puerto Rico - Tt and M1 (2) (SPAdes) | ecosystem: Environmental > Aquatic > Marine > Unclassified ... | reverse complement strand
AATGGGGAATCCTTCCTCTGCACCACAACTACTTGCTGGATGAAGCCGGATATGAATGGGGGAACACTTGGAGTAAACGGCATGAGCAGGCCTTGGCCGAACAGTTCACTCGATTCGAAGCGCTTCAAGGCGAGCCGGAAGCAACACCTTTTGTAAGCATTGACGGCAACACAACCCGAGACATAGACGACGCATTCCATGTATCCCGCACTGAAGACGGTTTCCAATTGCAATTAGCATTGGCCCGTCCAATGCTCGCCTGGGACTTCGGCTCGGATCTGGACAGAGAGGTTTTTGACAGGGCCTCGAGTATTTATCTGCCTGAAGGCTCGACTCATATGATGCCCGAAGAACTGGGAATCGGGCTTTACAGCCTATTCGAAAACAAAATTCGTCCGGCCATGATAACAACGTTCGATTTGGGACCGGACGGTTCCATTCAAGCGGTTATTCCCCGAACCGGATGGGTGCGTGTCCAGAAGAACGACACCTATGAAAATGCCGAAACGGCAATGGAACAAGGGGCGGATGAGCACCTTGCCCTGGCCCACGAACTGGCTGAACTTCTTGTTCAAGGACGCATAGCCAACGGAGCATGCATTATCCGTAAACCAGAACCAGTCGTGACCGTTGAGGGGGAAGGCGCAGAGGCCCAAGTCAATGTCGTCATGAAAACACCGTGCCCCGAAGCCGAACTCATTGTCAGCGAATTCATGATACTGGCGAACTGTGGACTCGCACTCTGGGGTAAAGAAAATGATGTTCCTTTGCTCCACAGGACGCAGGACATAGCCCTGCCCGCCGATTCCGCAGGAATTTTCACGGACCCGGCCGAGATTCTGCCTCGCGTGAGATTATTGTTACCAGCCAGCACGGAATTGCAACCCAAGCGGCATGCAGCGCTCGGCGTTCCGGCCTACACGTCTATCACATCGCCTTTGCGCCGCTACCTTGATTTCATAAACATGTCACAAGTCTGCTCAATGCTGGAAAAAGGACAACCGAGGCTTGATGCCGAAAAGCTGGAATCCCTGCTCACACATCTTTCCCCCCGCATGGGAGCGGTTTCGCAAGTACAGCGTTTCCGTCCGCGCTATTGGAAACTGCACTACCTTTCCCGGGAAAGAAAAAAATTCCGGGAAGCCATTGTGGTTGATGAAAACGGGCCCCTGCCCAGCCTTGCCATCCCAGAACTGCAAATCAATGTTCGCGCTCCTCGGAAACTTCTGGGCGACAAGCTCTATCCGGGGCAACGATTCCAAATCAATTTTGGACGGATAGATCCGTTGACCAATGAAATAAAGGTTGCCGAGGCTCTGGAAGATTAACCAGCCCACCTCGAACCATTTTCGGAGAAAGCCATGAACGAAGCCATGAACTTCAACTTTCTGCGCAATGCCCCTTTACCGCCCAATGGACGAAAGGTGGCGGTGATCGGAGCAGGACCGTCAGGCCTGGCCGCAGCAGGCTACCTCGGCGGCCTGGGGTACCAGGTCGAGGTTTATGACAAGCTGCCCAAACCCGGAGGTCTCATGACCTTTGGCATTCCCAGTCATCGTATTCCTTCAGCACGGATTGATGCGGGTGTCCTCATTCTGGAACGCTCACTTGGTGTTAACTTTCACTGCAAGACCAAGGTGTGTTGTTCGGCCCCCTTGCACGAAGAAGAAGGTGACCATTTTTCCTGGGACATGATTGGCCTGGGAGAACTGGTGGAAAACCATGATGCTGTAATCATCTGCACGGGATCATGGAAATCCCGGAGACTTGGCATCCCCGGCGAGAAGCTGGCGGGCGTATACTCCGGTCTGGAATTTCTCTTCCCCATCAGAGCCGCCCGCTATGACACGCGCAACATGCACACCCCAGACGTAACCGGGAAAAACGTGATCGTCATTGGAGCAGGCCACTCAGCCATGGACGCAGCTCACGCCGCGCTCCATCTGGATGCGGCCAAGGTTTCCGTTGTCTATCGACGCACCAAGGAGGACGCACCCTGCGGCACCTTTGAAATAGACCGCCTGCTGGAACTGGGGGCAACATGGGTCGAAAAGACATCGCCCACAGCCATATTGGGAAAGGCAGAGGTGCAAGCCTTGGAAGTGGAAGGACCGGAAGGCAAAAGAACCCTACCGGCAGATACAGTCATCGGAGCTATTGGAGAAATCCCCACGCCTCCCTTCGCTGGCGAGCTAGGGTTGGAAAACATCCGTAAAGGCGATGTCCGCTGGCTAAATATGACTGCTATAAACAATGTTTTTGTGGCAGGAGATGTACTCAGCGGACCGAGCAAAGTTGGAAAGGCTGTTGAGTCCGGGCTCAAGGCAGCCCGCTCCCTCGCCAACTGGCTGGACATGAAAAGTCATGACCCGGACGCCTGTTTCTCGGAGCAGGAACGATACAAGGAAGGGCGGCCATGAGTGCGCAAAAAACGTTATTTGTCGACTACAGCAAGTGCATAGGCTGCGAAACGTGCGAGGCGGTATGCGGCTTCATCAATGACAAGCCGCGAATCCACATGACACGCACACGCGACGGTTTGATGGTCCCTCTATACTGTCATCATTGCGAAGAGGCCCACTGCGCTAAGGTTTGCAAAAAAGGAGCAATCGCAAAAGACAGAGATGGGGCACTGGTACTCCAGACAATGCTCTGTCGTGGCTGTGAAACCCGCCAGTGCATCCTGGCCTGCCCGTTCGGAGCCATTTTTGCCACGGCCACGGGTGTAGCTGTACGCAAATGTGACCTTTGTGCATCTCGCCGAGATCTGGGAATGAACCCGGCCTGTGCGGAAATGTGCCCATGCGGAGCTGTCATGTTTGTGGAACGGGACAAAGTTGAACAATTGACGACTGAAGAGTCCGAAACCAGCCTGAAACGGGTTATAGAGCATATTCGCCCCGCAGTACGTAGAAAGGCCTGATTACTTTTCAAAATTGTCCAAAACAGCTATTGTCCATGAACTCGATTCGTGAATTTTCAAGGAGTGGAACATGTCCATAGTTCTGATTCTTTTTGCTTTCTTCATCGGCTCACTGCCATTTGGTTTATATATTGCCAAAACGTTCAGGAATATTGACCCGCGCAAGGATGGCAGTTGCAATACTGGCGCCACCAACGTTGCACGTCTCTGTGGGACTCGTTACGGCATTGCCGTGCTTGTACTGGACGTGATGAAAGGAGCAATTCCTGTAATCATGGCAAACATATGGGGAGCGGGATGGCTGCTGCTGTCCATCGTCATGCTCGGAGCTGTGCTGGGGCACGTATACTCTCCTTTCCTGAACTGGAAAGGAGGAAAAGCCGTTGCCACAACAATAGGTGTTTTTCTCGCGGCTTCATTCTGGCCGGCATTGTTTGCAGTGGCCGCCTGCGCCGCAGTAATAGGTCTTTCCGGCTATGTCAGCATGGGGTCTCTGACTTTTGCTGTCTGCCTACCTCTTTTCTCGCTTCTTTCCGGAAATTTTCACCTACTTCCTGTTGCGGTAATACTCATGGTACTCATGTTCTGGCGTCATAGGGACAACATACAACGTCTGGCAAACGGTGAAGAAAAGCCATGGCGCAAGAGTAAAAAGCAAAAAGCATAACGACATTCTCATGCCCCGGTCCGCCGGGGCCTTTTTTTTCCGGTTGACGTTTCAAATCGGCAATACCTATGTTGGATAATACCAGAAGCCCTACCAGAAAGGACATTACATGAATTCAGACTCTCCCAAACAATTTGTCTACTATTCCATCATGGCTTCGCTAGTCACGTTGGGACTTAAATTCGGAGCATGGGGCCTGACTGGATCAGTAGGACTTCTTTCCGATGCGATGGAAACGTTCGTCAACCTTACGGCAGGAGTTCTGGCTCTCGTAGCATTAACCATTGCCTTGCGGCCAGCAGACCGCAATCACGCCTATGGACATGGCAAGGCGGAATATTTCGCTTCGGGCGCTGAGGGAATGCTGATTATCATAGCCGCAGCAGGTATCAGTTACGCAGCAATCGAACGCTTTATGAATCCCCATCCGGTACAAAGTCTTGGGCCGGGACTCTTTCTGGCACTACTCTCTTCCGTAGTTAACTATATCACGGCAAAACTTATGCTCCGCGCAGCAAAACGTTTTGACTCCATCACACTGGAAGCTGATGCAAAACATCTGCTCACGGACGTCTGGACCTCTGTGGGACTGGTGGCCGGACTGGCAATCCTTTTAGTAGCCCCGCAATGGCAAATACTGGACCCAGTCATCGCCTGCATAATGGCACTGAATATTGTTCGAACAGGCTTCGACCTTATCAAACGGTCTGCGGGTGGCCTCATGGACGACGCGTTACCGCAAAAGGAAGTCTACAAAATCGCACAAGCCATTGCAGACAACATCGGCGAACAAAATGCCTACCATGCCTTACGTACGCGTAAATCCGGTGCTTCACGTTTCATCGACTTTCACCTCTTGGTTTCAGGAAAAAGCAGCGTCAAGGAATCACACGACTTATGCCTGCAAATCGAAAATGCCATTCACAAGGACTTAGCCAACGCACAAATCACTATTCATGTGGAGCCGTTGGAAGATTCGGCTTCATGGGATGGTAAAAAGGTTGGAGGTCTCTGTAAAAACGTTATTGATACAGGCAAAGAGTGCGCAGTGGAGAAAAAGCCTTCAGCAAAAAAACAGAAAGAAAATAACCAAACAAAAAAGCCCGGAAGCTAAAAAAGACTCCAGGCATATTTGCAATACGAGACTCACACCCAAAACAGCCGAATCTAATACTGTGGGCGGGGTAATCCCCCAAGGATGGCATCCACGACCGGTTCAAGAGATCGTCGATTTAAAGCGACAGCAGGAATCCCTTCCGGGAAGATATTTCCCATGACTTCGCGTTCATCCTCAGTCAGGCTGTCCCATTTATTGAGAACCAGCACCGTAGGGATATCATGAAGGTCCATATCATGCAGAATCCTTCGAACGGCCTCAACCTGTTCCTCTACCTCAGGATGTGAGGCATCAGCAACAAGAACAAGCAGATTGGCGGATTCCAATTCTTCAAGTGTCGCCTGAAAGGCCTCTTTCAGATCGGGTGGCAGTCGGCGGATAAATCCCACAGTGTCTGTCAGAACAACCTCTCGGTCCTTGGGAAACCGAATACGGCGGCTGGTAGGATCAAGTGTTGCAAAAAGTTTATCTTCTGCAAGGACTTCACTATTAGTCAATGTATTCAGCAAAGTAGATTTGCCAGCATTCGTATAACCGACAAGAGAAACAATGGGCAATCCAGCCTTGTGCCGCCGCTCTCTAGTCTGGCTGCGCTGCTTGCGTACGTTGCCCAATTCCTTTTTTAACTTGGTCAAACGATCTCGGGCACGACGACGATCCACTTCCAGTTTGGTTTCGCCAGGCCCACGGCCGCCAATTCCTCCCATAAGCCGGGACATCGCCCGATTGCGTCCAACCAAACGAGGTAACGCATACTTGAGTTGCGCCATTTCAACCTGCAACTTGCCGGCTCGGCTGGTCGCATGTTGCGCAAAAATATCGAGAATAAGCTGGGTGCGGTCAAGAATACGCCGCTCCGTCACATCCGCGAGATTTCTCAACTGTGCAGGAGCGAGATCCTGATCAAAAAGTATTATGGAAGCATTGGCCTGCAACGCCTGAACCTCAAGGTCTGCCAACTTGCCGCGACCGAGAATATATTTGGGGTTGAGCTTGCGGATACGTTGAATCATGGTCCCGGCAGGGACAAGCCCCGCCGTTTTGGCAAGTTCGGCAAGTTCAGCAAGCCCCCGTTCCTGCATAGACTTCGGAGCGGTGTCCACGCTCACCAGCAAAGCACGTTCCCCTTCGTCCTCAACATCTTTTCCTTCCTGCATACGGGCAAACTCATCTTCAAGAGCCTGCACCGTTGCATCAAGATCAACCTCAAGGCGGTCCCAACGGGAAGAAGGCAAGACTTCATAGTTCCGACCTTCAGTGTTGGGAGGCAACAAATAGGCAACTTCCACGCTTTCAGGCTTATCACCCGAAAGAGCAAGAGACATCACGTTGTCCAGACGCAAAAAGACCATATCCATAAGGTCTTCCTGCGAAAGATGCTCTCCGGCTAGATGTGTGTGTAAAAGGCGGAGCCCACGCAAACGTCCGGCCCCGGTGCGGGACCGCGGCAGCTCGGGAATATATATGGAAGAAGGATCCCCCACAAGAACCATGAAGGGCCGGCCTTGGCGGTCTATGAGTAAGGCAATCTGACGGCCGAGTTCGAAACTAAGCTGCGCCAGTTCACGTGCCTGTTCGGGAGTATACCCTTCCTGAATAGGATATCGCCTTGAATACAGACGGTTCAGACGTTTGAGTTGATTGGGCTTGAGCCCCTGGGTATTACCCTGTGTTTTCTGGGCTATGGGAGCCTCCGCCTTGTGGCATGTTGTTCAAGGTCCGGACAGAATCCAGCAACAAAAGTGTTGCTTCTGTCCGGGCCCCCTCAATTACAAAACAATTCCCTGCTAGGCTTCGTGATTGGCAAGGTATTCTGTGATCATGGCATCATACTGGCTGGTGATGCGGAAGGTTTCCGTGGCGAGCTCCTTGCGCAAGGCAAGAGAAACGGAACCGTTATCTTCGATCTCCTTACGGATGCGGTCATAATGCTCGACACCCGGGACCACACAAATGCTATGGAAATTTTTGGCAGTAGCCCGAAGCATACAGGGGCCACCGATGTCAATTTGCTCGACGGCATCCTTAAGCTCCAACCCTTTTCGAGCTGCCTCGGCAAAATTGTAGAGATTCACACAAATCATGTCGAACGGTTCAATATTGAACTCGCGCAGGACTTCCAGATGTTCCGGGTTGTCCTTATCGGCCAGGATACCACCATGAATATTCGGATGCAGCGTCTTGACTCTGCCTCCGAGAATCTCCGGGAAATCAGTCACTTCACTCACAGAAGTTACTGGCAATCCAGCATCTTGTAACATCTTTCTTGTTCCACCCGTTGAAACAAGTTCGACTCCACGGTCAACAAGAAAAGCCGCAAATTCGGCCAAACCGGATTTGTCGGTAACACTCAGTAAAGCTCTTTTGATGGGCAACGAGTCCATGACACCCCTCCATGTTTTTTGGAGGACGTGCCAGATTTACCGCTCAAAGGCAAGAAATTCCGATGTGTAAACGGTCTCCGGTTAAAGGCTGGTCCCCCGCCCTGCTGCCTACAACTGGGGCAGAGCGGGAAACCAACGGGGAGGGGAGACCTGCTTTATTCCTGAATCTGTGCGAGCAGTTCCAGGGCTTGTTCGTTGGACGGATCCGTTTCAAGGATGCGCTCAAGCTCCTGACGAGCTTCGTCCTTACGATCAAGGCACACATAGCAACCGGCCAGCGAATAACGAACTTCGTACTTGTCCGGCTGAATTTCCAAAAAATTCTTGAGGAACGGAATGATGTCTTCAAGCCGCTCTGCTTCATGCCCGATCCTGATCAGGCTGAACAGGGCCACCATGCACTCGGCATTCTTTTCCAACGCCTGCGTAAACATGGTATACGCTTCATCGAAATTACCGTTTTCAAGCTCAATCAGGCCGATGCCGGCAAAACTCTTGTCCGTGGCTTCAACCTTGTGAGCTTTCTGATAGAGAGCCATGGCCTCTTTCAGAGTCCCGCGCTGAACGGCGATTGTCGCAAGCCCGAGATACGGGTCAGGATGCACACCGTTGGAACTGATGGCTTTTTTGTAATATTCTTCTGCCTTTTCAAGTTCACCCATGAAAAGGTAGCACTCACCGAGTTCCTTGTTGATTTCATAATCCAGATGACCACTCATTGCATTTCCCCTCCATTTCTCCTTTGCCCATAATAGGGCGGGAAATTCGTTCAGCCGAAACTGGCCTGCCAGCATCAATGCAATGCATGTGCCAAAAACATCACATCAAGACCAGAAACCACAACAAAATACAATTCCAACCAACTTAAATAACTGGGGAAAAACATTAAAAACCACCACAACTACCCATAATAACATCCTTTTCCATACTGGTACATTCCTGCCGGGCTACTCTTTCATCAGTATATGCCGCGCTTTTGACGCTTTCCTTTCCAGCAAACTGTTCTTTCGAAACTTTTTTGTAAATTTTCATTTTATATCAAGCAATTAAACACAATGGAACACTGCTTGCTTAATGTGTTTGACGCGCGGCGGAAAGAGTTGCCGCCCCAGCCGGAATCGGCACGAATAAAGTCCGGGAGGATCGAAGATGAAAGGAATGTTTGGATCACATATTAATGTAACGGCCAAAGTGCTGGACATGCGGCTGGAACGTCAAAATCTTGTCATGGGCAATATCGCCAATGCCAATACCCCGGAATACAAGCCGCGAAAGCTCGAATTTGAGGACCAGCTGCAGACCGCACTGGCTTTGAATATGAAAGGCAAATTGACCAAGACGAATAAACAACACATGCCTGCCGCTTTCGATCCCAACGGGTTCGAGGGCGACCAACTCAAGGATTTCAAGCCTCGGTACGTATACGGCGAAGATTCTGTTGATCTGGAAAAAGAAGTTGCGACCATGGCCAAGAACAACCTTATGTACAACGCACTGACCAGCGTTATCAAAAAGAATTTCACCGGCGTTGAAAAAATCATCAGCGAAGGAGCCAAGTAAATGGACTTCATGAGCGCACTCGATATCGGCTCGTCCGGGCTCAAGGCGCAGCGTTCACACCTGAACGTTATCTCCATGAACCTGGCCAACATCAGGACCACACGCACAATGGAAGGCGGACCTTACCGCCGCAAAAGCGTGTCCTTTGAAGCTAGCCCTGTTTATTCGCCATTTGACAAGGCTATGCAGGATGCAAAAAACCGAGACCTTGAAGGCGTCCGTGTTAACGGGGTCACCGTGGACCAACGCCCCTTCAAGGAAGTTTATGACCCCAGCCACCCTGATGCCAACGACCAAGGTTACGTCTACTACCCCGACATCAACGTGGTGGAGGAAATGACAAACATGATGACGGCAATGCGCGGCTATGAAGCAAACGTTCAAACCATCCAGACCGTAAAGAACATGTTCAATAAAGCCCTCACCATCGGGCAGTAGCAGGAGTAACCAGCCATGATGATCAACAAGGCAGCAGCCCTTCAGGCATACCAGAGCAATATGGGAACCTCCCTGCAGCGCAACAAACGCCAGCAGAACATTGAAAACTCGGTAGCGGACAGCCTGGTCAAACCGCAAGCTCCGCGGACCTCCTTCGAGGACACGGTCAAACAGTCCTTGACCAAAGTCAACGACATGCAAACCGAAAAGAAGGCCATGATAGAATCGTTTGCAGCGGGCGAAAACACCAACGTCCATGAATTGATGATCACCATGCAGAAAGCTGGGCTGGCCATGAACATGACCAGTGCCATCCGCGGCAAGGTCCTGAGTGCATATCAGGAAATCATGCGGATGCAGTTCTAGCAAATCGCATTAACAAATTTCAGCGCAACCAACAGAACCACAAACTTCGGGAGAACAGACAATGCCTCCGGCACTGAAAGAACTGATGAACAAGGCCACCGGTTTTTGGGCGGACAGAACGCTTTCCCAGCGCATGCTCATCGCCGGGCTCGCCCTTTCCGTCATTATCGCGTTCGTCCTCATGATCTACTGGATGAACAGGCCGGATTGGAAGGTTCTGTACACCAAGCTCTACCCCGAGGACGCCAACAAAGTTGTCAGCATGCTGCAACAGGCCAAGGAGCCATACAAACTCTCGGACAATGGCCAGACAATCATGGTTCCGGCTGACCGAGTCTATGAACTGCGTCTGAAAATCGCCGGTGAAGGCAAACTGCACGGCCAAGGCATCGGTTTTGAAATTTTCGATGAAGTACAAATCGGTCAGACCGACTTTGTACAGCACATCAACTACCAACGGGCCCTGCAAGGGGAACTGGCACGAACCATTTCCGAGTTCCCCATGGTGGACAAGGCCAGAGTCCATTTGGTCATCCCACAAAAAAGCCTGTTCATCGAAGACCAGGTTCCGCCCACAGCGTCCGTCATCCTCAAACTTCATGACGACGGCAAGCTCAAGCCCAAGGAAGTCAACGGCATCGTCAACCTGATCGCCATGGCTGTCGAAGGCCTCGATCCCAAGCGCATCACCATCACGGACATGCAGGGCCGTCCCCTGTACATTCCTGAAGAAGATTCCGGTGTATCCATGTCCAACACCCAGCTTGAGTTCAAGCGCAGCATGGAACGCCAGATGGAAATGCGTTTGCAGGAACTTCTGAGCCCTGTTGTCGGCCCTGGCAAGGTTATCGCCCGAGTCAACGCGGATCTCGACTTCAGTCAAAAAACAATCCGCAAGGAAACATACGATCCGGACGGTTCCGTTGTCCGTTCAGAAACACGCAGTGAAGAATCCACCCGTGGCGCCGCTTCTCTGGCAGGCGGAGAGCCTGACGTAAACTTCCGTGGTGATGGCTACACAGGCTCTCGCACAACGCAGGATTCCAACCGGGAATCCCGTACCACGAACTTTGAAATCAACAAGCAGGAAGAAAATATCGTTGCCCCTGTCGGCGAGTTGCAACGCTTGAGTGTTGCGGTTATCGTTGACGGTACGTACATGGCTAATGAGGAAACGGGCAAAATGGATTACGTGCCCCGCTCTGCAGAAGAAATGGAACGCATCCGCGAATTGGTATCCAAAGCCATGGGCTTTGATTCCATGCGCGGCGATGCCATTGAGGTGTCCAACATCTCCTTTGGCGCCCCGGAAGATCTGGACAGCCAGACTCTCATGCGCACCATGCTTGAATATGCACAGCGTCTGGGCAAGCCTTTCCTCAACGGAGTACTGATCTTCCTCTTCCTGATACTGGTCGTACGGCCGGTTATCATGGCCCTCATCAGGCCGCGTGTCGCCGAACAGGAAGTCGAAGAAATGGCAGGCCTTCCGGGAGCCGAACGTCTGGCTCTGGAAGAAGAGGAAGTGGATGAGGAGTTGCTCGACACGTCCCGCCGCCTGGAAAACGCCAAAGCCCATGCCATCCAGCTCTCGGACGAAAACCTGGATCAGGCTGTACGTCTGCTCAAGAACTGGCTGACTCAGGAGGCATAAACTGTGAGCGAATTCACCGGACCACAAAAAACCGCCATTGTACTCCTCGCACTGGGCGAGAAATTCACGGCGGACGTATTCAAGCGCATGGAGCGCGCCGAGATAGCTGCGGTATCCAAGGCCATGCTCGAAACCGACTCCGTGCCCAAGGAGCAAGTGCTTGAAGTGCTCAAAGAGTACAACGAAGCCCTGGCTTATGGCGCCGAGCTCCTCGTGGGTGGTCCGGAACAGGTCAAACGCCTGCTCACCAAGTCGCTTGACTCCGAAACTGCAAAATACATCATGGACAGTTTGGATCTGGACACCGGACCAACTCCCTTCCAGGAGCTGGAAAACGTCAGTCCGCGCATCCTCGCCCAGATTCTGCGCAACGAACATCCGCAAACCCTGGCCCTCATTCTGGGACATCTGCATTCGGACCAGGCGGCAGAACTCATCCAGAACCTCCCGGCGGGCGTACGGGCCGAAGTGCTCATGCGATTGGCAAAACTTGAAGCCGTTGCCGAGGATATGCTTATGGAAGTGGACAAGGTGTTACAAAGCCAGCTCATCGCCATGGGCGGCAAGGAAGGCAAAAAGGTTGGTGGTGTCGGTTCGGTTGCGGAAATCCTCAACGCGGTGGACCGCAATACCGAAGAGGAAGTCCTTTCCGAAATCGAGGAAGAATCCACGCAGATGGCCGAAGACATTCGCAACCTCATGTTCGTATTCGAAGACATCAAGCAGGTGGACGACATCGGAATCCGCGAACTGCTCAAGGAAGTTTCAAACGAAGACCTCACGGTTGCTCTCAAGGGTGCATCCGACGACCTCAAGGACAAGTTCTTTAAGAACCTTTCCGAACGCGCCAGTGCGATGATCAAGGAAGACCTTGAAATAATGCCGCCCAAAAAGCTCTCCGAGGTCGAAGCGGCACAGCAAAATATTGTGAAAACCGTCCGCCGACTGGAGGACGAGGGCAAAATAGTCATCAGCAGAGGAAGCGGCGATGTCTTCATCTGACACAGCATGCAACGAAACCGTGCACAACGGCGGTTCGCTGGACGGTAAGATTACCGGTCGCGTCATCGTCGGCATGGATACGCCCGGCCCGGACGAAATGAGCGTTCAGGATATTGAGGGCAAAAAAAAACTTATCTGGGACACCAGTGTCGATGATGAGTACATGACCCGGGTACGCTCCAAGGCACAAGCCATGGCCAAAGATATTCTTGCCAAGGCCATGCAGGAAGCCGAAACCCTGAAACAACAGGCCCGGCAGGAAGGGTATGATGAAGGCATAGCTGAAGCCCAACAGGAGCTGGATCAACACGTGGTCGGAATTTCCCAAACCATGGAAGGACTTCTGGCATCTGTCGCAGCTCAGGGCGGAGAAGTTTGGAACGCCCGGCGTCAGGATATTGTCACCCTCATCCGCATGGCCGTTAACAAGGCGCTGCACGTGGAGTTGAACGAACGCCGTGAGGAAGTTCTTGGAAAGCTTCTGGATCAGGCAATCGAAAGAATTGAAACGCAACGAACCTTGACCTTGCGAGTTTCACCGCAGGACAAGGAGCTTATGGACGCCCTGCTCCCGCAGATTCAGGAACGTAATCCAGCCGTCAAGCACTGGAAAGTCAAGGCCGACCCCAGCATTGAACAGGGCGGCGCAATAATAGAAACAGATCAGGGCAAAGTGGATAACACCGTAGACGCCCGCTGGAAGTCCGTGGAACCCATTCTGGAAGAAATGACAGTTCTATCATTGGACGAAATAAACCAACCGCCAGCTTCACAGGATTCCGCAGCTTCCACGCCACAGGAAGACGAGAACTAACATGGCCCTCGACTGTAAGGACTGCATCAATCTTCTTGAAGATCTTGACGCTTGTCGAACGTACGGCAAAGTTACAAAAGTTGTGGGACTCATTGCCGAAGGCCATGGCATCAAAGCCCCACTCGGTTCGGTCTGCCATCTCATCCCGGATGACGACTCCGCTCCTATTCCCGCAGAGGTCGTTGGATTCCGCGATGGAGCATGTCTTTTCATGCCCTATTCGGATATGCGAGGAATCAGTCCGGGCAGTCTGATCCGAAACACCAGTACCCCGCCAAACATTCCGGTCGGCCCCGCTCTGCTGGGCCGGGCTATAAATGCGTTTGCAGAGCCTCTTGACGAGGCTGGAGCCATTCCTCATGAATGTTATGTCCCCCTGCACCGCACTCCGCCCAACCCACTTTCCCGACCACGCATTATTGAACCTCTTGATGTTGGGGTTCGCGCCATTAACGGCATTCTGACTTTGGGCAAGGGACAGCGTGTCGGTATCATGGCAGGCTCCGGCGTGGGAAAATCCACACTCATGGGCATGATGGCCCGTTATACCAAAGCGGATATCAACGTCATCGCACTGGTCGGTGAGCGCGGCAGGGAAGTTGTTGAATTCATGGAGAGCTCTCTGGGAGAAGAAGGCATGGCCCGAAGCGTTCTCGTGGTGGAAACTTCGGATCGAAGCCCGTTGATTCGCATGCGTGCCGCCCATACGGCAACGGCAATTGCCGAATACTTTAGAGATCAGGGCAAAGACGTACTTTTGATGATGGACTCCGTGACCCGTTTTGCAATGGCAGGTCGCGAAGTCGGCCTTGCCGCAGGCGAACCACCGACCAGAGGCGGCTACACTCCCAGTGTTTTTGCCCAACTGCCTCAGTTGCTTGAACGGGCAGGAAAAAGCCGGGATGGTTCCATTACCGGAATATACACAGTACTGGTTGATGGCGACGACTTCACGGAGCCAATTGCAGATGCTGTACGTTCCATCCTTGATGGCCATATTGTTCTGACACGAGAGCTTGCAGATATGGGGCATTACCCATGCATTGATGTACTCAAAAGTGTCAGTCGTGTTCGCGGGGATATCACGGACAATCAAGCCCAAAAAGACAGTCGGGATATGCTCAGGCACATGGCGACCTTCAAGCGCGTGGAAGACATGGTGAACATCGGTGCCTATCAAAAAGGAGCCAACCCGGAAGTGGACAAGGCCATCTCCATGGTCGGTCCAATCAACGACTACCTGCAACAGCTCGTAAGCGAACAGAGTTCGTTGGAAGACTCGTTTGCCCGTCTTCACCTTTTAGTCGGCAAAAAGAACAAGAAGTCCTAATCCTCGAGCGAGTAGGGAATACCGGCCACCATATCACGAATTTCATCCCGAACACGGCGGAACACCTTCAGACGAGCTTCTTCGGAGTTTGCTTCCGCTGTCAGTAACGGAGGATCGTCAAAGCCCCTATGCACCCGTTTCCCTCCTCCGGCAAAAAAAGGACAATTTTCAGCGGCGTGCCCGCAAAGAGTCACAACATAGTCGAATGTCACGTTTGGCAGGTCATCCAAAAGCTTCGATGTATGGCCGGACATATCCACACCAGCTTCGGACATTACTTCCAACATGCGGGGATTCAAACCATGTTTTTCAACTCCGGCCGAATAAAATTCAACTTCCGGAAAAAGAAGCCTGCCCCACCCTTCAGCCATTTGGCTACGACACGAATTGCCCGTGCATAAAAAAAGAATTCTCATGCTTTGCTCCTTGCCCCAAAAGATACACAAATCCAAACAGGAGCACAGCAGTCAATGTTTCAATCCTGTGACATTTCCTATTTGGCAGGTTCCTTTTTCTGGGAAGGTATTAAACTTTTAAGCAAGCCGCCAACACCTTCCCCGACGCCCTTGGCAACACCGCCGACTCCTTTCACCACACCACCGACAGTATCTACCACGCCGTTTCCCAGCATCAGGATATACTCCGCCGGATTCACAAAGTAGGAAGGATCCTGCAATGTCCCGCCGACATGAATTGGAACGGGGATTCCCAACGTGTCATCGTAGGAGGATCCCCCTTGTCCCTTGGCAGAAGCAACAAGCTTAACATGGACAAGATAACTGATTTCCGTCGAAACAAGATTAATAGTCCCCTTGCCAATGCCGCGTAAATTCGGAGCCATAAGCTTGAGATCCTGGTTGGAGACTTCCCCCTTCTTGATTTTCGCCGACCCGGAAATCATGCCGAACTTGGTTTTATCGTCGTCATCGGCTTCAATAGGCCCGGACTTTGATTTGGCAGCTTGTGTGGTCTTGGCTAATCCCAGAACATCCACTCCCGGGAAAACGCCATCCTCCAACTTGAACGTCAGCTTGCCTCCAAGGGTTTTCAACATTGTTGATACGGTATCGCCGTTGCACCCCAAGGCCGTATACAGTGATGTCGTTCCCTGTAGTGATTCATCTCCATTGTAATCTTTCAACAAATCTCCAAGCTGTACTTGCTTGACTTCCGTTACAAGGTCGGTTCGAGGCTGATTCCCCACGACATCGACCACCAACACGGTGTCCACACTGCCGCCATAGCCATTCAAAAAGGCTGGATCAACAGAGATACGCCCGTTTTCCGCCACAACCTGCACGTTGACCCCATTGAATTTCATGTGCTTCACGGTCAGTCGGTCCACGGCCAACTTGCCCCGTATATCCAGTTTGCGCAGCAAATCCACGGGAATTAATTGTTCGGGGTTATTCTTTGCGGAATCAACAGTCCCGTTTGCAGAAGATGAAGACGACGGTGCCGCCTGGCTTGATTCATCTTCGCCATGCCCCGAAGATTCAGGAGCAAGGTAGCGATCCACATTCAACTGATCCACAACCACGTCAAAAGAATAGGCTGGATTGGGAAAATTCCTGATCCCCAAGGAACCTTCTAAAGCACTGCCATCCAAGGACAGATTAAATTTTGGGACATTCAACGTATACGAGTCGTAGACAAACTGAAAGTCTCCCGCAACAGAGCCCAGAGCAGTTGTGGCCGCAGTTTGTATCGGTCCAACACCAAGCGTCTCCATCAACCTGCGCCCATCAAACTCGGCAAAATCCAATGTCCCGCGAATGGAGGGTGTCTTATTCAGACCGGATACGGATAAGTCTCCTTTGGCGGAAACATCATATGCAGACAAAACAAGTTTCTCAGCCTTGAGAGACTGTGACTTGAAATCAGCCATAAAGCTCTGCACCTGCAACTGTGCATCAAGAGCAGATTCAGGCAAAGCTTCACCTTGAGCCTTGATCTCGGAGGAAACATTGATCAAAGAATATAATTCTCTTTCAAGGTCAAACCGAGCATTGGCTGCAAGTTTGACTGAGCCAGTAAATTCAGGTTTGTCCGAGTCGAAAGAAAATTCCAGTTTGAAGCCGAAGGGCTTGTCCAATCGGAAATTATCGAGTTCAAGGCTGCCGTCACGCAACTGATATTTACTACCAGACTTACGATCATCCCAAGAGAGATTGACTCCATGCAAGGTCAAATTCTGGACGGTCAAAACGGTTTGTGCCGTAGCACCCTTTTGTGCCTGAAAATTATTGGCCTTATCAGGCTTATTTTTCGCTTTGGCTGTAGTTCCGGTGTTTGCCAGGTCGTCCCAGTTGGTCAAACCGCGCTTGTTGCGGCTCAAATGCAAATCGACGCCATCAAGAATAATATGATCGGCTTCAACGGCTCCCTCCAACAAAGGCAAGACCTTAACCCGAACCTGAACAGAAGAAATTTTCACCATGGGTTCAGGACCGAACTCCTTGGCATTACCGAGCGTTAGATTGGAAGCTTCCACACCGAGCCAGGGGAAAAAAGAAAGGCTGACCTCTCCACCGAAATCAAGAGCACGCCCGGTTCTGGACTGAATTTCGGAGGCTACCAGATTCGCCAAATATTGTGGTCGAATCAACGTTGACGCCAAAACAACGGCAAGCAGAAGAAGTGCTATAATTCCACCGGCAATAATCATGATCCACTTGGCCTTGAATCGCATTGTCGCCCTCCTTTCGGAAACATGGAATCACTTTGTCAGCAGCTCTCGAAGGGCAATCAGCTCGGCACGCACTTCGCGCAAAATGTCGTGCTGATTCCGATCTTCGAGCCGCTTGCGCGCACCTTCGATAGTCAGTCCCTCGTCATATAGCAGACGTTTTATTTCCCGGATTATTTCCATATGTTCCTCGGTATACAATCGCTGCCCGGTATCCGTGCGAATAGGAGCAAGTTCAGGGAACTCTCCCTCCCAAAAGCGCAACACATAGGGCTTCAGGTCAAGCATCTTAGCCGCTTGGCCAATTTTATACCGTTTGAAATCGGAAAGATCGCTCATGAGTGAAAAGATAACAGACGATTGAAGGAGGGGGAAGGGGGCTGGAGCCTCATATCATGATAGATTACTCTACCCAGCCATATGTACGCTCCACGGCCCGTTTCCAACCGGAATAATGCCTGTCTCGAACACCTTCTTCCATTGCGGGAATCCATGTTCGATCTTCCTGCCAATTGTTATGGAGATCTTCCCGTCCAGACCAGAACCGCGAGGCAATTCCTGCTGCATAGGCAGCGCCAAGGCATGTCGTTTCTGCCACTTTGGGGCGTACGACAGGCACATCCAGAATGTCCGCCTGAAATTGCATGAGCAATTCATTGCTCACCATACCACCATCAGCCTTGAGCGAAGCAAGCTGCACTCCGGAGTCAAGATTCATGGCCTCCACGATATCACGCGTTTGGTAAGCTGTGGCCTCCAACACGGCTCGGGCTATATGGTTGCGGTTGATGTATCGGGTAAGACCGACCATGACACCACGAGCGTCATGACGCCAATAGGGAGCAAACAAACCGGAAAAAGCGGGGACAAGGTACATTCCTCCGGTATCCTCCACCTTGCGGGCCAGCTCTTCAATCTGCGGAGCGGAATCGAACATGCGCAAGTTGTCGCGAAGCCATTGCACTAGTGCCCCGGCGATGGCAATGGAACCTTCCAGACAATACGAGGGACGCCGTCCGCTAAACTGATAAGCCAATGTTGTGACAAGTCCATGGTTGGAACGAATTGGTGTATATCCGGTATGCATCAATAAAAAACAGCCTGTACCATAGGTATTCTTGGCCTGCCCCGGAGCAAAGCAGGTTTGTCCGACAAGAGCCGCCTGCTGATCGCCTACCGCCCCGCAGACGGGAATTTGTTCTCCAAACGGGCCGTCAGCAGCAGTATAGCCCCAAGGATTCTCATCCGAAGACGGAACAATACGCGGGAGAAGCTGAGCAGGAACACCCAATATCTTCAAAATATCTTCATCCCACGTAAGAGTATGCAAATCCATGAGCATTGTCCGGCTGGCGTTGGTAACGTCCGTGACGTGCGCACCTTTCCCCGGCCCACCAGTCAGCCACCAGATAATCCATGTTTCCATTGTCCCGAACAAAGCATCTCCCCGCTGAGCGGCAGCACGGGCTTCCGGCACCTTTTCGAGAATCCAGCGAATCTTTGGGCCAGAAAAATATGTTGCAACAGGCAAACCGGTCACATCACGAAAACGATCCTGTCCTCCCTCGGCAATAAGCGTCTTGCAAAAATCCTGCGTACGGGTGCATTGCCAAACAATGGCATTACAAAAGGGCTTGCCAGTCTTTCTATCCCAAACCACTGTAGTTTCGCGCTGGTTGGTTATGCCGATGGCAACAATGTCGGAAGCGGCGATTTCTGTTTTCGTCAAAGTATTTTTAATCACGGTACACGTGTTAGCCCATATTTCCATGGGATCATGTTCCACCCAGCCTGGCTGGGGATAAATCTGCGCATGCTCCATCTGTTCCATTCCAACGACATGGCCCTGCGCATCAAAAACAATAAAACGAGTGCTGGTGGTGCCTTGATCAATCGCCCCTATGTATTTAGTCATTGGTTATTCCCCGCTTTGCTTGAATTCCAGGTTTCGTACAAGTGTGCACACAGCATGATAAGCTGAGCAAACGGCAATACCGGTTCCACTTTTCTCGCGCATCCAATCTTGGTTGGCAAGAATTGCACCGGCAGCGAATAAATTCTCATGCACGGGCTTTCCCTGTCTGTCCATGGGGCGAAAATCATTATCCGAGACAATGCCTGCACGATTTATAGCATGGCCGCCTTCTGCAAAAAAGGCATCCTCGTGCCACTTGTCGCGGGACTCAGGCTGCGAGACAGGTATATTAAACAAAAGCTCCTCGACCCCGGTTCGCTTTGCCACAAGCCCTTTGCCCAAAAAACGGCCTGAGGCCAGCAGAACAGCCTTGGATTGCACAACGTATTCAGGCCACTCCGAACCGACCTCCAGCCTGAATCCATCTTCCAGAACCTGAACATCCAATACATTACGCCGATTAAGAATACGCACTCCCCGCATGCGTAATCCTTCATCCAACGCCAACTTCATTCGTTCGCCGGCGACTCCGGGCGGCATGGTCGGTATTTCAAACACGGGAACGCCTAGCCCGTCCTGAACGGCACGCAATACTTCCCGGCAACGAGAAAGCCCAAGCATGGCTGGAAGCCCCACGGCTTGAGCCTCTCCCACAT
>Ga0207831_100313_pt1 | contig 19680 bp, 20 predicted proteins | sample TtanPargueraPR_7_FD_187741 | JGI IMG/M metagenome (GOLD analysis project Ga0207831, IMG submission 187741) | Aerobic enrichment media microbial communities from Bioluminiscent Bay, La Parguera, Puerto Rico - Tt and M1 (2) (SPAdes) | ecosystem: Environmental > Aquatic > Marine > Unclassified ... | reverse complement strand
AGGCTGAACTTTCACAGGAGGAGCCGGAGGCTTGATGCGTTTGCCTCTGGTCATGGCAGCAGCTTTTACAACATCACACACACGGATGCGGGATTCTTCGAAAAATTTCTTTGTTCCCACTTTGGGTTTGGTGATAATTTCCACGGCTCCGTATTCCAATGCCTTGAGGGCATTGTGCCCCCCCGCCTGTGCCAAAGAAGAGCAAATGACAACAGGAATCGGATGCTGGGACATGATCTTTTTCAGGAACGTGAGTCCGTCCATCCTGGGCATTTCTATATCCAACGTAATGACGTCAGGGACTTCTTTGCGGATCTTGTCTGCAGCAACAAACGGGTCAACCGCCGTCGCCATGACCTCAATACCAGGATCGGATTCAAGAATATCCGTCAAAGCCTGCCGCACAACGGCGGAGTCATCCACAACAAGAACGCGAATTTTTTTTCCTACCATTGATCCACCCTTGCCTGACATCATGCATTATCAACCACGATACGCCGTACCAAACTTGGAACATCCAGAATCAAGGCGATGGAACCATCTCCCTTAATGGTAGCTCCAGAAATGCCTTCCACGTCTTTGTAAACTCGACTCAAGCTTTTGATAACCGTCTGATGTTCACCAATAACCGTATCCACGACAATTCCCACGCGACTTCCTTCTACGCCGGTGATGACAATCTGCTCGATCTTCGGCTGCTCGCCCTCCACCATAAAAAAGTCCCGCAAATGAATATAGGGAACAATTTCACCACGAAGGTGTAACAACGTTTGGCCGCCTTCGGTCTCTTCCACTTCTGATCGATTCAATTCAACGCATTCTTCAACCAGAGACAAAGGTATGACATAGAACTCATTCCCAACCTGGACTTGCAGACCATCAATGATAGCCAAGGTCAAAGGCAGACGGATCGTAATGGTTGTTCCTTTGCCCATCCGGCTGTCAATATCGATGATACCGCGCAAGGAATCTATGGCACGCTTGACAACGTCCATCCCAACGCCTCGCCCCGAGACACTGGTTACCTTTGCTGCGGTTGAAAATCCTGGCTCGAATATGAGCTTGAAAAGCTCCTTGTTGGTCAACTCGGCGTCCGCTGAAATCATGCCCCGTTCAACGGCTTTGGCATGAATGGCCGCAGGGTTCATTCCTCGCCCGTCATCCGTTATACGGATCAAGACCTCTCCGCCGGAATGTTCTGCAGAAAGAAGAATCATGCCTGCAGGAGGTTTGCCTGCGGCTTCACGGTCATGCGGTTGTTCAATCCCATGATCAATACTGTTTCTCAAAAGATGGACCAAAGGGTCGCCAAGACGCTCAATAACCGTCTTATCCAGTTCAGTCTCTGCCCCATTGGTATTGAGTACGATTTCCTTGTTCAATTCGGAGGAAAGGTCGCGCACCAATCTACGGAACTTGCTGAAAGTGGTCCCGATGGGCAACATGCGAATTCCAAGAGTGGAATCTCGGAGCTCATCACTTAAACGTTCCAACTCTTCTGAAAGTGCAGTCATCACAGGGTCAGAACGTTCGCTCACGACCTGAGAGATTTGGGCCTGCACAATGACCAACTCGCCAACGAGGTCAACAAGCCAATCCAACTTTTCCGCTGCAACCCGAATACTTGAAACGGCCTCTTTCTTTTTCTTGGTCGAGATATCTTCCTTGACCTTTGTTTGACGGGCGACAGCACTCGATAACTGCTCGTCATTCACTTTCCCGGACTCCTTGAGGATTTGCCCGATCGGTTTCTGCTGCTTCAAGGCATCTTCAACATCCCCCTGGTCTACGACGCCTTCATCTATAAGAATCTCACCAATTTTTGGAGGCTCCTCTCCGGTTGTTTGAGCTACAGGAGGCTTTGGAGAAGATTTGGTTATTTCCGCAGAAGCTTTTTCAGTCGGCCGCGAAGGACGTTCGGATTCAACCGTCTTCCCGTCCCCTTTCAGATTCACATCAACGCTAAGATCTACGCTGGTAAAAAGAAATATATCCTTTATATCTTCCGCGCCTTTTTCCGAGGCAAAACGGATCTCCCAGACAAAGCCATCACCCATTTTCTGGGTTGATTCAGGCTTTGTCTCAACCTGTAAATCACCTATCTTTGCAAGCTCTTCCAAAATAGGTTCAAGGCATTTTTCTTCCTTGCCAGATTCATCCCGAACCACGACATGGAGTTGATATTCTTTCTTGGGAGCACTCGCGGACTCTTCTTCTGAAGAAGCATCGCCCCCAGAGACATCAGCCCCCTCCTCACTCTTAATCTCAACTCCACCCTCTGTAGAGGACGCATCAAGATCTACTTCCGCAGCAGCTTCACCGCTTGAAAGCTGCTCGAGTCCCAACAGAATTGCAGACATACCTTCAGGGTCCACAACTTCGTCGGACTCAGAATTATCGAGCATTTTTTGAATATGATCACGAGCCCTGAAAGCCAGATTAAGAAGATCCGTCGATATGGGTAATTCTTCCGAACGCACCATATCGAAAACGGTTTCCACCTCATGAGTAAATTCAGCGATGTCCTCAAATCCAAACATGGCCCCGGAGCCCTTGATGGTATGCAATGCCCGGAACACACGATTAATGATGTCCATATCACCAGGCGAGTCTTCCAATTCGAGCAAGGAACCCTCAAGCTCACTCAAAAGGTCGTACGCCTCTTCCTTGAATATCTGCCGATTCAAATCATCTGACATGCGAATGCTCCCCGAGCTTCCTGATACCAATCAAAAACCAAATGAAAGACCATGTTCAGACTGTATAATTTCATACTGACTGATCCATGACCATACGATTATTATTATTTTGCAAATTCCCATCAAAAGTCAGGAAAGGAACTTGATTTCAGCGCGAGCAGTCTCTTCATCAAACGGCTTGACCGTAATTTCCACTCGCTCTCCCTTGAATTCTGCAGCTCCAAGGAGAATGCCTTCAAAATAATCGAACATCCCACGGTGTGAACGATAATTCATGAACAATTCACCCCCCTTGTCTTCATAAGTAAAGGTAGGGGGAGTAATGCCCGGAGCATCTTTTGTAAGTTGGTCATGCACATCGTTCATGCGCATATAAAACTCCTTGAGCGTCTCATTCTTGAAATACCGCCTATACATCCTGTAAAAACCTTTAACCGTGTACCGTCCCAACTTCAGGAAGAAATCCCGGGGAGTTGAGGCAGTTTCACCAGCGACAATCTCCGCCATCTGATGCAAAACGGCGTCCGGATAACTGCCCGGGGGCAAGAAAACAGGATGGCCCATGGCATCATTCATTGCGTTATAAATAGTGGTGCCATATTCATTTTGAACGAACTCCTGAGTCAATTTAGGCAAAATGCCTTTCATCTCTCCGGCAGATTCCCGCAAGTTCAGGGATTCCTTCTCTCCCCCTTTGAACTCCATGGAAACGGTGAGCAATTCTTGAGCCAGCTTTGCCAAGTCGCGGGTTGCGGATGCGGCCTGTCCGGCCCCCTCATCAGCCTCCCTGGCAACCAAAGCAATGTCCTCGACACTCCTGCCAATTTCTTCGGCAGCCGCTGATTGCTCTTCGGCGGCCGTAGCGATTTGGGAAACTCGGGAAACCATGTCTTCAATACGTTCCATGATCTGTTGCAGTGCGTCACCGGCCTGGTTGGAAAGATCGGTACTCTGATCCACCTGTTTTTCAGTACGATCCATGGACTCCATGGCATGAGAAGAGCGTTCCTGAATGGTACGTATGGCTTCTTCAACTTCCTTGGTGGCCGTCATGGTTTTTTCCGCCAGTTTCCTGACTTCATCCGCAACAACGGCAAAGCCTCGTCCGGCTTCTCCTGCCCTCGCCGCTTCAATGGCTGCGTTCAAGGCCAGCAAATTTGTCTGATCGGCAATATCATTAATGACACTTATAATCCGACCGATTTCCTCAGCTTGGGAATCCAGCTGCCCGACAACTTGCGCTAACTGCCCAGCGGACTCTGAGACGCTATTGATGGATTCGACTGCCTTGGAAACCATATCCACACCAGCTTGAGCCGAAACCCGGGCTTCATCCGCCGCCTGGGAGGTAGCTGAAGCGTTTCCGGCCACTTCAAGAACCGTCGCGGTCATCTCTTCCATGGCTGTAGCCACAGTGTCTGTCTGTCCACTTTGCTTTTGAGCACCCCGCGCCTGTTCATCTGCAGAAGCTGATAACTCTTCGGAGGCCGAGGCTACACGTTCTGCCAACGTGCTGATTTCGCCACCTACGGTCACCATACGCTGCTGCTGTTCCTGAATGTCACGCTGCTGCCTGAAAAAATCTTCCATGTTCATGAAGGAAGCGATTACGCCACAAATGGAATGATCCTCGGCATAGACAGGACGTATAGAAAGATGAACCGGTATGGATTTGCCCGACCACAATTCAAGATCAAAAGTGTCGCTATATTCCTTGCCGGACTCAAGAACCTTTTCACTCAGGGAGCTGCCCTGTTTATTGTAAAAGGCCTGCCCCACGGTATGACCAATAACTTGTGAGGCATTCTTTTCAAGCATCTCAAAAATGGATTCGGTGGCAAGAAGAATTTTTCCCTTGCGGTCGCAAACAAGAACCGGATTTCCCAAGACATTAAGAGCACTCCGGTAAAACTCTGCGTCAGCAAGACGTTTTTCAAAATTCTGGATAACGGGAGCGACAAGATTTTCAACACCAGTTCCGTTCAACAAATCTGATGCTTCCGTCCAGTCCTGTGAAGTTTCACAATTTTTTATGACCGCTAGTGCCCGCTGCAAGCCTGTTATGGCAAACCATGTTCCAATGCCTGTCGCACAAATGCCGAAAGCCAGAGCGATCAAAAGAAGCCCATTGCCGCCAATAAAAAAAGCTGCCCCGAAAACAAGGCAAATAAAAATACCAAGTGATAACGGAACATATACAAAACGATTGGTCATGCGGTTCCCCCTTCCGGCGTATTTACTCTCCGCACTGTTTCAATATGTTTTTAGGAGCACTCCTACTTGATTACTCAGATTTTCCAAGGATTTCAATCCGTGTATGTGGGAAATATAAGAGTAATCAGGATTTGGAAGAAGACTTTTTCTGAAGAATACGAATGGCCCGCCGTTCCCGGCAACGGCGAATCAGGAGATGAGACAAAAAATAGGTCAAAAACGTAGCGGGAATACCGAAAATGAGTCCACCGGCAAATATGACGGAAAACAATTGCCAGCCCGACTGTATAAGCTGCGCCATCTCCAATTGAGAGGGGTCAAACTGCAATCCCTTGAATGGAAGAAAAAAATTTCCCACAAGAAAAAGAAAATAATAAAAAGGAGCCATGGTAAAGGCATTTGAATAACAGGTAGCCAGCCAAGCGGCCAACTTGTTAACACGAAAAACAAAGGCCAAGGCAATGACGACAATGGATTGAAACGGAATAATGGGTAATGCCCCGATAAATACACCAAGAGCCAAGGCAAAGGCCAACTCCCGAGGTGTAGACTTCTGGCGAAGGATACGAAGATACCAATATCGAGAACTGCGCTTGAGCCTATCCCACCAGTTACCTTCTCGAGAAAACATGCTTTTTTTGTTCTGCTCCAGCACGATTACTCCAATATATCAAAGCGAGAAAACTTCATGACAAACCCTGCGCGACCTTGTGTGGCAGAACGAAGCTCCGTGGAAAACCCGAACAAACGTCCCAAAGGAGCCAAGCCTTCGATGGACTTTTGGCCCCCCTTGTCATTCATGCCTTCGATTTTAGCGCCCTTGGCTCCCAAAAGCCCTACAACATCCCCGACATGATCTTCAGGAACTCCGATTTCCACCCACATAATGGGTTCAAGCAACTTCGGGTCAGCCTTGGTCAAAGCATCACGAACAGCCTGAGCTGCGGCCATGCGGTATCCGGCTTCACTGGATTCACCGTCACGCCGTTTCATGTCCAAAATCCGAACCCGGACATCGCGAACGGGGTAGCCTCGAACAACTCCGCTCTGTAAAGCATCACTGACGCCATCGTGGACTGCATCCAACCAAATTGAGGGCCAAGCATCAGGATCAACAGCAAAGGAGATATCGACTCCGGAATCACGGGGAGTGGGCTCTACTTCCAAGAAGACTTGACCATAATGAACAACATCTCCCAACTCTCGAGAAAACTCGCCCTGGCCTTTGGCCTTGACTCCTGCCGTTTCCTGATAAACGACCTGAGGTCTACCAGTTCTTGGGCTCAGTCCATACTCACGTTGCAAGCGTTCACAAATGACTTCCAAATGAAGCTCACCCATACCGGAAAGGATGACCTGTCCAGTGTCTTCATCCGTTTTTACGTCAAGCGTAGGATCTTCCAAAAGATACTTTTGCAAGACCTCATCCAACTTTTCGGCCTCTTCACTGTTTTTTGGCTCCAAAGCCAAGGAAATAACCGGCCGGTAATCATCTATTTGCTCAAGAACTATTTGATCATCCTTCCGGCACAAAGTATCACCGGTACGTGCATACTTCATCCCAGCGGCGCCAACGATATCGCCCGCATAGGCCACATCCAGTTTTTCTTTTCTGCCTGCATGTAGTCTGAACAACCTGGCTATGCGTTCGTCCTGGCCCTGTGTCTCGTTGTACACGGTTTCGCCAGCTGAAATACTCCCCGAATACAAACGCATAAGTGCCAGTTTTCGACCGGAGTCAAGTGAAACCTTGAAGACCAATGCGGAGAGCGAATCACTTCCGTTAACAGAAAAAGATTTCTTAACTCCGGTCTGAGGATCAGTTCCTGTCGCGGGAGGAACATCCAAGGGACTGGGTAAATATAATCCGACGGCGTCCATGACGGGTTGCACTCCCACATTCTTTAGAGCAGAACCACACAGGACAGGTACGATGCGCAACGTTAAAGTGGCCGTTCTTATTGCTGCGCAAATTTTTTCTTCCGGGATGTCTTCGCCTTCAAGGTAAAGCTCCAGTAATTCCTCATCTTCGTCTGCCGCCACTTCGACAAGACGCTCTCGCCAAGGCGCAAGCTTTTCACGCTCATCATCAGAAAGATCATATGAAGCATACGAATCGCCCTTGGATTCGGCATCAAAAGCAAGACGCTTCATGCTCACGAGGTCAAAAACACCTCGCATGTCCTGCCCTTGGCCGTCCGGGTACTGTAACGCCACGGCATTGGCACCCAGCTTGATACGCATGGATTCGAGAACAGCTTCATAATCTGCCCCCAATCTATCCAGTTTATTAATGAACGCAATTTTAGGAACTTTATAACGCTCACTCTGACGCCATACTGTTTCCGATTGCGGTTCGACCCCGCTCACACCACAAAAAACCCCCACAGCACCATCAAGCACTCGCAGGGAACGTTCAACCTCAATAGTAAAATCAACGTGTCCGGGAGTATCGATAATATTGATGACATTATCATTCCACTCGCACGTGGTCACGGCCGAGGTAATGGTTATCCCACGTTCCTGCTCTTCCGGCATGTAATCCATGGTGGCTGTGCCTTCATGGACTTCACCAATACGATGAATCTTTTTTGAGTAATAAAGGATACGCTCGGTTAGTGTCGTTTTCCCCGCGTCAATATGCGCAATGATTCCGATATTTCTAAGCTTCTGAAGATGCCTGCCTGAAGGTTTACCTGTTTTGCTCACGGCTTATGCTCCATTTGTCCAACAAACAGAATGGTTCACAAAACTTGCAGAACGTAAAGAGGGCCAAATCCAACAAAACTCATTACCGCTTGCGAGCACTAAAGGAAAAGCTCCTGCAGCAGCCCGAACATGCTGATTGGCCACAAAAGCAACATTTGCACATGCATTTTGCCACGACTCCCCTTTCTGGGCCCGATGCAAAAGAATGTCATCCGGGATAGGCATATCGCCGTATACAGTGATTTCCAAAGTAGGATGGGCGAAACGCAGGGCCTGAAAGTCAAAGGAATCCTGTCCGGCACCTACAATAATTCCGTGGCCCTGCGCAGGTAAAGATATGGGTTGAATATTCTCTTCCGTTTCAACATCAACAGTTCCGAGAAAAACATAGCGACCATGCCCGGAACGGGCATTCATTTCGTTAAAAAAAATTGGCAGACGGTCTTCATCCAATTCTGCCACCAATTCCACCCCGGCCAATTCCAAAGCGGTCAGCAGAGCTCCTGCCCAGGCTGAACCACCAATACGGATAGCCAGAATTTCTTTTACACCAGCAGCAATGGCAGGAACTACGGCAGACAACAGCCGGGCGGGAGAATCAAGATCCGGACCGCAAACAAATACGGCCCAATCGGCCGGGACACTCAACTCACTTGTGGCCCAGCCATCATGCCCTATCCGTTCGCAAGAACTGGCAGCAAAGCGTTCGGGGCTGGACCAATCCCATAACCGGGCAATGAGAGTCTTAAGAAGAGCACGGTGCTCATCCGGCACACTTGCATATGCTTCGCCGAAACGCTCATCATCAACGAGATGGGACTCTATCCACTCTGAAATACTATCAGTCATGAGTCGTCCATAAGCAAAAGGCGGCCTTTCGGCCGCCCTTCAATTTTTTTTTACAGCCAATTCTTGAGCCATAGCAACCAGCTTTCCTGAATGCGCATGCGCTCGTCGTCAGCCAAAGTCTTCTGATATTCGAAGTAGGCATACTCAGCCCTTCGTCGAGCATATTTCTGCAAATCGGGAACATCAGCAAAGTTTTCGACCACATATTTATACCGGCACCACGCTGGACCGTATCGATTGGTGCGCCAATAAAAGTCGGCGACATACAATTCATGTTCTGCCAAAATACGTCGACTTTTGAGAATGTACTCACGCGCTTGCCCTGCATATTTCGACTTCGGAAACGATTGTTCGACTCGATAGAAATACTCAAGGCCTTCCTTGATATTGTCCTGACGGCGGTCAATGCCCTTGAACATATTAAAATTAGACATTCCTACCTGGAAAAGGACATAGGGAATCTCTTCGTTGGAAGGATGCATGGCCTCAAATTCCTTGTAAGCATCCAAGGCCTCAAGATATTTCTTATCAAGAAAATAGGAATCCCCAAGGGCAATTTCCGCTTTCAAAGAATAAGGGCTGAAGGGGAACTTATCCTTGAGCTTGAGAAAATAATCCTGCGCTTCAAGGTAGTCCTTGTCCTTCATCGCGTCTAATCCCGCCTCCCAAAGTTCCTGGGCAGTATCCTCGGGAGGTGGCAAAAAGTAGTAATCGATCAATCCACAGCCGGAGGAACCGACCAACACAAGAAAAAGCACTATGGCTGCTGCAAAATGCCTCAAATCAACCTCAGGCGTTATTCGGACAGTTGTTCCAGATAAGCGAATGCAGATGTAGCGGCGGTAGCTCCGTCACCTACAGCTGTCGCGACTTGGCGGCACAATTTGGCTCGGATGTCTCCTGCAGCAAAAATGCCGGGCACGTTGGTACGCATTTCAACATCGGTAATGATCCCGTTGGATTCCATTTCCACTTTGGAGGGCACAAAACTCACAACAGGCTCAAAACCGACAAAAATAAACACACCGTCAACGTCCAAGCTGGATTTTGCACCAGTCTTGGTGTTACTCAGAACAAGAGATTCAACGTCATCGGCACCCACTATTTCATCAACCACAGTGCTGCGAAGCACGTCAATCTTTTCATGGGTGAAGCACTTATCCTGATAACAAACGGCACCGCGAAAATCGTCACGCCGATGGATGAGGTATAGCTTTTTGACCAAACGGGCCAAATACAAAGCCTCTTCAAGAGCGGAGTTACCGCCTCCGACAACGGCTACAGTACGGTCCCTGAAGAAATTTCCGTCACACAGGGCACAATAGGAAACTCCTCGCCCCACAAGGCGTTGTTCGCCAGGAACTCCAAGGTTGCGATACCGGGCGCCGGTCGTGAGTATGATCGTTTTGGCTCCAACGACCTGATCACCCACATGAATTTCGTGGATAGGATTGCCGACACGAATTTCACGAACTTCATCCATAATATTTTCATGCGGGTACAAATCAAGATGGGCGGAGAGCCTGTCTGCAAGCTCATACCCCTTCAACGGTTCAGGAAAACCAGGATAATTCTCGATTTCCTCCGTCATCAACACCTGACCGCCAGGAGCCATTTTCTCAATCATGAGCGTTTTGACCCCGGCCCGCAAAAGATAAAGGGCAGCCGTCATTCCTGCCGGCCCGCCCCCTATGACAACAGCGTCGTATGTATTCATCTTACAGAGCTTTCTTCTCGATCATTTCCTTGATGCTACTCTTGGAAACAGCGCCAGTGCTCTGGTCCAGAACTTCGCCGTCCTTGAACAGGATCAAAGTGGGAATGGCACGAATGCCATAGTTTCCGGGAGTTGCCGAGCTCTCATCAACATTCATCTTGACGATTTTGACTTTGCCTTCATATTCGGATGAAAGTTCGTCAATAACAGGTCCCATAGCACGGCACGGGCCACACCACGGAGCCCAAAAATCAATAAGTACGGGAATATCGCTATTCAAAACTTCAGCTTCAAAATTGCTGTCGGTCACCTGCATAGCCATGCGCATACTCCTTATAGAAATAAGATTCGGCGGAATCAGACCGCCACTGCATTCGGATTCCCCAAAGGGGGGCGACCAAACGCTTACATTCAACCAAGATCTTAAAAATAGTGTCGCCTATCCATACTGTCAAGACAGAACCCTTGTATTTGTCATCCGCCACGCCGGATGAGCCAATCCATGGGCACAATCCGTCCGCGAGGTATGGCTTCAAGCGTTAAATCATGTTCAAAACCATTTTGGGCCAAAAGCTCTCCTGCGTAGGCTATCATGGAAGCATTATCCGTACAAAGCCCAAGGCTCGGCAAAACGAGCTGTAGGCCATATCGATCAGCCAAGTCCGCCATTGTCTTCCGGATAATGGAATTGGCTGCCACTCCGCCAGCCACCACAAGACTTTTTACGTGCCCAGTTTTTTTTAACGCCCGCTCAACCTTGATACGCAAAGTATCCGCAACACTCCAGTTGAAAGAAGCACAAATACACGCCACATGCTCCCTAGCCTCCGGAGAAAGCGCCTCCAAAAAAGCAGCACAGTCCCCTTCTCCCATATGAGGCAAAACAACTTCCTGATGGGCCTGAACGTACACGGCAACAGCTGTTTTCAAACCGCTAAAGCTAAAATCCAGACTGGGGTTATCAATAAAAGCTCGAGGAAATAATTTCTTGTCCGGCTCTACTCCTTGGGCAAGCATGTCAACATACTTGCCTCCGGGGTATGGAAAATTCAACGTCTTTGCGACCTTGTCGAAAGCTTCTCCCGCAGCGTCATCCAAAGTTTTTCCCAGCAAATCGAATTCCACAGGCGAACCGATGCGATAGGTGTGGGTATGTCCGCCGGAAACAAGTAACCCCATGGCCGGAAAAGGAATAGAACGTTCAAGACCCGAAGCAAGCAGATGCGCCCATAAATGATTGACACCGACAAGCCGGGCATTACAGGACAAGCTCAACGCCTTGGCAAAGCTCAGCCCGATAAGCAAAGCCCCTAAAAGCCCCGGACCGCGGGCAACTGCGACCGTATCAATTTCTTGGGGGTCTACTCCATTCTCTTTCACCAGTTCACGAAAAAGAGTCGGCAAAATACGCAAATGCTCCCGGGACGCAATTTCGGGAACAACACCGCCAAACACTGCATGAACATCAATTTGCGAAGCCAATCGCTGATCGATTAGCTGCCCATCATTAACCAATGCGACAGCAGTCTCGTCGCAGGATGTTTCAATACCAAGACAGAGCATCAGAGAGAGGAGCTGTCATATTTAGCGTAAATTTCCTGAACCTTCCTGACATCATTGCGTGAACCGATAAACAAAGGAACACGCTGATGAAGATGATCCGGATCAACTTCCAAAATGCGCTTCCGACCATCTATGGCCATACCGCCAGCCTGCTCTGCAAGCATGGCCATAGGGTTGGCTTCGCATAAAAGGCGCAGTTTCCCTGCCGGTTTTTTGGGGTCACGCATATCTGCCGGATAAAGAAAAACGCCACCGTATAGCAGGTTCCGATGGAAATCCGCCACCAGAGACCCGATATAACGGGCACTGTATGGCTTCTTATGCGCATTTTCTGACGATTTGAAGTAATTGACGACTTCGTGTGTAGCCTCATCCCAATACTGGGAATACCCTTCATTAACGGAATATATCTTTCCTTGTTCAGGAATCCGTATGTTGGGATGTGAAAGCAGAAATTCGCCTACACCAGGGTCTAGCGTAAAACCATGCACGCCGTTACCTGTGGAAAAAACAAGCATTGTGGAGGAACCATACAAGACATATCCGGCAGCAACTTGTTCCACACCCTGCTGCAGGACGTCCGAAGTCATGAGTGGTTCTTCTGGCGAACTGACACGCCGGTAAATAGAAAAAATGGTACCGATATTGACGTTCACATCAATATTGGACGACCCGTCCAAGGGATCAAAAATAATGATATAAGCGCCCTGAGGGAGTCCATGGGGAATCTCGATAATATCCGCATTTTCCTCAGAAGCCATGGCACAAAGCACCCCGGAACGGGCAAGGCGGTGAATCAGAATCCTGTTGGCGTACTCATCCAGCTTTTTAACCTCTTCCCCCTGCACGTTGATATCGCCTGTAAAGCCCAGTACATCAACAAGACCAGCCTTATTGACCTGTCGGGCAATGATCTTTGCAGAAAGAACAATTTCATTAAACAGCCTGGTGAACTGCCCTGTAGCCTGGGGCACCATATTCTGGTGCAGAATTATATGTTCGGTAACCGTAACTTGTTGTGGCAAAGCCTTCTCCTTAGGCAATCACACGATGTTTGCAGCCTGAAAACTCGTTGTTAGAAATCAGGATTCACACTTTTCGTCGCATATACGTATTCATCTTCACCAATAAACCGGGCAAGCCAAGTATAATAAGTATCTCCCACTTTAACCTGCCCAGTAACATCGTCTTCAAGCATCTCTTCCCAAGGTTGATTGAGAAGACCTTTTTCATCAACTTCAGCTCCGGCTGACCACACCCCGCCACCAGGGTGAATAATAATCAGTTCCTTTGGCTTCGGACTAAAGCGAATTACTGTACGCGGGTCAAATCCCGCTACGATCAATCCTCTGAAATCTATGTCTTCAAAATATGGAGTTCCAACATACAGCTCCGGACCGAGTTCAGGATAGTCGGGCACGGTCTCAAGGAAAATCTGTCGCCACTGCCCCTCAAACACCAAAGGTTTGCTAAAACGCTTCAAAGGAACGGCTGGGCGTTGCCCCAAAATAGTTCCCTTGGCGTCCGTATAAAAAGCACGGTCCAACCAGGGGAAACGAGTCATGAGCAAGCTGAACCACTCATCATCGGGAGCAGTATCTCTATCGGCGATAAAGCGTGTGAGCTGCTGAAGAGGAGCGTCGACAGGAGTTATAAGCCTGGCCAGCTTCTCAAAGTTCGGGTCGTCGATCCTGTAGGCTTCCGTATCAATAGTCGCGTCAGGATCAAGATATCCGCGAACAGGCTCCCATTGCTTTTTGATGTAACGCCCGGTCCGAGTCCAAGTATGGCAACCTGTCAACACAATAAAAACCAGCAGCAAAGAAAAAAAACGTATCATATATCGTCAAATCCTGTACCGCCCTGAATCAACAGGACGCAAGTTATCTAGAATATGTGTCAGGAACGAACCCTGGCCTCAAAACGGGCAGCCAAAGTTTCCAAGGTACCGATAAGTCTATTCTTGGCGAGAACTCCAAAAGGATCTTCGGAATCGAGAGAAGATGTGGTCACGGCGTGGCCACGCAATTCATCCAGCCGCCCCTGAAGTATGGGGTGCTCTTCAACGGGCCGACTCTCCAGCAGTTCTTCATAGATAGCGATGGCTCCTTCAATATCCCCTTGTGAAGCCAAGAGGTCAGCCATGGTTCTGGTACGGAAGGTGCCTGTACCGCCTGAGCCGGCAGTTTTCACCGCTCCATCCAGTTCCTTCGCATGATCGGTAGATTTTTCGGACACCATACGAAGAGGCGCTGGACGAACCGCAGACTTGCTGGGGGCGGGTAAAGGTTCTCCAACCAAACGATCAGAAAGTGATGACATACCTTCGAAAACGACGTCGGTCCATCCGATTTCATCCCCGGAGAGGTTCGAAGCAACCAGCATGAGAAAAACGGCTACATCCCGCTTTTCTTCGGGCATACTTTTGGCCCAGGCTCGCCAAAAAGCGGGATAGGAGGAAAGAGGTTCAACAACGCGCTTGAGGTGTTCATGAACTTCGCCTTCACGACCAAGCTCAGAAAGCAACTGAACAAGCAGCATTCTTGCTTCCAAAAAATCAGGATGCCTATCAAGGCCTTGCGTCAACGTAATCACGGCATCATCAAGATGCCCCGTTTCCACAAAAAGTTGGGCCAGCGGGAAGAAAACTTTCGACCCAGGCTCAAGAGACAATACCTCCTGATACCACTCAATTTTCCTGTCCATCCGCCTTTTCTCCAATGCTTGTGCCGCCATTTTCCGGAAAAAGGTAAAGGATCTCGTCCTGCTTCACAAAATTCATCCGGTCCCTGATGATCTTTTCCTGATAAGCCTTGTCACTCTTCAGGCGAAGAATCTCCTTGCTCAAATCGAGACTTTTGGCATCCATATCTTCCAGCTGTTGCCGTAAAACATTATGCCGTTCTTTAAGATCCAGATAAGCGAATACCCCCTGTCCGCTCCAAATCAATCGGCACAGCAAAAAAAGGTTGACCAAAATCAACAGGCCTAACAAAACGCGCTTCCCAACCATCGAGCTTCTCACTGCAAACGTCGGCCGGAGCCGTCTTCGCCATCGCTTTCTGCTAGCGGTCCTTTCAATTCATCAAGAAAGTTGGATGTGGCCAGCTCTATTCGGCGCACGTCCTCTTCGCTAACTTCAACTTTATCCAATTTTTCAAGAAACGATTTGAGTACCGCAAATTCATCAAGCAACGAACTCCCCAACTCAAGCCGTTCGAGCTCGGGTTCCAATTCCAGAATGGTCTGGAGGCAATTCGCAATGCGAACCATATGACTTGCGGCACTGCTTCCGGTCATGCTTCAATCACTCCGTCGCTTCAACAGTCCTCATTCATTAACCAATTTTTATAGAAACTGTACAGATAATTTCCCCCGGATAAAACCGTGAGCAGCAATGCGAGATAAAGCAGAACTTGCCCCAGAAAAGCCATGTTGAATCCGAACAGGGGATAATGCCAGAGCAAGGGCGCAAGGCACAGGCTCTGCACAATGGTTTTGAGCTTGCCAAAACGGTCGGCAGCAATAACTTCACCCTTTTCGGCGGCAATAGCCCGCATCCCGGTAACGACGATTTCACGAGCGACAATGATGATAACAACCCAAGCGGGAACTCTCCACTCTCCTCCCATGCGCACCAGCATGATAAGCACGGAGCAAATAAGCAGCTTATCTGCAAGTGGATCAAGAAACTTGCCCAAATTGGTTATCAAGTTCTGCTGCCGTGCAATCATGCCGTCAAACATATCCGTGGCCGAAGCCAACATAAACACGATGGCAGCAAGGTAAGAGCCGAACTTCCAATGAAGAAACAATTCGAGATATAATAAACCGACGATAATAGGCGCAGCAAAAATCCGCGTTAAGGTCAACGTATTGGGCAGATTGAAAATTTCCCGTTTCATAATAATTTAGCCATGAGTTGTAGCTGCGGCTTCAAGACTGCTTTGGGCAGCCTTGGCAACCTCGTCGCTCAGTTGCAGGAAAGCCTCCTTGGCAAAGGAGTCCTCTTCAAGCAGAACCACGGGAGTCCCCATGTCTCCAGCAATGACTGTTGCCGGGTCAAGAGGAATTTCCCCCAAAAACTCAAGACCATATTTTTCTGCAAGATCTCTCCCGCCGCCTTTCTTGAAGAGGTCAATGGACTTGTGACAGTGAGGACAGACAAGGCCGCTCATATTTTCCACAACGCCGAGAATATTAGCATTAGCGTATTGCAGGAAGTTGATCGACTTGCGAACGTCCGACAAAGAAACCTCCTGGGGAGTGGTCACAACCACGCACAATGCGTCGGGGATCGTCTTCAATACGGTCATAGGTTCGTCGCCAGTACCCGGAGGGGAGTCAACAAGCAGAAAATCCAACTCGCCCCACTGCACATCGGAAATAAATTGACGAATTGCAGAAGTCTTCATGGGACCACGCCAGAGGACAGCCTGATCAGGATCTTTCAGCAACGACTCCATGGAAAGGACATGCAGATTTTCATTATACTTTTTCGGGACCATCAGGGAGCCACGATCAACGTCAAGAATACCGTGAAGCCCCAAAAGGGTCGGAACACTAGGACCATGAATGTCCACGTCCAGAATACCGACCTTGAATCCTCGAGCTGCCAAAGCTGCCGCAAGGTTTACAGTTACGGAACTTTTTCCCACGCCACCCTTGCCGCTCATGACAAATATTTTATGTCCGATGCCAGCAAGCGTCGATGAAATCAGCTCATCCTGAATCTTGAGCTTGGCATCAGTTTGTTTATCGCCACCGCCCCCGCTGGAGCAGGAGGAACAATTGGAACTCACGTTATCACCTTCATGTCCTTTAGACGTTACATAGCAAGCAGCCGCTTCACGAGTCCCGCGAAACACGATCCAAAACCAGGACGGCTACGGCTCCAAGCGCCATCAATCCCAAAGCCGTCCACAACTCCCCGTTCATGTCAGGCAACACATTTTGTGCGCGCAAAACATGTTCCTTGCCCCTGACTACAACGGTTTCGAGCACTTCTTTCCAAGGCCAGACCTTGCGCATGGCCCCAATCATCAGCCCGGTCAATACACTCACAGTTGCCCCGTGCCAACGGGCCAGAAGATAATGCAGGAGCCGTGAAAAGACAATAATACCTATTGCGGCTCCGGCAAGAAATATGAGTATGATTTCTAAATTTTCCCAAAGAAAAGGATTTTTTAGCGCACCGGTAATATATTCATACTTCCCGAGCATAAGTAAAATGAATGCCCCGCTGATTCCAGGCAAAATCATGGCGCAAATGGCGATTGATCCGCAAAAGAATATGAACCACAAAGATTCCGGGGTACGCATGGGGATCATGCCAACAAGAGAAAAAGCGAAAACTATCCCGACAACACCCAACAATACATTGGTAATGTTGATTTTTTCAACCTTACGTCCAACGACCACAGAAGACGCTGCAATCAATCCGAAAAAAAGTGACCATACGGGTACAGGATATTCAATTAAAAGTGTATTCATTATCCGGGCCATCCCTACGACAGCCACAGCAATTCCAATAAGGAGAAAAAAAAGAAATCTGACGTGTACATGGGCAATCAGCCCGGCAAAATCCAAATGGAGCAACTTGCGCAGTCCTGTTGCGTCCACAGAACGGATCGCGTCAACAAGCTGATCATAAATACCGGAGATAAAGGCAATTGTTCCGCCGGACACACCAGGAATGATGTCCGCAACCCCCATGCAGGCACCTTTAAGCGCCAGAACGGCAGCGCTTTTAGGCTTTTTGGGACCAACGCTCTGGGCCCAGGCGGCGCGTATAGATTTCTCTGTCCGCAATATACTTACCCCGCTATCCGAGAGTTTTCCCAGCCATGAACTCCGACAAGATCCACAAAGGCCACATCTCCCAAGTCGCTCTCGGTAACAACGCCATCCTGTAGCGTTACCATGACCAGCTTCTGGGCACGACGAGTTCCTCCGACAGGTATAACCAAACGGCCACCTTCTGCCAATTGATCAACTAGAGGAGCAGGGACTTCAGGCCCTCCGGCCGTCACAATGATACGGTCGAACGGGGCTTCTTCCTTCCAGCCCATGGTGCCGTCATCCAGTTTAAGCTTTACACTGAATATGCGCATATCCAAAAAACGCTTGCGCGCTGCAAAAAAAAGTTTGCGAATACGCTCAACAGTATACACTTCAACTCCCATCTCGGCCAGCACGGCAGCCTGATATCCGGAACCGGTTCCAATCTCTAGAACCTTCATTCCCGGCTGCAAGTCAAGAGCCTCGGACATCAATGCAACCACATAGGGTTGCGAGATTGTCTGCCCTTCACCGATAGGCAGCGGTGCGTCAGTGTAAGCCTTTGCAGCAAGAGCCTCTTGCACAAAAAAATGCCGCGGTACGGCCCGCATGGCGTCCAGCACTAGCTTGTCCCGAATACCACGCCGTTCAATTTGCTCACGGACCATTTTGTCCCGCAAGCGTTTGGGATCAACCATCAAAACTCCCTACCCCGCAAGATGTTTGCAAATGCAGATCAGAAATTCGTCACCAAGTCAACCGAATCCCTTTTTAAGTGACCGAAGGCTCTTATCTTGATAGACTAGCATGAATCATCAAGGATGCTATATTCTATTTTCTTGAGGAGGATCTCATGCTCACCGTCAAAGATTGGATGTCTACCCCTGTATTGTCATTAACTGAAAATGACTCACTACATGATGCCCGGGAACTCATGGATCAACATCGAATTCGCCATATCCCCATAGTCAACGTACAAGGCGAATTCGTAGGTTTGACTTCACACCGGGATATGCTTTCGGCCACGATTTCGCAGCTGGCCGAATTGGATCCGGAAACCCAGCAGGAAATTGATGCTGGTATCCCTCTAAGGGAAATAATGTCCATGGAAACGGCAACGCTGTCGCCGGATGACTCCATTCGAAATGCGGCGGAAATACTGTTAAACAATAAATTTGGATGTATGCCGGTATTGGAAGGGAACAAACTTGTTGGGATTTTGACTGAAGCCGACTTCCTCAAATTAACCATAAAATTGATGGAAGCTTTGAACGAAATCGACTAATTTTTTTCGTCGCTCCTCTTCTTCAATACACCGACGACTTTGCCGGTGCGCAATCCTTGTGCATCCATCCGGATCAGTGTAGACATTTTCTAGATAATAAACACACGCATCGAACAAGGATTGTTTGCGCATGAAAAAAGAAAAAAAATCATTTCCGTTCAGCATAATTATCAGTGTTCTTGTATTGGGCATTCTTGGAGCAGGTTGCTTCATGATTTTCCGCGATACAACACCCCCACTTATTTCAATCCAGCCTGAAACAAAAACAGTTGGTGTGGAAACCGAATTCATGGTTACGGCGCGGGATACATTTTCAGGTATCAAAAAAGTTGAAGCGGTCATTATCAGCGGCAACAAAACCATACCATTATTCTCGCAAAAGCCGACGCAGTCCACCGAAGGGATACAAGAGAAACTCACCTTAAAAAAAGAATTGATCCCTGATGGACCATTTACCATAAGGGTTACCGCCCAGGACAGTTCCCTTTATCCCTTTGGCAAGGCTGGCAAAAGCGTCCTTTCCAAAGAGTTCATACTAGATAGCAAGCCTCCCAGAATCTTTGTCATGACCCATACCACGAATATTACTCAGGGCGGTTCTGGCCTGATGATTTTCGCCCTTTCGGAACAGGCAAAAACGGCGGGAATTCAGGTTGGTAAGCGTTTCTTCCCTGCTTACCGTCAAGCGGAAAAAGGTGAAAAAAATATCTATTACTGCCTCTTTGCCATGCCGTGGGATACTCCTCCATCAAAATTCAAACCGCTTATCACCGCTTCGGATCAAGCTGGTAACACAGCGTCCAGAGGATTTCCCTATCATGCCAACCCAAAACGCTTTCGCCAGGACCGCATTGGCCTTTCCG
>Ga0207831_100312_pt1 | contig 19715 bp, 16 predicted proteins | sample TtanPargueraPR_7_FD_187741 | JGI IMG/M metagenome (GOLD analysis project Ga0207831, IMG submission 187741) | Aerobic enrichment media microbial communities from Bioluminiscent Bay, La Parguera, Puerto Rico - Tt and M1 (2) (SPAdes) | ecosystem: Environmental > Aquatic > Marine > Unclassified ... | reverse complement strand
CTATTATGCCTATATGATCCATGGAGAAAACAGGTCACTCAAACGTCCTCCTGAAGACGGTCCCTCAAAAGCCGCCATCGTCCGCAACAATCCGCAATTTTTCCCTGAACAGGCACAACAGTGGGCCGAAGCAGTCATACAACACAGCAATTGGGCAGAACACTTCACCTCCGGTGTCATTCCCGATGCCACTTCTGTGGAAAAAATGTTGAAAAACAAATTCTGACCAGTCGTCATATGTTAGAATTGCGACAATACGGTAAAAAGAAACAAAGCTTTTCTTTATTACTGGCAATTCAACTTCTTTTGTACTATGCCAACCAGCATGGAACCAAGCACGGCAATGTCTCGCCCGGTTTCGTATTTTCCGATCTCGCCCATGATGCTCTTTCCCAATGCGATGGGGAATTTTTCGGTCTACCTCTGGCAGGGAAGCGACTTTGTCCTGTACACCCGTTCCGGCCAAATATTTACGGAAATACACCGAACAAAGCTCTATAATAACGGCGTCAAGGAAATATACGTCCAAAGCGACGACAGGCCCAATTACGAAAAATATATCGAGGACAACCTCGGCCCGATCCTCACGAACGATGCCCTACCCATGGAAGACCGTTCCAAGGTTTTTTATGAGGCTTCGTCCAATGTCGTACAGACAGTCTTCAGCAGCAAACTTCCCGGAGCGCTCAGTTCCAGTTATTTCAATCGCGTAAGCTCCATTGTCGAAAGCAGCATCCGCTTTCTGGCCTCGGACAACTCCCTTTCCGCACTTGGTCCATTCATTTCACACGATTACAAGACCTACACTCACTGTATCCATGTCTTCATATTCCTGATTTCCATCCTCAACACATACGAACTGGACGAACAGGAAATTTTTGAATGCGGCCTCGGCGCCATTCTGCATGACCTGGGCAAAACAAGAATTGCAAAAAAAATACTCAACAAACGCGGAGCACTGACTACAAAGGAACGCCGGACAATCCAGTCCCACCCCCTGCACGGCGTTTCCCTGTGCTCGCAGCTGCCCCTGAGCCAGAACACCATCAACTGCATTCTCTTCCACCATGAAAAAATGGACGGCAGCGGTTATCCTGCAGGCTTGAGCGGCAACGATATTCCCCTGCCCGTTCGCGCCATCGCCATTGCGGACATTTACGATGCCCTGACCACCGCACGCCCCTATGCGGACGCCATGCCCCCTTATGACGCGCTCAAGCTCATGCGCCATAATATGCGCGAAGAACTGGACATGGATGTCTTCAAACGTCTTGTCGCCGTACTGGGCGGCGCAAACATGATCTGACCCGTCCGCTCCATTGTCCACAATCCCCGAAAATCCCGAAATTATGCTTTGCCCGCAACACCGAACTTGGGCTATGATTTCATGGTCTGAAAATCCGGATGTCGAATACTCGTACACAGGCAGGGAATGATGCATACGGAAAAACGGCCGGAATATTTGGAAAAGCTTCACACAATACTTCATGAATTCAACATCACGTCCGAACAGGAATGGGTGGCCGTGGTCTTGTTCGTCCGCAACATGGTGCGCGATCTTTCGATTTTCTCGGACGAACTCAAAGGCAAGCTGCAACGCGACGTATTTGAAGTGCTTGGGTCAAAAGATCTTTCCAGGCCTCAATATGAACGCGTTGTGGACATGATCGAAGTTTTCGTGATGCACAATACGGCTACGCTGGAACTGGAAACGGCTCTGGCCGAGGAAAAGCGTTCGGCAAACGCCCTGCTTGGTGAAATGAATACCCTCATCAACATGATCCGGGGCACTCAGGAAAAGCAGCAGACATCACTCTCCAAATTCGAGGACAGAACTGTAGGCGTTATCCGCGAAGCCGAAGACCGCTCGGTGATTCTTTCCCGTGTGCGCCAAATGTTCAAGGAGCTGGTGGCCGAATTTCAGGAAGAAACCCGTGAATGGGAAAGCCTTGCCACGGAACTGCAACGCACGGCCACGTTTGACCCTCTGCTTACCGAACTTTACAACCGCCGGGCCTTTGACGCCGCCCTGATCAAGACGGTACGCAACGGGCGCAACCAGACGCCGCCGCCAACGCTCATGATGATCGACGTGGACAAATTCAAACGGGTCAACGACGAATGGGGCCACCAATCAGGGGATGACGTGCTCAAGGCCTTGGCGCGCATCGTCAATTCCCAGTCGATCCAGTACAACGGATTTGCCGCTCGATACGGTGGCGAAGAACTGGTGGTGCTTGTCAAAGGGATGGACCAGGCCACGGCCTGCCTCAAAGCGGAAGCCATCCGGGTGGACGTGGAGCGCCACCCTGTGCCCGTGCGTCGGGACACGGATGGCCCCAGAACCCCGCTTTCATTCACGGTCAGCATAGGGGTGGCCCAGCTGAAGCCGGATTGGGGTCCGGGCGATTTACTCCGGGCTTCGGACAAAGCCCTGTACCGGGCCAAGGCCGCAGGCCGCAACAAGGTGGTAGCTCATTGGGAATAGTATCCGGCGTTATCGTGCGTAAATATCTTTTCATCACCGTTTTTCTTTTTCTGCTCAGCGGGACTCTCCCCTGTCTGGCGGCCGACGTGATGCTGCTCCACTCCGATTCACAGGGGTCATACCGCGGCAACCATGTTCGGCAGGGAGTGCTTCAGACACTACAAACCAAAGACAATTCGCTACATGTCGTAGAGTTCTGGCTTGAAGCGGACAAAAACACCAGCGAGGAACATTTCGACGACGTTGCCGAAAAGCTGGCCCAACGCCTGAAGCAGCACCCCGTACAGGGTGTCATTTGTGTTGGTGAAGCTGCGTTGGCCATGTTGCAACGATATCGTTCCCATGTGTTCGGAACAATCCCGGCCACCTTCTGTTGTGTAGAAAATTTCGAGCCGCGCATGGCCCGGGACGGCCACTGCACTGGAATCACCTCCAAACCGGGGTTGGAACGTCTTTTTGACATTGTGCTGGCCCTGCACCCGAAGGCCCGCACTGTTGCCGTCTTTACTGACCAAACCCCGGAAAGCAGCGAGTTGCGGCGGCAAGCCCAAATCGCCTTTGAACGGCACATGGATCGCATACAGCTTGTGTTGCCCGGCTTTGAAGCAGGACGGGAAGGCGGATTGACCAAAAAACAGGCGCTGCAGATAGCTCAGGGCATGCCGAAAAACGGATTGATTCTGATGGCCCGCTTTGTTCGTGACAACACGGACGCATATGTGCAGCAGGACGACCTGACCCGGAAGATGGCCGAATCCGCCACGGTTCCCGTCTATGTCCTGCGCGAGGAGGACATGGCCGCGGCAACGGCCGGCGGCTTCATGGTCAATGAAATGAAACATGGGCAACAGGCGGCCCAACAGCTGCTCAAACTCATGGCAGGGGCGTCCCTGTCCAGCCAGCCAGTGGCACGGCTTCCGCGGTATTGGCAATTCAATGCTCTGCCCATGCAACGTGCCACCACGGATTTTGCCCAAGTCCCAAAAAATGCGGAAGTCACCGGTCTGCCCAAACAGGCACAATGGTTTCCTCTGCCACCGGGATTGGCCGCACTGGGCGGAATAGCCCTCGGGGCCCTGGTTGTTTTCCTGTTGCGCCGCAAATCAAAAGGGAAGAACAGATCTTCCTGAGGTTGCCCCCCAAGCGGTCTGTCCTTCCCCTGCATAAGTAGGATCAGGAAAGCTTTTCCTGCACCACGGGACGAATGTCCGCGGCGAACACGCCTTTCGGAATTCCGTTACCATTCATGATAGGCGCGGAAATGGTCAGGCAATAATCGTTCACCACATCCGAGTAGTAGATGTTGGAGACATAGGTTTCACCTGTGCGCAGCGGCTCGACATGCCAATCCCTGTCCGCCCAGTTTTTATCGCATACATCGGCTCCCAGCGTGCACACGGCATCGGGGGCCTGCGCAAAGTCCGTAACCATACGCCCATTGGTATCCGTAACCCACGCCATGTCCAGATAGTCCTTTTCATGCACAAGGGAACTGAGAGCCGTCTTGAGCGGACCGGGGACCATCGCCTGCACTTCCGGCCGCATGGCGAGATTTTCCACCTCGGCCTGAACCTTGCCCTCACCCAACATGCGAAAAAGGCCGTAGAGGTGCGTCAGGGCTTCTATCTGACGGGTTATGCGCGATATGGCCTGTCCGGTTTCATTGACGGCCTCGGCCGTGCCCAACGTAACCTTGTCCACCTCGCCGACGGCAAGGGTGATTTCCTCGCCGGCATGGGACTGCTGTTCACTGGCCTTGGCAATGCCCCGGACCTGCTCCGCAGTGATGTCGAAATGTTCCATGATCTCATTCAGCACAGATCCGGATTCTCCGACCATGCCGTTGGCGCGTTCCACAGCCTCCGAGGCGTGGTCCATGCCTTTCACATTGTTGCGCACCCCTTCCTGAATGGCGTTGATGCTCTGGCCGACCTCCCGGGTGGCATCCATGGTTTTTTCCGCAAGCTTGCGGACCTCATCCGCTACCACGGCGAAACCGCGTCCGGCCTCTCCGGCACGGGCAGCCTCGATGGCGGCGTTCAACGCCAAAAGGTTGGTCTGGTCCGCAATGTCGGAAATCACGTTCATGACCTTGCCGATGCCCTTGGCCTTTTCTCCCAAATCCCCGGCTTCCAGCTTGAGCGTTTCGGTAATGCTGTTCACTTCTCCCATGGTTTCCACGGTTCCATGAACCACCTCGGCTCCCTTGCGAGCGCATTCCAAGGCCGTTTGGACCGCAGAGGAGGCCTCTTCAGCCGACAGGGCGACCTCGACGATGTTGCTGCTCATGGCTTCAATGGCGTCCACGGTCTGCTCAACACGCATCTGCTGTGAAATGGCATTTTCCCGAATGTTTTCGGATTCCCGGTTTACCTGAGTGGAAGCGTCGTTCATGCGAGTGACGATATGCCGAAGCATGGAAGCGGCCTGCAACATGCCCTTTCGCTGGGCCTGATCCGCATCAAAACGGGCCTGCCGGGCCTGCCGGGCGTCCTCCAGCGCGGCTTCGGCCTCTTCCGCACGCTGCCGGGCGGTATCGCCAGCCTGTTCCGCCTCCTGCATCTTGGCGCGCAGATTGCCCACCATGACCACAATAGCGTCCCGGACCTCGGCAAGCTCTGCCTTGAACCGTCCCTTGGCCTCGGCTTCCAGGTCGCCGTCCGATACGGCCCCGGCAAAGGTCCGCAAAGACTTGAGCGGCTTGAGCAAGGCAATGCGCAAAAAACCCAAGGTAATGAAAACAATGAAAATGCACGATCCGGCCGTCAGCACAAGGCCGGCGTGTTCAAGGCGCGTCACGCCTGCAAAAGCCTCATCCGTGTCCATTTGAGCCACCAGCGCCCACTGGGAATCACCAATCTTCACCGGAGCGTAGGCAGCCAGCACCTCCTTGCCGTCAAATGCCGTGGTCGTCATGGTGCCTGATTCGCCACGCAAAGCCAGGTCGACCGGCTTGATCTTCATGGCGCCGGAACCGGGATTGCCAAAGGAGGCGGCCACGGAGTGATGGTTCATGTCCGAAGCAAGGTCGGAGCGCATGAGTCGATCCTGCCCCACCAGAAAAACTTCACCCGACTTGCCCATGCCCGACCTGGCCTTCATCAGCCGGTTCACGGAATTGAGGGAAATACGCAGACCGGCTACCCCTTCGATCTCGCCTGTCACACGTCGAACCGGCGCAAGAACAAAGGCGTTGGGCTCGCCCCCCAAAGGGCTGTAGGCATGAAAGTCCACAAACACGGTCTTTCCGCCCAAAGCGGTTTTCCATGCTTTGGCCAACGGGCTGCCGGCCATGGTTCCCTTGACCAGATCCGCTCCAAGCTCACGCCCCCGCCTGGCCGTAAAAACAACGCGGCCGGTATCGTCCATCAGCAAGGCATCATGGTAGCCCATGTCGTCCACGAAAACCGAAAAATCCCGCTGCACCCGTTTGAGCGCGTGTGCGTATTCCTCGTTTTTCACGTCCATGGGTTTCCCCGGTTCGGCATTATAGAAAATGATATCCCGCAACCGGACCAAAGCGCTGTATACGCCACGAGCCTTGGCATATACCGACACATCCTGTTCCCAGGATCGGGTTATATCCTCAAGATTGTGTTTTTTGGCCTGTGTAACCGAAGCAAGTTTGTCAAAAACTTCGGAACGAAGGCTCTCGGAACCGGAAACGATGCTGTACCCCACCATACCAGCCAACGGCAGAACGCCGATGATCAGGCAAAACAAAATCATCTTGACGCTAAGTCGCACGTATCTCTCCCCTCTGCGATAATACCTCAGGTTTTCCCTTCACAGGAATGAGTTAGAGGATAGTTGAATACACGGGAACAGTGCGGGTGGAAGCATGCAAATGTTACGATCACGCAACATTATCGTCGAAAAATTTTCGCTGAAAAACAGTCCCTTAAAGGGGGAAATGCTAAAAAGTGATATTCTTGAGGAAGGTTACCAGCTCTCGGCTGATTGAGCAGTCATAGGCCTGCTCCAAACGGATCAATTCGGCTGCGGCTTCGGCCGGATCGCGCCCCGGACAATGCGGCCTGTCCGTGATCATGGCCATGTAGGAATCCGCCACCCCCATGATCCGCCCGAGCAGGCCAACGGCCTCACCCCTGAGCTTATTCGGGTAGCCGGAACCGTCCAGCCGTTCATGGTGCTGCAAAATCGGCTCTTCCACTTCCGGGCCGGTCAGTCCCAGTCGGTTGGCAATCTCCACCCCTTGGCGGGTGTGTTCCTGCATACGCCGCTTTTCATCGGGATGCAGTTGTTGCGCTTTGTCCGTAACCAGTCGGGAGACCTTGGACATGCCCAAATCATAGAGGAAAAAACCGAGAGCTACGCGGCTCAACTCGTCCGCGGACGTATCCGCATCATAGTCGCCGGAACGGCAATACAGGGCCACGGCCACAAGACCTGCGTTCACCCGCTGACGCTGGCGGGTCCGGTTGCGATGTGCCGAGGCCGCGAGATATGCGGCATTGCGCGAATCCACTTTCAGGAAAACCGCCAGCAAATCAAGGGCCCAACCGATCATCTCCAGCACGTCCGGAAGCGGGTTGCCGAAAAATTCTTCCTGAAGGGTCACGAGTTGTTCGGCAAAGATGTCGGCCACGTCTTGTGCGGAGAGGTTGGGGTCGTCCACGGCCACATCCAGGCTGCTGGAAAGGCACTGCACGTAACGGGTCTGCTGATTACGCGAAAAAAAGAGCTGCCCGGCTTCGGAAAGTTGCCGCGCCTCTTTGCGCAACGCTTCGGAAAAGGGGTTTCCGGCACGGTACAGAGGCACCAGAACGTTGATCTCTTCCTTGAAGTGAAAAAGATCCAAAGGCAACTTCCTGCGGGGAAAGCAATCAAATGATTCCGGGTCGATCTGATTGAATTCCTCGATACTGAGCTCTTCGGAATCCATGGCGTTAACCGATGGTCGGCCAGTGTTGTCCAAATGCATCACCCCTCACAAATGAATACGGCATTCCTCCAACCCATATCCTGCGATTAAAATTTCGTCGATGCTCTTATATCCCTGAAAAAACAAAAACCGTAAACCCTACCCCCGCCCACAGCAAAACGGCCGCCACCGATGCCGCAGGAATCATCCACCACCGAAGCTGCACGGCACGGCCCCGAAGACGAAACGTGGCACAACAGGAGAACAGGCTGGCCACTATCTGTATGACCAGCCCCGTAGCAGCCAGCGCCGGCAACAGAAAGACCCAGACAAGGGGGTTGGAAAGCCAGGACACTACAACACTCCACAAAGAAAACCGCGATCTTTTTTTTGACGGCTAATAGCTATTACAGATTAAAAACAAAACACTTTTTCAGCATGATTGGATAAGACGGCAAGTCATACAACAAAAAACTCCAATCGCCATTACTCCATCATCCACTCCGAAAGGGGCGGAGGGGTCGGGCACCCCCTGATCTGGCTGTAACTGCACGCCGCAGTCAGCTCCACGCCGTCCTTGATAATGGATACGGGACGGTCGCAGGAAACCACCACCACAATAATATCCTCGTTTTCCGCAGTAAACCGCAAGGCGGAGTTGAAACGCGCGCCCCGTCCCCGATTTTCACCGGGGACACTTTTGCCGTCCATGAGGCAGGCGAACCCGTGCAACTTGAGATCTGCGCCAATATGCAGCGCGCCGTCGATCTTTGCCAGGGAGCAAGCCAACTTGAGATGACTTTTGTCCCGCAGGTCCAGCGGTCCGTCAAAACGCTGTCCTGCCGTAGGCACGAGCATATGCCCCAAATCAATGATCAGCGTGCATCCGTGTTTGCGGTCGCGCACACGGTTCACCAGCCCGGTAATGATATGCATCATGTTGTGATGATCTTCCATGGGCACCGTGGATTCCAGCAGCAATTCCTCAAGCTGGACCAGATTGGCCTTGAGGTTCGAAGAATGAAAATTACCATCCGAAAAGGTGCAGACCAACGTGTCCATGAGCATGAGAAAACCATAGGAACCGCTGAACTGTGCGGCCAGAAACGCTCCGGGCATGGAGCCAATGGCCACGCCGACAATGCTCACGCCGTCCGAAACCAGTACCCTTCCGGAATATTCCACGGCCTGCAACATCTTGCGGACATGCTTGAAGTCCCCAAGCTTCGGACGCTGATTTTCAGGAAACGTGCAAATAAAGCGGACGCGGTCCAACAGGCTCGGTTCAACCACCACCAATCGCCCTCGCGGCCAGGCGCCTTCCTCCTTGGTGCGGGAAATGCCCAGCACCGCATCCAGAAACGGATAGACCCGAATCCGGGTGTCCAGCCAACCGAATCTGCTGCGTTCGTCCACGAGATGATCACGCACCGCATGGACCGCGCAATTCTGCAAGACATACCCGGCCGTATCGATATTCATGATGCTCTGCATCTCATAGTTCTGGGAGAACAGGCGCACCGCATATTCCAGCCAACGACGGGTGGGACCGGTCACGCACATGTCCGGATGTTCTTCGGTAAACCACATCTGGTACGGAACGGCCTTGGAACGGCCACCAAAGCAGATGAGGCCTGTCAATTCCAGCCCCTTGTAATGATCCTCGCCCAGAAAATGAACCTCGGCATCATCATAATCGACACGGCTTCGCCAACTGTCCGTATGCAGATAGAATTGCTGAAGACGCGGCTCATGCCCTCGCAGCAGATCTTGAGGATCGTAAACTCTCAGGGGGCCGTCAGGGGAAGTCGTATAGATGAGCGCGGCTCTGCTTGAACCGGAAAAATGAGACAGGCCGTCACGCAACCCATCCAGTATATGAAAAATGCAGATGTTCTCGAACGAACTGCGGGGAGATCGTACGGACATGGTTCCTCCTGGTCGAAGGGAGCGGGGAAAGCCCCACTGATACTACTGATTTACCCGGAAACAAAGAGGGATGTCCAGACCATGCTTATTTTCGGGAAGTTGCCAGCATGTCCGCCAATTCGCGCACCACACCGGCTCCTCCTTTTGCAGCGGTAACCACGTGCGCCAGCCCCAAAATCCTTGGGTGTGCGTCAGCAGGGGCAACCCGGACACCGGCCAGATCAAATGCCGGCAGATCGTTGGTATCGTTGCCCACAAAAAGCACCTGCGAAAGATTCACTCCGCGCTCATGGGCCAGTTCACGCAACCCCTGGCCCTTGTCTTCACAGGCGTGTTTCGCAGGGACACCGAGCTTTTTCGCCCTCGCCGCCACCACGGGGTTGGTCTCGGTACTCAGTATGGCCTGATCCACGCCCAGGGAACGGATAATACCGATACCAAGCCCGTCACTCCGGTTGCAAAAAACGGCTTCCAGTCCATCTTCCCGTACCAGTACGCGATTATCGGTCATGACGCCGTCAAAATCATACACTACCAACTCGACGTCTTTCAGCCGCTCCGTATTTCGCACCTCGGTTCTCTCCTATTCTCGAACCGGTTCATTCTGTCCGGTCCGTTTGTTGCGTCGATTGCGTTTCCAATCCTGAAAGCGCATAAGCAGATCCCATTCAACAGGAACCAGCAGAATTGTCAACGCGGTAGCCACGCAAAGACCGGTGACGAACGTGGTCGCCATGGTTCCCCACACGTTGGAATAATAGGGAATCCCCATGGCCATGGGTAGTAGCCCCAAGGAGGTGGTCAGTGTGGTCAGCAGGATGGGCCGCAACCGTATGCGCACCCCCTCCCGCACGGCATCCAGACGGGACATCCCCTGCCGGTGCAGTTTGTTAATAAAATCAAGCAGCACCAGCGAGTCGTTGACCACAACACCGGTCACCCCCACCGTGGCGATAAAGCTGTTGATGGTAAACAGGGAACGGGTCAGGAATGTACCATAGACAACCCCGGTGAGCGCAAACACGACCGAGGACATGATCACCAACGGTTGCAAATAGCTCTGAAACTGGCAGGCCAGAATCGTATAGATGATCAGGAGCGCGATCAGGAAGGCATAGGCCAATGAGGAAAAAGAGCGGCCCGTGCTTTCAAATTCGCCCGAAAAATTCACCACCGAGCCCGGATACTTGTCCTTGATGCTGTTGTAGTAAGTCCGAACATCGTGAACAATACTTGCGGTGGTCACAGGTGCTCCCGCGCTGATATTGGAAGTCAGGGTTATGGCACGCTGCCCCTGATACCGGTTCTTCTGCCCGGGTTCCCGGTAGGAACGCACGCCGCACAAATCGCCAAGGCGGACCGGTCCGGACTGATGTTCCAGCACCGGTATGTTCAGGGCGTCTTCGGGCGTTTCCAACCGGTCGGGGTCGATCATGAGCCGAAGATCGACATCCTCATCCGCCATACGGAATTCGCCCACAAAACGGCCATCCAGCACACTCCCCGCCAAACGGGCAACCTGAGCCTTTTCCAAACCGAACTCGGCAATGCGCACCGGATCGGGAATGAACCGGAAAACCCGGTTGTCCGTTCCGGTATCCGCACTCAGATCAACGAGATACGGAGCAATGTTCTTATTGTTTATCAACCATTTGTGTATGTCGTTCTTGAGAGCCGCCACGGCCTGATGATCAGAACCGAGTATACGGATGTTCACGTCCTTACCTGAAGGAGGGCCATTCTTTTCAGGCCATATTTTGAGCTCCCATCCGCCTTTTTCATACGGTTTCAAGCGCTTGCGCACCCAATCCAGCATGAGCAGAGGGTCATTGTCCGGATTGTCAGTAAACTCCTGTTCCGCCTTGTCCGGCAACTCCACAATGACAATCCCCAGATTGGAACTGTAGATACTTTCATAATCCGTGTTGATGTCCATTCCGGCCAAAGCCGAGCAGGACAGGGTCATCCCCTTGCCGAACGACTGAATCTCCCGGGATATGGCCTTGGCCTTGAGGCTGGACGTCTCAACAGGCGTCCCGACAGGCCCACGCAAACTTATGTAATACGTTGTGTATTCATCGGGGAAGAATTTGACACGAATCAACGGCATGACGCCGGACATGGACACCCCGAGGATGATGAGCGCCATAACGAACGCCACACCAACGCCCCCAAGGCTTTTCCATTGATGCCGCATGCAGAACATGAGCATTTTATCCACCCACGCCCGAAACCGGAGCAGAAAGGCCGGATCAGGCCGAACTGCGTTGCTCCGGGCCTCTTCCGCAAGGCGTTTCGAACCGGGCCAGTCAAGAATATGCAGGGGCAGAATCAACAGGCATTCCAGCAGCGAAGCCACAATGGCAAAACTGACGGCCTTGGGCACCTGCGCAAAAAATTCACCGGTGGAACCGGACATGATCAACATGGGCAAAAACGCGGCGATTGTCGTGGATGTCGCTGCGATTACGGGCAAAAACACTTCGCCCGTGCCGTGTATGACCGCCTGTCGCAAATCCTTGCCCTGCTGGATGTGGCGATACACGTTTTCCACCACCACAATGGCGTCGTCCACGATAATGCCGCTGACCAGCACAAAGGAAAACAGCGTGATTTCATTCAGGGAATTGTTGGTAATCCACATGATCACCATGGTCACCAGAAAGGAAAACGGCACCCCTATGGTGGTGAGCATGGCGTTACGGAAACCCATGACCACCCAGATGCACACGCAAACAAGGAAAATCCCTACCAGAAGGTTGGACCCAAGCGTATTGATGTTATCGTCTATGTAGTTTCGCTGATTCTGGGTCAGGACCGTAGATACCCCTTCCTTTTTCAGGGTCGGGCCATACTCCTCCACAATCTTGCGCACCGCGGTCTCAATATCCAGCGCATTACCTTCGGGGGTCTTGACGACCTTGACGCTCACGCTGTCCTGACCGTTGACCGAGGAGATCACGAACGGATCGCGGTAATCCATGGCAGCCCGGTCGATCACATCGCCCACCGTTACCAGCGAGCCATCAAGATCGCGCCGGACAACGGTTGCGGCCACCTGTTCACGGGTTCGGAACTTCTCATCCACAAGAATCACGTACTCACCGAATTTGCTCACGAAGTCACCGGCAGGAACAGTAATGTTGGCCTGCTCCAGAGCCCGGGCCACGTCATCAAAGGTCACGCCGAAGCGCATGAGTTTTTCCGGGTCCAACTCCACATGGAACTCACGCGTGTATTCCCCGTCAATCTTGACTTCCTTGACTCCGGGGATTCGTTCCAACGGGATTTTGAGTTCATCCGCCATGAGAGACAGGGACCGATTGGACCGGTTCCCGATAAGGTTGATATTGATGACCGGGAGCCATTCACTGACACGAATAACCGTGAACGAAGGGGGGTCCATGGTTGAAGGCAAGTCATTCTGAATAGTCAGTATTTTGAAACGCAATTCGTCATACAGTTTGTCATAATCCGTATCGTCCAGAAATTTGACCATGACGCTGGCACGCTCCCGATAGGAACGTGAACGGACGAATTCGACATTTTCCAAGTCGTCGAGAGCATCCTCAATTTCATTGGTGACCAAAGCCTCGACCTCGGAAGGACTCGCCCCGGGCAAATAGGCGGAAATGATGACCTTGCCCATGCGCACATCCGGGTAACGCTCCACAGGCAGGTCGAAAACACAAAAGATGCCCACTACCATAAGCAGCACGAAAACTAGGTTGATGAACACCTTTTGCTGCAGGGTCAGGGAAATGAGTCCCCGTACAGGACCAAGGGGCTGGTTTTCAGAATTCATTGTCGTTCCCCTGAGAGTCTAGCCGGCGCTCGTGCCCGCCGGAAATTTCAAAAACCGATCGCCAGGGCGCACGTCCGGAGACGTAACACGCATCAAGCCTCCGGGGGCACTTCCGAGCATCACCACGCGGACTCTGTTACCGTCCGGGGTGACCAGAAAATACTCTTCATACGCTTTGAGCAGGGCGGAAGAAGGTACCAGCACGGAACCGCCCGGATCAGGCAGGTCCAAAACAAGTTCAGTTCGTACGCCTCCCCGGAACGGCAAATTGCCGGAAGAAATCTGCAAATCGACGTTGATCTTGCGTGTCTCGGGATCAAAACCGGGAGACACCCGTTCCAGCAAGGCCTGCACTGAACCGCCCGTATCCGGCAGGTTCAGAGGCACGGAATCTCCCAGAGCCTTGAGAGCGGCAAACTCTGTGCTGCTCAAGGCAAAAGGTACCAGCAACACGTCATAACGGCCCAATTCGGCGACCTTCTCACCGGTATTGACCCACTCGCCCGGTTCAATAGAGCGTTCGATGACCTTCCACCCCTCCGGCCCGCGCAACGTGTGGCGAGACAGCTGTTCCTCCAGCCGCCGCTCTTCAATCTGCAAGCCCTTGAGCTGCTGCAACGCCATGTCATGATCACGCTCATGGCTGTCCAATGTCGATTGGGCCGCTGTCCGACTCTTGACCAGATTGCCATAGCGTTCACGTTCGCGACCGTAGAAAAGGACGTCGCTCTTCAGGCGTTTTTGATCCGCACGGTTTTTCTCCAGATCCAGCCGAATAAACGTATTGTCCAGCTGGGCAAAAACACCGCCCTTGCCCAAAGTGTCCCCCACGTCAGCGCGCACGCGTTCCACCCGGGCCGAAACTTCGCTGACCAAAGTCATGGTGCTACGAGCACGGGTAAATGCGGTCAGGGTCGCGGTGCGAGCGGCCTCGCGAACCGCAAACGTTTCCGTGGATGCAGGCTTGACTGGCTTTGTGTCAGGGGTGGCCTGGGACGGCGTTTCCGGCACACTGGCCGAAGCCGGTACAGCCTGTTCCGCCCTGGCCTCATCGTCACCTTCCGTGCAACCGGCAAAAACCAACATGCCAATCAGGACTACAACTATCCACAACGTATTACTTTTCATGATAATACCTTGATTTCTATTTTTTTATGCAGAGCTTCTCTATCTGCGCAGAAAATTCAACGTGCTTTCCAGCAATTCATCCACATCCCGGTCGCTCAACACCTGCATGCGCCCGGAAGTCACCAAATTGGCAAGCCCCTGTACTCCGGCCCACAAGCCGAAAACAGCAGCCTCTTCGTCCACATCGCCGAAGTAGCCACTTTTGACGATTCGAACCACCATGCTGCGAAAGTGCTCAAAAACGCGCAAGGACTCTGCTGCCAATTCACCTTCAAGGTCCACTTCTTCGCAGGTGGTACAGAACATGAGATGGAAATCATCCGGGTGTTCCATGGCAAACCGCAAATACCCGCGCCCTGCCTGACGGAGCAGCTTTACCGGCTCCAAACTCTGGTCGTACTGTTTTTGCCGGACATGAAATGCCCGGAATCCTTCTTCGCGCAGGTGTGAAAGAATTTCCCGCTTGTTGGAAAAATAACGATAAATCGCGGCCGGGCTGTATCCGGCAGCAAGCGCGATACGCCGCATGGACACGTTGTCAAACCCCTCACGAATAAACAGATTCTTGGCTGCGTCCAGAATCATGCGCTGTTTGCGTTCACGCTCTTTTTCTTTTCGTTCTTTCGTATTCATGCGCATCCCTATATAATATCACCACAAAAGTAAACAGTGTTCACAAAAAAGAACGGTGTTTATTCACAGTTGTCACTGAACCGCCATCAGTCTGTTTTATTTAGAGGAAGAATCTGTTTTCCGCCTGACCGATTTTCTCAAGGAGAGCCAAACAATAAGATGATGAAACGGTCGAATCAGGTTGAAATAGACCGGACCGGTCCAATGGCGATAGTGCACGATGGTCGCAACATGTATCCTGTTTTCCCCATTTGCCAACGGCTCCCGGGCAGAAACCAGATAGGCCCCAAGGTGCCGATCCCTGGCCGAAGCAATCCAGTATTCTTCTTCCCGGGCTTCCAGCACGGTAAACGGTCCGACCTTGCCGCCGCGCTTCATGGGAATGTCGTCCGGTCCCACAATTGTCCGGGTGTTGAAATCCGTCTGTTGCAGCCCCAAAAGGCTTGCCAGTATTCGGCGCAACGCATAAAGCCCTCGCATCCACAACGGTTTCCAACCCAGCATACCAGCCAGATGCTCACGAAGGGAAGCCGCCCCTTGCGCGCTGTGAACGTCCACATGATCCGCACCTTGCAGCAACGGTTTTACCGCTTCAATTTTTCGAATATATTCCTGTTTCATAACCTCTCCGGAATCAGGAGCTGAACCAATTCGCAACCGTTTGCCACAATTCGTCCGTTAGATGAAGCCATCCCTTTGCCTTTTCCTCTTGTACCCATAGTCCAAATGCACGGCATGCAACAAATGACCCCGGCCTGAAAAACAGACCGGGGTCATTTCTATCACGAGAAGTCCGGGCAGCACGTTAACTCCCGGTGTTTTTACGCCGCTATAACGGGATTAAACCCGCTTTTGATACCACTGCAGCCGTCCGGTGGACTGGCGCATTTGCTTGTAGTCGGAGAATTCCCGCAAATGCACACTGCAATTGGAGATACGTTTTGCCAACGGAGGGTGCGTGGAGTACCATGATCCCTTGAAAACTGCGCCTTTCTCTTCACTACGAAGAATCTGCAGGGCTTCAATCAGGCCGTTGGGGCCGTATCCGGTACGATAAGCCGTATCCATGCCGCTCAGGTCCGCCGCGTATTCCATCTTGTGCGACAGCCCCGTGTCGAAGAGCGTTGTTTGCAGTTCTCCGATCAGGGCCTTGAACTGTTGACCCTGCTCGCCTTTCATGGCGGCGGAGGTGATGGTGCCGACCCCCTGAAGGAATTGTGCCTGCTGGATGGATTTGATGGCGTCCTTATGAGCCACGTGTGCGATCTCGTGCGACAGAACACAGGCGAGCTGTGCCTCGGTTTTCAAGCACGTAAACAGCCCCGAGGAAAGGAAGATTATGCCGCCGGGGCAGGAAAACGCGTTTTTGATGTCGTTTTTGACCACCACGAACCGGTACGGAATGTCCGGCCGCATGGAATCTCGGGCAAGTGAGACTCCGAGAAGGTTCACAAACTTTTGCACATGTTCGTCTTCCACCGGCATGCCGTACCGCTTGAACCCTTCGAGAGCCAGACTTTCGCCAATGGTCTTTTCCGACTTGTAATCAAGGCCCTGCGATGCGCGCAGAATGGTTCCCAATCCCTGAAACAACTGCTGGGTATTGAATCCTTTTTTCTTGGCTGCATCGGCTGCCAGCACCGGTCCGGCAGCAAGAGCAGTACCGGCCACCGCCAAAAGGCCGGCCAAAACCTGACGCCGGGAACGCGGCACAATCGTGCCTTTTTTCTTATTGCGCATATTCACCCACCTTGCCCCGCTTGAGGAACGCCTCAACTTCTTTTTGTGTGATGGATCTGTCCAGAACATTGTCCAAAGCCTTGCGATACTGTTCCGGAGTTCCGGTACTCCTGGCATACTGGGCGGTTTGCGGGTTGAGACCACGTATGGCCCGATCCGTGGTGGCACGGTCCGCACGCACGTCGCTGGACATGTCTCCAAACAGCTTGGTCCCACTGCTGGTGGTCTTTTTTGGGCGGGCACCGGTTATGCGTCCCCGATACACCCAGCCTGACCGGCCGTTGTCCGTACGCACCCGATACCAGCGTCCACTGCGTTCCAGCACGGACAGCCGCTGGTTCAGCGCAAGCTTGGAGGAAACTTCGGACGAAGCCGTGGGTTCCTTCTTGAGCGTCGCCCCCTGCGAAGCGACCCAAACATATTTTGCAGCCCATGCAGCACCGGCCAGCAATGCCAGCAAAAGCAACGACGTACAGGCAATTTTTACGACAGGTGATTTCACCCTTGAGCCTCCTGTTTCAATTCATTTTTACGAAAATATACGCGAGATGCATGTTAATGCAACGTTCAAATATGTACTCCAATGCCGGAAGTCCGGCAAAAGACGTCCGGACTACCCGTGGCTTTTGAGCACATCCAGAATTTCAATATGCGCGGCCTGCCAGGCCGGATAGGCCCCTGCCGCAAGGCCCAAAACGCAGGAACCGAGCAGGGTCAGCCCCAGATTTACGGGCTGAATGATCAAGGGCAGCGCTGCGAACTCATGCAGCCCCACCACCAGCGCAACCGTTGCCAAGGCCCCGCAAGCGCCGCCGGTTCCGGCCATAACCCCGGCCTCGAACAAAAATTGCCGTACAATATCGCCACGGGTTCCGCCCACGGCGCGCCGAATCCCTATCTCCACCCGCCGGGCGCGCACCACAAGGATCATGATGGACAATATGCCCATCCCCCCAACGCCGAAAGAAACCACGGAGGTGATCACGCCCAGTGTGGACATGAGATCCAGGGCCTGCTGCTGTAAACGGATGGTGTCCCGCGCTGCCAAAAGGCTGAAATCGTCCGGCTGCCCTTTTCCCAGTCGGTGCCGCTGGCGCATGATATGCCTTGCCGCGTCCGCAACCATTTTGATGTCCGCATCCTTGGCCAACCGCAGGAACACGCCATCCACATAGTCCACGTTGGAAGCGCGGCGCATGAATGTGGTCAGTGGCATAAACACGAATTCATCCTGATTGTCGCCCACAAGGTCACGGCCTTTGGGCTCCAGAATACCGATGATGCGAAATGGCGCCCGATAGATATGCATGATCTTGCCCAAGGCGCTTTGCGCGGTCCCGAACAGCCGCTCCGCAACGGTAGGTCCCAAAACACATACCATGGCCCGGGCCTCAAGCTCCTGTTCCGTGAAAAAACGCCCTTGTGCAACCGTCACGCTGCGGACTTCCGGCCAGGTCGGCCAGGTGCCGTATACACGGGTATCCAACGCGTTTCCCTCGGCCTTGAGCAATTGGTCGGCGTTGGCAAAAGGGGTTCCGGAAAGCACGGAAGGCACGCCATCCATGACGGCACGGGCATCGGCGACACGGAAATTCGTACGGTTGCCGCGCACTCGCACGCCCCCGCTCCGGCGAAAACGAATCTGTCCGGCCACCACGGCATACAGGTTCGGGCCAAGCTTTTCAGTCTCCATCACGGCTTTGCGCACCATAATGGCGGATACATGCTGTACCCCGGTAAAAGCCAGCGCTCCCAAAAAAACGCCAAGCATGGCCAACACGGCGCGCACCTTGTGGGCCGAAAGCGAGGCTATGGCTATGCTCAGGTTCAGGGGCAGCCGCATCCGCAACAATCTCCAAAAAGTGGGAGTAGCCGGAAATTACGCCGGGACAACGCCTTTATTTATTCGTATTTATCCTTGTTCCACAACGTGTTGCCATTAAATATCAGTTGCCAGAGCCTTTCGAATGCATGGCCGGTATTCTCGGCGTCATGCGGGTCATCTTCAATCAACCGCAAGGCATATTCATAAAATTCTTTTGGCCGGGTGCGAATACGCTCGGCCGAAACACAAAAAAGTCCGGCCGGTGCCCTGACCACAAATTGCCGGGGCGGTTCCGAATCAAAGAGTTCGCGAAATATACGCTCCACCGGAATATCCTTGCCCCATCCGGCCCAGCGCCCTTCATTTTCCGGCTTGGCCAGATCATGTGGACGCCCCACCCCGTCACACTTGAGCTTGAACCAGGCAAACCCCCGAAACGGAACATCACGCTCTGCGCACCGGATGATCATGGCCGCAAGGTCTTCCGGTCCTTTGGTCCGGTCCGGGGAAAGATGGTCGAAGGGATCTCCCTGCACAAAGGCCGTGTATGGAGCAAGCCGGTCCCATTGTGTCACGATATGTGTCAGATAGGTATGGCTTTCCCGTCCGATATTCGGCAGCAGCCGTGCTCCGGCAACGGGTTCCGACCCCTTGTCGTAAACAACGTATTCAAGGCCTGTCCCGTCCACCCAGGACACGTCCTCGGCATAGCGCGCCACCACCAGTTGCACGTCATTTCGCATCACACGCCTCTTCATTGCGTTCCACCATGATTTTCGAATGATCGACTTCGTTGATCATGAACGCTCGGACAAAGGACGGATGCCCGTCATTGGAACGTGTTCCGCAACCGTATCCAACGTGTTCCACAACACTTGGAGGCAATGTCGAAAAAGTCGGTTTCATCCCTTTGAGCAGCGCCAATCCGGTGGGAGTTGCACGTTCAACACCTGCCTCGGAAGCGAACACGGCCATGCCTCGGGAAAGCTCGGCACAGGCTGGTGGAGGCACCGGCATGCGACCATGGGCGATATCCACGAACCCGCTACCAAGGTCCACGGCCGAACTCAGAATCCGCTCCGGCGCGAGGGCCTGTACAAGTATGGCAACTCCAACCACATCAACCACAGTATCCACGGCGCCGATTTCATGAAAATGCACATCCTGCACAGGGACACTATGGACCTTTGCCTCCGCACGAGCCAGGGTTTCCAGCACGGCCACACTCTGCTCCCGGACAAGGCCAAAAAGGGATGATTGCTCAATCATGCGCGTCAAATCC
>Ga0207831_100309_pt1 | contig 19790 bp, 13 predicted proteins | sample TtanPargueraPR_7_FD_187741 | JGI IMG/M metagenome (GOLD analysis project Ga0207831, IMG submission 187741) | Aerobic enrichment media microbial communities from Bioluminiscent Bay, La Parguera, Puerto Rico - Tt and M1 (2) (SPAdes) | ecosystem: Environmental > Aquatic > Marine > Unclassified ... | reverse complement strand
ATATCGGTCAAAAGCCTGATAGCCCCCCGAAGGGTTCCACGAAGGAGCTCTTTTTCCGCTGTAATCAACTGATACTGTTTGACGCCAGCCGCAAGCACACGGTCCATTTCTTCCAAGGGAGTAGGCTTGCTGAGAAAACGAAAAATCTGTCCCCGATTAACAGCAAGAGCGGCTGTTTCAAGATCGCCGTGACCAGTAAGCATGATCCGAACAGAATCATTTGCCATATCAGCGACACGGGACAAAAATTCTATACCGTCCATTCCCGGCATCCTCAGGTCGGACACAACTACGGCATAAGGAATTTCATTTTTTATTTTATCCAATGCCTCAGAAGCTTCACCTGCGGTTTCCACAAAATATTTTTTGCGCAGGCCGACACGAAACGTATCAAGAATCCTCTCTTCATCATCGACAAACAGGATGCGCGGCTTACTTTCCGTCATGATGAATTTTCTCCTTACAGGCATCCCGCCAAACGGGAAGACGTTCCAAAAGTCCCATAGCTTCCAACATCGGTTCATCAAACCCGTTAAAACGATACTGCGAGGAAAAGGACGTCAGTTCATGGTCCATGACATTTGCGGCATATACGCACATCGAGAGATTAAATTCTTTACTGGTGGAATCAGGAGCATGGTGTCTCAGCACGGCTTCAACAACGTCATCATCTATCCCCCATATTCCAAGAAGATAAGCCCCCAGCTCGGCATGTGTCACGCCGAGCTTCATCTTTTCTTCTTCAAAAAGAATCAAATTATTGCGTTGAACATTTTCAATGACAGGCTGATATTTGTCCCATATGGACTCCGCCAGAAGCAGCTTTCCCAAGTCGTGCATAAAGCCGCCAAGAAAACACTTCTCGATAAACTCCTTGTCTCCTGTTTCTGTGGAAGCAATAATTTTTGCCAACTCTCCTACACGAAAACAATGTTCACCCAATTGTTCCAATGAAAAACCGGGAAAATCATTCTTACTGTAGCGTTCCAAAAGAGAAGCCGTCAGGATCAACCCCTTCAAAGTTTCTATACCCAAAAAGGCTATAGCTCTGGCCGGTGTTGAAACCTTGGTAAAAAGGCCAAAGAAAGCGGAGTTTACAACCTTGAGCAAGGTTGCACTGATACCTGGATCCTTCTCGATAATCATCCCGATTTTCTTCAAGGACGGTTCCGTTTTGTTCAATTCTTCCAGAAGAAGAGTATAAACATTTGGCAAAGCAGGAAGACTCTCCAGACTGGTGACTACGGTACGAAGCTGCATATCGCTCAGGACGTGGTCAAACCCGAGCAAACGTGCAATCGCATTTTGCAGGTTTTCCGGAGAACAGGGTTTGACAAGAAAATAATGGGCGGCCTTGACCACCTTCAAGGAGGCAACATCGTTATAATAGCCGGAAAGTACGATTCTCAAGGTTCCGGGCCAGCGTTCTTTAACCTTGCCCAGAAGCGTGCCACCATCCATTCCGGGCATGCGGATGTCACTCACTAGCACCTGTACAGGCTGACTTTCCATGATGGATAAAGCCTCTTGCCCAGAGGATGCATAAAGCAGTTCCCACTGTTTGCGTTTTTTCCGCAGAGCGAGTTTATACCCTTCCAGCACGTGCTTTTCGTCATCAACGAACAGAATTCTGGGCTTCATGAGACGCATCCCCATCATACAGTTTCAGACGTATTATGAATTCGGTCCCGCTTCCCGGCTCTGATCGCACATCAAGACTGCCACCATGTTTTCCAACAATAATATCATGAGCAATTGCCAAGCCCTGCCCAGAGCCCTTACCTACTTCCTTCGTGGTAAAAAACGGATCAAATATCCGAGACAAAAGCTCCGGGGCAACTCCCACACCAGTATCGGCAATACTCAGTTCGGCAAGTCCATCAACAAGTCTTGTAGCAACCGTGATGGTTCCCATTTTACCGGAATCACCGACCTTCTCTTCTATGGCGTGGGAGGCGTTAACGATCATATTCAAAATAACCTGATTCAGATCGCCGGGCATACCAAGCACCATGGGCAGATCAGGCGCCAGATGCTCATCAAGACGGGCAACATATTTCCATTCATTGCGGGCAACCGTTGCCGTTGTCCTGACGGCTTCATTCAGGTCGACGGATTTGAACTCTCCGGTTCCCGGATGGGAAAAAGTTCTCATAGCCTTCACTATTTCACTTATTCTTCCTACGCCGTCAGCTGCTCTTTCAAAAGCCTTTGGCAGTTCAACATCTAAAAATTCAAGATCGTTATCTTCAACGGCCTTATCAATACTTTCAATAATGCCGGAGTACGCGCCATCAGAACGACACTGAAGCGCCAGCCCTTCATATGCAACGATAACGGATTTCAAGTCCTGAACTCCCTCCTTTGCAAATTGTATCGAGTCTCCCACATACTGGGTTGGCGTATTGATCTCATGCGCTATCCCCGAAGCCAACTCCCCTACGGCTTCGAGCTTGCGCGCCAAATCCAGACGACGCTCTAAATTTTTTCTTTCCGCTATATCGAGCAAAAGGACTCCAATATGCTTTTCTCCCTCGTGCTCCATCGGAACCAGATACCGGGAAACCGGGAAAGAATGGCCATCAACATGCTTCGCAACTCCTTCAGCATAAGGATTACCATTGGGATCCGAAGGACACGTGGATTCCGTATCAAACACCAATAGTCCTGCAAAAATATCGGAACACAATTGATCCTCCAACTCTGAGGAAGAAAGGCCAAACATGGAATGGACAACTGAATTCGTGCGAATGATCTTTCCGTTCTTCGGGTCAATGATGAAAAAAGCCGCCCCAATGCCTTCCAATAAGGCTGAAACAAGATGTCCTGTTTCCCGGGCATCCATCTCAGCCTTGTGCCGTTCCTGAATCTCCGTAGAAAGTTGCAACGTTCGGGTCTTCAAATCAGCAGTCCGCTTTTCCACTTCCTTTTCAAGGGCATCGCTAACAACCTGTAAACGGGTATGAGGAATGACAAGAAGCTTTCTGCCAATCATTCTGATAATTACAAAAAGAACTATCGTTCCAATCACAAGCGCCCCCACCATGCTTGTAATAAGGAACTCAATCCGCTGGCTGATATCCCTTTTACTGACTTCCTGCAGAAGAGATATCCTCGGGAAATTGGATGCCACTTCCAATGAAACTGCAGGAAGCTCAACATCCCCCATGGAAACGACAGAATTGCCATCCATCAAAAGTGCTATGCGGGCAGGCTGAGACGTTCGTCTGGAAAAAACTTCTTCCAGAGCAACAGGCAAAAATACAGAGAGAACACCTTCTGAAAGACCCTGATAGCGGACCGGCACACTCAGCCTCCAGTAACAACAGCCTGGGGCATCCTCTTCTATCTGTATAAGATCTACGGAACGTTGTGTTGTCCCATCCATCATTTTTTGAAACGCATCATTCCGGATGGCAGAATCAGAAAAACCTGGGGGGGAATATATAACTTGGCCCTGGAAATCCTGGAGACAAAAAAAAGCTTCACCGTTTAACATTTGCAGAGCTTCAACCAAATCCACAGTATTTGGCAAACGGACCTCGGGCTGCATGACGCCACCAATAATTGCCGGCAATTTGGAGTAGTCCTCAAGAAGTCTCAGACGATCTTCAAGATATGTCTCCAAATTATGCCTACGGCTCTCGAGCTCGTTTCCAACGTTATCCATCTGCAAACTGGACATCTCTCCGCCGATAACCCAAATAATGACAAATGTGCCCACTGCGGTTTGCAAGACAAAGAAGGCCAACAGGAAGTAGGTGAAAATCCTTGAAATGGAGTTTCTCCCTACTTCCTTCCCATCAGGAGAGGTGGATATGCCAAGACTACTGGCGGATAAGGATGACTTCATTGTTTTCACCATACCGCCCGAAAGTGAAATCATCCGTTCCAAGAGCTTCGTGCGCATCCTTGTCTGAAATGGAATATGGTTTGAAAGGCCGCTCGTAAATTTTGATCAGCCCCTGCACAGGCTTTTTCAAATTTTCCAAAGCAGCACGAACGCGGGTACGATTCTCAAGCATGTTTTTACTCATGCCTGCCTGCTTTACCGCTGCTATAAGTAACCGGGTCAAATCATACGCATGAATAAAACCGGTCGACGCTTTGATATCTTTGGGTGTCTTAACATCCTGAAATAGACTGGCAGCTCTTTGAAAAACTGTATTTGGAAAGGGCGCATCTCCCATATTCAAAAAGGAAAAACTGGTCTGTATAAATTCCAAATCTATTTTATCCCGAATGTACGCTGTGATCACTTCCGGGAAATCCCCACCAGTGATGCCCCAATGGCTCACAATGGGAAGCCGCTCGGAGGGGGGAAGCTCACACATGGCCCTGCAAACATTTTTTCCCTCCGGCGCATTGGCGACCAGAAAAATAACGTCAGCACCCGAGGCCTTGATGTTCCGGAGCATGATTCTGGCTGAAGTTTCCGTCAGTCCCCAATCAAACCAGACAATACGTGCCGGTTCGATACCCCTGTCACTCAGATTGGCCGTCATCGTTTTCTGATTTGACTTCCCCCATCCTGTGTTCTCCAACAGTAATGCCGGACTTATGAAGCCTCGTTCGTCCACGGCTCTTCGTACAATGACGCCCCCAGCCTTGCTGTCATCTATCGACAAACGAAAAATCCAGTTATTATCGTCCGGAGGACGTGTTATGGGTCCGGCAGCAGCCCAAGGGTCAAGCGTAAGAATCTTGTTTTCGTTAATAAATTGCCGATGAGCCAATAATGGTGGCGAATGCAGTCCTGTGAACAGGACAAACGCATAGGGATCTGCAAGAAACGTCTTGAGATTGGCCAAACTTCTGGCGGAATTACCTCGATGATCGAGAATCCTGATTTCAACGGAATATCCGGCCAGCTTATTATCAACCTGGGATAAAGCTGTACGAATTCCCCGCTCGATAGACACCCCGGAAGCGTTTGCACCGGTCATATCAGCATCCAGGTATATGCTGATTGTTGCCCCAGATGTGGCGGCAAGACAGGTCCAAGCAGGCAGGCATATAAAAAAACATATAAAAAAGGCCAAAAATTTATTCATAATTCTTACACACCTCTGAGTAGATAAAAAATCAATTCACAACTAACATAAACATGGGACTAATTAAAACATCTTGTTTAACTATGCGCCAAGTATATGAATAAAAAATAACAGTAAAAATTACCCAACAAAAAAAGGCACAGTTAACACTGTGACCTTTTTTCTCATCCAGACCTTTTGACAGCCGAAGTTCTAATTTCTGATAAAAAAACTAATAAAAACAGACTATCATATCAATATCGTCAAGTACTGCATCTCACCCTGAAAATGAATTCACTTCATCCTGACGAGCCCCCTCTTTTCTTTATTTTCCAAATAACGTAACAGATTGCCATGCTCCAGAGACTTGATAACCACTGAATACAGGTACGGAGGCTGCACAATGCAGGAAAAAGTCATCATCATGGGTGCGGCTGGTAGAGACTTCCACAACTTCAATGTATACTTCAAAAACAACCCCCGTTACAGGGTTATGGCGTTCACCGCCAATCAGATAGAAGGAATTGAAGGACGTCGTTACCCATCAGAACTCTGCGGAAAGGGGTACCCGGAAGGTATTCCCATCCATCACGAATCCGATCTGAGTTATGTAATCAGCCATTACAAGGTTGACCTCGTCGTCTTTTCCTATTCGGATGTTCCCCATTCCTATGTCATGCACAAGGCGTCCAAGGTGCAATCCATGGGAGCGGACTTCATGCTTATTGGGGCACAATATACGATGCTCAAGTCAAAAAAACCCGTCATCTCGGTATGTGCGGTACGAACCGGGTGCGGGAAATCGCAAACATCACGAAAAGTGTGCGACATCCTGCACAGCCAGGACAAACGTCCAGTGATCATTCGCCACCCCATGCCTTATGGAGATCTTTCGCAACAAGTAGTACAGCGTTTTGCTTCTCTTGAAGATCTGGATAAAAACCAGTGCACCATCGAAGAACGAGAAGAGTACGAACCAATCATTGAACAGGGAGGGGTTGTTTACGCAGGAATCGATTATGAAGCCATCCTAAGCAGGGCTGAACAGGAAGCTGACATTGTGATATGGGACGGCGGCAATAACGATACCCCTTTTTACAAACCGGATGTTGCCATCACCGTATTTGACCCCCACAGACCCGGACACGAACGCCTCTACCACCCGGGAGAAATCAACATGCTCCTGGCCGATATAGCCGTCATAAATAAAATAGATACGGCAGACTCGGATAGTGTTGATACCGTGCAGAAAAACATTAATCGATTCAACCCCAAGGCTCAAATAATATACGCCGAATCTCCCGTGGAGGTAGATAGCCCCAAATTGATACGGAACAAACGTGTATTGGTTGTAGAAGATGGGCCTACACTGACGCACGGAGAAATGCCTTTTGGTGCAGGAACGGTCGCCGCGCGTACGCTTGGGGCAGCAGAAGTGGTCGATCCTCGTCCCTATGCAAAAGGATTGATACGGGACATATTTCGAAAATATGCACACCTTGGCCCGGTACTCCCGGCCATGGGATACAGTGAAAAACAAATTATGGACCTGCAAGCCACCATCGAAGCCTGCGACTGTGATACTGTCCTATTTGCCACCCCGGCTCGAATATCCAGATTCATGAATATAAGCAGGCCATCAGCACGTGCCAGCTATCAATATGGCGATGCAGGAAACCCGACACTGGAAAAACATTTGCTCAAGTTATTGGATTTGCGCAAACCTGATTGGCGCTAAGGAGTATTGAGACAAAGAAAAAAACTGGAAAATCATCCATCAGCAGCACCGCCCTCTTCGAGTTCCGGGAACTCCTGCACAACACAATGTGTTGGCATAAGAAGTTCAACGCGAACGCCTCCTTCTGGCTTGTTCACCACACGGACATCCCATTGATGCTCATCCGCCACCTTGCGGACAATGCTGAGTCCCATACCAGAACCGTTTGGCTTGCGAGTGAAAAAGGGATCAAAAACAAACGGCAAATCTTCATCGGGTATTCCAATGCCTTCATCTTCCACAACAACGCTACATCCAGCCCCGTCACTGAGAGACATCACTCGTACAATTGCATGATGTTCCGACGAAAAATCGACTGCATTAAAAAGTAAAGCCTCTATCAGCTGCCGCAACTGCTTAAAATCCGCGGTTATATGCAAAGATTGCAGCTCAGCTTTCCAATCCAGGGTTTTACCCATTTTTTCGGCCCGCTGCTCAAGGCTTTTTCGAGCTTGATCAAGCAGTGTAGCCAAGTTGACCTGCTCCATTTGAGGAGCTTCAATTCCTGCGTAATCATTCACCGCACAAACCATCTCCTCAAGCCTTACGGACTCGTCCAGAATAGTATGAATATATTTTCCTACAGCATCACTGTCGTGGGCTTTCTTGAGAAGCAGGTTGGCAAACCCCGCTATTGCTACAGTACGATTTCGTACCTGATGAGCTACCGAGAGGGCCAGCAAATGCATGCTTCGCCTGCCCTCCTCTATGGACAGCAAATCCCGATAGGACCGAATGGCTGTTGTCACCGTAGTAAAAAGTTTCTGGACTGTCAGTTCTGTCTTCTGTTTGTAATCATTGATATCCAACTCGGTTACTACAGTACGTTCCGGGGCTTGCCCGGGTTGTCCTGTACGCAATATTATACGGGTCAATCTGTTGCTGGCATCGTTGCGAATAAATCGCGCTACGTCCAAGCCCGCACGACTATGCTCCATAACTACATCCAGAAGGACAACTGCCGTATCGGGGTGCTCCATAATACGCTCTTTGGCCTCCTGCCCCGAAAACGCACTCAGAAAGGTAAGCCCGCGCCCCTCGAAGGTAAAATCATCAAGCACCAGCCGGGTCATGGTGTGCACGTCTTCCTGGTCGTCCACAATCATAAGCTTCCAGGTTGGCACCTCTATCAGTGGCACTCGTGGTCCCTGTGCGGTTACCGATTCTGCGGACTCAGAAAAAAGGGGTCGTTCATCCATCATGGCAGCCTCACATAGCCTGCAATTCTATTTTTCCATCTTTCTGCAGCTTACCCCAATTATCAGTCAATGTCCTTGATGTATCCAAATTTCTAAGCGCCACTTTTATCACAAAAAAAGAAAAAAACTGCACATTTTCAGATTGAACTTGTACATATTTGGCAAAAAAACACATCTACTTTCAAAAACAAAAAACGACATTAAAAGTAACCATCTAAAATAATAGGTAAAAAAATAAAATAAAACTTGGCATGCGGATTGCTTATTTATAAACAAACGACATAGCCTCCTACCAACCTTTAACTCCTCCACATGAACAAGGCCCTATCGAACATTTTCGATAGGGCCTTGTTTTGTTGGTAGCTAACGTTACAAACAGTCGCGTCAAGCGTCTGAGACGTGGCAACCAAATTGATGCTTCCGGCACAGCCAGAGAACCGTTTTACTCTCGATGTCGTAATGGGGACTCACGTCCTCATTCGTCCCGCAGCACGCGCACTTGTGTCCTTGCGCTTTCAAAGGGAAGTAGTTCATCTGATTGAGCTTACGGTTAAATCGATTGATATGAGGGTACATGGGATGGTCCTCATGTCTTGAGCAATCCCTCTTGTTCAGTTTTCCGGTCTCACTGACCTTGATGCTGATCATTCTCGTCCGGTTGATGGTTCCGGTCTTTTTGTCAATCGTAATCTGGGTCGGTTCTTGCCAACTGCAAATAAACCGACGTCTGCTTTGGTCGAATCGCACCGTCATGATACGTCCTCCTTTCAGGGCCGCACACCAGCAGGCATGCGCTTCAGGCCAGGGCTCTGGCGGGTGTTCTACCGTATCCAAGTCCGGCCAAGGCCTATATTTCGTAATCCACCACTCGGCGTTCGCTAACAACTTTCTTGATGAACGCCACACATTCCTGATGCTCAGGGTGAATCTGATAAGCCTCAAGGGCTTCTCGGGTTTCAACTTCCGAATACAGCACAACATCGCACTCAGGCACGCTTTCTACCATTTCAATTCCGACTTCTATATTCACGAGACCGGGAATCCGGCCGCGAAGCCTTTCAAGCATTTCCTTCATTTTCACAGCGTTGGCAGAAGCATCAGCACCTTCGGCGATGTCCTTGAGTTTCCACATGACAATATGCTTGATCATTTTTGTATATCCTTCTGTTCGTTCTCGTTTTGTCAACTTTAATTAAGCAATATCCGGGCCAAATTGAACAAAATTAACCTTAGTCTTATATAATAACCATTTTCATGGTGTTGTCATTTGGTTGAAACCATTTATAACCGGCATAATCGAAAGCTGGTAACACAAAAACAGCTGCAACCACCGCTGCCCTACGTCTTTTCTCAAATGCCACATGCATACTCGCGTTGGCAAACGCAAACAGCAGGCAACACAAGAGTAACATCCTTTTTATTGATCATCATGGTCGCTACTCATCGAAGAGATAAGCGCAACAAGGTTCTCGGCCAGCAAGGAGAGCTCTTCCACTGCTGCGGAAGCCGCGCTCATTTCTTCATCCGTCTGTTCTGAAATGGTACTCACTTCCAAAGTAGCCTGATTGATTTCCTCGCTGGCAGCAGACTGCTGCTCTGCTGCAGCCGCAATACTCCGAACCCGGTCAGCCGTGGCATCAGCCTCTGTCACAATCCTCTCCAAGGCCTCACCGGACTGTCGGGCCAAAGTTGTACTTTTTTCCACGGATTGTACGGCAATTTGCGTAGCCTTGACGTTGTGTTTGGCTCCTTCCTGGATGCTGCTGACCGCTGCGCCAACTTCGGAGGTCGCCTGCATGGTTTTTTCCGCCAGTTTGCGAACTTCATCCGCAACAACAGCAAAACCACGGCCAGCTTCACCGGCACGCGCAGCCTCGATAGCAGCGTTCAAAGCCAACAGATTGGTCTGGTCCGCAATATCCTCAATCACGATCAGCACCTTACCAATCTCCTCAGCCTTGCTCCCCAAGGATTCCATGGACTCATGCAATTCACCGGCACGGCTCTCGACTTCGTCAATGGCAGAGATTACTTCCGTAACCACAGAGGAGCCACCGGTAGCCTCTTCCTTGGCCTGCTCGGCACTTTCTGCGGCAGCCACGGCATGTTGGGCAACTTCCATCACAGTGGCGTTCATTTCTTCCATAGCCGTGGCCGTCTCCGTTGTCCGCTCCCGCTGGGTTGCAGCTCCGGAACGGGCCGAACTGACGGAACGGCTCAACTGTTCAGCTGCGGCTGCCAAGCGAGACGAAATGTCTCCTGCCTCTCCCGCGGCCTGGGAAATTTTCTCGTTTTGCTGGGATATCTGGCACTCACGATCCTTGAGCTCACTCACATCCAGATACATGCAAAAACCACCAATAATTTTGCCTTCGAGGTCCGCCAAGGGAGACAGATTGGCCATAACGACAATTTCGCGACCTCTGTCTGTAATAAAATGGGCTTCATGATGGTGAATCTTGTAGTTTTTGCGCATGCAATCGCCGATCACGGCATCCCGATCATCCTTGTACAAAATCTGAGAGAGTTTTTTTCCATAATATTCTTCCGGATCATGATCCAATTCCATCATTTCCATGCATTCACGGTTAACGAAGGTCAGGCGTTGATCCGTATCAACGACGCAAGTTGCCACGGGGAGACCGTCAAGGATTCCCTGAGCGTAGCCCAAGCGATCTTTGTAGCAGCGTACAAGTTCCCGAGCTGAGGCTTCAAGATTTACAAATTCTCCCTGAAAAGGACCTTCCAAGGTTGCAGAATAATTGCCCATGGCAATATTATGCAAAAAATTCTGCAAGACAACAGTTGAACGAGTAACTCGGCATGAAAGCACCCAGCAAAGCAAAGCACCCCCCAGTAAGGCGAGGGCAACCAGCACCGCACTCATAAAGCCCCATCCGGCCTGGGCCAAATGCAACAAATATACTGCTACAGCACAAACAACAAAGGCCGCAGTATAAATACTACCGGCCACTACAGAAGCAGAAAGTTTCGATCTGTGAACGCTCTCAGTCATTGCACCCTCCAAATTTTGCCTCCCCCCCGAAGGCAAATGTGCATATGTGCACAATATGAAAAAATCGTAATGGATCTCCCACCCCATGGCGGGAGATCCAAAAAAAGACCCGGACTACGGAATAAGCGTGGCGTCACTTCTAGGGATTGCGGTCCAACCGAACCCGGGCCTCATGCATGCTATTTCTTATTCTCCGCCATAGCTTCAGCTACATGCTTTACCTGAATTTTGGAACCACGTCGACGCAGTCCACCACGAAGCTGCATGATGCAGCCGGGGCAGTCGGTCAGCAAAACGTCGGCCCCAGTAGCTTCTACATTGTCGAGCTTCTTTTTCAGCAGTTCACTGGAGAGTTCGGGGAACTTCATGGAGAATGTTCCGCCAAAGCCGCAGCAAACTTCTTCTTCATCGCATTCGCGATATTCAAGACCTGCAGTCTTAATAAGATCACGCGGCGCTTCATGAACGTCCAATCCACGGCACAAATGACATGGAGCATGGTAGGTTGCCGATTCATTGGTCTTGCGGAAAGAATCAGCGGAAACCTTAAGAACGTCATGAACAAAGGAACTGTAGTCAATGACCTTGCGGCTAAACTCCATAGCCAACGATTCCAGATGCGGATCACCGGCCACCAACTTGGGATAGTTGTGTTTCAAATGCGAAGCACAAGAAGCGCACAAGGTGATAACGTAATCGTAGTTCCCCTTCTGGAAAGCGCGCAGGTTTTGGATGGCCACGTCTCTGGCGGCTTTCATCTCACCCATCATCTGAACCGGCAGGCCACAGCAGGACTGTTTGTCCGGGAAATCCATTTCCACCTGATTATCGCCAAGAATCTTGACACAAGCTTTCATCTGCTCAGGGTAGACGAAATCCTGTACACAACCGGAGAACAAACCGACCCGGTATTTAGGATTCTTGACATCGGGACGAATGTCTTTCCACATGTCGCGGAACGGCTTTTCCGCGATCGTCGGCAAAGCACGGAAGTTCTGGTCACTGAACATCATGGGCAGATGGCGCAGATAACCTTCGCCTTCCTTCATGGGTTTCTGTGCATATTTTGCAGTGCGCAGCAGCGTATGGAACAAACGACGGTTACGCAGTAGCTTGCCGAGCAGCAGACTGGGCAGCGGATGGCCATCCTCATCCTGAATACGTGCATGTATCTGCTTGATAAGCCTCGGCAAATCAATTCCGCCTGCGCAAATGTCCTTGCAGGATTCGCAGTTGATACAGTTCTGGACCAGGTTTTTCGCCTTTTCCTTTCCATGGAAGAAATAGGTCAGAATCAAGCCGATGGCACCAATGTAAATGTGGCCCATTTTATGCCCACCGACGAGACGGTACACTGGGCAAACATTGGCGCAAGCACCACAACGGACACAACGCAAAACCTGAGAGAACAGAGGATCATCAGCCAATTCGCGGCGGCCATTGTCCAGAACCACGAAATGGATTTCCTTTTTTCCGTCCGGTCCGGGTGCACACTCGTTGGCACCGGTGACCCAGGTCACATAAGATGTGATGGCCTGCCCGGTCGCGTTACGCGGCAACACTTTGAGAGTACGCAAAGCGTCATGCAGCGTGGGGACCAACTTGTCGATACCCATGAGCGCGACATGAACACGAGGCAGTGTCGTGACCAGACGGGCATTACCTTCGTTGGTAACCAGACCGATACTACCGGTTTCGGCAACGGCGAAGTTGGCTCCGGAAATTCCCATGTCAGCTTCGGCATACTTGCGACGGAGTTCACGCCGGGCAACTTTGACCAATTTCTCGATGTCGGATTCCTGATCCTTACCCGTGACTTTCGTGAACAGGTCTTTGACCTGATGACGGGAAAGGTGAATCGCTGGCATAACCATGTGGCTCGGACCTTCATGCCGAAGCTGAATGATCCATTCACCCAAGTCGGTTTCCGTAACTTCCAACCCCTGATCTTCCAAGGCATGGTTCAGCAGAATTTCCTCTGCGGTCATGGACTTGGACTTGACGACAGTGCGGCAATTGGTGTCTTGCGCAATGCGACAGATAATATTGTTGGCTTCGTCCGCATCCTTGGCAAAGTGAACTTTGACGCCTGCGGCTTCCGCATTCTTCTTGAACTCTTCGTACAGTTCATCAATATGCTGGGCGGCATAGTCCTTGGAGTCCGCGATCTTGCGAATTAAACCTTTGACGTCCATGTCCTTGAAAGCATTGGCGCGTCCGGCCTTGTAGGCCACGGCAAACTTGTCAAGAGAAGTCCGCAGAAAATCATTGTTCAGGGACTCGTGCAACTCTTCGCGATATTCCTTGAGATTGTCAGCTTTCTGCATGCTAGTCCTCCAGAAGCAAGATGTGCAGTTCCAGGGGGCCGTGAACGCCAAGAGCAAGAACGCGTTCAATATCGGCGGTCCGGCTTGGTCCTGTGATAAAGGCATGATAGTCAGGCGTGCCCTTCATGGCGTCGACCAAATACTTTTCCGCGTCATAAGACGTTTCCACAATCTTGGACTGGGGCAGCATTACGACATGAATCTCGCTGACCATGGAAGCCAGACGAACCTCTTCACTCTTGGAAGCCAAAAGGACAGTACCGGTTTCGGCAATGCCGAGTTGGACTTCGGTAAACCCGATGTCAATGCCGGCAAGGTGCTCACGCATGCCGGAATCAATCAGTTCAAGTCCGACCTTTTCGCAGCGGGTTTTGAGAGCCTTGAATTCCTTGGCGTCCAACCCCGGAGCGGCGATAACCTTCTTCTGCTTGGCGGAGCAGACAGCTTCGGCCTTGTCGGAAAGCGGTGCCTCACACCCCACAGGCATCAATTGGCAAGCTTCCTTCTTGTCACAGAGGTCAACGATGTAATCCAATGCCTCGGCAGACGTTTTCACCTCGTGGACCTCTGCCGCAACGGCAGCAGCCTTTTCCTTAAACAATACAACACGTTCCTGATCAGTCATAGCTCCTCGCTTTTCTTCCCTCAGGGCGGCCCGAAGGCCGCCCCCGCACTAAGAGGGAAATAGTAATGGACTGGCTTTACCCCTTGGCCGCGAGAATATCCCGCGTTTCCCGAGCAATGGCCAATTCCTCGTTGGTGGGGATGACCCACACGTCTACAGCACTGTTGGCAGCGCTGATCTTTCTCGGCTCTCCGGACCGCTTCGCATTGGCGGCTTTGTCCAGAACAATGCCGAAGTTCTCCATATCCTTCAGGCTTTCCCAACGAACAATGTCGTCATTTTCACCAATGCCTGCGGTGAACACTATTGCGTCCACACGGCCCAAAACAGCCATGTAAGATCCAATATATTTCTTATTGCGATAGGTCTGCACAGCCACAGCCATGGCAGCACGCTCATCACCCTTGTCCGCTGCGGCATGAATGTCCCGCATGTCGGACATGCCGCACATACCTTCAAGACCGGACTTCTTGTTGAGCAACGTATCGATATCTTCCACACTCATGCCTTTGTTGCGGGCCAGAAAGGCGACAACAGCCGGGTCAATGTCGCCGCAACGCGTTCCCATGACCAGTCCGGCCAGCGGAGTCAGGCCCATGGAGGTATCAACGCACTTTCCGTTTTTCACAGCCGACATGGAACTGCCGTTACCAAGGTGCACGGTGATAATGTTGCACTCTTCGGCAGGTTTTCCCAACAGTCTTGCCATTTCGCTAGCCACATACTTGTGAGAAGTGCCGTGGGCACCGTAACGACGGATTTTGTTCTCCGTATACATCTCATACGGCAACGCATACATGTAGGCATGTTCAGGCAGAGTCTGATGGAAGGCCGTATCGAACACCACCACCTGAGGAACGCCGGGGAACAGGTTGGTTCCGACCTTGATTCCGGCAAGGTGAGCGGCGTTGTGCAGCGGAGCCAGAGGGATGCAGGCTTCGATGCCCTTCACCACTTCGTCGTCCACTACGGTGGGTTCACTGAAGTACTCACCACCATGCACGATGCGGTGTCCCAAAGCGTCGATTTCCGACTTGTCTTTGATAACGGCGGTTTCACCTTCCGTGATCAGCTCGATAACCTTGAGCAAACCTTCGTTATGCGTGGGGATTTCCATATCGATGACAGTCTTGCTCTCGGCATCGGTATCAGGGGCTTTCTTGTAGGCAACCACGCCCATCTCGAGTCCAATGCGCTCCACAAGTCCACTGCACAACACGGATTCGTTTTCCATGTCGATCAGTTGATACTTGAGAGAAGAGCTGCCAGCGTTCAAAACTAGGATTTTCATAAGCATCTATTCCTTTTCGGCCTGAGCCTGAATGGCGGTAATGGCCACGGTGTTGACAATATCGGGTACGGTACATCCGCGGGACAAATCGTTAACAGGCTTGTTCAGGCCCTGGAGCACAGGTCCGATAGCCACGGCCTGAGCGGCACGTTGAACAGCCTTGTAAGTGTTGTTACCGGCATTCAAATCCGGGAACACAAAAACGGTGGCACGTCCGGCCACTTCGCTATCGGGCAGTTTGGTAGCCGCAACATCGGGATCGATGGCGGCATCATACTGCAGAGGTCCTTCAATGGGCAGATCCGGGCAGCACTCCTGTGCACGCTTGCGAGCCAAATCCGTAGCTTCAATAATTTTCTCGACATCGGCTCCGGAACCGGAAGCACCTGTGGAGTAACTGAGCATGGCAACACGGGGATCAACTCCGAAAATACGGGCTGTCTGTGCCGAAGAAATGGCGATCTCAGCCAGCTGCGGGGCTTCGGGGTTGGGGTTCACGGCGCAGTCGCCGAACACCAGTACCCTGTCCTTGAGGCACATCAGGAACACGGAAGAAACAATGGCCGCACCGGGCTTGGTCTTGATAATCTCGAATGCAGGACGAATGGTGTGTGCCGTAGTGTTGACAGATCCGGAAACCATACCGTCGGCTTCGCCCTTGTAGACCATCATGGTGCCAAAGTAGGTCGGATCGGACATGCGGTCATACGCAATATCCTCAGTCACGCCCTTCTTCTTGCGCAGCTCCATGTAGGTCTGCTTGTAGTCCTCGAAGAATTCGGATTCCACGGGATTGATGATCCTGGCAGCAGAGATGTCCAGTCCTAGGCCGTTGGCCTTATGCAGGACTTCATCCACAGGTCCGAGCAACGTGATATCCGCGACGGCCCGACGCAACAGGATGTCCGTGGCGCGCAGTACGCGTTCGCCCGAGCCTTCAGGCAGCACGATACGCTGACGGTCACCAGCAGCTTTTTCCACCAAGCTGTACTCGAACATCTTGGGAGTAATCCTGGAAGACTTGCGTTCAACCACACGCTCACGCAGAGCGCGTACATCAACGCTGGATTCAAACAGTCCCAATGCGGAAGCGATCTTTTTCTGATCATCCGGCTGAATACGGCCATAAAGCTCGTTGAGCTTCTGTGTAGCCTGATATGTGTGGCCCTCGACGGAAACCACAGGCACCGGTACACCTGTCCAACCTTCGATCAACCGATGCACAGACGGCGACGGATTAATTCCGCCAGTCAGCACAACGCCGGCAATGTTGGGATAGGAGCTGGACAGCCGGGACGCCAAAGATGCCAATGTAATGTCGGAACGGTCACCAGGCGTGATGATCAGGCTACCTTCATCGATATATTCGAGGAAATTGCCGATCTGCATGGCAGCGATAATGTAATTGTCCACCAAAGTGTCCATACGGCCGTGGCCGTAAAGCACCTTGCCGTCAAGCCAGCGGCAGACGTCATCCATGCTCGGATTACCAAGGCTTTCATCTTCACCAATGGCGTAGACGAGTGTTTCCTTGCACTGAGCCTTGCTCTGGATCTTGGCAACAATATCCTTGGCGTCGCCATTGTCCACGCGGTTGATGATGGCTGCAGCGACATCAAGGCTCTTATCCTTAAGAGCATCGATGGTCAGCTGGGTGAGGCTCACGATCTCATCAGCGCTCTTCTTGCGACCGGAGGCCACAACCAGCACCGGGGCACCGAGGTTGGCGGCAATGTCGGCATTGAGGTCAAACTCAAATGCCGAATCCTTACCCTGAAAATCAGTGCCCTCGCAAAGAACAAAGTTGTACTTTGCTTCCAGCTGCTTGTACTTTTTGAGGATATTCTCCAAAAGAAGAGCATGCTGACCTGAATTAATCAGTTCGCGCGCTTCTTTCAGCGTATAGGCGTAGGTGTCCTCATAAGGGATGTCGAGCTGGTATTCACTGAGGATCAAATTGATGTCGTGGTCCCGGTTGCCTTCGCCCGGATCGTTGATGATCGGCCGAAAAAAAGCCGCCTTATGCACTTCGCGCATAAGCAGCTGCATGACTCCGAGAACAATTGCGGACTTGCCGCTCCTCTCTTCTGTCGCCGTGATGTACAAATTGGTGGACATTGCCATTCCTGTTGACTGTTCGTCAGGAGCAAATGCCGAGGCTAGCGGAGGCCTTCAGCATATAGTTCCATGACATGTTTTACTTGAACCCCGGCTTTTTTATGCGAAAGCATATCCGTGATCTGCATCATGCAGGCAGGACAACTCGTGGCCACGGTGGTTGCACCGGAGTCAATGATGTTGTCAGCCTTCCGATTGCCGATTTTTTTGGATAGCTCATAGTGGGCTATGTTAAAGCTGCCGCCACTGCCGCAGCATGTACCCGCTTCCGCCATTTCCTTGAATTCGCAGCCGGAGCTTGCCTTAAGTATGGTTCTGGGCTGTGCGGTAACTCCCAGAGAGTTCTTGAGATGGCAGGGATCGTGATAGGTCACGGTCTCGTTGCCAGCAACCTTGCAGGGTTCAACACCCAGGACATCCACAAGGAATTGACTCACGTCCATGGTCCGGGAGGCCAAATCACGAAGCTTCATGCGATTGGCAGAACTCCCCTGGTACATGTTCGGCCAGAGTTCCTTGATAGTGGAAGTGCAAGTCGCGCACGAGGTAATCAGATAATCGAATTCTCCCTTTTCGAAAAGGGCTAGGTTTTCTTCGATCAGCTTATCAAATGTATTCGTATCGCCGCTGGAAATGGTAGGAATACCACAACAGGCCTGTCCGGCAGGCATAAACACACCCACACCGTGATGCTCCAGAGCCTTAAGAGTGGCCTGCCCAACGTTGGGATAAATCTTGTCGATAACGCATCCCACGAATATGGCAACCTTTTTGCCGCTGGCTCCAGGAGCCGTATCCAGTTCCGGAACAATCTTATGCAGCGGCTTGTCGGCCAACGACTTAAAGTGGCGATCGCCAATGACGGGAGCCTGAAAACGGGCACATGACGCTCCCAGCATGCCGTCCACTTTCTTGGTGAACACCCCCTGAAATTTGGATCCAAAGGACAAAAGATGGTTGAAAAGCTTGGGATTTACAAGCATGCCGCGGAAAATGGCCTTTTTGACAGGCGAAAGCCCGAAATAGCCGGTCATGATCGCACGAGCCTTGATAAAGATGTCCAGCACCTTCACGCCGCTCGGACAGTTGGCCTGGCAAGTGCCGCATAACAGGCAGCGATTGAGCTTCTCGTTTACGCCTTCCGGATCCTTGAGCATCTCTGAGGCAAGGCCGTCCAACAGGGCAAGCTTGCCACGAGTCACATCGGATTCCTTGCCGGTTTGGGCGAAAAGCGGACAGACAGCTTGGCACATGCCGCAACGCATGCAACCGACCAACTGATCGTCCAGCTCCTTGAGCATTGACGCTAACGTATGGATATCAGCCATGATTATCCCCCCTATCCTATGATTTTGCCAGGATTGAGGATGCCCTTGGGATCGAGCACGGACTTCATTCGGCGGGAATATGCGAGGGTACCGGGGCTGGTTTCCGTCTCCAGAAACTTGGATTTGGCAAGGCCTATTCCATGCTCGCCGGAAAGCGTACCGCCAAGAGCCAAAGCGCGGTCAAAAATCATGTCGATGGCTTCTTCAACACGCTCCCATTCCTTCTCATTACGCTTGTCCGTAAGGATGGTGGGATGCAGGTTGCCGTCGCCGGCATGACCGAAGGTTCCGATTGTCAGGTCGTATTTGCTGCTGACTTCATCCAAAGCGGCAATCATGGCAGGAATCTGGGAACGAGGCACAGTAGCATCTTCCAACACGCAAGTGGGCTTGAGGTTGGCCAGTGCAGGCAAAGCATCACGGCGGGCCTGCCATACAGCGTTACGCTCGGCCGCGTCGTTAGCAACTTTGATCTCGGATGCAGAGTTCTGCTTACAGATTTCCTCGACCTTGGCAGCTTCCTCTTCCACTTGCGCAGGATGGCCGTCCACTTCGATAAGCAGCATTGCGGCAGCATCGACAGGAAGCCCTGCCTTGCGGAAATTCTCAACAGTTCTAATTGTGAAATTGTCCATGATCTCCAGAGTCGCCGGAACGATCTTGTTGGCGATAATGGCTGCTACAGTTTCCGAGGCGGCTTTCATGGACGGGAATACAGCCATCATGGACTTGGCGGCTTGCACGGGAGGAACCAGCTTGAGGATCAATTTGTCAAATACGCCCAGCGTACCTTCCGAAGCGACCATCAGGCCAGCCAGATTGTACCCGGTGACACATTTGACGGTGCGCGAACCGGTCTTGATCAAGTTGCCGTCAACGTCCCAGAAATCGACGCCCATGACGTAATCCTTGGTCACTCCATACTTGAGTCCCCGCAGGCCGCCAGCGTTTTCGGCTACGTTGCCGCCGAGCGTGGAAACAGTCTGACTACCGGGATCGGGCGGATAGAAAAGACCTTTTGAAGCTACTTCGGCAGCAAACTTGGCTGTGACCACACCGGGTTCGACCACGGCGTA
>Ga0207831_100308_pt1 | contig 19795 bp, 12 predicted proteins | sample TtanPargueraPR_7_FD_187741 | JGI IMG/M metagenome (GOLD analysis project Ga0207831, IMG submission 187741) | Aerobic enrichment media microbial communities from Bioluminiscent Bay, La Parguera, Puerto Rico - Tt and M1 (2) (SPAdes) | ecosystem: Environmental > Aquatic > Marine > Unclassified ... | reverse complement strand
TGAAGGTCTGCTTTCCATTACTCATTGTCTGAGCGCTGGGGTTACCGTAGTACATCAAGAGTTTTTCATCAGTTTCCACATCAGAGGGCAGTTTCACCCATATCCTTGCATAGTCTCCATCTGTTTTTGTCTCAATCCAATAATTCAGAGATGTTGTTTTATCAATATCAAAAAATCGTATGTCGCTGAAGTTGTCGTTACAATGTCCACTGCAGTTGACATCTCCGCCAGAATTTTTTGTCACATTAAGCAGCATTTGATACGCATTACAGGGATTAACTAATGTTATCTCTTTGAAATACAGCCAATCGTCATCGCCTTTAGCTATGCTACTGTCATCAGTCTCGCTGCCGAATATATCGAGCGTTGCCTTATCTGCTAAAGTTATGCTTCCTTCATTCAAATCAAGCCCCACTACTACGCTACTGGTTATGAGTGTAAAACATACGAGTATTGCAAACAGTATCCTTTTCAAGATAATTCCCCCATACGGTTGTATATTTTATTAACATATATGTTATATTTAAAACTTCTTGGGGAGAAAAGGGATAGATTTCAGGGGGCTTTTAATTGATGTTTTTGGAAAAACCTGGGCTGAAGATAAGATTGATTTACGAATTCATAGATTGCCTGTCTTTTTCCCATAAAAGATATAAACTATTTTGATTTTGTATGAATTATGTCTGGAGCTATCGTTAAGATGTATCAAAAGATGGGTTTAGATAATGAAATCAATAGAGAAGAGCTTTTAAAATATTCAAAGGAGCACGAAAAATTTTTCCCAGCAAAGAAAAAAATATCTCTTGATTTCAGCGCAAATTCAAAAAAAGATTAAGGGGGCTTATATATGCCCAGCTGGCATGGGATCGGACAACAGATTCAAGAACAGATTGAGAAAGGAAATAGAGCTATTGACACCGTTAGAAAAGAATATCTAAGCTTATTGAGTAAACACACACAAAGAAATACCATTATCTATTATTCTGGGTGGCTACAAAAACCAAATGTTGATGGGCTTATCATCAGCGATGTTGATAAAAATGGTTTCATGAGCGTTATTCATAATCTGGATAGATCTAGAGGATTAGACTTATTGATTCATACTCCGGGGGGAGATACCGCTGCAACAGAATCAATTGTTGACTATATACGAAGAATGTTTGATGATGTCAGAGTGATAGTTCCTCAAATAGCAATGTCCGGGGGAACCATGATTGCATGTGCAGCGAACTCTATAGTGATGGGGAAACAATCTAATCTTGGACCTATTGACCCTCAGTTTCAGGGAATACCAGCACATGGGGTTATCGAAGAATTTGAAGAAGCTAAAAAGGCCATTAAAAAAGATCAAAAAGAAATACCAGTATGGCAACCAGTTATTGCAAAATACCCACCTACCTTCATTGGCGAATGCAGAAAAGCATTGAATTGGTCGAAAGAAATGACCAAGGACTGGTTAGTTACCGGGATGTTTAAAGATGAAGAGGACAAGGAAAACAAAGCAAAAGAAATTGTTGATTTTCTTTGTGACCATCAATCAACATTCACACACAATAGACATTTATCTATCTCTAAATGTAAAGAAATTGGTCTAAAGATTACTGATCTCGAATCGGATCAAGATTTGCAAGAACTCGTTTTGTCTGTTCATCATGCATGTATGCACACGTTGGCCCAAACCTCTTCTATTAAACTAATTGAAAATCAAGATGGAATAGCCTTCATACAGCATGCATCTCCTGTTAGAGAATAAGCAATAGTATAACTTAGCAAACAGATTCGACATAAACCGAAAAAACTGTATATCAAAGACGATATTGAATAAAATTGGTGAAAATACCGGGGATTTTTAAAAAAATAAAAAACGAATTCGATTTTAAAGATGAGAATCTACTTATAGCGATACATAAAATAAAAAACAGAGTATCAAACAAAGAGATGACTTAATACTATAATATAAACAGATATTTTAAAAGAAAATTATCTATTAATTTGAGAAAGTATTATATTCTACTTTTAAGTTGAATAATTGATTTAAATGAAAAATATTGAATTTAAAATAGAGTATGAAAAACTTTTTTTTGACGACATCATGTATGTTTTTAAAACAATAAAAAATACTTCAAAAAAATTCTATTCAATCGACGAAAATTGGCATAAAACAGAAAAATATGTAGAGTTTCTTAAAGAAAACAACATTGAAATTAATAATGAAGATTTTTTGAGGGCAATACCCATTATTCAAAAAATAATTTCCAGAGGATTGACATATGAAATTAAATCTTTTGAACAAGGAAGTATAAAAATTAAAGGTTTATTTGTTATAAGTGACTCTGCACTGATACCTATCTTAAGTGCAGTTAACCTCCCAGTAGGAATCACAGTCAGCATCATCACTGGTTTGGCTCTTCTTTATTACAATGAAAATGAAGAAGAATATGACATGAAGATTAATAGGCTAAAAGAAAATTGGAAAAGGACATCTAAAAAACCAGATAGAAAAAAACGAAGAATTGAATATCAAATGATCAAAGAAAAATAAAAATTTTCGTTTTATTGAAACTTTTAAAATTAGATAAAATCATTTCCTATAGTATTTGAGTCTAGATAATCGTTATTTCTATTTGCTATTGTTTTACCAATAAAATGGCAAGAGATTACTGAGTCCCTCTATGACTCCTTCTGAGGCAGCGATTATTTCATGAGTTTTGGTAGTATCCACTCTACAAATTGGTTAATCTGTTTTTGTGTAAAACAAGTTGATTTGTGTCCGGGTCCTTTCTTAATTATCCATTTCACATCAGTTGGTATAGTTATTGCTTCTTCTCCATAGTAGACAAATTCTTTTGATATTAGCACGTATTTTGAACCCATATCATGATGCATTTGGCCTTTTGATCCGTGATATTTTGGTTTTGCAATTTGTGTGTATGCACCTTCATTGTTTTTGAAATAGATATTATCTATTCTACCTTTGAATCTCTCATCTTTATGATAACTATCAAAGGTTAGTTTTTCATTTACTTTCATAGCATATACTAATTTATTGTTGCCATAGTTTTGCACAGAGCCTGTGCCAATAATCCAATCTCCAATTTCAGCTTTATTTCTTATTTTTGGTTTACAACATCCAAGTGTGCAGTAATCATTTGTAGGATTTGGGGCAAATTTTTCGTCAACTCTGACAACATAGGAATATAATCTCATATTATCTTAAAAAAATAAATGAGTTTTCACTTAATAAATTATTTCAACAGGGAAGTGTAATTAAAGGGTTTTTAGTTTTTAGGTATATATTATACCTTTTTAAAAACTACAGTTTTTATACAATATCTGGTGTTTTAGAAATACTTAAATACAATATATTGTATTATGAACCTGGGCGGAAACTTTTGAGTTTGGGAAAAATAATTGCTATAATTGTTGCTATTCCAACTTTTATTATTGGTGCAATAGTATTGATGGTGGGTTCCTGGGCTGAAGGTTTAGTGATCGAATCACTTTTACAAGCATTTGAAGTTAATCCAATTATTATTGCTTTAGTCAGTATTGTTAGTATACTTCTTTTAATACTTGGAATAATAAGACTAGCATCAGAAGCGTTTTAAATGAATGCGAAAAATCATATAAGAAAAATGATGTCATGAAAAAAATTATTGATGGTTTCATAAGGGCAATTTTTTCAACGATTACTGGGTTGATTATTTCAATTATTTCTAAAGAATCAGTGTCAAGCATTTTACAAAACGAAATTCTTGGATCTTTAACAGCTCTTGCAGTATTTACTTTATCTATTTATGTAGCGGCAAGAAAAATGAAGTTTTGGGGTATATTATACACCATGGGTTGGATCATTGGATTAGGAATAATGTATTATTCTATGGCTTCGGTGATTGAATTGTATGAAATAATTTTATATCCATTAATGTCTGGATTGATATTGTATGCTAAGATAAAAAATAAAATTTAATTAGGTGGTTGAGTCATATTTTTGAGGTTGATTCTAAAAATCTTGATTTTTTCGGGAAAGGAATTTTCACATAATCCCCAAATGCATCTATCAATTTATCTCAATTTCTATATCTTAGTTTTACTCTTAATTAAAAAATCCTTCATTAATTGGGGAAGAGTAAAATATGTTATATTATTCACATTGAAATCTTTTTTAAATTCTTTCTGTATGCAAGAATAATAAAATTTATGGAAAGCGCCACGGACAATAATAAATGAACTTTTATTTTTATTATCCTGTTCAATTTTTTTAATTTGATTTCTAAAAGTCTGCTCTGTGTATTTTGAATTGTAAATGTAAAAGAAGGATCTTATACATTCAGGAAAATGACTTTTTGAATGAGCCAGATATGGATGAATTTTTATATAATCGTTATAACTTGGATTTTGACAATGTATGTTTATCTTTTCTTTTATTAATAAATCAAGTAAATTTTTTATGAATGGGTTCATCTTGGACATCGAAAAGTTATATTTATTTTTATAAACTTTTGAGTAACTTGCATTACCTGTGGAAACATAATTGTTCAACGAATCTATATAAAAATCTTTAAGCATGTCAAATATTATTTCAGGTTTTTCCGATTTAAATTTATAAAAATATTGTAAAAATTGAGCATAATATGGGCCATTGTATTCTATTATTGATTCAATTGACACGAAATTTTTTTTTAAGTTGGTAATTTGTTTTTTCAATATATCGGATAGATCTGGAAAACATGATTCTTCATGGGGGCCATAAATCATAACTATTGAATTTTTCATTTTCAGTTACCAAATCTAGTATTGATTTATTAAGGTAATTTTTAAAATCAACAGAATTTATATCAAAATGATGAATATTCCATCAAATTTAACAATGTATCAATCTTTAAAATGCTTTTGATATGGCCCCCCTCTCTTTTCTTTGTTCAAAAATAGACCAATTTTTTGTATGGTGTGGGGGATATCTGCTTTTGAAAAGACTGGAAAACAAAAATGTTAGGGAGTTGATCAATCTTGTCTACTTCAAGAAGAATTAATAATAATCAAAATGGGAAAGTAAAAAAACTTCCCAAATACCTAGAAAAAACAAAAATTAATGTGATACTCGAAAAGGCACGTAATGACAATAAAAGAAACTATCTCATTTTACTCACATTATGGAGAACAGGGATTAGGAACAGTGAACTAATCAATTTGAAAAAACGTGATATTAAAAATGATGAACTTACAATTCGACAAGGCAAAGGTCATAAAGACAGAATAGTACCACTCGATTCACATCTCTCTGACCTAATGCAATATCACACAGCGAAGATACCTCTTGACAGTTTTGTCTTTCCATTAACCTCAGCTCAAATACGAAACATTGCCCACCGGTATCAACCAGATGATGAAATTGTAAGCCCTCATACTTTTCGCCATAGTTTTGCAGTTCATTGTTTAAAACAAGGGATGAATCTTCGCAGTCTCCAAAAGATACTTGGACATAACGATCTAGCCACCACATCTATTTATTTGGACTTGATTGCCAAAGACATTAAAGAAGATTATGAGAAGATTGAATGGTAAAAAATAAAATCGTTTAAAATTCTCGTAAACGCGGCAAATTTCCTCGATCGATGACATTGGAGTAAACTATGCAATGCACCATCGTTTTAACCTATATGCGTGGGAATAAAAATGATATGCGTTGATATGAGATAGAACCTTCAGATTACAATTCAACATTTTTTTTTAAAGCTAAAATTAGAATAAATTCACCTTGCATATTAAAAAGTATCATACTTATTAAATGTTAAGTGGCTCATCTTCCAGCACAGGTGATAAGATAAACGCGAAAACGAAAAAGAATATTTTTGATGAAAACCACAAACTGATAACGCCTTTAGCAAAAAACAACAAGGCAAAGACTAAGAAAACAAAGGATAAACCTCAAATAACCGATGAGGAAAAAAAGCAACATCAACGAGAACAATGGAGAAAATATTATCACAAAAACAAAGACAAATACAAGCAATGGAACAAAAGGTGGAGAGAGAAACAGAAAGAAAAGAAGCAGGAATAGAAAATAAAACACATATGCATCTGCTACTCAACGACCAATCAATCTGGAAGAATTTTTTATTATCCCTCACCATGCCATGTGCTTTCTTCATCGACTAGGACAAAGATACCCATTCCACTTGTGATTTCAAAATCAAAGCTGCTCGGACCTCCAACGAAGTAGGTTTCATAACCCTGGGTAGATGCATCAAACCAACTGACCATCTCACAACCAGTAATGTTTTCACCAAGACTTGATGCCATGGTATTTTCTGTGTGGTACCAGCCGAGAAGATTCCAACCAAGATTAAGCGGTATACTAACACTTGGAATCCTTGGTCCCGTTAGATTGGTTGAATTGGGCTCTGTCATTAGAATAAAGTAACCATCACCAGCGACTAACTGGAAGTCAAAACTACTTGGCCCTCCAACAAAATAGGTGTCATAAGATTGAGCAGTACTATCAAAGCGACTGATCATCTCAGAATTTGGGAAAAACACTGCTAGATCACTTGCGTTCCAATTTTGACTGATGCTTGGGCTGATGAGGTTCCAGCCAATATCAAGATCATATTGAGTTGTGGTTAAAGCACTGACCGTAAAACTCATGATGTCTGTTGAATTTATATTTCCAGATGTATCACTAAAGTAAATCTTCCAACCAACAGTTGTGCCATTTTGTACATCTGGATTCTGCCAGGTGAAGTTGGCCCACTGCCACTCATCATTTTCTTGCATTTTTAATGAGTTTTTTGATTTTTCAGATGTTACTTGTATCCAACTTGAAGGAGTAACAGAATATTTTCCCACAAACATCCAATAATAATCTTGAATAATGCCAGAACCTGTACTGGTATCATAATGGTTACCATATGTAGTAAATCTCAGATAGTTTGGTTCAGATTCAACATAGGATAAACTATATCCAGATCCATTACCAAAACGAGAGTTTCCTCCCCAAATGAAATAATGCTTGTCAACTGTACCGCCACCTTGCGACAATACTGTTATATTTTTTTCCACATATGATTCATCCCAAAGTGAAAACAGGGCTTCTGATGTGTTCCATCGGTGTTCATTAATATAGGTATTTCCCTCATAATAGTCTATTGTTGCAGCATTTGTCATTTGATATGAAGTCATATTGCTAATTTTTGCTCGGATGGCTGGTTGATTATGCTGAGCACCAGAATTTGTATTCCAAATTTCATACCATGTTGAGCTATTATCTGATAAAATTGTTCCATACGGACTAGACCAATTACTCTGGCCATTAGTCAAACCTTCAAGTCGACTTCCACCCCAACCTCTATCCTCAATCCACACCAATTTATGCTTATATCGTAATCGAGCATTTTCATACGAAATATTATTGTTGAAGTCATTAACCATATTATGGAATCTACTATCCGAATCGACTGCATAGTATCGATAATTGTTATGCCAATCATCAATAGGATCATGACTCATATCATAGAAAAATGCAGGAAACGTAGCAGTTCCATTACTCTGAGAGGATGCATTTTCATTTCCATAACACATATATATCGTATCTGTGCCAGATAAACGGATCCATATTCTTGCAAAATGATCAGTATTGTCAGTACAGATTTCTTCTATCCAATAAGGCAACAGATTAAGAGAGGTGTCTAGAAACACGATATCGGAGAAATTTATGTTTGAATGATTTTCACAATCAACAATACCGTTAGAAATATCATCATAACCGTCTTCCTTAAAGACAACTAATGGTATCTGATAATCTTGTTCAGAATCTTCAATAAATAATTCTTTATAAAATTGTCTTCCACCGTAAGACATACTAATATTTTGCCATTCCCCACTTTCATTTGTAGAAAGCCACGCATAGTCCAGCGCAAAATCATCTCTGATTTGAGCAAATAATTCTATGGTTCCATTTGGTTTTATTGTCGATGAGTTTTGATTTTGATTCCGTACCTCAGGATCTTGTAGATCACAAATTTGAATTGATTCAGAATAAGAATCCATGAATCCTAGATTATTTACAACAGTTAGATTTACAACATATGTTGAATAAATACAATATTGGTGAATCGGATTTTGATCGTAACTGAAATTACCATCGCCAAAATTCCATGTCCAATTAATTATTGTTCCAAAGGTATCTGTTGATTCATCAGAAAAATGGATTGCCTGATTAATAGTGGGATTTGTTGGTTGGAAAGTAAAATTACATATGGGGTTTGCTTTGTCAACTGATATTATTTTGCACAATTTATTGGAGGAAATATTATCATTATCGAAAACAGTTAAACAAACATTATAGATGCCATCATCAGAATATGTGTGTGTAGGATTTTGTATAAAACTTGTATTGCCATCTCCCAGATCCCAAGTCCAATTAATTAAATATCCGTCTAAATCGTAAGATGCGTCAGTAAAAGAAATTGTATCGGCTGTGGAGGGGTTGGTTGGTGAAAATGAAAAATTGGCTGTGGGGGATAGATACGATTGATTAGATGTAATAAAATAAAAAGTTTTATTGTTCCAAGAAAAAGAATCTTTACATTTAATTTCCCATTTATAATTAGTATTTGTTTTTAAAATATTATTTATATTGACTTTCTTTGTACCATTTATGCAATTATTTGAATAATTTAAATTATGGTACGTAACAGCTTGAGAAGTAATTGATTTTAGATTGTAAGAGTATGGTATTGATGTCAATAATCTGATGTCTTTTCCATTAAATGAATAAGCTCTAATTTTATCATCGCCTGTTACATCAATATATTCAGAAAATATAAAATTTCTATCGCTAAAAATACTTACATCACAACCAGAATGTGAGGTAATTCTTGTCAAGGAGCTTCCATCAAAAGTATAGACACCTATTCCTCCATCAGTTTCCATTGCACTATAAATATAATTGTTGAATCCATGTACATCCCATGCTTCTTTTCCATCGCTATCAAGAAAAGTGAATTCTTCACCATCGAAATCAAAAACATTCAATCCAGAATTACCGCGCCCTGCGTAGATGTGTGATCCATCAGAATATACACCATACCAAAAGCTACCTAAAAATTTATCCAATAATGTTAATGATGTTCCATTAAATGAATATGCATATAATCCACTGGTGGCTGTTGATCCTCTAAGTGTGGTATAAATATAATCTCCATCACTATACACATCGTCATATTCATCTCCATCATCGATTGAATCCAATAATGTAAAGTGCTCTCCATCGAATAAGTATACTTTTAAACCTTCATTACCACATGCGACATAAATATGTGAACCATCCGAATAAATACCTTTATATTCGCTGCCATTGTCAATTGAATCCAATAATGTGAGTTCACAGCCATCGAATGTATATGCTTTTAAACCATTATCTTGACATGAAGCATATACAAAATTATCATCAGCATAAACATCAACATATGAATCTCCATCATTAATTATATCTAATAAATCAAATGATGATTCGTTATACAGATAAGCATATAATCCTTCGGAATCATAAGCAGCAAAGACGTATGATTTTTTAGGTGATTCAAAAAGTTCTATGCTCCAGTTAAAATTATCTCCTTCTAAATCTTCTATAGTGACATTAATTTCTGATAGTCTGATATCAACATCTATACTATTATTTATTGGATTTTCATTATTTATCATTGGATGATAATTTGTGTTGAAGTGCCATAATGGTCCGACTGAACTGGCATTTTTTGAATCATACGAGATTATCCTCCAATAGTATGTTTCAGAATATCTCAAATTTGTTATGAATGTATTGTTATTTGAAATATTGGACAATATTAATGGAGGATTGGTAGAGTTACCAAAGTATAAATCATAACTGAGGTTATCATAGGGGGCATCAAAATCGTCTCCGATCCATTGTAAAGTTGTAGAAATATTATCAATTGATGAATTGTTGTATGGTTTTGGGGAAGAAGGAAGGTATGGTGGGAAGTTGGTTGAGAAATTCCAAACTGGTCCTTCTAAAAACTGGCCATCTTCTCCTCTTACATTTAATTTCCAAAAATATTTTGTTTCGTTAATTAGTGGCTCTGGCAAATAAAAAGTGTTAGATTGATTTTCACTGACGATTTCTGGGGGATTTATATTTGAAAAATAAATATCAAATTTAACCACATCTTCTGGATTAGAGATATCCTTAATCCAAGACAAATTTACATCAGTATTAACTGTTTTTTCCCCATCACATGGTTTTGGGTAAATTACAGCAATGTCCTTTGTATTTGTCACAATTTCATTTCCAGCAATGTCGGTTGTAGTAAATGTGTAATGAATGGGTTCATCTGTATCATCAATAGCAATAATTTTTTTGAATATACACTGATCATCTCTTTGCCTTTCCATTGTTTCGACAACATGATTTCCGGCCCCATACCAATATTCAACAATCACAGCATCAATGTATGAACCATCGCTAACATTCACTATAAAATCAAAACTTACATTTGTAAATGTATAAGGGAAAGTTAAATCGTGTATTGAGGGTGATATATCATCCAACCAATAGGATGCAATATTATTTGATTCATTTTCTTCTTGAGTATAATTCATAGGATCAATTACAATAAAAATTACATTTTCTGGATGATATTCCCAAAATATCTCCACTGATTTTGAAGACCCAAATTCGATATTTTCAATTAAATCATCTCCAATAAAACTTCCGCTTTCATTAGGGGAATCCTCATAAAAACTAACAACAATACCAGAAGCATCTTTAAGCCCAATATTGTGAATTGTAGCATTAATTAGAATCAACTCTCCATCTATCGGATTTGGATTTGATAATGAAATATCAGAATCGCTAATTGCTAAGTCTGCAAATACATAGGTTTCTTCTTCAAAATCTGATGAATTGTAAACGTTAGTACGATAGCCTTCGTCAGAGATATAGACAATATTATTGTCACCATTTCTGATTTCAATCTGGGACAAATTAAATTCCATCGTGCTTTCTTGAAACTCCAAAGAGGTAGATGGGTATCGTAAGGAAATATTTTGATTTCCTATACTAAGATTTGTAAGATTTGTCGTTTTACCTTGATAATAATTTGATGAATTATAAAGATATCCTGTTACTAAATATTTTCCAGATTGTTTTACATCAAGATGGATTTCAAATTCAATTTCGTTAAATACTCCGTTATTGTTGCTATCAAAAGCAAAATCATTTATACACTGACAATTAACAATTTCAGAAGATTCAAAATTATTGAAGTCATATGTTTGTGTAACAAATATATCATTCTTTTGTTCTGCTACTTTTACTGATTCATATGAGATTAAAAAATCAGTCAATATAAAATTTGTAATATTGTTATTTTTGTAAATGGCCTTGCCGTCAAATAAAAGTGAGCAAGAATTCAACCCCTTATTTAAAAAAATCTCTTCAAAATAACCATCAACTGTATGAGCATTTTGGTCAGTAATTGAGCCCCGATAACTATAGTTCCCTGAAAGGGATACATTAACTAAAAAATCAATTTGAAGATAATCATAGAAACCATCGGAATCTAAATCTATCGTAAATTCGGAGTAACTATCTAATAATGATATCATCGGTTGGAATTGTGTATACTCATAATAGCCTAACTCCCAATCTGGTCGGCAAATTCCAAAGAACTCGCCATCCATATAAATTTTTATTTTATTAAGGTTGAATGATGAATTATAGCCATATTTTCTTAAGTCAATGCCATCAAATTTATACTTCAGAATATGATTTCCGGCCGGTAATTCTGAAGTGTTGATTCCAGTATTGATCAAACTTCCATTATTATTGTATAAAAAAATTTCCACCGAATAATTTCCAGGCATATTTATTTCGATTGGAAGTAAAATGTTATAATAGTTAAAAAATCCATCGTCATCTTCATCAGACGCCTGATCCGTCGGAAATGATGGAAAGGCAATATTTGCTTGTTCAAAGTTTGAATAATGCAGATTATCTGTCGTGTAGTTCAATTTAATTACTATCTCTTTGTCAGTATCTAGATTTTTACATCTTAATGTATTGAATTTGTAACTTTCATTTTTTGAATTGATTGTAAAAATCGATGAAGTATAATTTAATGTTATATTGTTTAAACCCTGATTTAATTCGTTGAAAATAACTGTGTTTCCTAATGGTGAATAAGAATTATCTGATAGATATCCTTCAATTCGATAATTACCAGTTTTATTTACATTCAATTGGATGTCAAATGTTAAATATTCAAATTTACCATTATAATTTGTATCAGTACAATGAGATGATATATTTAACACCATAATCTCTTCAATTATATTGCCAATAGAAAATTCTTTTAAAATTTGATTGCACAACCTTGAGTTATTGTTGGTGAGTGTTAGATAAAGTCTATATTCACCTTGAGGCAGATTATTGAAGTATTTATTGATTCTCAAAGGTGTTGTATTAGTAATATTGCATGAAATTTTTTCTTCTGTAATTTGTATATTTGATTCATTGTATAAACATAAATATAAATTACAGTTATTGCTGCTGCCATAATCTGCCTTTAATTCACAATTTAATTCGAATGAATCAGAAATCATGTTTGAAGAAGAATCTAATAATATTATTTCGCTGTTAATGATTTCTTCTTTAATGGATTGATTACAATGACTTTTATTTAATAAAAATTCTCCACATATAGTTTCATTTATCAAATTTCCGTAGTCATCTAAGAGAGATAAATAAACATAATACTCTCCCCCAGTTTTAGCAAAAAAATCAAATCTCCATTCGGATTCATTTTGATTAATCAGAAAATTAGATGTAAAGAATTCCGAATAATCTGAACTATTGTTGTTGAATACAACACTAAAAAGAGTAACGGGAGACATATCTTGATAATCTGAAATATTCCAACATATAGTCATCGCATCATTGAAAGAATCATTGGAGGAATCCCATGGGGTTATTAATGCACTATTTTTAGTAGATTCTTTATCCTCTTTTGTTATGCCTGGAACAATTAATTCGGAATTATAATTTATAGATTCATGGTCTTCCCCGTCAATCGAAAATATGCCAGACGAAATTACCTTATATTCTCTGGGAAAAGTGCCAACAACAGTGCCTACATAATCAGATTGGGTTATTTCATAATTATAATCAATATATTCAGGTTCAAAATCTAGGATATATGTCCGGGGTGAAAAAAGATATGGTGTGAATTCTGTTTCATCATGCAAATAAAATGTGTTTATTGAATCGTATAAGCTAACAGAACCATCTGCATTTTCTAAATTAAAAACCAATGAATCAGAGGTGAAAAGTGGACAATTATCCCAATCTCCTCCAAAATTATTTAATATGCCCGGATAGCTTTCTCGGGTTCTCCCTTCATTTAAAACATTTAAATTTAAGGTTACATAATATTTATTATCAATCTTTGTTTTTACGATATCTAACCATAATGGACAAATTGGATATCCATAAAATGCGGTAACAGGATACAATACATCTTCATTAGCCAATAATATTGAGGTAGTAGAAGATGTCATGCCTTTATATGTTGGAGTGTAAATAATTTTGTTCATTCCTTTAAAATCATATCTACTAACTAATTTGTTATATATTGAAAAGCCAGAATCTTCATTAATAATATTTTCAACAATATTTGTAATACTATTAGCCTTTTGCCGATATTCATTTTCATCTCCGCCTAAAAATTTTAGGATACGATCCGGCCATCCTAATAGAATTGCTTCTTCTCCCATCGCTGCATAATGAAAACTTGATCTTAACAGGTTTAATTTACTAAGTAATAATGGAATTGTATAAAATGTGAGAGGATATCTATTATGGGACGATTCTTCTGATGCTTTTATAATTTGATATTCTGGAGTATCCAATAATAGACTAAGTTCTATTGAGTTAACAGATTTATCGCACCAATCCTCAATCTCTTCAAAATTACACGCAGCATTCAATACTTCAGCAGCAAGAAGTATGATCATAAAACCCTGACATGTCGAAGAAACAGATGCAGTAAAATCAGAAGTGGCACTTATTCCCTGAAAACGATACAAATTTTCTGTATAACTCATTGCATATGCAGGTATGATTTCGGTACAAAAATGCCGGATGACCGAATGTATGGCCAACGTAGATAAAATTTTTTCTGAAGGCACTATAATTTCTCTTAAATCATAATTATTTGGTTTTTCTGTTTTTTCTATTCCAAGAATGAAATCTTCATACATATCTATGGTACCTTGGATTGCTATCATTATTTGATTTGATTCATCATAATATTTTTTTAAGATGTCATAAGTTATTAGTAATTGATCTAATTGAGAAATCAATCTATCTTTAGATGCCTGATTTAGATCTTCAATTGATATTGAGTCACCATCCATAAGATCAATCCCAAATTCAGTAAGAAATTCTAAGAATAACTCTATAACTCCATCTGATGACCAGAAAGTATTTAATTCATCTCCATAGGGTCCATCATAAGATTGAACTTGGCCATCACTAACCATGAGGGTTGATTCTGTTCCCCTAGAATCGGTTGGGGATAGAAGAGATGGTGAAGGAACTGTAATTAAATAATCAGAGGCAGTAATTTTAGTTATTCTCCCATTAGACAAAAAATTTTGATATGCTTTTGTTTCGATATTCATCTTGTTAATATTAGACTGTAATCCTCTTAACCCAATGTAAGATAATGCTGTTATCAAAATTGTTCCAAACATATCTCGCGCTAAGCTGCGGTGTGGAACATCTCCCGTGATTGCAGTAGTTATTGCATCTACGCAAAGAGCAATTTTTTGTTCATTATTATATTCTTCATCATGATTGATCCAATCAATGAAATCTCCAACCCATGTAGATAAAGCAATGTGACTATTTGCACTTGACTGAATTTTTTTAAGATCCATTGAATTAAATAACATGAATGCATCATTTGAAATAGAATAATCATAATCTTGATAGAAAATATCATATTCGGTAGCTATTTTATGTAAAATCTCCCCAACGTTTTTTACAGGTAAACTTGGATTAAATGAGTTTACTAGCCACAGGGATTTTATTTTATTTAAGTAATTTGAATTTTTTAGTGAGAATTCTTTTTTTATCTCTGAGAAATCAGTGTTTGGATTTGGTAGGCACATCAAATAATATTGTTCTCCCTCATAATCGACCCAATCCAAGATAAATCCATTATTTAATAAAATCTTTTTCACCGCAATATTATTTCCTTTATACAACTCTCCATTTTCAACTGGCACGATAACAATTTTTATCCAATATTTTTCAGGATCAGAACCTGATATATCTAAATTAACTGAAAAATCATAGTAACTATTCTGACTCATTTCTGATATTATTTCTGTCGACACATTTACCTCTGAATTATCTGGAAAAATTTTAATTACTTTATATTCAATATTAGTTGCACCTTCTCCAGTATTAAGTATTCTAATATCTGCAGTGACATTTCCATTTTCAAGTCTAAAATCGATGTTTTGCGAAATTATTGTCAAATCCGGTAAATCCTCGTTATTTTCTTTTACTTGGAATGTTTTACTTTCTGACCATCCAACCTCTGAGCCATATTGGTCAATTGCTTTAACTTTAAGAGTATAAAAACCAGGCTGAGTCCAATTATGGGACCAATAACAAGTTTCCCCAGAATCATACCAATCAGACCATTCAATAGGAGTACCGTCACCCCAATCCCATCCATAACTAATGTCTCCAAAAGAATCTTCTGCTGAAGTGGAAAAATTGTAGAAGCTGTTAACATAACCATATTGTGGCCCTGAAATTGGTTCAGGTATTGATGGTGGATCATTGATAATATATGTATTTGTTGTTCCAAGACATAGCCCCTCCCAATATGCTCTTACATATCCAATTCCATATCCATACTCTAAACCTACATATTGTGAAGGCCAATATGCCCACCCGGTGTAGTGTCCTTCACATATCGAAAAATCTTCATAGACTAATTCGCCATTATGATACCACTTATATCTTAACTCATCACCATCAAAATCATGATTGTCGCTTGAATATTCAAGATATGCATATACTTTTTCTTCTAATTCAAATTGAGTTTCTTGAACTCCATGGCTTTGCCAACCATCAGCCCATTTACATGTAATGGCCTTGGAAAGCAAAACAACACCACTACCGCCAGTTGTCACAGATATTGAGGTTGTATCTGTCCCATATGAACCATCATTATCCCATACAGTTATTTTTGCACTATAGTCTCCTGTAGAATGATAAGTATGGCTTAAGCTAGAAGGGGGAGAACCAGAACCAGAATATTCGGATGCCCCATCATCATTAACATCAAGTTGCCAGGAATTGATGGTACCATCAGAATCACTTGCACTTAACGAAAATGATGTTGTTAGGGGAACTTCACCTGATGATGGATTAGCTGATATCGAACATATTGGTATATTATTATCGACCTCCCCATATATCCTAAAAGAAAAATCAGCATTTTCATCATCGACCCAACCATGCCACGGCATATAATGGTTGTAAGAACCATCAACCCATACATCATCACATGCTACTGCCCATTCAAATTCGTCATTATCACTCTCTAGTTTAAAAATGATGAATAAATTATTTAGATTTACTGCCTGTTCAACTGTAAATGAATACCAATGTAGATGCCCCACATCATAATCATAAGTAATTGATTCCTCCCAAAACCAATCAGCCCTATCATACGTCAAAGTCTCAGAGAGACCAAGATAGCCACAGATATTCGTAGATGTTACAGTTTCAAATAATATTTCAAAACTATCTATATACAATATTTCAGAAGCAAATGATGGGCCAATTTCTTGAGCTAAACATTCATTTTCGTTAGATATTGTTTCTGAAACATCATAATCGGTTTGAGAAGCAATTAGTGTTACATCCCATGCATCTACGGTTGTTACCAACAATGAATTGCAAACAAATATTAAAATTACAACAAAAGATAACAATTTTGAATTATCAAAAAATTTCCCCTTTTTTTTAAAAAAGTATTTCATTAGATCGACTCCGTAATCTAGATTTTCTGCCCCCGACTAGAAATTGAGCTGAAGTTTAATATACTACAGGAGTATTTAAATCATATGTTAACACTTTTTTTTAAAAATTATAATTTTCTCAGATATTTATCTCTTTTTCATGCTTTGTGTAATTATTTTTTCACCCCAGGCGGATTGAAACATTCCAGAAGGGTGTACGCGTTCACATTTCAAATATCCAGTTTTTATTTTCTGGTGTTGAACAAGTATAATCCATATCGTCGTTTTAACCAGGAGAAGATGATTCAACAAATGCATCTAATATTGTACTTGATGTGTTGCTCCCAAGCTGCATAATCCGCGGGTTTACTGAGTACTTCTTTTCGTTTAATGGGATTTCTCCTGGTCGAGTAGTTACATTCCTTCTCACAAGTATAATCAATTTGTGCTCATGTTTTTTTGGCTGTGGATTACTGTTGTGAATGTTTTTATAATATAAATTTCTTCAATTGAGTTTATCTGTATTTTCGACAATTTTAAAAAACAATTTTATTCAATAGCCTCTTTGTTACACGCCCAAAATAGTTGTTATGTGGCCATCAGTAGGTTATATGCCCATTAAGCGTAGCCAGTGAATTCAGACTCATGATTTAATTGTTTTGGTCGGATAGCTTCTAGAATCTGGCTCATTTTTCTCCTTTAAATCTTCTGATGTCTTTTCCCTTCCTATACATTTTACTTAATTTTCTATCTTTAGCTCTTCTCTCGTAGGTGCTTCTTCTTATATTCAAATATTCTCGTTCCTTGAGTAACTTTGAATAATTATCCAAATGATCTTTAGAGATTTTACCTGATTCTACAGCTTCACGTACTGCACAGCCTGGTTCATCATCATGTTTGCAATCTCGAAACTTGCACATCTTACTAAGTATCTCAATATCTTCAAATTGTCTCTCTAATCCCTTTCCATGAAACCATAATTGCAGCTCCCGGATTCCAGGGTTGTCAATAATTGCTCCTCCATTGGGTAAAACAAATAATTGACGAGATGAAGTAACATGACGTCCCTTATCGTCACACTTCCGGGTTTCACCAGTTAGTTGTCTTTTACAACCCAATAATTGGTTGATAATTGTTGATTTTCCAACACCCGAAGAACCAATAAGAACACTAGTCTTCCCTGGACCGCAGAAAGGAGTAAGAGAGTCAAGACCAACCCCACTCTTCGCACAGATTGGGATAATGACTACTTCATCAGATATTTTCTTAACGTGTTCAATGTAGTGTTGAACATCATCTACTTTATCTATCTTATTTAAAATGATGACGGGTTTGGCATTGATAGTGTACGCCAAAGAGAGATATCGTTCAAGTCTTTTTATATTGAAGTCATTGTCTAAACTTGTGACAATAATCACTATATCGATATTTGAGGCAATTATTTGTTCTTCTGATGTTTTTCCAGAGGCTTTTCTAGAGAGCTTGTTTTTTCTTGGAAATAAATATCGTATGTGGTATAGATCCAAAGAGTTTATTTTTTCAAGACCAACAAAGTCACCTACTGCAGGGATATCTGACTTGTCTTCAATCTTGCTGAGATATGAATTTGAGAGGATGCCAAGGATCTCTCCTTTTTCACATATAATCCAGTAATGTTTTCCTGAAAAAGAATAGACTCTGCCGGCTATGAGTTCTGTTTCAGTCGAAATTGTATCTTTAATCTTTGAATATTGTTTTTCCCAGCCAATTTCTTTTAGGTCCATATTTTCCTCAGAATCAAGTACTAGAAATGAGATAAAATACTGTGTTTATTTTAAGTTTTGTTTTTGTGTTTCTTGGGGATTTGTTGGGTTTTTTGTATGAGTGCTTCGGTGTCTTTTTCGAGTTGTGAGACAAAGGTTTTGTATTCTCCTTTGTTGTGCATGCGGATGCCAAGTAGTGCCATGCTAAGGGCTCCGATGGTGTCCATGAGCAGATCAAGCATGGTATCAAAGAGATCGAGTTGTGATTGGAGATTGAAGAGGTAGTCGCCAATCCATTCTGCCCATTCCCAGATGACTCCAAGTGCCATGGTGCCGATGATGGTTCCTATTGCTATTGCGTAGGGATGGATTTTGAATTCGTCCCAGTTAAGATCGACAAGATACAGTGCGGTGAAGATGAGAAACGCTACTAGAAATCCGCTGAAGTAGTGAGTGAGTATGTCAAAGTTTGGGTAGGCAAGATAAAGATCAAAGACTCCCCCTATGCCGACGTGCATGAAGAGTGCGAGTGTGATCATGAGGTCGATGATTCCTGGTAGTGTGAAGATTTTAAGATAGCGTAGAATTGTTGGGATGAGACTTAGAAACAGGCTGATGGCACTTGAGGTGATCCAGAGGTAGTCTTGGTTAGGAAGTGCGATGAATAAAAGTATGATGAGAAATGTTATTTTGAGCAGATAGCTAATCAGTAGTGATGTTTTTTCGTGAAGTGGGTCTTTTTCAGTCATTGTGCGTGTTGGTGGGTATTTGGATGTGGGTATTTGTGTGTTGTTGTGTGGTAATAGTTAAGTATGGTTGTGGCGGTATCTGGGGGTGTTGTTATGATTGTTACTAGGAAAAAACCTTTTGATGAGATTGTCTCAGCAATTGGGAGTCGTTGTGTGCTATTGGTTGGGTGTGCAGAGTGTGCTGCGGTGTGTCGTACGGGTGGTGAGCCTGAAGTCGTAGAGATGAAACAGAAG
>Ga0207831_100306_pt1 | contig 19941 bp, 12 predicted proteins | sample TtanPargueraPR_7_FD_187741 | JGI IMG/M metagenome (GOLD analysis project Ga0207831, IMG submission 187741) | Aerobic enrichment media microbial communities from Bioluminiscent Bay, La Parguera, Puerto Rico - Tt and M1 (2) (SPAdes) | ecosystem: Environmental > Aquatic > Marine > Unclassified ... | reverse complement strand
CAGGTGGATGTATGCCGCCGCTCGGCGTACTCGCTCTGCACGCGGCCGCAGTGTTTGCACACGGGGAAACCATGCACGGGAAGATCGCTGCCGGCCACGCGGATGACCTCGCCGTACGGATCCTCGACGCCGAAGTTCACATCCTGGAAATCGGCGCTCCCCACGTACTCGAAACCGAAGGGCACGCGGCGGTTCTCGAGCATCCAGGCCGTGCTGATGGTGGATGCGTCGGGATGCACGAGCAGGTCGCCCTGGTAATGCAGCGGTTCGCGGTCGTCCCGCTCGTCCCATGAACGGCTGCGCCGGTCGCTGGTCGTCGCCTGCACCTGCCGCAGGCGCAGCAGGCGATGCTTCTGCGCGACATCCTGCCAGCCGAGCGCGCCGCAGCGAGGACACCCGCCATGCGCGATACCCGCGGTTTCCAGCTCCGAGTGCGAGCATTCGGGACAGAAGCGCCACTCCTCGCGTTCGGAGAGCTGCAGGTTCACCTGGTCGATGACCACCTTCCTGCCGCCGGCATAAAAACTGTTGTCGGGCGCCAGTTCGCGGATCGCCGCGGCGGCCGGACGCTCGTATTCATAGAACGTCGTCCGCAATTCCTTTCCCCCGCCCGCCTTGCTCACGTGCCGATAGATAATCGATCGCAGCGTGATGCCCGTTTCCGGGAAGGCGTAATTCGGCAGGAAGCCCGTGTCGGTGAGGAAATTATACACGCCGGTGCCCTGCAGCGCCTGCACCATGTCGCGCAGACTCGTACGCTCCAGGTCCAGTTCTTCGAGAAGGACCTCGCGCGTATCCCCCGCGGCGGGATCTTCTTTCACCTGTTTGATCCTGCGTGTGATGGATTCGATGCGGCGCCGCATATCCTGGATCTCGGTGTTCTGCGCAAAGATGCGGTCGAAAAGATCGTTGAACACATTCCCGTCACTCTCCGTGCCGTACATCCGCGCGTGCAGGTACGCGCGGGTGTCGTCGTCCACCTCGTCGTGGAACATCCCGATGAATTCCTCGAACAGGGCGTCGCGGTGCTGCTGCACAAAGGAGAAAAAATTGTGCGGGAAATGCGGACCGTGCTCCTCGTCGAGATGCGCCATCACCTCGCGCAGCTGCCGCGGGATGGCCTGCGCGTTGACGCCCTGCTTCACCCAGCGGTCGAAGCAGTAGCCCAGCATCTGCCGTTCGAGCACGGCGGGCGCGTTGAGATAGCAGCCCGGCGGACGCACGTCGCCCTCGATCATCTCCTTCGGTTCGGCATGATGGTACAGGTCATGCGGCCGCGCCATGGCGAGCGTCAACACGAGAGCACTGCCGTTGCGCCTGCCCGCGCGTCCCGAGCGCTGAATGTAATTCGCGGGACCGGGCGGCACGGAGCAATGGACAACGGTGGAGAGGTCGCCGATATCGACGCCCATCTCCAGCGTCGGCGTCGCGCTGAGCAGATTGGGCGACCAGGGATCGCCGCCGTGCCGGAACTCCCGCTCCAGCTCCTCCCGCTCGTCACGCTCCAGCAGTCCGGTATGCTCGCGGGCCACGATGCGCCGCACGTCGCCGGCACTGTACAGCGCGGCGTAGTAGTCAGCGCCTTCGGCCGTGCGCGTGTACCGTCCCCGGCAGCCGCTGCGCAGACAGGGCATGCCCTCCCAGGCATCCGCATGCATGGCGGCGGCGGACATCCCGTGTCCGCAGGCACCGCAGCGCAGCAACGCCACATCCGTCGTGACCCGCATGCGGGCGGGATCGATGCCCCAGGCGAAGCCCCGATCCGTCTCCAGCTCGCGGAGCAATCCCGTTCCCGTCAGCGCCGCACGCAGCACGCGCAGGGCGTCGGGCACGTCGTTTTCGAAGAGACCCGGCAGCTCCGCGAGACAGCTCCGCATCCAGGCCGTGTACCACGGCGTGCCTTCCAGCGAATCGAAGGCGCCGCCCGGACGCGAGGAGAGGAACACCGGACTGCGGAAACGCGGTCCGAAGCCGGGCAGGTACGTCGGCTTGTTCAGCAGGTAGGTATTGCCTTCAGACCGGACATACGCATGCAGCAGGGGATGCAGGATGCCGCCGCGGTTTTTCATATGGGTGAGGAAGCCCAGGATGACGCGCCGCAGCGTCGCGGCGTCAAGAGTGCGCAGGGATTCGAACTCCCCGCGCAGCCGCGGCAATGCCTGTTCGATGGCGGCGTCGATGGATGCGCTGTCCGGCGCCGCGATGGACACCCCGCTGCGCTCGAGCGTGCGGCCGATGCGCGCGGAAAAACCGTATTCACTCAGGATTTCCCATGCGATGCGCTTTGAGAACAGATCGAGAAAATCGCTGTCCCCCGGGAGCTTGCCCGTGTTGCGCAGGACGTCCCATTCCTCGAGCCATTCCATGTCGGGAGGAAGGAAGGTCGTGATGAATTCCTTCTCATTCATGCGCTGCCGCCAGTGCGCGTCGAAACGCGCGGGCAGATCCGCAAGCGCGATATCGCGCGTCTCCCGCATGCACTGCTGCAGTGCCGTGCGGAAATTGAAGCGGTAGGTGCGCGCGGTGAAAAAGCCCGCGCGATGCGAGGCGTCCTGCACCGAGTCGGAGAAGGCGATGACCTTCTTGTCGTCATTGAAGGGCGAACCGAACAGCTGTCCGTTCATGACGGAAATCAGGCTGGCCGCGCGCGACCCCAGCACGGTGAGACTGTCCATGCCCCCGCAGTACGGACAATTGTGCAAACCGCGCACGCGTTCCTTGCCCTTTTTCAGTTCATGCCACTCCAGCACGCGGATCAGCGCGCCGCGTTCACCGCAGCCCGAACAGGCATCCCCGTTGTCCATTGTATTGAGCTGGAGGCAATGCGGACAGAGCAGATGCGGTGTGCCGAAGGGCACATCCTCCCCGTCATGCGGGAAGAAGTATCGCGTGTCGTGGGCGTAGGCGAAGTGGTGCCGGTAGAATTTCTGCAGTCCGCCACGGATGCGCGCCGCGCCCCCGTCCTGCACGATGCCGCCCCAGGCCGCGGCGCCGCACTCACGGCAGTGCAGCAGGGGGAGATATTTCCTGTCTTCGTCCTCGCGCAGGTCGTCGGAATAGGCCAGCATCGGCTCGCGATCCACCGACACCACCATGCGGCGCAGTTCGCGCAGCCAGAGCTGCAGGCGAACATACAGGAAGGGACGCTCGCGCACCCCGTCGCGCACCCGCGCGGCGGAGACCAGCGCCGCCACACTGTCCACTGCGGCGGCAAGATGCCGCGCTTCGACATTCGCGTAGCGATCGATCGCGCGCAGGGCCTTCGCGAGTTCATCCTCCTCCCTTGCGCGGTTCTCCAGCACCCCGATGAGGTCACGGAAGAACGGCAGGGAGCGCAGGCGCTCGCCGAGCAGCAGCGGCCAATCGTCCTCCGGGGCATCCCGGCCGTCGAACCACAGCGCGGTTTGGCGGCGGAGGTACGCCTCCGGCGTTTCATCGGGCAGCGGACGAAGGTCAACCTCCCGAGGCAGCGCGGCATGATCGAGCGCTTCGCTGCCGGCGAGGAATTCCGCGGGACTCAGCAGTTCCTCGGTGATCACGGCATTCTCGGGGAATTTCTCGCCGAACACGCGTCCGGCGTACTCGCGGAGCGGCGCGCTGTCGGCGCCCGCGCCCAGCGTGGCGGACGTCCCCACGCAGCAGAGATGTCCGGCCGGCGTTTCCAGCCGCTGCTTGAGCCGCCGGATAAGGCAGGCGAGATCCGTGCCCTGCGCGCCGTCGAAGGTATGCAGCTCATCCACCACCAGGTAGCGCAGCGTGTCGGGCGCATTGTCCTTCCACAGCTCCGCGTCGCCCGGACGGATGAGCAGGAAATCGAGCATCTTGTAATTCGTGAGCAGGATATCCGGCGGATAGTCCCGCAGCGTTTCGCGTTCAGTGATCACCGAATCCGCCTGCATCGTCGTGGCGGGATGCTCCTGCTTCTGGCCGACATAGAGTCCGACCGAGAGAAAATGCTTCAGCTTTTCATTATTCCAGCAGATCCGCGCGATGCGTCCCGCCTGGTCGCTCGCCAGGGCATTCATCGGATAGATGATGATCGCCTTGATCCCCTTCACGCCCTGCTTCTTCATCTCGTTGCAGTAATTCAGCACGGGATAGAGGAACGCCTCGGTTTTTCCCGATCCCGTACCGGTGGCGATGAGCGTGGATTTCGGATTCAGCAGTCCCAGCCGTCGGAACGCCCGTTCCTGGTGCAGGTACGGTGTGAAGCCGAGGGGGACATCCTCGAAAAACTCCTCCTCCCCTTCCCCCGGCTGGAACGGCAGTTTCAGCGACAGGTAGGGTCCGCGGAACAGCGTGCGTTCGCGCCGCAGGAAGTCCGGCAGCACCCGCGCGAAATGCGGCGTGGTGACGGGAAAGGTCGTCTCCAGGAAATCCGTGACGCCCTGTTGCAGCTGGGATGTGAGGATGGAGGGAAGCATAATGCTGTTCACCATGCGATTCCCTCCAGGAGTTCTTCAAGAGCTGCCTCAACCCGTTCATCATCGGTATCCCGCAAGCTCAGGTACACCGACAACGGATCGGCGATATCGTCGGCCGAAAGCAGTGAGGGCTCATACCGCCACACCTCCAGTTCCAGCGAAGCGTTTTCGGGACTTGGAATGACCTGAATCACGCCGGATTCGACAGTGTTTTTCCAGGTCTTGCCGCTCATGGCGTACACTTCGGGATCCGGTGATGCAAGCATGCCGAAACGCGACAGGGCCGAGAGTCCGGCGAGAACTCCCGGTGGCCTCGACCCGGAGGCAAGGACATAAACACTACGGCGGACGGGCGTACGCAGGAACGGAAGTGCTCGCTCCCAGGCCGACCATCGACTGTCCACGAATTCCGCCACTCTTTCCCTCCCGTGCTGCGTCACATGGACGAGATCCGCCGCTTCAAGTTCCTCGAAAGCCCGGGTCAGCGTCATGTTGCTATAGCCCAGGTGTTCCGCATATACGGACGGGTTGAAATGCTGATCGGGGTGATACAGGGCATGAAGCAGAACGACCTGGGTTGAAGGACTGAACGGCTTCACAGGGTTCTTCTGCACTCTGCGGAAGTGTTCACGCAAGTCCATTCCCAGCTGCGGCAGATACATCTGTCTGCCGGGAACGACGAACGGGACTTTCTCCATGATAAGACGCTTCCTGTTATACGTGCTGATGGAGGGATGCACATACATCAGCTCCCCGAACCATTTGTCCCGCAGCATATCAAGGTGCTTCTGAACCACTGCAGGTGACCGCTCCTCTTCCCCGCGGTCGAACAGAACCAGCCATGGCGTACCAAGGAGATCACACTCGAAGAACACATACGCATCCCGAAGATACATCGGGATACGGTCTTCTTCCGGCCACGGTCGCAGTGATACGGATATTCCCAGATTTTCCAGGAAATACCGCTCGAGCTCTTTCGATATGGCTGAGGCGTGGACCATAATCTCAACATTTTTTCTGCACATTAACATTTTTTCCGTTAATGTGCAATAAACTTGTTAACATCCCAGCACGTAAGCAAAATAGCTTCAGCGGTCTATGCCCCGCGCTGCCGCAGCCGCTTCCTCATTTCCACAGCCGCGCATTTCTCACACCAGAATTCATCACGCGATCTGCTGTACCCATCAGTTCCCAGCCGGATGACGACGCCACACTTCGAACACCGCGTGGGTTCGTACGATGGCGGATCGGGCATTTTCTCGAAGTTGTACTCGTTGGTCCCATACCATGCGACCATCTCCGGCTCGAAATCCGAGCGGCATTCGGCGCAGGTCTGCCACTCCCCTTCGTGTTCCTCCGAGAAATGGTGGCCGCACAGCGTCAACCGGCGATGGTTGCGGTGGCAACTGTTCCTGGCGTACGAGAATAGCACGTACCCGCCCTCGTCGTCGCAAATCCAGTTCCCACAGCATTCCGTCCTGATCAGATTCCCGGTCTTGCCGCAAAGGCCACAGCGCGGTACGTCGGACTTCTTCTTTGTCGGTGTCATCAGCTTCTCCGTTTCTGATTACCCGGATCGCCAGGGCCGCCAACGAGCGACATCTGTCACGCTGAATGTCGCGTAACCGACGGTAACGCCGAGCCGAGGCGTCGCGCTGCGCAATCTGAATCTGGTCATCAGGCCGCAACGAGTCGTTCTACTTTCAATTGCTTCCGATGCTGTTCGGCATTCCAGAGATCGAACTGGACTTGCTGATTCATCCAGCTTTCAGCCGAGGTATCAAAAGCAATTGAAAGCCGAACCGCCATTTGCGGGCTGATCCCGGCGTGACCGTTAAGAATGGCGCTCAGTGTCTTACGGCTCACTCCGAGAGCCCTTGCGGCTTCGGTAATCGAAATGCCCAATGGCTCCAGACAGAGTTCCCTGATTATTTCGCCGGGATGAGGCGGGTTGTGCATATGCATGGCAATTCCTCAATGATAGAATCTGGCCAATCCCTTGTGTTTGAAGCTCCTAATCATTTAACGTAATGTAACCAATCACGTTACGGGTGTCAATGGGAAAAGGGCGACATAGAGTGGTATCTGTGCTTGCTGCAAGCACTGGCCCGGGTCGAATTGCCTGTTCTTGACGACTGGGCCTGGCAGCATTGACCGGGGATCAGCACCGTGATCTACTCGAAATCACCGAGGATCGGAACCGGTGGACGAAATGTCTCACCGCCGGGACCTGCCGCCACCGAACTGCATCCCGAAAGTCGATTGCGCTTCGCCGACGATCGGCTGGAATTGGTCCGCCGGGACCTGAAGGACTTCGATCCCGCGGCGTTCCGCCTCGGCGGCCAGGAATGTCACGTGCTGCCCGGAGTCAATGATGAGCTTCTCCGGCCAGCGGTGCTTGTGGCCATGCCCGTCTTCCAGGAATCGACTCGATTCGGACTGCGAGAACGGGCAATCGCCATCACGTGGTCCGGAGATTAATAGATGCAGGCATCAAGAATCGACAGCACTTCATCGAGCAGATCGTTCGAAGCCTATCCAATGCGCGTGGCCTTGCGCGCGCGGTAAGCGAGGGACTTCACCTGCTCCACCATGACAAACCCTTTCACGCGCGGATTGTCGGTCACAGCGACGTGAAATGGATATCCCCGATCCTTGCCTGTGAGCGGGCACACGAAGGCGAGACCCGTTTTTTCGTTGAACAGCGTATTGCTTACGACGAGAGCAGGCCGACGTCCCTTCTGCTCATGGCCGGATTGTGGGTCAACGGTCACGGCAATGATATCTCCCTTCTCCGGGATATACGGTTTCATTTACCAGTCCTCGCGCCCGGTCGGATCACCCCAGTCCAATTCTCCGGGTTTGAAATCCGGGGGAATGCGCGATACCAATTCCCGAAGGCTTCGTACGCCGGCGGATCGGGCATTTTCTCGAAGTTGTACTCGTTGGTCCCATACCAGGCGACCATCTCCGGTTCGAAATCCGCGCGGCAGAACCTCCTTTCTCTTCCTTGCTGAAAAAACGGCTTGACATTTCATCAGCGGTACGAAATATTGGGACCATATTAGATGGAGCACCTAAGGCGCCATACAGAGTCGCCACATTTCACAGACCGCACCCGGGAGATGACACAAGAAAAGCAACGATCTCCGATATTCGAAGATTCCTGATGGGTGCTGGCATCACCCCTGAGGAAGCAGACCCGGAGACGGATAAAGAACACGCAAAGGAAAAACCCGGAAGTCAGTATTGAAATCAGGATCAGGAGAGAAACATGGAATACAAGGGCTATACCGCTGAGGTGGTGTATGATGAGGAAGCCAGGGAATTTCACGGAAGCGTGAAGGGTACGCTGGATGTCATCACATTCGTGGCGACGAATGCTGAGGATCTGAGCAGAGAGTTCCATGATTCCGTCGATGATTATCTGGACTACTGTTCTGAACTCGGCCGTGAACCCGAAAAACCATTCTCAGGCAAGTTCAATGTGAGAATTCCCCAGGATCTTCACAGGCGTATCTTCATTGCCGCGGAGGCACGTGGTGTGAGCATCAATGCATTTGTGAACGATGCATTGTTGGAAGCAGCGGAGAAAACCAGACAGGAGGGGCTGACGGTGGTATCTTTCTCACACAAGCGGGCAAAACGAGTATCGAACGTTCGGAAACGTGCTCCCAGGAAGGTGAAGCCAAAACAATAGCGCGGCCCATGCGCCGGTATCATCCGCCACCGAACTGCATCCGGAAGGTCAATTGCGCTTCGCCGACGATCGGCTGGAAGTGGTCCGCCGGGCCGCGGAGGACTTCGATCCCGCGGGATTCCGCTTCCGCGGCCAGAAACGTCGCAGGCTGCCCGGTGTCAATGATGAGCTTTTCCGGCCAGCGGTGTTTGTGGACATACCCGTCTTCCAGGAATCGACTTGATTCGACCTGTGTGAGTTCTGCCTGCTTCAGCGGCAGTGGCACGAAACAGAGCAGGAAGTAGCTCGCGGCATCGATCAGCGCAAGAAAGATGAAATCCCCATCCGTATTCGTGTGGATCGGTTCATCGTTCAGCTTGAACACGATCCAGGCTTCGTTGACTTCAAATTGATCAGGGTGGAGCATCGGTGTTGTCCTTGACCTTTCTGAAGATAACAGTTACCGGCAGTTTCAGCGAAAGGGAGGGGCAAGGAACAGCGTTCGTTCGCACGATGGGATGTCGGGCAGCACGCGCGATAAAGGACGTTCCTTTCACATCGAACACCATCTCTTCGCCCTCACCGCTCGTGCCGCTGTCAGCCGAGGATTCGAGCACCGAAAAATGGAACTTTCACCTCATTTTGAGTGAGAAGCGATCCTCTCCCAGGCAACTCGTACACTGGAGCAAGCCGGTAGAGGTACGGTAACCGTGAACATTCAGTCGACGGCGTCCGGCGTCACGGTCAGTGAATCCGAAGCAGAAGATCCTGGTTCCATTTCATCCTCCCAGGCGTTCCTGTTGCAGCAGATTGGCCACTTAGTATGCAGTTTAGGAAATCACAATTTTCGCTCATCAAACTAGCGTCGCCGGCTGGCCGAAGGCAAAGGCCGGTAAACGCAGTAGTTAGACCCAGTCAATCAACTTCATACTGAGTCCAGTGGCTGCAAAGCTTTATATTACCGATATTTTCAGACTTATTGTACGGCATATCATAGATATCTAAAAACAATTGTTCGCAATATTTTGCAATCCTGTTCTCGCAAACAATAAATGTATAATAGACAATCTTTTCTTCTGCGAAGTCTTTCTTTTGGAAGTGGGCTATGAGCCGTTTCTGTATAAGCCCTTTGCCTACATACAATCCCTTCATATGGAACAAATTATGTTTTGAGCAATAGTCATCTTTGTGCCATAGTATATAAACACCAAATGCGTTTGACGATATATAATTGTTCAGAAAATGGCGCTCTGATAATGACTTATCGCTATAAAAACCAATGTTCATGTGGCAGAATTCATATAGCGAATAATTTGTATTTATCTCTCTGGAGAGTATATCGTCGAAAGGTGCTGGATAGACTCTGCAGCTGCAATCACATGTTTGGTAACAGGGGTTCATGAATGCGGGGCCAAACAATAACTAGATGGTTCCGGGCAACATACTGTCATGGTCTATTACGGCAGTTTATCCTGACGTCGGAATTCGTCATGATACGATTTCCATATAATATTTCAATGAGTTAGCACTGTGTTGTTAGATTCACCAATTGGTTTATGCGCAACCGGATAAACACATTCTCACGGTTCGTCAAGTGGTCTTGTTTACCATTCAGTTGGTCGAATCCACACTTTCCGTTTCTTTTTTCTTCTGCACTTGAACCCGAGGAGCTTGAGCAGAGGCTCAAACCTCTCTGGATCTACGTCAAGAGCTTCGGTGAGCTCCTCCGTGCGCGCCTGCTCTCGTTTGTCGAAGTACTCTCGGATTTGGTCGAGATTCTGCGCAATCTCCTTAAAGGGCTTTGAGCGGGCTCTATCGCGTTGAAATAGCCTTGCGATGTGCTCAGATAGTCTCTTGCTGATCGCGTAGGCAGTGTTTCCCATAATCCCAGAGAGGACGGCCGTGCCTATAAAGGATGTGGGACTGTACTTGGAAACAGCATCAACAAAGTCAGTAAGAAGCTTGAGCTCGAACTCATGCCTCTTCGGGGGGAAGTAGGCTTCATATAACTGGAACGTGACTAGCTTTCTGAACTCAAATTGGCCGAGAAGAATGAAATAGTCGTCGCACTCCTGCTCGGTATCGTCGTATCCGCGGTCAAAAACAGATTCCACGATGGCAGCAAGGCGATCTTCTGTTTGTTTGAAAGGGTCGTTAGGTTTTAAAGAAGTCATGCTATTGTCCTCTCCGGTATTTACCCAACAAGCTAAGGCCGGTCCGAGTCAGTTCTCCACCGTGGATCAGTCCGAGTTCTTCGCAGTAGATGGCAAGGCGTGAATCTGGCTGAGAGATGTGAGTCCCTTCGCGCAGGAAGTCAGAGAGTTCTTCGTGAGACGTCATGTTGTACTCATACCAACGCCAGTAGTGTTCTCGTTTTCGAAGAGAGTTGTAGAGAGCTGGTATCTTGTCATGGCGCACTGATGCACCATTTACTTGAAGAGCGCACGCCAGAACCTCAGTGGAGTTGATTACTAATCCCTCTCCATCAGGATTAGTAAAATCGAGGAACCACCCATCCTCCTCTGGTGAGAGGCCTATCTCCATCAGGAATGTGATGTCAGCAATGTCTGGCAGGTGAACTAGATAGCGGTTGATGTCGAAGTATTGAAATGCCACCAACTGTGCCCGATCTGGTCCTCGCCCTTGCCTCAGAGTTAGCTGGGGATCCCACAATGGTCGGAAGTACGTGTGGTGGTTACCGAGGCCCACTTGGCTAGCGAGCATCCTTGACAGGGCATCACTCAGCCCCAGCAGGATTTCAGAATATTCATGGGCGTCATCGCTCGAGATAGTATGCAGGAGTGTGCCAACACGCAGAAGACACTCCTCTTCAGGAACCAGTGAGGAGTTGCGTGTCGAGTTCGAATGTGTTGGGCTCCTCCGTGAGTGTAAGGTCTCTAAAGGGCGTGCATGGATGAAATAGTCACGGATGCGCCAGATCGATCCAACCCGCAAATCCTTCGTGTCCGCACTCAGAAGCGCTTGCTCTATCATCTGCGCTACGACCTGAAGCTCCGGTATGTCTTTCCAATTAGGAACGTGAATTTCTCCTTGGCCTACAAGGACAGCGCCATTGGACCCATTAATGGTGATCCAGCCACCTTCGCGGATGACGTGGCCGCCTCTTACGTTGACTTCTCGATCACCGTAGTCGACTACCATTTCTCTAGCACCAACAACACAAGGTTTCCCCATTCTCCCGCAGATCACTGTCGCATGTGATGTCATGCCGCCTCGTGAGGTCAATACGGCCTCTGAGGATGCAATCGCGCCGATATCTTCAGGCGATACTTCCATGCGCATGTAAATGTATGGCTCACCACGCTGTCGATACACATCAGCTCGTTCATGCGAAAAGACTACACGCCCGGTGGCGGCCCCCGGACTCGCGGGCAGCCCTTCTGCAAGAAAGCTCAATTCATGCTGGTTCTTTATCATTGGACGCACGAACGCTGCAATGTCATGGGCGCAAAAACGAGAAACGGCCTCAACGAGCTCAATCTTTCCTTCAGCATAGAAATCAAGGGCTATGCGCACATTCGCCACAGGGGTACGTTTGGCAGGTCGAACAGCAAGAATGTAGAGCCTCCCGTTCTCAATCGTGAATTCGATGTCACACGCATCGCGGAAATGCTGTTCAACGTTTGCTCGAACTTCGGACAACTGCCGGTAGAGATCAGGCCATCTCTCCTTGAGGGTCATCTCGTCATCTATTTTGGAACAGTACGGCATTCTAGGTCTTCAGCCAAAGATTTAGTTCACCTGCCTTTTGGAGCGAAACGGGGTAATGTCAGGTTGAATGATTCGTTGGGCATAACTATTGTACAATATTCCATTTCATTAATAAATCCTCATAATCTTGTGATATTTGCTTTGTTATCCCTGTTTGGTATACTTGTATATACCCTTGACCTCCCTGTTCAAGAAACTACCTTTTGATGGTGCGTTCATTAGATCATCGTATATTTCACGTGGTACATCACTGTAAATATAATACCCACTTGATAAGAACTGCACATGTAATTCCTGTGTGTCGTCATCATAGCCAATTGCCTCGATATTAGATGAATCAACAAAGATCATTTCAGGCATCACTTTCCTCCTTTCCTGTAATCTGGGTTTGGTGTCTCCAATTGTTAAGGGCAGCCTTGTACTGATTATCGTCAGGTCGCTCTTTCCGCCATGCGTCTGGCATCTCTGGGTCGTCACCACGAGGACGCTTGCGCGCTTTAAAAAACTGAATCCGAGATGGGATAGGCATGGCCTCCCCCAAAACAATCCCTTCGCCTGTTCTTAACGCTGGCAGCATTCCAGATAAGGCACCTAGATCATCTGGCATGGCTCCTTCCACCTTTGTTCGATCAGCAGAGTTTGTTAGTCTTAAAGCAATCATCGTCCCACATTGGCTTAAGGCTGTACTTTCTATTTCACCAGGGCGTTGCGTCACAATACATAGGCCAACTCCGTATTTTCGCCCCTCCTTTGCAATCTTTGCAATTGTCCTGTGAGCAGCTGAGTCTCCTCCCTCGGGTAAAAAAATATGGGCCTCCTCAAGAACAACAAGTAGAGGTTGATTCCGTCCACTAATTGGTAAATCTAGAGCCCAAAACAGCATATCATATACAATTCTAATTAATGTTCCCACTACAGTGGATAGCACCTCCGGTGGCAAGCCTGAGACATCCAGTACGGTAAGAGGTTTATCATGCCCAACCCATGATCGAACGAGATCATGCAAGTCGCCTTTCATTACACCGTCCAGATTTGGCAAGAGGTCCTCACCAGGCTGAAACAGAAATGAATAGCGAGAATCCTGAATACGACTCCGCATTAGCTCCAATTGTTTTCTTATGTTTCTTGGCCTTGGGTGGGCATATGGCTCCTTGCTCGCAGGGCTGGGTGGGGGATACTGGTTTGGCTCGAGCTTCTCTGGGTCACCATTTCGAGTCTTGTCGCATGGAGTTTCGCGATCTTTCTTGTAAGTGCGTCGCTCGAAATCATCCAAATCGAACCAAAGTTTCTTTAGGCTAAAGGGAATTGGAGAATCGGCTGTAATAGCCGCAAGCGGCGGCTTGACCGCAAGATGCTTAATAGCATCCTTTTTCCGCGCTGTAACTTCGTCTCGAACTGCGGTTTCAGCCCCGGGTTGCATCGGGCCTAGAGCAATTGCTTGAAGTTCGTCAAAGGGTAATGCCCAATAAGGGACATATAGTGGCAGCTCTTCTTTGCTATTATCCGGATTAATTCTGAAGACACGGCCATATTGTCCGACGGCGGAACCATACTCACCGTGCGGATCGATAACTAGAACTCGCGCAGCTGGAAAACCCTGAGTTGCAATCGCTTCAAGCAGAACCGCAAGAAGATTGGATTTACCCGAGCCAGTAGATCCTACCACAGCAGCATGTCTCGTGACCATACGACCTAGATCCAATTTTCCCGAGATTCCCGATGCAGCAGCGATATGGCCAACAGTGATAGACCGTTCCTCTTTTGCTGAGCCGTATATCACGCGCATGTCTTGTGGCGATACGAGATGGACCTCGTCCTCGATGGTTGGGTACTGGCTAACACCTCTTTCAAAAACACCGCCAATAGACTCGCCGAACAAAGTCGCAGAAAGCCACCGATGTCCGGGAGGGCTTTCCATTTTCCCAAATAGGGGTGCAGCAGCAGCCCCAACCAATGTGCAGACTGCATATAATTGTGTGTAACCGAGGGGAATACGGAGGAACGCGCCGACTTGCCCCATTCTATAGGAGCGCCCATCCACCATCATGAAAGTTGGAACCTCGTCTCGAAGGCGAATTGTAATTACTCCGCCTTTTACAGAGTCTACGTGGCCAATCAAGGTTGGTGTCTCTTGCCTCATTGATCAATTGCCCCCCATTGAATGAAGAAAGCGGCAAAACCAGTTGAAATCTCCTAAGCGCATCTTTCCCATCAAGTCGAGGGACACTGCGGCTGGGGAACCTTTATCTTCAGGAAGAGCATTACTGTCAAAAGCGATATCCATAAACGAACACGTCTTATTATCCACCGGCTGTTTCAACTGCCAAAGCCCCCAGTTTCCAGAAATCACACCACCATTTGGTCCTATTACTGTCAGGTTTGATCGCCGGACAGCGTCTTTGACCAAGCTATCCTCCTCGTTGAGTTCCTGGAACTGAAGGGCAATAATGTTTGAGGTGAAACGGTTGTCCAGCGCGCTGTACAAAATCGCGTTGATGTGTTCATCTCCAAAGCTATATCCACATGTAATCAGAATCGCGTGCTCAGAGTTGAGTATGTGTGAGAGCCTGTCCATATACCCCATATATGGTTGTTTGCGCGATTCGTCATATTTTCGATGTGACGGCAGAATAAGTTCACCACTTTCATTTGGCGAACTTCTGATGATACGCTTACCCTTAGGGCTGTTTTCCAACATCCAATTGACCGAGCCGTGCAACTTCCACAAACGAATCCAGTTAGATGTTGGTAATAAATTTTCGTCATCAAGACATTCGGGATAAAAGAATGGATTGTACATTCCGACAAATCCATCAAAGGCTGGAATGTGCGCAGCCTCGAAAGCCGCTTCAAACAAAAGATCATAGTTAGTCGTGAAAAGCTCAATTGGAGCTGTGCGATTGACTTTCTTCACCCACGAAGCTAATTCGTTATGAGGAGTGCTTTCTGGGATCTCTGGGTTGACAGTCTTAGCTATAGTGGCGCAGATCTTGACCTCAAGATCTATTAGCTTTGCACGATCAAGTCCCACTAGCGTCTCGCCGTCACCAATAGCATCGATTTTTATTCGAACTTTGGAAAGTATGTCTTCAACATTGGCACGGCGCTCATCCTTTTCACACTGCTTTAACAGCGTATCCCAAGCGATTGTATGTTCCTCTCCCAATTCGCATACAGCTTTGCGACAGAATTCCGTCAACCCGTCAATTCCTGGAATTAGCGGTTCGTATACGGGTTTTTCGCCTGCTGGAGGATCAGGTGCAATATTGACCGCACTTGATGTTCCGGCCCCAAAAAGGAAGCAAAGGCGACGATCATGCATAGCCAAATGGCTTCGCAGATCTTCTGCCACTTGTCTTGGATCATGAGTAAACATCTTAATTTCTCCATTACACCTTCGGTATTGCTACCGTACATTAATTAGATGGATCCGTGTAACATGCTGCCAGGGTCTATCACGTCAGATTAACCCACCTTGTGAGTTCATCGTGGTACAGTTTCATTTATTTTTCAACGAGTTGGTTCCATGCTGCCAGATTTACCTATTGTGCTATGCGGATCCGGATAAACACACATTCTCTCTCAACTCATTAATAGGACGCGTAAGCTCACAGGTCCCCGGTTGACTGGGTGAGTATAAACCATCGTGGTGCTCACATTCTGGTGACCGAGGAGTTCCCTTACGGTCTTGATGCAAACCCCTAGGATGAAGCTGGCTCCACCGCCCTTACAAGGATAGGTGGCGAAGGAGTGCCGGGGAAATCGCGCTGTCGACTCTCTCTCTCCCGGGCGACTACCCTTAGTGCATTCACCGTACCAGTGTTCCGGTTCATAGACGAGCTCATATTTCCGCCTCACTCCTGCCGTCGTTCCAAACGGAGCGTGACGTCCTGATGGCGAAGGTTGAATGATCGCCACGTCTGCGTCCTGCAACATTGTGCGGAGATTCAGGGAATAGCTGCTCATATCAGGCGGTTAACAATTTCGATTGACGGAGTATAGGAATATGAACGCATAAATACAAGAGCAGCCGCTTTTTGAGACACATTTTTCGATACCGACAGTTACCATACGGATATGCGACTCGGTGTTCAAACAAATGCTTCACAGTCTCCTCTGCTCCAACTCCTTCCACGCAGTGCGGTAATCCTCTTCGCGGTCGCAGCGGTCGAAGGGGGCGTGGTAGGTGATGGTCTTGAGGCGGGGACCGCCGGGCAGGGTGTCGTCTTCGCGCTCCACGGTGAAGGTCTCGCCTTCCTGCATGTGACGGATTTCTTCCCAGGTCTTCCTGTCCACGCCTACGCCGGGAAGACCCTTGCTCACGGTGAATACGATGCGCCCCTTCCTGTCGTACCAGGTGTCCTGCTCATACTGGTGGAGGACGGGGAATTGGATGCGGTAAATGGTTTGGAGTTCTTCAAGACTCAAATTGAGAGACTTCGCCGCGAACACATCCAACTCGATAAGCGCCTGCCGTCTTTCATAATCCGTCCGTAGCCCAGAATCTCGAGACCAATTATTTACCATTTTACGATAGCTATTCGCATCCAAACGAGGATCCAGCTTCATCCATGACTCACGGGTGAATCTTGGCTCCCAAGCATCCTTCCACAGTTCAGCATATGCATTTGTAATGCACACAAGCTTAAGGACCCGTGAAATTATCGGATCCGCATGCAGTTCCGAAATAGGAAGCATATCGGAGATTTCATTTCTGAAATTTGATTTCCCAGTTGACTTCACAAAGAAATCATACGGTATGGAAGAGGTAAGCCCCGAATAGAGCAGTAACGTTGATGTATCTTTGAAAGTTGTCGAGAAAGCACCATCATAATGAGCTGAGTATCTTACCATCACCGCGCCAATGAGAGTTCGCTCCGCGGAGGGACCAATCATCTTCCGGTGTACCGTCCGATAGTACTCCGTCACCCTCTTCTTCTCTCCCCACGGAACGCGAGGGGTACGTCGGCGGTATTCCTCGGAACTACAGTCGGGGACGTAGTTCGTGCGGGGCAGATAATCCTCTGGTAGGTCGGTGAGATCAAGCACGTCGTAAGCACGATTCGTATTACAGATGCTCCGTGGTGTCTTGAATGCAGGATTTGCGACATAGAAATGTGGGCCTGAAAGGATCAGCTCATTCGCGCTTTTCGGGAAACGTGTTTCACGACGCATGGTGCCGTCCTGCTGCGCATTGACTTCGTTCCAATGTTGCGTGGAATAATACTCTCCCTCAAGATCGCCGAGCCTTTGTGGCTGCTCGGCGAATTTCCTGAGTACATTGAGCAACTCCTGTGCATGTAATATGGGAAGCCGTGCCTCACTTGCCTGCGTTCCTTCTTCATCGTACAGTCGAGCGAAGAGTGCAAGTTCGTCAATACCTATTTGAATGATTCTGTCTTTGTGACCGGCAGTATCCCATTTGTTCTCTTTGGTTTTGATACCAGGAATTTTCCCTGCTCCATTGTCGGCGTAACACTCATCGACCGTTCTCGGTAAGAAGAGGTTTGAGATGTGATCGAAAGAGACAGTGTCCCCGAGCATCCTACTGTAAACATTCACGCTGTATTTCGTGTGATTATCGACATCCTCAAACAACTTGAATTCATTTTCGAATTGGAAGTGTTTTCGGATTCGCCTGTACAGAGATTGCCTGAACTCCCCGCCCATCGGGTCGTCATACACGCCCTCCGGATGCAGAAATGCGGATACTCCCTCTGCATTCCCCGTCATCCAGGCCTGCGGGAGGAAGCATTTATACAAATTCGCCTTCATCCCCACCAGCAGTGGATAGTTCTGATAGGCGTTGAGAAAATTCTGCGTCCCCTCGGAGGTGGTGAATGCGTCGAGGTACTCCTCCAGCAATCCCGCGATACGTTCGAAGGTTTCGTCGCGGAGCTGGGCCACTTTGTTCGCCCTGTGCTTCCGCACAACGTAGAGCGGCTCGTAATCGCCTATGACAGCTGCCTCGTTCCATTCGATTCTTATCCAGGGCGGATTGCCGAGGACGAGGTCGAAGCCGCCGCGCTGGGCGAAGACTTCGGCGAATTCCAGCTCCCAGTGCAGGAAGTTCTGGTCATCGGCGATGCGCCGCGCGAGGCCGAGGCGCGGGTTCTCGCGGCAGAGTTCGTTGACATCCACGATGCCGTGGCGCTGCAGCAGCTCGAGGCGCAGCTGTTCGGGCATGCTCTCCGCGAAGAGGTCGGACTGCGGGGGAGCGGATGAATCCACTTCCTTTCCCTCGAGGATGAGCGCGAGGTCGGCCAGGTACTGTGCCCGCGTGGGCAGCGTCGCGGCTTCGTCGATGGGCCAGAACCACAGGGCGCACCAGTAGTCCATGGCGAGCTTCAGACGGCGGTAGGGACTGCTGTTGCGCAATCCCTCCGCGTACAGCTCGCCCTCGAGGATGGCATCCTTCTCTTTCAGTGTCAGCCGCTGCCGGTGACCGCCGTCGCGCTCGTGCCCGAAGATGTCCATGTCATCCCGTGTGCGCTCGTCAATGCTCGCGCGCATGCGGAGGTGCTCCTCGTACAGTTCATCCGCCGCCGCACATAGCCGCTGCAGCGTGGTGATCTCCTCCTTGCCGAACGGCGCGATGAAGGACTTCTTCCATTCCTTGATCGCATCGAGGTCGTCCTTCACGAGGGATTTCACCACCCTGTCGTTGTACTCCGCCATCCCGCGGTCGGGCAGCATCCAGTGATAAACGGTGTCGACGGGACGCTCGTCCCCCGGCTCCACGCGTTCGGGCACTTGCTCCAGCCATGCATCCTGCCCCCTGCTCTTCTTCAGCGAGGCGGCGGGGAACACCTGCCGGCGCGCGCCGATGAGGGAATTGCCGGTGACGAGCTGATTGCCGAACCAGGGCACGATGCTCTCGCGGTGGATGGTGTTGAGCCAGAGCGAGACCTCGGCGAGCTCCACGGCGACGGCATTGAGATCCACCCCGTAACAGCAGTTGTCGGCCAGCCAGGCCTTGACCTTCTGCTTCTCCTGCACGTAGTCGCCGTGCGGGATGACGCGGCCGGACTCCTTCTGCTTCAATCGCAGGTAGGCCTCGGCCGCCTGGTTGACGTATTCGTTGAGGAAGGCCGCGCTGCCCATCGCGGGCTCGCACACCGCGAGTTCCAGGATGTCGTCGGCGCGTTTGTCCTTCAGCAGCTCTTTCAGCGCGTACTTCACGAGGCATTCGGTGAGCACCTCGGGCGTGTAGTAGGATGCGCTCTGCTCGCGTCCCCGTCCGGTCAGGCGGTAGATGAAGCTTCCCCTCTCGTAGCGCTTCACCCTGCCATCCTCGCCCAGCACCTGCTCGTCCTTCCTGTACTTGTCCAGTTCATCGAGTGTGACGAAGTACGCCTCCTCGAGCGGCGTGGGATTCGTGCCCTTGCGTTTTACCTCGTACACGTCCTCCTCCGCGAAAAAGCCGGTGTAGGAAAGCAGTCCCTCGTACACCGCGCCGAGCTGGTTGATGCCCAGTTGCGCGTAACTGATCCGGCCTGGCCTCTTCCCCTTCTTCGGCCTCGAGAGGGACATGAGCCGGATGATGCGCTGCAGGACTTCGTTGCGGAATTTCACGCGTCCGAGCACGGGCGTGCGGGCGGGATCGAACAGGTGCGAGCGCAGCGGCGGCATGACAAAGGTGTCGTGCTGCGCCTCGGTGGGCATCTGCACGTAGCCGTGGTTGTAGCCCTCGTATACCAGTGTGAAGAGATGCTGCAGTGAATTGTGGATGTACACGCCGTCGCGTGCTTCCTCGGTGGTGAGCGGCAGCATTTCGAGGTCGCGCAGGGACTCCAGCGAGTAGCCCCGGAGGTATTCCTCGCTGTTCATGGGCGCGTAGCCGAGTTCGGGACGCGCCTCGATGTAGAACAGGAAGAGCAGGCGGTACACGTAGCGCAGGCATTCACGGCTCAGCTCCGCCGCGTCGAGCACGCCGTAGACTTTCTCCCTGCGCACGTCCAGCAGGTAGCGCACGGCCTCGTTGCCCAGCAGTTCCACGGCCTCGCGCATGGAGAATTTCAGGTCCTCCGACACCGCGTACGCGTGCCGGTGGGATCGTTCGTCGAGCGTATCGAGCAGCGCTCCTCCCTCGGCGGGAGCGACGGA
>Ga0207831_100305_pt1 | contig 19960 bp, 17 predicted proteins | sample TtanPargueraPR_7_FD_187741 | JGI IMG/M metagenome (GOLD analysis project Ga0207831, IMG submission 187741) | Aerobic enrichment media microbial communities from Bioluminiscent Bay, La Parguera, Puerto Rico - Tt and M1 (2) (SPAdes) | ecosystem: Environmental > Aquatic > Marine > Unclassified ... | reverse complement strand
GGTCATTACCCGGACAGACCTTGTGCATCTTCTTGTGGAAGAGCCCGCCCGTATGCCGGAAAATTTGCTTTCAGACCAACGGCGCGAGCGAAATATCAGCGCTCATGTGCGAAATCGGCTTCCCGAGGATGCGGTAAAGCTATTGCAAGAAGCTGGTGTATTAGCCCGGCAGCTGGGATGGGAAGCCTATGCCGTGGGTGGCTTTATTCGTGATATTCTTTTGGGGCGCCCTAATTTGGATATAGATCTTGTGGTTGAAGGAGATGGTATTAAGTTCGCTTCAGCGCTTGTTGAACGCCTTGGTGGGCGTATCAAGGCTCATAGGAAATTCAAAACAGCAGTCTGTATTCTTGATGATGGGCGGAGAGTAGATGTCGCCACTGCCCGCCTTGAATACTATCAATATCCGGCTGCCTTACCTACCGTGGAACTTTCGTCCATTAAGATGGATTTGTATCGTCGCGATTTCACGATCAACGCTCTGGCTCTTCGGTTGAACCCTGGACAATTCGGCCAACTTGTTGATTTTTTCAGCGCAGAAAGAGATATAAAAAATAAACAGATACGAGTGCTTCACTCTCTGAGTTTCGTAGAAGATCCTACTCGGATTCTTCGGGCAGTACGTTTTGAGCAACGTTTTGGCTTTCGTATTGGCGGTCAAACCATGCGTTTGATCAAAAATGCGCTCCAACTAAATTTGTTTGAAAAACTTTCAGGCAGTCGGATCACTCATGAACTTCGCTTGATCGTAGCTGAAGACAGTGCCTTGGATATTCTCGATAGGATGAGTGGTTTAGGGTTACTGAAAGCCATTCATCCACTTTTGCAACTGACGGAAGATAGAATGCGGGTTCTTCGTGAGTTGGAAAAAGTTTTTAACTGGTACAAACTGCTTTATCTGGATGATCAAGCCGACCCATGGCAGCTTTATTTTCTGGGCCTGACCATGGGGACTAAACGGGAAGAGCTCTCTCTAATTGCGCGTAGATTGAACTTTTCCAAGCGTGAAGAGCGAGATTTTCTGGCTTTGCGGGACCATGTTGGAGATGCCCTGATGCGGCTTATGAATTGGCGTGAAGGGCGAACGCCTTTGAGTCGATTATACTTTATTCTCAGCCCCATTCCTCTTGAAGGTGTCCTTTTTTTAATGGCCAGAAGTCAGAAGGAGCACATCCGGCGTAATCTTTCTCAACATCTTGCAAGGCTGCGATATGAAACCATTGAGGTTACGGGGACTGACCTTATAGAAATGGGGATTCCCGAGGGGCCGGTGTTTGCTAAAATTCTGGAGAGGATTCTGGCTGCAAAGATTGATGGCGTTGTGGATACGCGCGAGGACCAGTTAGCGTTGGCCTTACGGTTAAAAAAACAATTCAAATCCGACTGGATGAATCAACCATAAGCGAAAACGTCTGCTTGCTCTTGCGCCTCAAGGTGTGTAGAAAAATCAATCTGTTTGGACGACAAAGTCAATTTTTTTGATGAGGATTTGACATGGATGTTTTGTGGGCGCCTTGGCGTCTTGATTATATACTAGGCCCTAAGCCTGATGAGTGTGTTTTTTGCATTCCGGAGGGTACCGAAGAGGACGAAGAACGCCTCGTATTGGCTCGTGGGAAACATTGTTTTGTAATAATGAATAAGTTCCCGTACAATAATGGACACCTTATGATATGCCCATACAGGCATGTGAGTTGCCTGACAGAATTGACCACTGAGGAGGCTCATGACTGTATGTTGTGGTTGCAGCGTAGCGTTGATATTATTAAGCGCCATTTCAATCCGCAGGGCATCAACGCCGGATTAAACATCGGCGAGGCTGCCGGAGCGGGAATAGCCGCCCATATGCATTTTCAGGTGGTTCCCCGTTGGACCGGAGATGCTTCGTTCATGGCAGTGTTTGGTGAAACTACAGTCATTCCGCAGCACCTTTTGTCGACCTACAGGAGTTTGAAGCCCCTGTTTGATGCTATCAACATTTAGAGGAGAAATGCCCGATGCGTTATTTGAAAGTCTTTGTCCTGGCTCTTTTTTTCGTGGTATCCATACTTTTTTTCAGCCAGAACAACCAGATTCTCGCGCAGTCGTTGGTGCTGAAGCTTGATGTCCCCTATATTGCTGAATTGCGATCCATTCCCCTCCCCTTGTACCTTTTGGTGCTTGGCGGATTTTTGTTCGGCTCCCTTCTTACGTTGGCATACCTTGCAGGAGACAAAATCAAGGCTTCCAAAAAGCTTCGTGAGTGTCGTACTCGTATGAACGGACTGGAGCAGGAGCTTAATTCGTTGCGGACCATGCCGATTACCGAAGAGTCTTATTCTTCTGACGAATCTTCCAATGAGGGAGAGAACTCTGCTAACGTCTAGGAGATTGTATTGTTACGCAAATTGTTTCGCCGCAAGCGTCAGGGTGCATCCGAACGGGATGTAAAAAACGCTAATGCCGTTGGAGCCATAAACCCTCCAACTCAGGATACTCGCGCTGCAATTAACGAGCTCTCACAGGTTGTCCGGAATGATCCTGAGGCTGTTGAAATCTATTTGGCTCTTGGCAGTTTGTATCGTTCTCAAGGTGAAATCGAGCGGGCAATACAGATCCGGAATAGTCTGATCGTACGCTCGGGTCTTGATCCTCAGCTCAAGGCCCGGGCTTTTTTTGAGTTGGGACGCGATTTTCGTCGAGGTGGTTTTTTAGATCGCGCAGAGCAGGCTTTCAATGAAGCTCGGCGTATTATAGGGGATACTGAAGATATCCATTTCGAAGTAGCGCGTTTGCAGGCAGAGCGCGGCCATTACCTCGATGCAGCTGATTCGTTTGGGCGTTTGGAACAACCGCTTCTTCGTGCTCATTATCTTGTGCGAGCCGCTCGGGACGCGTTTGCTGGCAATCAGGATGCTTTGGGAACAAAGTCCTTGAAAGCTGCTTTGAGAGTTTTTCCTGGCTCTATAGAGGCGTGGATGGAAACGGTTATTCAGGCGTATAGAGCCGGTGCTGCGGCCAAGACCGCTGCAAATATTGTCGAGGCGTTGGATCTTGTCGAACCAGACATTCGTTTTGTACTTTTTGAAGGCTTGTTAATGGAAGTGTCGCGGGCTGATAGAGCTCAAAACGATGGGGAATCTCAACATGATTGGGTTAATGCCTGTTCTGTTGCAGAGTTGGTTGAGGCCTTCCGCCCTCGTCTAGCGGCCATTGAGCCAGACATGCTGAATCATTATTATTTTGCAAAAATGCTTTTGAAAAATAGAGAGATTGACGAGGCCAAGGATTGGTTTGAAAAGGCTCTGTTGCTGCATCCAGACTTTTGGCTTGCTCGTTTGGAGTTGTTTGAACTCTCAAAGCCTGAGCAAAAATTTACGCCTTTTTTTAAGGAACAATTGAATTTTTTCATGAATCGCGCCCGTGAAGTCAGCCGTTTCTATTGTGGCAAATGTGGCTTGAAGCGCGACACCTTGTTTTTTGTCTGCCCTCGTTGCAAGAGCTGGCACTCCATCAAATTCAGAACCGATTTTTCTCAGTAGAATCAAGTGAGCACTGCAATTCAGTCCAAGATTAAGATGACTCCCATGTTGGAGCAGTATCTGCGTTTTAAAGAAGAGAATCCTGATGCCCTGCTTTTCTTCCGTATGGGCGACTTCTATGAGCTTTTTTTTGAAGATGCCGAAACTGTTGCGCGTAGCGTTCAGATCGCCTTAACCAGTAGAAATCCAAAGGATGACAATCCCATTCCAATGTGTGGTGTGCCCCACCACTCTGTCGAGCCTTACCTGGCCAAGCTGCTTGAACAAGGATTCAAGATCGCCATTTGTGACCAAATTGAAGATCCAAAGCAGGCTAAAGGGTTGGTTGAGCGGGCAGTCACAAGGGTGCTGACTCCCGGAACCGTGGTTGAGGATAGTACTCTCAAAGCCAAGGAACATAATTATCTTGCGTCATTATATTGGGATTCATCCAAGGGCTGTGGCGGTGTTGCCTGGGTAGATTTTTCTACCGGTGAATGGTCTGGATTACATTCCAAACGAGAGCCTGAACTGTGGCAATGGGCTGTTAAGATCGCGCCGAGTGAGCTTCTTTTGGTGCAGGGGCGTACTGTTCCTTCACAGTACAACGATCTTTCCGGGCAGGTTACGGTGGTCGCTCCCGGGGCCTACTTTGATTTTAATCGAGGCTCGGAACGTATCTGTCAAGCACAAGGCATTACCACTCTTGATACTGTAGATCTGGACGATAAGCCTGAGCTTGTCAGATGTTGTGGCGCTCTGCTTTTGTATTTGGAACAGACGCAAAAGGGAAATTTCAACCATCTTGGGGAGTTTAAGCCTCTCAATCCGGGTAAGCACTTATTGCTTGATGAGGTCACGGAAAGAAATCTCGAAATTTTCAGGCGACTGGACGGCAGAAGCGGCAAGGGAACGTTGTGGAAGATTTTGGATAGAACGATGACGCCTATGGGCGGCCGCCTGTTAGAAACTCGTTTACGTCAACCATGGCGTGAGAGTCGCCCGGTGATTGAAACGCAGGATGTTGTGGATGCCCTTTTTACTCGCGACTCCTTGAGAGCTGATGCACGCCGGGAGCTGGATACTGTTTACGATATGGAGCGTTTGAGCACCCGGGTTTTTCTCGGGCGCGCTACCCCCAAAGATTTCATTGCGTTACGTACCAGCTTAACATCATTGCCTAAGTTGAATGCCCTGTTGTCTGAAAGCGATGTCATCAATGTTGTCGCCTTGCGTCGAGTTTTGAAGCAATGGGACAATATGGATGATTTATGCACTTTGCTTCATAAGGCTTTGGTGGATAGTCCTCCTCCGTTAATTACGGATGGAGGCCTTTTCCGAGCGGGATACGATTCTGAACTTGATGAGTTTATTGAATTGACTGAGCATGGCGAAGCCCGGCTTCAGGCACTTCTCAAGCGTGAGAAAGAGGCCTGCGGTATCCCAAAAATTAAATTGGGTTTCAATAAGGTCTTTGGGTATTATTTGGAAATATCCAAGTCATACCAAGGAGATATTCCAGAACATTTTATACGTCGTCAAACACTGGTCAATAGTGAGCGCTATATCACTCCCGAGCTCAAGGAGCTGGAAGAAAAGCTTTTGAATGCTTCGGAAAAACGTAAGTCACTTGAATATTCCTTATTTCAAAGGTTGCGTGAAACTTTGGCCAATGCTCGTAGTCGTTTTCTTTTTATGGCGGGCATTGTTGCAGCTCTGGACTATTGGCAATCGTTGGCAGAGTCAGCCAGAGTCAATGATTGGACACGTCCTGAGCTGCATGATGGTATGGAGATTTCGATAGAATCGGGACGTCATCCTGTCGTTGAAGACGCTACTGGAGCAGCCAATTATATTCCAAACAGCGTACAGATAGATGCCAATCGTCGGATTTTATTGATCACCGGTCCTAACATGGCCGGTAAATCCACGGTGTTACGTCAGGTCGCGATCATCGCAATCATGGCCCAGATAGGATCGTTCGTTCCAGCTCGCAAGGCCTCGATCGGTTTGGTGGATCGGGTTTTCTCTCGCGTGGGAGCTTCAGATAACCTTGCTCAAGGGCAAAGTACTTTTATGGTTGAGATGATGGAAACTGCTCGTATTTTACGGCAGGCAACCAGCCGGAGTCTTGTTATTCTGGATGAGATTGGCCGTGGTACCAGTACCTTCGACGGGTTGGCTCTGGCTTGGGCTGTTGTTGAGGAACTGGCACGACGTGCGCGCGGCGGTATTCGTACTCTTTTTGCGACCCATTATCACGAACTGACTTCCCTGGAAGGTCGTATTGACGGTCTGCGCAATTTAAACATTGCAGTAAAAGAATGGAAGGGAGATATCGTCTTTCTGCGCAAATTGGTTCCCGGAGCAGCCGACAGAAGTTATGGTATTGAGGTTGCCCGGCTTGCAGGTGTGCCGAAGCCCGTTGTTGAACGTGCTCGTGAATTGCTTGCACAACTTGAAGAAAAATCGCAGGATGGCTCTGCTGTTGGTGCTATACATGCTTGTCAGACCTTGCTTCCGGGGATGGCTTCTAAGCCTGTTGCCGTACCGCCGGAACAGGATCACCCTGTGTTGAAGTTAATTGCTGATCTTGATCTTGATGCCATGACCCCATTGCAGGCTTTGACCTTGCTGGGCAAGTTTAAAACTCTGCTTTGAGAATGAATATGAAGATTCGTTTTACATTCGTTTTCTGCTGCTTGCTGCTTGTTGCCGGTTGTGCATTGGGCAAGAAAGAGTGGCCTCGTGCTGATAAGGGGGAGGATTCTTTTCGTCTGTCAGTCATTGACGGCCAACGTAGCGATGGTTGTCTTGTGGTCAATATCAAGGTTAATGGCGCTGTGGAGCGATTGGCATACGTTAACGTCCAGTTTGAACCCGTGGGCAATGAACCGGGACAAGGCTGCCCTGACTGCCCCTTTATGCCACGGCGCGCTGTGAGATTTTCTCCAGGAGACCCCGGTTTTAGCCTTTCGGACGACAGATTACGCATTTCTTATTGCGGTTTAAAACCGGCCATGGAATACAGATTCCGTATAGTCGGCGTCAATGATCTTGATTCTGCTGCTTACACGTACACAGATATTTTTGTCGCATCACCTTAATATATCAACATCTCAAGGAGATGAGCGCCATGCATCACTTCCAATACCGTAAGGGGACGCTCTACGCCGAGGAAGTCGGCGTTTCCGAGCTGGCCAAGCAGTATGGTACGCCGCTCTATGTGTATTCTGCCGCCACCTTGCGGCGTCATTTTCAGGCTTTTGATTCAGCATTTAATGGCCTGAAGCATATGACGTGCTATTCGGTGAAGGCAAATTCGAATCTTTCCGTGTTGCGACTGCTCGGAGAAATGGGGGCCGGAATGGACATTGTCTCCGGCGGTGAACTCTTCCGTGCTCTTAAAGCCGGAGTCCCGGCCAACAAGATTGTTTACTCGGGAGTCGGAAAGAAAGCCGAAGAAATTCGAGAGGCTTTGGAGGCCGACATTCTCATGTTCAATGTTGAGTCAATGGCTGAACTTGAACGTATCAATGAAGTTGCCAAATCCATGGGGAAGATTGCCCGTGTCGGTTTCCGCATCAATCCGGATGTTGATCCCAAGACACATCCTTATATTTCCACCGGCATGAAAAAGAATAAGTTCGGTCTTGATATCGAGCATTCTCTCAAGGCATATGAGCGCGCCAAAGATATGGAAGCTGTTGAACCCATTGGCATGGACTGCCATATCGGTTCTCAACTGACCTCCATTGAGCCATTCCTTGAGGCTTTGGATAAGTTGATAACCTTTTATAACCGACTTCAGGATATGGGAATTTCCATTTCCTATCTTGACCTTGGTGGAGGGTTGGGAATCACCTATGACGAAGAACAGCCGCCCCACCCTGCCGAATTCGGAAAGGCTCTTAGCGAGAAGCTTCAAGAGTTGCCGCTGACTGTCATTCTTGAACCCGGACGAGTGATTGCAGGCAACGCTGGAATTTTGGTTACCGAGGTTGTTTATACCAAGAAAACCCTCAGCCGTGATTTTGTCATAGTTGATGCTGCCATGAATGATCTTATCCGTCCTGCGCTCTATGGTTCATTTCATCGTATCGCCGAGGTGACTGAGAATGGACGTGAACCTCTTGAAGTAGACATTGTCGGCCCTATATGTGAGTCCAGCGATTTTTTGGCTCGTGAGCGCGAAATGCCGGCAGTAAAACAAGGGGAATTGTTGGCTGTTTTTTCTGCAGGAGCATATGGTTTCCCCATGTCTTCCAATTATAATTCTCGTAAACGGGCTTGCGAACTCATGGTGGATGACAACAAGGTCACTATTGCCCGTGCGCGCGAATCTTACGAAGACCTGATTCGAGGCGAATCCTAATAACCTCAAGCGGGGCCATGGTATGGCCATGGTCCCTTTTCATAAATCATGGCCCGACTGAATACTTTTTTTCTTCACCCCGAAGATTGGCCTGAATACGCTGGCAACGAAGTGTCATTGGACAAGGCTGAATCCCGTCACATGCTTAAAGTGCTTCGCACCGCTGTAGGGACGCAGGTTCGTCTTTTTGACGGCTTAGGTCGATATGGCATGTTCCGTGTAGATAAAGCCGAGCGAAACAAAGCCCAACTTGTTGCGGAAAGTCTTTTCAGACAAGATGCGCCTTCTGTAAATTTGTGGTTGGCTTTAGGCTGGAGTAAATCCTCCCGCCGAGGTTTTTTGCTTGAAAAAGCCGTTGAGCTTGGTGTGGCTGGTATATGGTTTTGGCAGGCAGATCACAGTCAGGGGCGCTTGCCTGATGCTGTCAAGGAGACGTGGACGGATCGTTGTATCCAGGCTGCAAAGCAGTGCGGTTCAGTTTTTTTGCCGGAAATTATGATGATCTCAGGAGGCCTCTCTGGGCTTCAGGCAAAATGCTCTCAATTTGATCAAACTTTTTTGGCTTGGGAAAAAGAAGATTTCCGAAATTTGCTTGCTCCTGATCATTTTACTGAAGGGAATTCGTTGGTCGTTATTGGACCGGAAGGCGGCTTTTCCGAGTCCGAGGCGGAACAGTTGGTTCGTGGCGGTATGGAACCTGTTTCACTTGGCCAAAGCATTCTGCGATGGGAGACTGCGGCATTGTATTGCCTCAGCCTCTCTTTCCACAGGCGTTCTTTGCGTGAGGTTGCGTCATGAAATTGGAAATAACGGAAAACCAGCCTCTTGCCGATAGAATACGCCCTACAGAGCTTTCTGAATTTATTGGGCAAAGCCATATCATGAATCGGGTTGAGGCCATTCGGCAGTCACACAGAATGCCAAGCCTTTTGCTTTTCGGGCCGCCTGGATGCGGAAAATCCACCTTGGCTTTGTTGCTGGCTAAAAACTCAGAAAAGCCTTTTATTCGATTGAGCGCTCCAGAAGCCGGGCTGACGGCTTTGCGCAAACGGTTGCCTGGAAACAAAATTCTCGTACTTGACGAGCTACATCGTTTTTCCAAGGCTCAGCAGGATTTCTTTCTTCCCATTCTAGAATCTGGTGAGATCACGATGATCGCTAGTACTACGGAAAATCCTTCGTATAGTGTGACGCGGCAACTGTTATCCCGATTGCATGTTTTGCGCTTGCGACCGTTAAGCCGGGATGAATTGACAAAAGTTGCCACACGGGGAGCCGAAGAGCTCAATCTTGATATTTCTGAAGAAAGTCGTCGTTTTTTGGCAACAATGGCTGGAGGCGATGCCCGCACCCTACTCAATCTTTTGGAGTATGCTTCGGAGCTTCCGCAAGACAAACTGGATGTGGATGGCCTACGGCAGACATTGCCGGATGTGATCATTCGCGGTGATCGTGATGGTGATTCCCATTATGAGTTGGCTTCCGCCATGATCAAATCCATACGAGGTAGCGATCCCGATGCCGCTGTTTATTATATGACATCATTGTTGGAAAGTGGCGAAGATCCGCGATTTGTTTCGCGCAGGCTGATTATTTCAGCATCTGAAGATGTTGGGCTTGGCAATCCACAAGCCTTGTCTATGGCCGTAGCCTGCCACCAGGCTGTGGAAACCGTGGGAATGCCCGAAGGCGGCATTATCATGGCAGAAACTGCTGTATATCTGGCTCTCTCTCCTAAAAGTAACGCCACCTATTCGGCTTATCGCAATACGCAAAAGGAAATACGCGAAAATGGCGCACAGCCAGTGCCGTTGCATCTACGCAATGCATCCACGGCTTTGCACCGTGAATGGGGATATGGCCGGGGGTATTTGTATCCGCACAACTTCCCAAAAAGTTGGGCCGATCAGGACTATTTGCCAAGTTCTCTGGGTACCCGCACGTTTTATCATGCCAAGGATCAGGGAGAAGAACCAAAACTTAACGCCTGGTTGCGTCAATTTAAAAAACGCAATCGATAGCACTAAGCCTTTGGGCTTACTTCTTTTTGTAGATTTTTTGCCATTCGTCGAGGAACAGTACTGCTGTTTCCAGGTCGGATAAAGTCCCCTGCTGCTGGCGGATAGCCCATACAAGATCCTCAAATCCTACATCTTCGGGCAGATTAAGCGAATGGATTAGTTCGTTAATGTCTTCCTTTAACTTTTCCGGAAAATGAGATGGGAAGAGAGATTTGCTCTCTTTTTTGATTGGCCAGTCGGGAATTTGTTCAGTTGTAAAATCAATGAGGGTCTGCATGCGGACAGCGTAAGTATGTTCCCTGAGCACACGTTGTTGTCCTCTTTGCGCAATTTGTTCGCGTTGTTTTGGGTTGGCAAGATAGTCGTCAATCATTGCCATCAATTCATCCATACTTGCAAAGGTGGCCAGTTCGCCGTCTGCAAAAGCTTCGTCCATAAGGGTGCGTTTATCTACCAGTTGGAAAGCTCCACAGGCGCAGAGTTCAAATGTCCGAGGGTTGATGAAGTCACCACCCGTTACCAGCTTGTCGCTGTGTATGCTTGAATGAAGGTTCAGATTGACTGTTGTGGCATTGAAAATTTTGACACATTCTTCGGAGCTTACACGCTTTCCTTGCATTTGAACTAACGGTTCCAATACGTGGTCGCCATCCCATTCAGTTCCCCATATTTTGAAATTGTGTCCAACAAGTTTGCGGAATGCCACTCTCCTGTTTGCATAACCTGCGCCCATGAATGAAATGTCTGATCCGAATTTTCGTCGTTCGACGGAGCTGAGGTTCAGGGGCTTATGGAATGAGGGGTGCGCAGCCAAAGGCAAATACAGGCAATTCTTGACGCCAAGGCTTTTTAGTTCGTCGAGAAATGGTTCCTTTTGAATAACTGCGAAGATGTCGTAAAGCGGAGCAAAAGATTTCCAATAGGTGAAGAGTCTATAGTCTTCCACAAACCACATGGCCGTGGTCACGTTATCTTTGCGGAGGCGTTTAAGGGCCTGGTGCGAAAGAGGCGCTTGAGCCATGGAGAGAACCATGTCTGGCTCAAAGGTTTCCACTTTGGCCAATACCGCTTGACTCAGTGTTTGAAGAAAACTGTTTTGAAGGTACTCAAGGCGATCGCCTGTCACTTTCAACCCTTTGAGGGCTTCGTAGGCATGATGGAATTCAGGAGCTTCAAACGATTCAACCGTATGCCCCAGATCGGTTAGAGCTTCTATGCAAAAACGTCCTACCGGCAGCGATCCTCCATACATGGGTAATATTACGAGGATTCGTAAATGGTTATTCAGCATAGAGAGGCTCCCAAGTTATTTTTACTGTTTTGCATGGTGTCAATAATGGTTGAAGACAGCATAATCTCACAGAACGTGGCGGGATTCTTCTGCTCTCGGTACCGACCAGTCCTTTTCCCTATACATTTTTATTGCGAGGTGATGCGCATTGTTACTCAGGGGAGTGTTCAAGCCTACATGGCGTGCTAGGAATCTTCTGAATTCAATCCTACTTGCTTGGTCCGGGTCTGTTCCTGCGAAAATGCGGTTATTAATACCAAACTCATCCGTTTGAGTTTGGTATGCATTGATTCCATTGGGAACCACTGTTGATTTTTCCGTGATCATGAAACGGATGAAATCTGTTGCTTGAAATCCTTCCAAACAGGCGGTTTTATGAGGGCAAGTGTCACTTTCCAGGCATGGAAGGCAGTTTCGAGTTGCTTGAAGAATCGTGTGGCCGTTACCGTATGGTCCGGTTTCAAAGCACCATGCAGAGGAAAGAAAAAAGGCCGTGACAGGAGTTCCGAGATGCGCAGCAAGGTGCATTGTTCCAGTATCCGGACTTAGAATTCTTTTCATGGAACTGACTACCTCTATAAGGTCGGCCCAATTTGTCTTTCCGGCGAGATTTTCAGTTCTGTTCTGTAAGTCGGAGGGAAGCAACCTATGCATGTTTTTACCCGCATTTTGTTCGGTATGGCTTCCAAGCAGGAGAATTTTGGCTGACTTATTTATCCGGGCAATAGCCGTAGTGTATTCCGCAAGCAGGTCAAGAGGAATGGAACGCCGCGATTCACGTCCTGAAAGAACTATCCCAATATTTTCTCCGTGTGGTGAAGCCTCCGGGTTTACTTTTTCTGGTGCGACGGCATCGCGGCAATAGTATGCCCAGAAGTCCACGAGGTTGATGGATAGCTTGCGCCACCGTGACCATTGCATGGCCATGCGGGCCCATTGAGAACTTACTTCCTGGCCGTTGTCCCAGAAGTGGCCGCGGACTGTTGCAGGGTCGAACAGCGCTGCGATCCGGAAATTGAGCGGAGAAAAATTGAGATTATATACCTCGTCAAATTTGAGCGCCTTCAATCGTGCGAAGGTTTTGCGGTTGCCATTGAGCATGGCGAAGTATGCCTGCTCACGGCTTACTCCTGTTCTGTGGGCCGCGATTGAGTGCAGCTCTAACTCTGGATAGACGAGAGAGGCCAATGGGGCCAGCGAATGATCAAGGCAAAGATGTACATGACCATCGCCTCGAGCCACAAGCGTGGCAATAAGGCGTTTGGTTTGTATCAAGTCGCCAAACCGGGCGAGCTGTATGACAAGATAGTGTTTCATTGTTGTTGATTATTTTTGATTCATTTACCGTATAACCAGTGAACATGGCAAGAAAGCAGGCGTGTGATGGGGTTTTACAGGGGGCCCTGCCTTGGTGTATGATTATTAAATGCGTTATTACCCGTTGTATGTCGATTTGAAACAAAGGCGCTGCCTTGTGGTGGGCGGGGGCGGTGTAGGCTGCCGGAAAGCCCGCTCTCTTGCCGATGCAGGGGCGTCAGTTCTTGTCATTGACACAGCCGATGCTTCCGTGGATATGACGGAATTATGTTCTTCCTTTGATAATATTCGGTTTGAATGTCGACCCTTTACCGAATACGATCTCGACAATCTCTTTCTCGTTTTTGCTTGTACAAGCGATCATGACTTGAACAATAAAATTGCTGTGATGAGTGAATCGTATGGAGTTCTGTGCAATATTGCTGATCAACCGGAAAAAGGACATTTCATTGTTCCGGCATCGGTTTGTCGGGGAGATTTGTGCGTTGCCATTTCCACGGCCGGGAAAAGCCCTGCCATGGCCCGTCGGGTGCGCGCCGAGATCGGAGAGTTGATTGGTGAGGAATACGGCACCCTGCTTACTCTGATGGGAAGATTACGGCCTTACATACTTGACCTCGGCCTTGAGACTCGGCAAAACACGGATGTGTTTCGTACACTTGTTTTTTCAGGTCTTGCTGATGCCTTGAAGAAGTGTGACCTCAAGGCATCCCAGACCATTCTTGAAGAGACTTTGCCCACCCCCCTGCACAACATTATCCCGGAGTTGCTTGATGGGCTTGTTTGAATTGTTTCAGCTTCTCATCATAGGACTGTATCTTTGTGGTACCGTTCTCTTTTTGGTGGGAACGGCCGCAGAAAATTCTCGCCTCAAACGGTTGGCTGGCTTTTTAGCTGTAGCTGGATTTTTTTTGCATTCTGCGGATATCGTTCTTGTTTTCATGCAAAGTCAGAATGTTGCTTTGAATTCGGGCGCCACTTATCTCAGTATTCTGGCATGGAGCACCCTTGTTATCTATTTTTTCTTCTGGTGGCGGTTTCGGCTCGAATTCATGGCGCTGACGGCCTTGCCTCTTGCTTTATTGCTTTTTCTAACCTCCCTTGCCTTTAGCGGTATTCGTGTCGTCATGCCTCAACGTTTGACCATGCTTTTTTTGGGGTTGCACATTGGTACTCTTGTGGTTGCCATGGGTGTGCTGGTTATGGGCTTCGGTGCCGGAATTGCTTTTCTGCATTACAATAAGAAGATAAAAACCAAAGCCGGACTTAAAACACTTGGTAAGGATACTCCTTCTCTTTCCATTTTCGACCGGGTTAACCATTTGGTGGTAGCCTTTGGGTTCCCGTTATACACATTTGGCTTGTTTTCCTCGTTTGTTTGGTACTGGATTGCACCTAGCAAGCAGTTCACTTGGGATGTTATGAAAATTTCGTCTTTGGCTGTGTGGGTAATTTTTGCCTTTTTGTTTCATCAGCGCATGCTGCTTGGATGGAAGGGGAGAAAGCCTGCGACTTTGATGATTGTCGTATTTGTGGCCATGGTCGTTTCTTTGCTTCATCACACTATAACGTTTAGGCAAATGCCATGAACAGGAAAATATATCTCATCGGCTTAAACCATAAAACCGCAAGCGTGGATGTGCGGGAAAGGTTTGCGCTTTCCGACATTGAGAATTTTGAGCAACGGCTAGACTGTTGCGATGACATACGGGAATGTCTTGTGCTCTCGACTTGCAACCGAGTCGAGATTGTCGTGGTGGCGCAAGGACGGGATGCTGACATATTTGACGAGGTGTATACGAATTGGGCTGGAGCCTGTGGTGGGCCTGTCGAATTACTGTTGGAGCACACATATCAATATACCGGCCTGGATGCGGTTCAGCATTTGTTCACCGTGGCATGTAGTTTGGATTCCTTGGTTATGGGGGAACCTCAGATTCTTGGACAGCTCAAGGACGCCTACCGTAATGCTGTGGATAGCGGAACGGCGCGGACCATCGTTAACCGTTTGTTGCATAAGGCATTTTCGGTTGCCAAGCGAGTACGCACGGAAACTTCGATTGCTTCCAGTGCTGTCTCCATCAGTTTTGCTGCTGTTGAACTGGCCAAGAAGATTTTTGGTGATCTTGAAGGAAAATGTGCTCTTTTGGTTGGCGCTGGCGAGATGGCCGAATTGGCTGCTACACATCTTATGAATAATGGTGTGCAATCTCTTCTTATTGCCAACAGGACTTTTGCTCGGGCCAAGGTGCTTGCTGCTACCATGAGTGGACACCCTATCAGTTTTGAGGAAATGCCCTCCCGCTTGCATGAGGCGGATATTGTCATTAGTTCGACAGGATCGCCCACAGCCGTCCTCAAGGCTCGTGAAGTACGTGACGTTTTGAAAAAGCGTAAAAACCGTTCCATGTTTTTTATCGATATTGCTGTTCCTCGAGACATTGATCCTGATGTCAATAATCTGGATAACGTTTATCTTTATGACATCGATGACCTGAAAGAAGTCGTTGAGGAAAATATGTCTCAGCGTCAGGAAGAGGCGGTTAAAGCTCTTGCTGTCGTCGACACGGAGACCGAAAAATTCGGCATGTGGCTTAAATCGTTGACGTTGCAGCCCACCATAGCCGATATGGTTTCCTCAAGTGAGGATATGGCTCGCAAGGAACTTGAAAAAACGCTCAGACGTTTGGGGACGGTTGATCAAAAAACTCGAGATGCTCTTGAAACATTGGTCCTTTCCATAAGCAGAAAGGTTCTGCATGAACCGATCTGTTTCTTGAAACGGAGAACTCAGGAAGAGGATGCCGCAGACCGGTTTATAAACATTGCCCGTAGAATGTTCAATCTTGATAACGAGATTATTTCACCTATGGCGCACTTGGATCGCAAGGGCATTTCCCGGGAATGTAGTCCTGATGACGTGGAAGCGTTCATCGAAGCTGCTAAAAAGGAACAATGATGAGAAATTATTTGATTGAGGATCTGATTGACGACCATTTGGCTCTTATTGAAAAGCACCTTGCTGAACAAGGGTATTCCGGTTCTATCGAAGACATCTATTATCTTCCGGTTCCTCAAGGTTTACTTAGTGAAGAACAAAAGCTGCATTTTGACGAATGTGGGCCATACTTTCTTGGTCTTGAGGTCATTCATGATCTTGCCGGTAACAAACTGAAAATGGAATTGCTCGTTCGAGCTCACAATAAGATTCGTTGTTCATGTGTTGCTTATTGTACGCCTCCCCAGCGGAATTACATGCTTGATTTCGTGGATGATATGATCAAGAGTCTTGATATCCCTGTTTAGCCATCATGTCTCATATTCTTCCAGATTCGATTCCCGCGTCCATGCAGGAGCTCCCTCCTCACTGGGCGCATTTTTGCCTTGGAATTGAATCTTTCCTCCTCAATGAGCTTGGAGTTGAACTTCAGGGGAAAAAAATTCTGGTGGCTTTTTCCGGAGGGATTGATTCTACCGCACTTCTGCTTACGATGAAGTATATCGGCAGGCGTAGAGGCGGACGTGTTCTGGCGCTGCATCTGGATCATGGACTGCGCCAGGAGTCTGAAGAAGACGCAAAAGCTGCTGAAGCGGTTTGTCATTTAGCCCATATTCCTTGTTTTGTGTTTCGTGAGGATGTGAGAATTATTGCAAAACGTGAGGGAATAGGTCTTGAAGATGCAGGTCGCCGAGTGCGGTATGCCCTGCTTGAAAAAGTGAGAAACCGAGAAAGTGCTGATTATATTGTTTTGGGGCATCATTTAGGTGATTTGTGTGAGGATGTCCTTATGCGTATTATACGAGGTGCCGGATGGCCTGGTATTTCCGGCATGCCCGGCGTCGACACCATACGTCATATTGTCCGTCCTTTTTTGTTGACTCCCAAAAAAGATCTTCGTGACTTTCTTCACGAACTTGGCGTGCCGTGGCAGCAAGATGCAAGCAATACCGATTTGCAATGGAAACGGAATCGAGTTCGGCACAATATCCTTCCCCTCTTTTTAGAGGAAAATCAGTCGTTTCCTGACGCCGTGGCGCGAATGTGGCGCATGGGCCGTTTGGATGCTGCATTTTGGCAAGAGCGTGTAGCGAAAATTGATTCGGGTTCTCTGATTTCCGTTGATTTTTTAGAGTCGGTGCACCAAGCCGAGCGAATGCGTTGTTATAAGGTAAAATTGGATGAACTCGGCTCTGGACAAGTTCTTGCCGATTCTTTGTTCCGTCTAGACGCTGCATGGCGTGAGAAACGCTTTGGTGCCGTGATTCAATTTCCTGGCGAAAAGACAGCTAAAATCGTTTCTGCTGGTGTCGTTTTCGGGGTCAAGCATTGACAGTCTGAGCATCAGGGGATAAGAGCATGTGATCTTTTGCACAATCGTTAGGAGGAGTTAATTCATGAATATTTTGATTTTCGGGCCCAACGGCAGTGGTAAAGGCACCCAGGGTTCTCTGGCCAAGAAAAAGTATGACCTCGATCACATCGAGTCTGGCGCTATCTTCCGCAAGCACATTGGCGGTGGCACAGAACTTGGGCTCAAGGCCAAGGAATATATCGATAAGGGCGAACTCGTTCCTGACGATATTACCATTCCTATGGTCCTTGACGTATTGCAGGGCTCAAGCTCCAACGGTTGGCTGCTTGACGGTTTCCCCCGCTCTATCGTTCAGGCTGAGAAGTTGTGGGAAGCTTTGCAGAAAGACGGTGTAAAGTTGGACTATGTTATCGAGATTCTTTTGCCGCGTGAGATTGCCAAGGCTCGCATCATGGGACGTCGCCTGTGTGCCAATGATCCCAACCATCCGAACAACGTTGGCATCGCTGCTATCGCCCCTGACGGAGACAAGTGTCGCGTTTGTGGTGGTGAACTTAGCGCACGTGCCGATGATCAGGATGAAGACGCAATCAATAAGCGCCATGATATTTACTATGATGACAAAACTGGTACCATTGCTGCAGCTTATTTCTATAAGGATCTGGCTGCCAAGGGTGGCTTTAAATACATTGAGCTGAATGGTGAAGGAACCATTGACGAAATCAAGGATACCTTGCTCTCCCAGCTCGATTAGCCGATTCTACCATAGATTGAATATTGCGCAAAGTCAGGCCCTCCGGCATCGTGTCGGAGGGCTTTATTTGTCGCTTACTGCCATACTCTTTTCAGTTTTAAGTTGATAAATAAAGAAGGAGAAGAGCGAAAGCTCTTCTCCTTCTTTATTTCTATGAGAATTGGACTAGGCGTTTTGTGGTTCGCCAGTCTCTTCCATGTCGTCCTTGGGGCCACCAAATCCGAGCAGGATCGGGCTGGCAACAAAAATGGACGAATAGGTTCCTATCCCAACGCCAATCAGCAAAGCCAAGGCGAAGTCATGGATGACACCGCCGCCAAGCAGATAAAGGCTGAATACGACCAGCAAAGTCGTTCCAGAGGTCAGGATGGTGCGGGACAGGGTCTGGTTGATACTTTGGTTGATATGCATGGGAAACTCTTCCTGGCCTTTGCCCGCAATATTTTCACGGATGCGGTCAAAAACGATGATGGTATCATTCAGAGAGTAACCAATGATGGTCAACAGAGCCGCAATGATTGTCAGATCGAATTCTTTGCCGAGGATCGAAAAGACTCCCACAGTGATGAGAACATCGTGAACCAAGGCCACGACGGCTCCCAACGCATAGTTCAATTTTAGATACCAGCAAAGTCCGAGTGTGATGATTAGCATGCCTATGATGGTCCAACCGATGTCCAGCCCGGTAAGGGAAATGGCGTACTGGCCAGCCAGCAGGCAGGCAGCCATAATGGCCGCTGCCATCCAGCGTTGCTCGAAGCGTCCCGAAATATAGATAGCGATCAGCAGAACGGCATAAAACATGGCTTCAAGGGCTTTGGAGCGCAAATCCGCACCAACCTTCGGGCCTACCATTTCCAACCGCTGTACCTCAAAGGACTTGTTTTTAAGATTTTCACTCAGAGCCTGAGATATTTTGTCCCGGATCACAGTGGAAGCGATATCCGAATTCGACGTCCTGATCAGGTACTCGTTGTCGCCTTCAAGTCCAAGGCTCTGGACAACAAGTCCAGGAAGCTCGACGGGTGTGAGTGCGTCCTTGATCTCCTGAACCTCTGTTTGCTGGTCGATTTTGACCTGAACAATAATACCTCCGGCAAAGTCGATTCCGTACTTGGGGCCGCCGTTGTATATCAACGAGCCCAAGCCGATAAGAATGACGAGTGCTGAAAGGATAAAGGCTATTTTTCTGAAACCGATAAAATCGATTGCAGTATTCGGTTTGATTATTTGCAGTCCCATATGATGGTCCCTCTTAGATGCTCAACTTCGCGTTTTCGGAGCGGTTTTTCACGTACATGTCGAACAGGATGCGCGACACGAAAATGGCCGTGAACATCGATGTGATGATACCCAGAGTCAGGGTTACGGCGAAGCCTCGGATTGGCCCGGTTCCGAATTGGTACAAGATTATGGCCGCGATCACTGTAGTTACGTTGGCGTCGAGAATGGTCAGAGTTGCTCTGGAAAAACCTTCGTGGATTGCAGAACGAGCAGTTAGCCCCCGACGTAATTCCTCGCGGATGCGCTCAAAGATGATAACGTTGGCGTCCACAGCCATACCAATTGTCAGGATGATACCTGCAATGCCTGGAAGAGTCAGTGTTGCTCCGAAGGCAGCAAGGCCAGCCATGATAAGCATGATGTTTATGGTCAGAACTGCGTCTGCAACCAGTCCGCCGAAACCGTAGTAGATAAACATGAAACCCAAAATAAGGACCATGCCGATCAGAGCGGACATTATGCCACTGTCGATGGATTCTTGTCCAAGGGAGGGACCCACCGTACGTTGTTCCAGAATGGATACTGGAGCAGGCAGTGAGCCCGCTCTGAGCACAATAGCCAGATCGCGAGCTTCATCAGTCGTGAAACTACCCGTGATGCTGGCGTGTCCGCCGCTGATTTTTTCCTGAATGACCGGAGCGGAGTAAACTTTTCCATCCAGCACAATAGCCATACGATGGTTTACGTTCTCGCCCGTAAGCCGGGCAAAAATACGACCACCTTTATTGTTGAAGTCGATGCTCACGTAAGCGTCGTTCATTCTGCCATAACGCACGGCAGCGTCGGTAATGTATTCACCTGTAAGAACCGCATCTTTTTTGAGGACAATAGGCTGCTCGGAATAGGTTCCATCTGCCCTGCGTTTCAAAAGTGAAGCCACTTCGTCGCCAGGAGGCAGAATTCCTTGCTGCGCCTTGGATGGATCCACGGAGTCATCCACCATCTTAAATTCCAGATGTGCAGTTCGACCAATAATCTTGATGGCTCGTTCCGGTTCCTGAATACCCGGAAGCTGGACCTGAATTCGGTTTCCTTCCTGGCGACGGATGTCTGGTTCGGCCACGCCGAATTGGTCAATGCGGTTGCGGATGGTTTTGATGGCTTG
>Ga0207831_100304_pt1 | contig 20019 bp, 18 predicted proteins | sample TtanPargueraPR_7_FD_187741 | JGI IMG/M metagenome (GOLD analysis project Ga0207831, IMG submission 187741) | Aerobic enrichment media microbial communities from Bioluminiscent Bay, La Parguera, Puerto Rico - Tt and M1 (2) (SPAdes) | ecosystem: Environmental > Aquatic > Marine > Unclassified ... | reverse complement strand
CGCAAGAAGGACAAGCCGCCAAATCCGAAGGTTATCCTCATCTGGGCGCGGCTCGTGGGCATCAAGCACCAAAGCAACGACATCCGTCCACACAGGATGTAAAAGTCGACGCAGGAATGTGGGACGGGACGGTTCGATTTCCATATCTTTTGATAAACTGTTCCGTATCTTTCGTGAAGAGTCACATGCGACACCTTCACAGAAAAGAGAAAAGCAGGTATCTCCAGTCCATGACGCACATTCGCTCTCTTGGCGCTCTTTTCACGGTCTTGTTTCTATTGGTTACCGCAACTCCATCATCAGCTCACAGCCAAAAGAATTCCACCGAACTAAAAGATATGGCCGGCCAGATGCTCATGGTCGGATTTCGCGGCTATTGCGCCACAGAGGGCTCACCCATTATGCGTAACATCCGGGAAAGGAATCTTGGCGGTGTGATCATTTTCGCCCATGATGTGGCTTTGAAAAAACCAAGACGCAATATCCAGAGTCCGCAGCAGTTGGATCGATTGACAACAGGTCTCCGGGCTGCGGCGACCATCCCCCTTCTGATTGCCATAGATCAGGAAGGAGGACGTGTACAACGACTTAAACCCGGCAACGGTTTTGCGAACACACCTTCCGCACAGAGAATCGGCGCATCAGGAGACGTACGACAGGCTTGGCGTGCTGGAGAACAAATAGGTTCAATGCTGAGCATGGTCGGTTTCAATCTTGATTTCGCCCCGGTGGTGGACGTCAATGAAAATCCGAGAAGCCCGGTCATCGGTGCAATCGGCCGCAGCTTTTCATCCAATCCGAACCGCGTGGCAGCGTTTGCGGAACGTTTCATCAATGGGCTGCACGCACACGGCGTACTGTCCTGCATCAAGCATTTCCCGGGTCATGGCAGCGCAGGAAGCGACAGCCATCTTGGGGTTACAGATGTTACCAGAACATGGAAGCCCGAAGAACTGATTCCTTATCGCACGCTTATCGAAAAGAACAAGCCGGACATGATCATGACCGCGCACATTTTCAATGCCAAGCTGGACCCGAAACTTCCGGCCACCCTTTCCAAAGCGGTCATTACCGGTATGCTGCGGGACAAACTTGACTGGCAAGGCGTGGTAATTACCGACGACCTGGACATGAAGGCCGTCAGCGAACAATACGGGCTCAGTGAACGGATTCGCCTTGCCATTCAGGCAGGAGCGGACATATTGCTCTTCGGAAACAATCTCGAATACGATCCCGATATCGCGGCCAAAGCCATCGACACGATATGCAATCTTGTGGAGTCTGGAGCCGTACCCGAAGAAAGAATCCGCGAATCCTATGAACGGATAATGAAACTCAAGAAAAAAATAGTTAAATAAAAAAGCGTGATAAATAAAAACATTTTTTTTGTTAACCATTTAACGGCCTATCATGTAACCATCCAGCCTTCCCTGGCGAACAATAAGGCATAACAATCATTTCAGGGGAAAACATGAAACAGAAACTCACTATCGCAGGGTTCCTGCCGCTGCTCATGCTGCTGGGCGCCTGCGCTTTTTTCACACCAGAACCGAGAGAACATCCGGAAGGTTCCCTTCCCAAGTCGTTTTCCCTGTACTCGACAGAACCCGCCACTCCAGACCAATGGTGGCGCAATTTCAATGATACCGAGCTGAACACGTTTGTGGAGTCGGCTCTGAAAGCCAATATGGATATCCGTCAGGCATGGGCGAAGCTCAAGCAGGCCAATGCCTCGGCCGTCAAATCCGGTGCGGACAAATACCCGACCCTGAGCGGCACCGGCAGCTACACGCATAAACGCACCCGCCCGGAAAGCGGCGGGTCCGCGTACAATACGGAAACCCATAAACTGGGATTGACCGCCAGCTATGAGTTGGACCTGTGGGGCCGCATCAACGCCGACACCATGGCCGACACGCTGGAAGCCAACGCCACCCGTGAGGACATGTCCGCGACGGCCATGACCGTGGCCTCGGAAGTCGCCTCCCGCTGGCTTGAAATCAAGGCCCAGCGGGAACTTGAAAAGCTGGTCCGGGACCAGATTAAAACCAACGAGACCTATCTCGAACTGATCGAGTTGCGCTTCGCGAATTCACTTTCCACGGCACTGGACGTTTATCAGCAGCGCGAAGCCGTTGCCAGCGCCAAGGCCAAACTCCCGCCGATCCTACGGAAGCAGCAAACGTTGCAGAACCAGCTCAACCTGTTGCTGGGCAAACCTGCCGGGAGCAAGCTGGATATCGCCCGAAAACCACTTCCCGACATGCCTGCTCCGCCATCTGCGGGACTGCCTGCCGACCTGCTGGCAAAACGGCCGGATGTACGGGCTGCCGGATTGCGACTTCACGAGGCGGACTGGAGTGTGGCCGCGGCCCGTGCGGACCGCCTGCCGTCGCTCAGCCTGACGGGCAACGGGCAATTCAACGGAACTCAGCTCGCTACCCTGTTCGACGGCTGGATGTACTCGCTGGCCGCCTCCATTACCGCACCAATATTCGACGGAGGCAGCCGCAAGGCCGAAGTGGAACGGACACGTGCCGCCGCCGAGGAAAAACTCTACGCTTATCGGGAAACGGTTCTCACGGCCGTCATGGAAGTGGAAAACGCCATGGCCGGGGAAAAATGGCAACGCAAATACGTTGCGGCCCTGGATGCGGAATTGAATGCGGCCCGCAACAATTTCAAGGAAGCGCTTGCCCGCTATGTAGCCGGACTCACCGAATATCTGGATGTGCTCAGCGCCCTCACCAGTGTACAGGATCTGGAGATCTCGCTGGTCGAAAACAAACTGGACCTCCTGGAATACAGAATATCACTTTATGACGCCCTCGGCGGAGACTGGATGCGAGCCATTCCTTTTGACAGCACCAACAACAAGCCGAAAACCGAAAAGAAAAAACAAGGGTAATACATCATGAAAGACAGTAAGCCCCCAAAACGAATATTTACGATCCTGATCAAATTCCTGCTGCCGCTGATAATCGTGCTGGCAGGCGTGGCCGGAGCATGTGCCATGATCGCGACCTCACCCAAGCCGCAAAGGGCCAAGCCCAAGCGGGTGCTTCCGCTGGTAACCACCAGTCCGGCGGCTTTGGGCAGCTATCAGGTCTGGCTGCCGGTCATGGGAACCGTTACCGCTTCCAAGGAAGTGACAATCGGTACGCAGGTCAGCGGACGCGTGCATTCCGTGAGTTCCCACTTCAAACCGGGCGGACATGTGGACAAGGGAGAACTACTGGTACAGATCGAACGCGAGGAATATGAACTCGCGGTCAACGAGGCAAAAAGCACAGTTGCCGAAGCCGAATATGACCTGCGAGTGGAAGAGGGCTACCAGAATGTAGCCAAAAAGGAATGGGCTGTTCTCGGCACCAAACCGGCCAGCAGTAAAGATGCGGAGCTGGCGCTGCGAAAGCCGCACCTGCTCAAGGTGCAAGCCGCACTGGGCGCTGCGGAATCCAAGCTCCGCGACGCACGGCTCAATCTTGAACGCACCAGCATCAAGGCCCCGTTCTCGGCCATAGTGCAGACAAAAAGTGTCGATGTGGGTTCCACGCTCTCGACAAACGACACCGTGGCCACGCTTGTGGGCACGGATGAATTCTGGATAGAAGCATCGATTGCCGCGGACCGGCTGGGCTGGATCAAAATCCCCCGACAAGGACACGAAGGGGAAGGATCCCCAGTGCGTATTACCGTAAAAAGCGGCGGTCTTACACATACCCGCACCGGCAAAGTCACCAGCCTGCTGCCCTCGCTTGAAACCGACAGCCGCATGGCCCGAGTGCTCATCACAGTCAAGGATCCCCTGAACCTGGAAGGCCGGGACAAGACACCGCCCCTGCTTCTGGACACATATGTCCGCGCCGAAATACAGAGCACCGAACTGGACAACGTGGTCGTCATCCCTCGTACCGCCCTGCACGACAATAGTACGGTATGGATTCTCGGCACGGACGACAAACTGGAAATACGCAAGGTAGATCCTGTCTGGAAAGATGTCTCCAAAATCGTTATCCGCGATGAAATCAAGCCCGGTGAAGCTGTCGTGACCTCAGGCATTTCCACCCCGGTGAACGGAATGTCCCTTCAGGTGGCAGCGGAGAAACGCAATGACGGATAACGGCAAAGGCCCTATCGCATGGATGGCTGGCAACACGGTTGCCGCCAACCTGCTCATGGCCGTACTCTTGGTTGGTGGTCTTTTGTTTATGCCGCAGATCAAGCAACAGGTCATGCCGGACTTCGAAATAGATTGGGTCATGGTCTCCGTCGCCTACGACGGTGCAAGCCCCGAAGAAGTGGAAAAGGGCATTATTCTGCCCATTGAGGACGCCATTCGCGGCCTTGACGGTGTAAACGAAGTCACCTCCACTGCACAGGAACAAAGTGGCACCGTGACCGTGGAAGCGGTCGAGGGCTACGACCTCATGAAGCTCAAGGATGAAATCCAGTCCGAAGTGGATCGAATATCCAACTTCCCGGAGGATGCGGATGAACCCGAAATAACCACCATTTCCCGCAGTCATGAAGTTTTGCAGGTCATGGTATATGGAGATGTTCCGGATACCACATTGCGCAGCCTGGCCGAACAGGTGCGCGACGACATGACTCTCAGCCCGCACATTACAAAGACAGAATTATCACTGGTTCCGGACTACGAAATATCCATCGAGATCCCGCAGGAAAAACTGCGAGCTTACGGTCTGACGCTTCAGAATGTTGCGGACAAGATCGAGGCGGCATCCGTGGAACTGCCCGGAGGCAGCATCAAGGCCTCGGGCGGGGAAATACTCGTCCGCATGAAAGAGCGCAGGGACTACGGAAGACAGTTCGAGGACACCCCGCTTCTGAGCACCTCCACAGGCTCCCAGGTTCTCGTGGGCGACATCGGTACGGTTATCGACGGTTTTGAGGACGAAGATATCGTCACGACTTACAACGGGCAGCCAGCTATCAAGGTTGAGGTATACCGTGTAGGCGACCAGACGCCGATTGAGGTGTCCGACGCGGGCAAGGAATACCTGAAAAACCTCAAAAACGAACTCCCGGACGGCGTGCATGTCGAAATCCTCAACGACTCTTCGGACATGTTCAGAAGCCGCATGGAACTGTTGCTGAAGAACGCCTATCTCGGCTTGGGACTTGTCTTCATATTGCTGGGACTGTTTCTCGAACCGAGGCTCGCCTTCTGGGTCGGACTGGGAATTCCCATTTCCTTTTGCGGTGCGTTCCTGTTGATGCCCTCTGCGGACATCAGCATCAACATGATCAGCATGTTCGGTTTTCTGATAGCCCTCGGCATAGTGGTGGACGATGCCATTGTGGTGGGAGAAAACGTCTACACGAAAATGCAGGAAGGCATGAGCGCCAAACAGGCGGCTATTGAGGGAACGCGCGGTGTCGCCGTGCCCGTGGTCTTTTCCGTGCTGACCAATATCGTGACCTTCATGCCCCTGTTTTTCCTTCCCGGCGTCATGGGCAAACTGATGGTCAACATTCCGGCAGTCGTAACCATTGTTTTCGCCATTTCACTCATTGAAAGCCTCTTTGTGTTACCTGCCCACCTTACACATGTGCATGGAGAAGGCAGCCGTTTCCTCAAACCCATTCTTGCGGTCCAGCGTTATGTCAACATCTGGCTCCAAGGATTCATCAACAGGGTTTACGAACCTTCGTTGGAAAAACTGTTGCGCGCCCGGTATATGGTCATTGCCACGGCTATTACCATTCTGGTTCTGACCGGTGCCTATGTTGCCAGCGGACGAATCGGTCTGACATTCATGGAGCGAACCGAGTCGGACTACGCCTATTGTCTTGCCGTGCTCCCATACGGTTCACCAGTGGAAGCCAGTGAAAAAGTGCGTGACAAACTGCTCGCTGCAGGCAGAAAGGTTGTTCAGGGCAACGGCAAGAACAATCTCTGCAAAGGATATTACTCCCAGATCGGCGGCAGCACGGACAACTCTTCCGGTTCCCATGTTGTGGAAGCGTTCTTCTATTTAACAGATGCCAAAAAGCGGCCCATATCCACGTTCGACTTTGTCCGCAAATGGAAGGAACAGACCGGAGATATCGCCGGTCTGGATACTATAACCTTCAAAAGCGACAAAGGCGGCCCCGGTTCCGAAAAATCCTTTACCGCTGAACTGCGTCACAAGGACGTGGAAACTCTCAAACTTGCTGCGGCGGAACTGGCGGAAAAACTGCACACGTATCCCAATGCCAGCGAGATTGATGATGGTTTTATTCCCGGCAAACGGCAACTGGACTTCACGGTCCGGCCAGAAGCGAAAAGCCTTGCCCTGACCGCCGAATCCGTAGCCCGTCAGGTACGGGCAGCCTATTACGGGACGCAGGCCACGAGTTTCCAGCGCGGCCGCAATGAAGTCACCGTCATGGTTCGTCTACCCAAGAAAGAACGCATGACAGAGCAAAGTCTTGACGACTTTGTCCTGCTGACGGACGAAGGCAAGGAAGTTCTGCTTCGGGACGCGGTAAACATTACCGAAGGCCGTTCATACACCTCCATTGACCGCCGAAACGGTCAGCGCATCATCGAAGTGACAGCCGACATCCGGCCCGAAAGCCAGACCGATCGGGTCAAGGCCGATGTCGTCAAAAACGTATTGCCCAAGCTCGTGGCGAAATATCCGGGACTGAGCTATGGCTTTGAAGGCAAACAGGCCGACATCTCCGAAGGCGTGTCCTCGCTCATTACCGGCCTGCTCATGGCCATGCTCGGCATCTTCGCCCTGTTGGCCATCCCCTTGCGCAGTTACTTCCAACCTCTGGTAATCATGACAGCCATTCCCTTTGGCATGGTTGGGGCCATTGCCGGGCATTTGATCATGGGCTACTCTCTCTCGCTCATGAGCCTGTTCGGCATCGTGGCTCTCACCGGGGTGGTGGTAAACGACTCGCTGGTGTTTCTGGATTGCATCAACAAACTTCGCGCCCAGGGCAAGGAAGTGTGGCAGGCCATCCTTCTGGCAGGATCACAGCGATTCCGTCCCATTATCCTGACGACGTTGACAACATTCTTCGGCATTATGCCGCTCATCTTCGAAACGTCGCGCCAGGCCAAGTTCATGATCCCCATGGCCTTGTCCCTCGGGTTCGGCATCGTCTTTGCCACGGGCATTACGCTGGTCATCGTACCGTGCCTGTACAAGATACTGCACGACGTCCAAACATTCTGGCAGCGCAAACATCCACTCCATCCGGACACAGCAGAACACAAGGCATAAAAAAAGCGCGGCTCTCACAGGGGCCGCGCTTTTACTTTGGGTAAAGTATGGCTACAACATATCCTGCTGAATGCCGGCTTCTTCGGTCAGCCGAACGATATCGCGCAATATCTTGAGAGTTTCCATGGCTTCCTGCGGGTCAAGCTTGCGCAGGGCAAAACCGGCGTGGACGATAATCCAGTCGCCAACTTCGACGGGTTCGTCAAGCAGCATAAGCGACGTCTGAATTGTGGCATCGCCTTCGCCTACCCGTCCGGTAGCCATGTCGTCTTCAATTTCCAGTATCTCAATCGGAACTGCGAGGCACATAAATCTTCTCCTCTGAAGGATTGTCCGCAGAGCGCTCCTTCCAGGTTCCGCCAACGGCTTCGATTTCCTTGAGCATGGTCCCGACGACTTCCGAAAGCCTGTCTTCCAGCTCCCGGGAAAGCGACGTGGCCATGTTCTGGTAATCGCGAGGTTCGATCCCTATAAGCACAACCTTTTCCGCGGACGGACATTGCCCGATCAGTTTACAGTTTGCCAGCACGTCAAGCAAGTCTGTCTGGTGCATGGAATTCTTGAAGGCGAGACACTTGCTCAGATCATCTCCCATCAGGCGATGGATGTCGCCGGGTTCGCCGTCGTTGAGCACGATATCAACGATGACCAGCGCATCGCACTCCATGATCGGCCCCATGAGTTTGGACCCAAGCGTTCCGCCGTCCATGACCGTGACATTGGAAGAAAATTCATATTTCTGTTCCAACTCTTCAACAACCCGAACGCCGAAGCCTTCGTCCGTATAGAGCACGTTGCCTACGCCAAGTACGAGTATGCGTGTATCTTTGTTTTCCATTAAATTGAAGTAAAAGACGGAAACCCGGAGGTCAATCTCCGGATTCCCGCCAGTGTTTTGATAGTATGTCCCGTCAACTACAGGATCTTGAACTTCTGGACGTTACCGGTCTTGTTGTCGATGACGTGCACGCCGCAGGCGATGCAGGGGTCATAGGAGTGAACGGTACGAAGGATTTCGACCGGACGCTCGGGATCGAAGATCGGGGTATTGTCCATAAGGGCTTCTTCCACGGGGCTGGCCAGGTCGTTGTCGCAACGGGGGCCGAGGTTCCATGTGGAAGGCACGACCAACTGGAAGTTGTTGATCTTGCTGTCCTTGATGTCGATCCAGTGGGACAGGGCGCCGCGAGGAGCGTTGACAAAACCCACGCCCATGGCGCTTGCGGGCATGTCCCAATCCTTGCAGATGTCGACTTTGCCCTTGGCCACGTTTTCCTTCAGGTCTTCGACCCACTCGGCAGTCTTGAGTGCGATGATCAGGCACTCGATGCCGCGTGCGCCGGTACGGCCCAAGGTGGAGAACAGGGCGTCCGGACCAACTTCCAGCTTATCCAGCACGAAGTTGACGTACTTGACGAATTCTGGCTGACCGAGGCCGTAGTTGACCAGACAGTGAGCCAGCGGACCGACTTCGATGCTGCGGCCGTCATAGCGCGGGGCTTTCATCCAGCTGTAGCGTTCGTTGTCGTCCAGGCTGGTGTATTCAGGCTCGGTAACACCCTTGTACGGATGCTTCGGAGAACCCGGCTTGTACCAGCTGTGCTTGACGTGTTCTTCAATCTTGCGAGGATCAAAGTCTTTCACATCGGCGATCTTGCGATCAAAGATGACGCCCGGCTTGATGTAGCGGGAATCGAGATCGGCTTCGCCGCCCTGTACGGGGAATTCGCCGAAGCTCAGGAAGTTGGTGGTTCCGCCGATAGCGGCCCAATCCTTGTAGAACCCGGCAACAGCGACCAGATCCGGGATGTAGTAATCCAGAATGAAGTCCTTGACCTCTTCGTACAGGCCCAAGAAGTCATTAATGTATTTGTCGGTGAGGCCTTCGTAGCAGGTCACGCCGCCCATAACGGTGAACTGGGTGTGCGGGTTTTTCGCCCCGTACACGGCCATCATGCGTGCAGCCTTGACCTGGAGGTGCAGAGCCTTCAGGTAGTGGCACGTGGCGATCAGATCCACTTCCGCAGGAAGCTTGTATGCATCGTGTCCGCCAGGCCGCAGGAAGTAGGCATTGGTAAAAATGCCCAAACGTCCGGAATCCACGATACCCTTGACGGTATCCTTGGTCTTCTGGAGGTCTTCCTTGGTGGAGAAGGTTTTGGGCGTACGAACGGTTCCGGCAACAGCCTTGGCCAGTTCGGCAGCCTTGTCCACGTCGGCGTTCAGGGCATTGGCGACGTTGACCCAGTCCAGAGCATGCAGATGATAGAAATGCACGATGTGGTCGTGCATGAACTGAGCGGCCAGGACCAGGTTGCGGATGATGGTGGCGTTGTGAGGCAGAACCTTGTCAACACCTACAGCATTATCAACGGCGCGGGTGGATGCCAGTGCGTGCACATATGTACAAACACCGCAGGAACGCTGGGTGAAATGCTGAGCATCGCGCGGGTCGCGACCCTTCAGGATAATTTCAAGACCGCGAAAGAGCTGCGAGCTGCTTTTCACGTCAATAATTTTGCCGTCTTCAACGATGGCTTCAACGCGAAGATGGCCCTCGATACGGGTAACCGGGTCGACTACGACCCGCTCGCCCTTGCCCTCGGCCCACGTCCATGCGGGAGCTTTAGGAGTGCAACCAGCCATATCGTTTCCTCCTTGCTTCGTCTAACTCGTCTACTTTGTTAACGAAACGCTGAACTGTCCTAGATTTCCGTCAAATCGGCATAAATGTCTTTAATGCCTTCCCAATTCTCTCCATCCCAGAAGTTGGGTTCGGAGCAACCGATGCAGGGGTGACCCGCCTGAACCGGCCAGTTGATCTGGTTGAATTTGACCGTGGGGCAGTTGTTATAGGTTTCGGGACCGCGGCAGCCGAGTTTACGCAAGCACCATCCCTTTCTGGCTTCTTCAGAGCCGAAGGAGGGGGCGAACTCGTCATTGTCGAAATGTTCTTGACGCGGGCAGTTGTCGTGCACGCTCTCGCCATAGAATGCGACCGGGCGCAGGACATCGTCCAGCTCGGGCAAGCCCTTGGTGAGGTAGTGAACAATGGTGCCGACCAAGTTGAACGGGTTTGGCGGACAACCAGGTACATTCACGATGGGCGCGCCGGGAACCACTTCGCTGACACCCTTGGCCTGCGTCGGGTTCGGAGCGGCAGCCTGAACGCCGCCATAGGTAGCGCAGGTACCATAACAGATGGTAGCCTGTGCGCCTTTGACCACTTTTATGGTGGTATCCAGCATGGTGTGGCCGGAGACCTTGCCGTAAGCGCCCGCTTCGTTGTGCACACCAGCAACGGCGGTAGGAACGGCACCTTCCACCACAGCGACGTACCCCTTGGGGTCGTTCATGGTGTCGATCATGGCTTTTTCAGCCATTTCACCGGCAGCAGCCATGATGGTTTCGTGGTAGTTGAGAGAAATTACATCGAGGATCAAAGCATCGATATACGGCTCGACAGTACGCAAAATGGACTCGGAACATCCGGTACATTCCGCGTTGTGGAGCCAAATGACATTAGGCCGTTTGTCTGAGGTCAAAGCCTGGGCCACTTTCGGAGCGAAAGCCGGTCCCATGCCCATAACAGCGGCAACGGTCCCACAGAACTTCATGAAATCACGGCGAGATATCCCCCGCTTCTCCAACCGTTCCACAGCACCATCCCTGCCATGACCTACGGAAATTTTCATAGAACACCTCCGTAAAAAGTATGAGTCTCTTCTGGCGCAAATACGCCGTTTATCCACTCATAGATACCGGGCGAACGCCCGAATACACCAGCCACCCTTGTAACACGAAGAATTTATTCGTGTCATAACGAACACATCAATCTGCCAAAAGTAACATAACCACCTGGAAAGATTGACTAACAAATCACTACTAGTCTTTACGGACAAAAGCAATAGCGAGTGCCAAAAAAGTTTCAACGGTGACAAACCTATGCACGAATAAACAAAGAATCGGCAGCAAGCAGGCACAGGTTTCATGGTATTTTACCGTCTCAAGTATAAAAAGAGCCGTATCTTCCCAAACAAAAAGGTTTTGGTTACCATTTATACATGAAAACACCTTTCAGGAAAACCCTTGAGGTCAGTAAAAAGCGTTTTGTACTTGAGCGAGGGCCGCATCTCCCACCGCTACCGCTATCGTTGATCATTCCAAAAGAGCCAGTACGAATATCAGACATTCTCCCAATCCTGTTCCATATTGCGGACAAGGCTTTTGACCTGACAATACGCGAGCATGCCGACAAGGGGCTGCATATGGCCTGCGGTCCGGGGTGTGGACATTGCTGCAAACAACTGGTTCCCGTTAGCGACCATGAAGCTTTCCATCTGGCCCGTGTGGTGCGTGAGATGCCCGAACCACAACGGCGGCAAACCGAAGCCCGCTTTGAAGCCGAACTGGATAAACTGCGATCAGCCGGGATATTGGAAGAGCTATTGGATTTTTTCCGCAACCGGGTGCATAACGCCGCGGAATACAGGAAGTGGCAAAAGCAGTATTGGGAACTTGGAATTTCCTGCCCGTTTCTGGTGGACGAATCATGTTCCATCCACAAGCAACGTCCCATAACCTGCCGTCAGTATTCAGTAACAGGCTCCCCGGAAAACTGTCGTTTCGTGTTCTCGTCGGACCATGTCGTGGATGAGATACACCAGCCCGTGGATCTGGGCGGTACGCTGGCGGCATTCACCGGGGCAGGAACTCGAGCCAGCCGGGTGGTACCCATCATTTTTGCACTGATGGCCGAAGAAGAGCTGGAAGAACAGGACTTGCCGGAACTCCCGGCGGAAAACATGATTGGGCGCTTTCTGGACTTTGCGTCCATGTGCTATTGTGACAAGGCATAAAAAAAGAGGGGAAGGCCGCAAATCCTTCCCCGCTCCTCATATGAAATGCCACTCCTACGTCACCTTTGGATGCGGCAATCGTGCTTGGTGTCAAAAAGGTCCGCTGTTTTTAGCCAAAACCCCTCGCCATGTCAACGAGGATAAGCGTTTTTCTTGCACAGGAGCAGATAATGAGTGTAATTTTGGAGTTTTCCATCTTTCCAATGGACAAGGGCGCGAGTGTCAGCCCTCATGTAGCCAAAGCCGTAAAGATTATCCGGGACTCGGGCCTTCCTTTCAAATTCGGTCCCATGGGGACTTGCATCGAAGGAAGCTGGGAACAGGTATCCGAGGTCGCCGGGCAATGCATGGCCGCCATGCAGGTCGACAGCGAACGGGTCTACATGAGCATGAAGGCTGACTGGCGCAAAGGCCGAACCGATGGAATGAAGTCCAAAACCCAGAGCGTACGGGACAAAATAGAGTAAAAAGGATATATAACGATACCGGCCATGACGTGAATTCGAGCAACCGCAACCGGAGATTACACCATGCCTCTTCTCGGCCAGCAACCGACCATGCCCATGAAGCAGGTTTCGCAAGGCAACTTTCTCTCTCGTACCATGCTCAAGCACAACGTGATCTTCAACCAGGGGTCACGGGGCGATGCTGCATTCATTCTCATCAGGGGGAAGGTGGAAATCTCCGGCACGGTTGACGACCGCAAAAAAGTTTTCGCCATCGTCAATCCCATTTCCATATTTGGTGAAATGGCCCTTTTTCTGGAGGATCAAACCAGAACGGCTACAGCCACGGCTCTGGAAGACTCCGAGGTGGTGGTCGTTACCCGGGACGACCTCGACGACTACCTGAACACGGCCCCCAAAGTAATTTCATCCATCCTTACGGTACTGGTAAGCCGTCTCAAGGCTACCACGAAAAAAGCCATGCGCGTACCGAGCATTCCCATGGGAATAGTACGCACCCTGGACCTTTTCGCGACCAACGGCTGCATGGAGCTGGAATATACGCCTACCGTGCAGACTCTCATGGAAACCTTGGTAGCGCCCCGGGAAAAAGTGGAAAACTACATTTCCAACATGGTGGCACAAGGTTTCTTGTCCATGGGCAGAAACAGCAAGGACAAATGCATAATCCACATCAACCATGTCGATCTGCTCAATCAGGTTATTCAGAAAAGCGGAAAGCAGACTTAACCGACAGCCACCAGTTCCAGATCGCCCCATGCAGCTACCTGCTGCCCACACTGGGCGAAGACTCCGGACAGCCCGGCTGAAACCAACACCCCTGCCCGCTCCAACACCTGCTCAACGTCGTCCCCACTCTTAAGCAGATTGCATAAAGCCGTCGCGGCTGCGTCGGCAAATGCACCGTCTTTGGAAAGCACTGTCACCAAATCGCCGCATCCGAGACTCAGGGAATGCCCTATCCTGCCGGATGAAGAACATACGGCCAAGGGGAAACGGTCCGGGGCAAGACGAATCCCCACGTGGGAACCGCCTTTCGGATCAGGAAGCAACGCAACAATCCTCTCCCGGGACGAATGAAGAAAAACGTCCCCGCCATTCTCCACCACAATGTCACCATGATCCGGCTGCAAACGTTCGGCAACCATCTGCGCCACAGTCCCGGCCACAGCTGCCATAGGGCCTACACCACAGGCTTTGCCGGCCTTCGCCATACGATGCACGATTTCCGGTGCAGTCTCCGGCACAGGGACAGGCACCAAACTCGCACTGAATTCAGGATGCAGCAGAATATGATTTTTGAGTTGCCCACGCAGTTCACGAACCACATCCGCAGTTTCCCGACTCAAATCCTTTGCGGCCAAAAGGAAAAGATCTGTTTCCTCAACAACGACCTGAAAGCCCATCTCGCCTGAGGCGGGATGGATCGTTTCCCGGTACCCACGGCCGACAGTATCATGAACAGGACTCATCCTATGCGTTCCTCTGTTCAGCAGAAAAACGGATCACGATTAAAATCCCATATCTTCATTGACGAGAATGACGTGAACACGCCCCTTGGGGAAAGATTTTTCCGTGACAGTCCAAACGTTGCAGATACGATCTGGACTGCTACAGTCATGACAGATGCCGGTTTTGCTACAGGGTGTTTTCTTTTTCAGGCGCATGGCGTTGACCGGAGCGACATAATCCTTGATCCGGTCCATGGCCTGTTCCAGGCCCGGCACAACCTTGTTGCGGCCCATAATGATGACGACATTACGCGGCCCGAAATTTATGGCTCCCACGCGATTGCCGATCATGTCGAGATTCACCAGCCAGCCATCTTCGGTAACGGCATTGGAACCGGTGATGAAAAGGTCCGACAGCAACGCCTGCCGCCGCCGTTCGACCATGGCTTCAGGAGTGAGGCTCTTGTCATACGTATCGATGACTTCAAAATCGTGCCTGTCCTTGAGAGCATCGTAAACTCCGGTTCCCACCATGGTCAGAGAACCACCCCAGGATACGGACTTTGGTTTGAGCGCAGGCACGATTTCTTCCAGCACGACGCGACGGGCTTCGGCACCGTCATCTACCACCGAAACCGCAAAATTATTTTCTTTCAAGGCCTCTGCCACGTCCTGCAACCGCAGGTTCCAGTAATCGGCAATAACGTCGCCCATAACACTGCTCCCGGCGCGATCCACGCCATGCTTATTATTTTCCTATCAAAAAGATATTCCAAGCCGCGCCCTGATACCTGCCGGAACTTTCATCAGCGAAGCGGCTGTTTTTCCTCTCGCATTTCATCAAAAGTTCGTATATCAGATTCACCCGTTGGCGAAAAGCAGGCCAATACCGATATCATCGAAAAGCCCTTGGGTAACCCTTGACGGATGTAGCCCTTCCCGCTATATGCTTCCGTTCGACGTTGCCAACAACGACAATTTTACTCTCAGGAGATTAGATATGAAAAGAACATATCAGCCGAGCAAGACCCGCAGGAAAAGAACTCATGGTTTTCTGGTGCGTTCCCGTACCAAAAACGGCAGGAAAGTCATTGCCCGCCGTCGCGCCAAAGGACGCAAGAGATTAGCTGTTTAAGCTGGACAAAGGAACGCCGACTGCTGAGTCGGCCCCAGTTTACGGCTTGCTTTGAGCGTGGCGTCAAGCACCATTGCAGGTATTTCATAGTCTTTGCCCTGCGCAGGGACTCCGCCAGACCCGGCCCCCGGTTGGGTCTGGTGGTTAGCCGTAAGGTGGGTTCGGCAGTCGTGCGCAATCGCGTTAAACGGGTAGTGCGCGAGTTTTTCAGGCTGCACCAACATGAAATCGACCTGCCGTTGGACCTTGTCATAGTTCCCAAACGCAGGCTTGATCCCGGGCAGCTGGATATCACCCTCGCAGAAGAGGAGTTCGCCCCACTGCTTTCCCGACTTCGGGAGGCGGCACGCAAGAACTCCAATGAGAGGAAATGATGCGCTTCATTTGCATGGCGCTCATTCGCTTTTACCAATACTGCATCTCTCCTCTGAAACCCGGTTGCTGCCGGTTCATTCCCTCGTGCTCAGAATACGCCTTGGAAGCATTCTCCAAACACGGCGCCCTCAAGGGCTTCGTGCTTACGTTTTTGCGCCTTGTCCGCTGCCAGCCTCTATGCAAGGGGGGTTATGACCCCGTCCCTGCCATCTGGCCATGCCCCAAACCCAAAAGTGAGACAAATTGATGGACAACAAACGCCTTATCCTCGCAGTTTCCCTGAGCATGCTCGTGGTTTTCGCGTGGAATTTCTTCTTTGCGACACCGCCCCAAAAGCATCCCGCTCAGCAGGCAGCTACGACTGAAAAAGCGCGACAGGCGCCTTCCGTTTCCGAGGCCGCTCCGGCTACCCCTGCGCCCAGTTCTCAGGACTTCGTCCCCACAGAGGGACGTACCGTCAAGGTTGACACTCCGTTGTACACGGCGGTTTTCAACAGCGATGGCGGCATTCTTGAATCTTTCGTACTCAAAAACTACAAACAAACCATCAAGCCCGACTCTCCGGATGTGGATTTGGTGGGTAAAGACGCCATTGCCAAAGGCCCCATGGGCGTTATCCTGACCCGCAAAGGCCAGGAACTGCATACGTGGCTTGGCGGCAAATGGGCTTTCGAAGGCAGTGATCTGAATATCACGGAAGGCAAGCAGGTGCTGGTCTTCACGGGACAGTCCGGCGACTATCGTCTGGAACGCCGCCTGACCTTTGATGCAAAGACCTATCTCATAGACGAAGACCTTACGGTCACCAACATGAGCACCACGGGCTTCGAGGCATCCGTGTCCTTTACTGCCGCAGCCCAGTCCATGACCGCGAAAGATGACCGATACAACCCCACCCGCATTTCCTGGCTCAACGATTCCGGCAGGGACGAAGAAACGGACCGTGACGACCTCAAGGAAGAGGGCGTAACCTCCGGGAATATGCTCAAGTGGACCGGCATCCAGTCCAACTACTTCCTGTTCGCGATCATTCCGGGTGCTGAAAACTCCGTGATGTACTCCGGTGTGCAGGATGACATCTTCCGCATGGCCGTCGAGGAACCGGCCACATTGCTGCCCAACGTGGCCAAGACCATGAAGGCGTCCTACTATGTCGGCCCCTGCGAACGCGACATGCTGGCAACCATGCCCAACGAACTGCAACAAGCCGTGCATTTCGGCTGGTTCGACGTGCTGGCAAAGCCGTTGCTCATCGCTCTGGACTACCTGTACCAGTACGTGCACAACTACGGCATCGCCATCATCATCCTGACCATTCTCATCAAGCTCGTGTTCTGGCCCCTTTCCCAAAAAAGCTACGAATCCATGGAACGCATGAAAAAACTGCAACCCATGATCACCAAGCTCAGGGACAAATACGGGGATGACAAGCAAAAGCTGCAGCAGGAAACCATGGCCCTGTATAAAACATACAAAGTCAACCCGGCCGGAGGCTGCGTGCCCATGCTGTTGCAGATTCCGGTCTTCTTCGGCCTGTACAAGGCCCTGCTCGGCGCCATTGAATTGCGCCACGCTCCATTCATCGAATTTGTGCCCTTCACCAAAATAGTGTGGCTGGCCGACCTCTCGGCCAAGGACCCCTATTACGTCACGCCGCTGATAATGGGTGCCACCATGTTCCTTCAGCAGCTTATGACTCCGACGGCCGGTGACCCGACCCAAAAGAAGATCATGCTCTTCATGCCCGTGGTCTTTACTTTCATATTCCTTAACTTCCCTTCAGGGTTGGTGGTCTACTGGCTGCTCAACAACTTGCTGTCCATCGGCCAGCAGTGGCTCATGATCGCGAAAAACAAGAAGAAAGAGGCCCAAAACAAAGCTGCGTAAACAAAGAGGCAGGCCCCCTCGAAAGATCCTAAGGAATCACATATGAGTGAATTCAAAGAGTTCCAGGGAAAAACCCTGGATGAAGCCATCGAAACGGCGTGCGAGCACTTTGAGCTCAAACGCGATAAACTTGAAATTGAAATCATCAAGGGCGGATCTACGGGCATCTTCGGTCTTATGGGTGTAAAAAAGGCCGAAATCAAAGCCCGCCCCCGTGTAAGCATGGATGCAGGCGACCTTTTGGCCGCTCCCCGTAAGCAGGAAGAGCCCAAAAAGGAAGCACCGAAAAAAAGTGCTCCCAAGAAAAAGGAACCGCGTCCGTCCGAACTAAAAGAAGAAAAGGAAAAGGCCGCTCCCAAACGGGAACAGAAGCCCAAGGCAGCCAAGCCGAAGCCTGCTCCGGCACCGCGCCGGGAAGAGGAAGCCGAGGCTCCGCGCATTGAGGAGACGACTCCTGAAAGCGCACCGGAGCAAGCTCCCAAAGAAGTGGTGGACGAATTCGCGGACATGAACAAGGACGAGCTTGAAGCCGTCGTCCGTGAAGTTGTCGGAAAGTTGCTTTTCCCCATCGTGGGCGAAACCAAGCTGGAAGTCTCGTTTGACCCCGACCGCCTCAAGGTATTCATTGACGACGAGGAAAACAGCGGTCTGATCATCGGCCGGGAAGGTCAAACGCTTTCTTCCCTGCAATACCTGACAAATCGTCTGGTATCACGCCGCATGGAAGCCTCTATCCGCATCCAGATCGATACCGGTGAATACCGTGAGCGCCAGGATGAAAAGCTCCGGCAGATCGCCAACCATCTTGCGGACAAGGCTTGTCGTATCGGCCGTACACAAAGCACCAAACCCCTGAGCTCTTACCATCGCCGGGTTGTTCATCTGGCGTTGCAGGACAGTGACGGGGTCTTCACACGCTCCAAGGGCGACGGTCCCATGAAGCGTGTGCTCATCGTACCCAAGCGTAAGAACAACCGCCGCAACCAGCGGAACTAGTTGTTTTACCCGATTGCGCCGGCGGTTTCCGTGGGGGAAACCGTCGGCCCCCTTATCCCGCGCCCATATAACGCGGTCCCCGCGAGGCATCCTGCATGATCAACGCCGCGCACAGGAAAGACACCATCGCTGCAGTAGCCACGCCCCCCGGACAAGGTGGAGTGGGCATCATCCGATTGAGCGGTCCACAGTCTCTCACCATAGCCAAACAGCTTTTTCACGCTTCCCGAAACGATTTTTCAGAGTTCAAGCCCTACATGTTGCACCATGGTCAGCTCAAGGACTCCCAAGGCCTTGTGCTGGATGAAGTGCTCACGGCGTACATGCCCGGTCCCAAATCCTTTACCGGCGAAGATGTGGTGGAATTCAACTGCCACGGTGGGCAAGCCATTCTCGCTTCCGTGTTGCAGGAATGTCTGAACGCAGGTGCGCGTCTGGCCCAAAAGGGTGAATTCACTCTCCGGGCTTTTCTGAATGGCCGCATGGATCTGACACAGGCCGAAGCCATTGCGGAAATGATTCACGCACCGACCCGAGCTGCGGCGCACATGGCGCAGATCAAACATTCCGGCCTGTTGGGTGAGGCCATTGCAGCTTTGCGCTTCCAGTTGGAAGAACTACGTGCACAGCTTTGTGTTGCCGTGGACTTTCCTGAAGAGGAACTGGAATGTCTATCCCCACAGCAACTTATTGCCGCCAGCACGTCGGTCAGGGAAAGCATAAATGCCCTGCTCGCCGCCGTGGAACGCACCAAGGCATGGCGCGAAGGCGCCCTTGTTGTGCTGGCAGGCATGGTCAACGCAGGCAAGTCCAGCCTCATGAACGCCCTGCTCGGCCGGGACCGCGCAATCGTAACGGATATCCCCGGCACCACACGCGACTACATCGAGGAAAATCTCGATCTTGACGGCCTGCGGGTCCGGCTGGCGGATACAGCCGGCATGCGCGAAAGCGAAGACACCGTAGAACTGGCAGGCATGACCATCAGCCGGGAACTGATGGATCAGGCAGACCTGATTCTTTTCGTGGTGGACAACTCCGCCACCATTGCGGACGAAAACGTGGACGCCTGCCTTACGCTGGACCCGGCAAAAACCATCGCCGTTATGAACAAGACGGACGAAATCGCTGCGGAACCCCAGCCATGGAAAATTTTCAAGCGTTACATGTTTGAACTTGTTAAGGTTTCGGCCAAAACAGGTAAGAATCTGGACAAGCTTACCTCGGCCATTCGCAAACGCCTTCTGGAAGGCCAGGCGCAACCCGATCCTGACGAACTGGTGCCCAACGCCCGACAGGCCATGGCCCTGAAACAGGCATGCAAGGAACTGGAGGACATGGAATCCGACGCTTCGGCAGGCATACCCTATGACCTTTTGGGCGTGCGTTTGGAAACCGCCTGTAACCATCTGGATGCCATCACCGGAACCATTAGTTCGGACGAAGTCCTCAACGCAATATTCGACGATTTTTGCATCGGGAAATAACCATGGAAGATTTCAGAAACGTCATCGACTTCAAGAATGTGACCTGCGGGCTTGTCCCGGCCATCATCTCCGAACTGGAAAAACGCACAGAAGACGAAGTCCGCGTTTTTGT
>Ga0207831_100303_pt1 | contig 20103 bp, 18 predicted proteins | sample TtanPargueraPR_7_FD_187741 | JGI IMG/M metagenome (GOLD analysis project Ga0207831, IMG submission 187741) | Aerobic enrichment media microbial communities from Bioluminiscent Bay, La Parguera, Puerto Rico - Tt and M1 (2) (SPAdes) | ecosystem: Environmental > Aquatic > Marine > Unclassified ... | reverse complement strand
CGGCGAACGGGCTGCAGCGATTAAGAAATATGCAAAATCAATCCCGGGTAATGCATACGCCAAAGATCGACGTTCTCCTTTGGGAAGCAGCCCCGCGGGGCGATAAAAAAGGCGTCATCAAATTGATGACGCCTTTTTCCTTATAGTCGTATTACCGTGTTAATTTTCTAAATTTGATTCTGTGCGGTTGCTCGGCTTCAGCTCCAAGTCGTTTTTTCTTGTCCGCTTCATAGTCAGAATAGTTTCCTTCCACAAAAACGACCTTGGAGTCGCCTTCGAAAGCTATGATGTGCGTTGCTATCCTGTCCAAGAACCAACGATCATGGCTGATTACCAAAACACACCCCGCAAAATTCTCCAGAGCGTCTTCGAGAGCTCGCATGGTGTTTACATCAAGGTCATTGGTAGGTTCGTCCAACAGGATGACATTGGCACTGGACTTTAGCATGTTGGCAAGATGAACCCTATTGCGTTCGCCTCCGGAAAGCACATCGACAGGCTTTTGCTGGTCAGAACCTTGAAAATTGAATCGACCGCAGTAGGCTCGGGCATTTACTTCCCGAGAGCCCAGCCTAATAGTTTCCTGCCCCCCACTAATAACTTCATAAACAGATTTTCCGCTTTCCAGAGAGTCGCGATTTTGATCCACATAGGCCAAATCGACGCTTTCACCTACGGAGAGAGTTCCTTCGTCAGGTTGCTCTGAGCCACTGATCATATTGAAAAGCGTTGATTTCCCTGCTCCGTTAGGACCAACTATTCCCACAATCGCATTGGGCGGAATGATGAAATCCATTCCTTCTACCAACAGTTTGTCTCCCATGGATTTGGTCACATTCTGCGCTTCTATTACTTTGTCTCCCAAACGATTTCCCGGCGGGATGAATATTTCGAGATCCTTGGAACGCTCAAGGCTCTCATGGGAAACCATGGCATCATAAGCATTGATGCGAGCCTTGCTCTTTTTGCGACGCCCCTTGGGGCTCATGCGGATCCAGTCCAATTCGCGCTGCAAAGTTTTACGCCGCTCACTTTCATCCCTTTTTTCCTGCGCTAACCTGTTTTGTTTTTGCTCTAGCCAGGAGGAATAATTTCCTTTCCACGGAATCCCTCGCCCACGGTCAAGTTCCAAAATCCATCCGGCTACGTTATCGAGGAAATAACGATCATGAGTTACAGCTATGACCGTTCCTGGGAATTGTTGCAAATAGCGCTCAAGCCAGGCAACGGATTCAGCGTCGAGATGGTTGGTCGGTTCATCCAAAAGCAGAATGTCCGGGCTTTGAAGTAAAAGACGGCATAGCGCTACTCTACGGCGTTCACCCCCGGAAATAACGGATACAGGGGTATCCCCATCTGGGCATCGCAATGCGTCCATGGCCATTTCAAGCCGGGAATCTATATCCCAGGCTCCTTTGGCATCCATCAATTCCTGAACTTCGGCCTGGCGTTGGATTAGGGCATCCATTTGATCAGCTTCCATGGGTTCGGCGAATTTTTCATTTATCTCGTTAAATTCGTTCACAAGATCCATGATTTCACCGACACCCTCTTCCACGACTTCACGAACCGTACGGGTTTCATCCACGAGAGGCTCTTGTTCCAGATATCCAAGCGTATGTCCTGCCGAGACATGGGTTTCTCCCTCAAACTCCGTATCAACGCCTGCCAGAATTTTGAGAAGAGAACTTTTTCCTGATCCGTTGAGTCCTAAAACTCCAATTTTTGCACCATAAAAGTACGAAAGCGAAATATCTTTCAGAACTTCACGTTGACCGTGTCGCTTGGTCACGCGATACATGGAGTAGATGATTTTTTCCTGATCATTGCTCATTATTCTTTACCTTGGGCATTCTTTATAGTTTTGAGAGCTTTTGCAAAGCACAAACAATTTGTCCTGCATTTCTTTGTCAAAAGCAAAAAAAGGCGGTCAATTACTGACCGCCTCGTCACTTGGCGTAAAAACAAATCAAAATGTAAGTATCATGTATCCCTTGTCTTGGAACTCACTAATCGAGGGGTGCCCATTCATATTGTCCAGTAGGGAAATGTCCTGAGCAATGACATCGTCAAGCACTTGCATTTTAGCAGAGCAGGCTTTGCACGCGCCAGCCACAAGCCCTTTTTCTCGGGATTCGGCATATAGCTGATGAAAAGGGTTTTGCTTCTGGGCAAGTTGCGGAATCAAGGCCGTTGACGCGCCCTCAAAAACAATTTTTACATTTTCACCTTTGGCGTCCATGTCCAGAGCATTGAGCAACACATGCACAAAGCACATCAGTTCTCCATTGAATGCGAATAAGGCTTTTTTCCCCATGGCTATTCTCCGGGCTTTATTATTCTGCAGGTGGGGTAAACACCCGGGCAGACAAATCTCGATCAAGCATGAACAATGCTCCACCATCACCCGCTAAGCGCAATTTGCCGACAACTTCTCCAACATTGGCTTCTTCTTCCACTTGCTCGGAGACAAACCATTGCAGGAAAATTTGAGTGGCATGAGCCTTTTCCTCTTGGGCCAGTTCAACCAGCTTGTTGATGCGACCGGTAACGATTTGTTCATGTTCCAGAGCGTTTTCAAAAGCGGCCAGCGGACTTTTCCATTGCAGCGGAGGAGCTTCAATGGCACCAAGTTTGGCGTTCCCGCCCGCTTCAAGTACATAATCAAACATCTTCATGGCATGGAAGATCTCTTCTTGATATTGAGCTCTCATCCATGTGGCAAAACCGGGCAGGCCATTTTTTTCAAAATAGGCAACCATGGAAAGATAAAGATGTGCACTGTATATTTCAAAATTAATCTGATCATTGATGGCATCTTGCATTTTTTCACTCAGCATAGGTCTCTCCTTTTGTCGTAATTCCAGCTTGTTGGATTCTTCAATTTTAGTATCTGAAAAATCGTTTTTTTTAAACAGGAAAAGAGGATCTATTTCACTATCACTGCGATTAGATGAGATTATTTTCAGTGAAAAGAGCTTTCAGTCTATAGGCAAGGTGTGTACACCGCTTTCCTGCGGTCACGTTGTTCAAACCAATAGAAAATGCCTTTTTGCTACCCACAAGTACGGCCAGATTTTTTGCCCGCGTCAACCCTGTATAAAGCAAATTACGCTGCAAAAGCATATAATGTTGGGTTACTATGGGCATGACGACTGCTGGATATTCACTTCCCTGAGATTTGTGAACACTTACGGCGTAGGCCAAGGTTAAATCATCCAATTCGGAGCTCTCGTAAGTGACATAATTCCCTTCAAAGTCCACAAAGAGCTCGTTCTCATCAGCATCCAACTCCATAATACGTCCCAAGTCTCCATTGAACACATCCTTATCGTAGTTGTTTCTCAACTGGAGAACCCTATCGCCCTCTCGGAACGAACAAAAAGAACGTCTGATTTCCTTTCTTCCCCGCAATGGATTTAACCGTTCCTGGAGTTCCTTGTTCAAGGCGCTTGTTCCGACATCGCCTTTATGCATTGGGGTGAGAACCTGTATATCCCGTAAAGGATCGAGCCCGTAACGGGAAGGAATTCTGTCGCAGACGCTGTCCAAAATAAGTTTTTGAACTTTGGTCTGATCTTCCTGTGGAATCCAGAAAAAATCGGCCTGAGGAGCATCTTGAGGGTGCCCCAAAGGAAACTCTCCCTTATTGATCCGGTGCGCGTTGACCACAATATAGCTTTCCTGCGCTTGTCGAAAAATATGTGAAAGCCGGGCGCAGGGAATCATTTCGCTGTGGATAAGGTCGGCAAGCACGTTGCCGGGGCCTACACTTGGAAGCTGGTTAATATCACCGACCAGAATGAGTCGGCAGGTATGCGGCAATGCTCTGAGAACGGAAACACAGAGAAGAGCATCTACCATGGAGGCTTCATCAACAACCAGTACATCAGCTTTCAGTTTTTGATCCTGACAATACTGGAATCCGCCATCTGGCTGGTATTGTAAAAGCCGATGGATTGTTTGTGCGCCAAGCCCTGTCGCCTCCGAAAGGCGTTTGGCAGCTCTGCCCGTAGGCGCAGCCAGTTTTATTTTTAGCCCCAGTTCCTTGAGGGTCAGCACAATAGCCTTGGTGATCGTTGTTTTACCGGTTCCCGGCCCCCCCGTAATAATGAAGGCCTTATTGGAGCACGCCTCGAATACAGCTTCACGCTGTTCGTCCGAGAGAGAAAAACCAAGTGTTTTTTCTACGGCAGGTAATGCCTTTGCTACTTTTTTTCGGCTGACAGGAGTAGGATGATTGACCAGCTGATACAAACGTTGGGAAATTTCATTTTCGTGGTGATAAAAATGCATCAGGAAAACAGCCTGTTCCACGTCCTGTTCCGGCAAATCCTCCATGCGAACGCGTTGTTTTTCCTGAAGCGCAAACAAGGCTTCTTCCAGTCTATCAGTACAGACGTTGTCCAGCATACGTCCGACTTCATGCAGCAGCTTGTCCTTGGGCACAAACATGTGCCCTCCCCGTTCGCTTAGCGTGAAAAGAGTATAAACGATGGCTGCTTCCAAACGTTGCCATGAGTCTGGCGCAAAACCAAGCTTCAGAGCCATCTGATCAGCCGTACGAAATCCTATTCCACGAATTTCATAGGCCAGATCATATGGATTTTCACGCAATTTTCGCTCGGCCTGAGCCCCGTAAAGATGAAATATCTTTCCGGCAAAGGTTGTGGGCACTCCATGAGACTGCAAAAAAACGAGCAAATTTTTTACGGCACGCTGCTTGGCCCAGGATTCAATAATATCTTCAAGTTTTTTTTGAGAAATCCCTTTAATTTGAAGAAGTTTTTCAGGTTCATCATCAAGCAGGTCCAATATTCCAACACCATATTCATTGACCAACAGGGTCGCGGTCTTCTCGCCAACGCCCTTTATGGACGATTGAAGGAACTTGATGACCCCATTTTCCGTTGCAGGCAAAGCTTGCTCAAACGTTTGGACTTCAAATTGGGGGCCATATTTTGGATGGACCTTCCATGTGCCATTCAAGGTCAAGGACTCGCCTGCCTGAACATCGCCCAATATGCCGGTAATCGTAATTATCCCCGGCTCATTTTTGGGGTTCACTCGGGCTATTACGTAGCCATTATCCGTGTTTCGGAAGACAATACTTACGACTTCAGCGTCATCAAGGCGTGCGTTTTTGTTTTCGGACATTATGTTTTCGGGGGCATTATGCCCCCGTGATCCTATATCTTCTGGCGATAGGCCAGCGATTGCTTGAGAGTTTCCCGATCCATGAATTTGACCTCGCCTCCCATGGGGATGCCTTGTGCAAGCCGGGAAATCGACACATCCGGGAATTCATTTTCAACAAGATTTTTGACGTAAGAGGCTGTTGTTTCTGCGTCAAGGGTTGCGCCAAGAGCTAAAATGAGTTCGCAAACTTCACCAGAAGCGAGGTGCCTTCGCAGCCGCTCAAATTCAAGTTGGGCTGGTTCCACACCGTCAAGCGGGGAAAGAAGGCCTCCAAGGACAAGATAGCGCCCCTTGTACATGCGCATTTCTTCCATCGCCAGCAAGGCGTCCCATTCGGAAACAAGGCACAATTGCGAACGGTCCCGCGTAGGGTCTGAGCATAGAGTGCACGGGCTGCTTTCTGCAAGGCTGGCGCATTCTTCACACATGCACAGCCGTTCCCGAAGATCGATAACGGATTGTCCTACTCCCGCAGCACGCTCTTTGGGCATTTTCAATAAAGTCAAGGCAATGCGTAAGGCCGACTTGGGACCAATGCCAGGAAGAGAGGAAAGCTGATCTACAACTTCCTTGAGCGGGACAGGAAGATTCTGCACAGTTGCTCCTAAAAAAGGCCGGGGATTTTCATGCCACCGGTCAGGCTGCTCATCTCTTCTTCCATCATATCCTTGGATTTTTTAAGGGCATCATTGGTCGCTGTAAGGATAAGATCCTGAAGCATTTCGATATCTCCGGATTCCATGACTGAGGGTTCTATTACAACGGAAACGATTTCCTGCCCTCCTGTACACACTACCTTGACCATCCCACCACCGCTGGAGGCCTCGACTTCCCGGGTCTTCAATTCATCCTGCATCTGCGTCATTTTGCGTTGCATGATTTGCGCCTGACGCACCATTTCATTCATTCCTTTCATGTCATATCTCCTCGAATAATATAGTCAGTGTTGTTGTTCGCGAGGGGAAACTCCCACAATCAGGGCCCCGAAGGCATCCATGACTTTTTCTACACTGGGATTTGTTTCCGCCTCTTGCCGTATCTGTTTATCGGATTTGATGGTCTTGATTTGACCAGTCTCCATTCGGACCGAAAGGTCCATGCCCCAATATAATCCCGCCAATTGTTCAAGGTCGTGTTCACCTTGTCCCGCGGAAAGTTGTTTATGCAGAAAGGCGCTGGAACAAGTTACGACCAAAGTATTGCCAAGCAATTCTCCTGAAGCCTGACGAAGATGGTGTGGATTGGTTTTGCTTTTACCATTGCAGGTTTGCACATACTCGACAAAACCCTGCCAACTTTTTGGTCCATTGGGAGGAGTTGGAAGTCCAAGAATACCATCATGTTGTGTTTTCGATGATAGCTCAGCCTCCGGTGATGATGAAGTCGAATCGCTTCCGCCATCACTTTGTGGAGGGTGCACATGAGAAGATGGTGCCGTTCCCTTGCCTGTTGAAGCGGTCTGCCTGCCTGCAGATAAATTGTTTGCATGGGATGGATTTGAAACAGACCTAGAAGGTGAAAAATCCGATGAATTCTGAGGTTGTGAATATGTCCTTTGGGCCTGCATCTGCTGCCCTTGTCCATCATGGATTTGTCTTGCCTGATTTGGATGTTGTGCGTCTTTTTCTGTGGTTCGGAACTGCTGGCCACCTTGCGATTCTGGCTGGTACCCACCTCCTTGGGCTCCTCCATTTTGCCGACGAGGAGGCATTCCGCCGGATCTCCCAGATGGAGCCGAGCCTCCGCGAGGGGCTGGCGTTTGTCCAACGGATTCAAGATTGATCAGTTCCGGTAATGACGCCATGTTGAGAAGCAGCAATTCCAAGGCCATGGCCGGTTCCAATGAGGTCATGACCCGCCGTTGTCCATCAAGCGTCATTTGCCAGCATGCATGTATATGTGCCGGGCTGAATTTTTCTGCCCAATCCAGCCATGACTGGGCTTCTTCCCCGGAAAAACCGAGTAGAGGGAGCGCAGCCTTGCCTGCTTGACGCAATAGAAACATGTTTCGCCAACAGCTAGTCATCTCGCGAAGGAAAAAGCCCAAATCAAGTCCTTGGTCAAGGACATCCCGCAAGGTTTGTCCAACTCCTACCAAATTTCGATCATGAATCCCTTCCATCAGGTTGAAGAACACATCCTGACCTGCAAGTCCGAGAAAAGTTCGAACATCTTCTTCTTTAAGATGATCTTCTCCCAATGCAAGAGCCTGCCCCAGCAAGGACATGGAGTCTCGGACACTGCCTGCTCCCCGTTTTGCTACGATTTGAAGCGCTGCAGGATCAAAAGGAATGCCTTCCTTATTCAGAATCGTTTCCAAATGGGCAACGAGTTCGGCCTGTGTCAGCATTTTATAGGTATAGTGCTGACAACGGCTAATAATGGTAGCCGGAAATTTATGAGGCTCTGTCGTTGCCATGATAAACGTAACACGTGGCGGCGGCTCTTCAAGCGTTTTGAGCAACGCGTTGAAAGCCTCCTTGGTGAGCATGTGGGCTTCATCAATGATGAAGACCTTATACCGGCATTCCAACGGAGCGTATCCGATATCTTCCTTGAGCCTGCGGGCATCATCAATACCTCGATTGGAGGCTCCGTCTATCTCGACGACGTCGACGGCTACACCCGCAGTAATCTGTCGGCAACGATCACACTTATTGCAAGGTTCGCCTGTCGGGGCTTCCACGCAATTCAGGGCTTTTGCAAAAATTCTGGCTATGGTTGTTTTGCCGACTCCCCGAGTCCCGCTGAAAAGATAGGCCGGGGCGACTTTGTCTTGTGCGGCAGCGCGGGACAGGATGGTCTTGATTGCCTGCTGTCCGGCGACTTCGGCAAACGTTTGTGGGCGATATTTGGCGGTAAGACTGGATGTGCTCATGGATACCGTGCTTGTTTATCGTATGAAGGCGAATAACCTATACAACACAAGAGGAGCCCGGACAAGCTTGCCGGGCTCCCTCTTTTTCAGTTTCAGACGTTTTTTTACTTGACCTCGTAGCGATACATCCACTGCTCATAGTCAGGGTTATCGCCTTTGACAATTTTAAAAAACTCCGTTTGCAACAGCTTGGCTACAGGGCCAGCCTTGCCCTCTCCTATTTTTCGTGAGTCGATTTCACGAATCGGAGTTAATTCGGCTGCCGTTCCTGTAAAGAAGACCTCATCGGCCACATATAGCATATCCCGGCCAATGGGAATTTCCCGGACCTCATAACCGAGATCTCCGGCCAAAGTAATAATTGAGTCTCGTGTAAGTCCTCCAAGGACTCCGGATGCCGGCGGAGTGTAAATAACGTCATCACGGACCATGAAAATATTTTCACCGGTACCTTCGGAGACGTGTCCCGTGGTGTCGAGCAGAATGGCTTCTTCATAGCCATCACGAACCGCTTCCATTTTGGCCAATACTGAGTTGACGTAGTTGCCACAAGCCTTTGATTTGGTCATCATGACATTGACGTGGTGGCGGTTATAGGAAGAAATGCGAACTTTAATACCCTTTTCGAGAGCCTCTTCACCAAGATATGCTCCCCAGTACCACGCAGCAATACAAACTCTGATGGGGTTTTCTCCCGGATGGACTCCCATGGCACCATCTCCCACAAAAACCAATGGACGGACATAAGCGCCTTTGAGTTTGTTGGACACAAGCACTTCCTGAGTAGCCGCAATCAACTCTTCAACGGAATATGGAACTCCGAGTCCCAAAATCTTGGCGGAATCCACCAGCCTTTGCATGTGCTCTTGCAGGCGAAATACCTCGGATGTGCCATCATTACATTCATAAGCTCGAATTCCTTCAAACACACCGGTTCCGTAATGCAAAGCATGGGTCAGAACATGAACATTCGCCTCTTGCCAAGGAACCAATTTGCCATCGAACCAGATGGTATCAGATTGCTGAACCATTGAACCTCTCCTCAATTATCAAGTTCACTATTTGTAATCAGTGCGTTTTGGATCAAGCTAAAAAAATAGTTCAATCAAACTATCCGGTCAAGATCCAGCTTTGGCAGCAATTATTTTTTGACAGGAAATCGCGGCCCAGCTATTCAAATTATCTTTACAATATTACTATTAACCCTAGGAGTAAGCAATTATGCACCAGTTTGCTCGAGTTCACCGGCTGCCGCCCTATGTGTTCGCCCAGGTGAATGAACTCAAGATGGAAATGCGTCATCAGGGCGCAGACATCATTGACTTGGGCATGGGAAACCCTGATGTTCCCACGCCTCAGCACATTCTCGACAAGCTGGCAGCAGCAGCATACAAGCCGGGCAACTCACGATATTCGGCATCCAAGGGTATCAAGGGACTGCGACGCGCCATTGTTGAATGGTATGACCGCCGCTACTCTGTCCCTCTGGATATGGACAAGGACGTTTGCGTAACCATGGGGGCCAAGGAAGGGCTTGCTCACCTTGCTTTGGTCATGCTTACCCCCGGTGACGTCGTTTTGGCCCCTGATCCGGCCTATCCAATTCATCCATATGCTTCTATCATTGCTGGGGCGGATGTACGCCGTATTCCTATTGGAAAAGGTCGTGATTTTTTTGAAGATATGGCTACGGCTGTCAAGCATACTTGGCCTCGTCCCAAATTGTTGATCATAAATTATCCACACAATCCTACAACGGAATGTGTAGATGTTGCTTTTTTCCAACGTATTGTTGATTTTGCCAAAGAAAACAACCTGTACGTCATTCACGATTTGGCTTATGCGGATTTTACTTTTGACGGTTATGAAGCCCCAAGCTTTTTACAGGCCGATGGGGCCAAAGATGTGGGAGTCGAGTTTTTCTCAATGACCAAAAGTTACTCCATGGCAGGTATGCGCGTCGGCTTCTGTTGCGGTAACCGGGATATGGTACAGGCTCTGACTCGAATCAAAAGTTATCTTGATTATGGCATTTACACTCCTATTCAGGTAGCGGCTACGGCAGCTCTGGACGGCCCCCAAAGTTGTGTCGGTGAAATCATGGATATCTACAAGGATCGGCGCGATGCACTCTGTGAAGGCCTGAACAGAATAGGTTGGTCCGTTGAGCCGCCACAGGCAACAATGTTTCTTTGGGCTGAAATACCAGATGAATTCAAGCATCTCGGTTCAGTCGAGTTTTCCAAATTGCTCTTGCGCGAAGCCGAAGTGGCTGTTTCGCCGGGGCTTGGCTTTGGTCAATACGGCGATGACCATGTTCGGTTCGCTTTTGTTGAAAACAGACAACGTACGAATCAGGCAATTCGCAATATGCGAAAATTCTTTGCAAAGGGGTAAATGAATGAAAGCAGTCAAACTCGGAATGGCCGGTTTCGGCACGGTAGGCACAGGTTTGGCCGACATTCTGTCGGAAAATAGGGAAGTGCTTGAAAAGCGCCTTGGACGAACTCTCGACATCAAAACTGTGGTCGTTCGGGACCTGAACAAGCCGCGTGCGCACGCTCTGCCGGAATCTACCGAGTTGACTACCGATCTGGACAAATTGGTGCATGATCCTGAAATCGACATCGTGGTTGAATTGATGGGAGGACTTGAGGCCGCCAGATCGCTTATTACCAGTGCTTTGAAGGCAGGAAAACACGTGGTCAGTGCAAACAAACATCTGTTGGCCGTACATGGCCCGGAGCTGTTTGCGCTGGCCCGTGAAAATAAGTGTTTTCTTTCCTATGAGGCCAGCTGTGCTGGTGGAATTCCCGTGGTGCAAACGTTGCGAGAAAGTCTTGCCGGAGACCGCATTGAAGAAATGCTCGGCATCATGAACGGAACGGCAAACTACATCCTTTCGGAAATGACCACCAAGGGGATGGACTTCAATACCGCCCTGCAACAGGCACAGGACATGGGATATGCCGAGGCCGACCCTGCTTTTGACATAGAAGGATTTGACTCTGCGCACAAACTTTGTGTCCTCATTCGTTTGGCCTTTGGTGTTGATTACCCGTTGGACCAACTGTCCATTCAGGGCATTACGGGAATCACTCCTCTCGACATCGAGTTTGCCCGTGAATTCGGATACAGAATAAAACTGTTGGCACATGCAAGTAATTCCGTAGATGGAGTCGAGGCAGGAGTTCATCCGGCACTAGTACCATATACTTACCTGTTGGCACGAGTGGGCGGCAACTACAACGCATTACGAATCAAGGGTAATGCTGTAGGGCCTGTAATGTTGCATGGTCAGGGGGCAGGAGACAAACCCACTGGCAGTGCCGTTCTTGCCGATATCCTTGGCATTGTTCGACATATTGATCTCTGTGGTGAAAATAGCGGTTTCATTCCTGACAATACAGGATTCGGCAACGCACTTCTTGAACCCGCCGCCATAATACCACCTGAAAAGACTTTGTCCCGTTACTATTTCCGATTCATGGTTGCGGATAAAACAGGTGTTATGGCTGCTGTGACCCGGTCCATGGCTGACCATGGTGTTTCCATTGCTCAAGCAGTGCAGAAAGGTGAAGGACCTTCAACGGATGCCGTTCCTTTGGTCATCATTACCCACACTACGGAGGCAAAGGCTGCACAGGCTGTTGCTAACGAAATTGACGCCATGGATTTTTCTCTTGAACCTTGTGTTCGGTTCAGAATTCTTTAACGGAATTCGATATGAAAGTACTTTTCCTTGTAGCCGATGGAATGGGAGATTGGCCTCTTGAAGAACTTTCAGGCAAAACCCCTTTGGAAGCGGCAAATACACCAAACATGGATGAGCTTGCCCATTCGGGCATCGTTGGGCGCTGCGCGACCATACCGGAAGGGATGGCTCCGGGATCGGATGTAGCAAATATGTCCTTGCTGGGTTTTGATCCCACTCAGTACCATACAGGACGCGGTCCGATCGAAGCCGCAGCTCAAGGTTTGCAGTTAGACAAGAATGACCTTGTTTGGCGCCTGAACTTGGTAACGGTTTCCGAGCTGGACAAGGATGGCACCATGCTGGACTACTCCTCAAACCATATTGAAACCGAGCAGTCCCGCCCTCTTGTCGAACGATTGCAGGAAATAATGGGCGGAGAGATTTATACATTTGTTCCCGGAATCCAATACCGTCATCTGCTTATCCAAAAAAATGGAGCCAAAACGGATGATGCCCAAATGCTCATTAATCCTCCGCACGACATAACGGATAGTCCAATCAAAGCCGATCTTCGTGCCTATTCGCGCAACCCGGAATTATGGGATGTCATTTTTGAGGCCCATGACATTTTAAAGACGGATAACCCCACAAAGGCCAATTCCATTTGGCCATGGGGACAGGGTCGTCCGCTCACTTTACCCGACTTCGAAAAACAATTTGGCATGCGCGGGGCTGTAATCTCAGCAGTAGACCTTATCAAAGGTCTTGGATTTGCTTCCGGCATGACGGTAGTAAATGTTGAGGGAGCCACGGGGTTGCTTGATACCAACTACGAAGGAAAAGTCGCCGCAGCATTGGATTACCTTAAAGGTGGTGATTTTGTATTTGTTCACCTTGAAGGGCCTGACGAATGTGGACATGAGGGTAATGCGAAAGAAAAAACAGAAGCCATTGCCAGGTTCGACGCTCGTGTGGTCGGCCCATTACGTAAGGCATTGGAGGGAGAAGACGTACTTTGGGTGATCTGCTGTGATCATTATACTCCCATTGCCGAACGGACACATACCACTGACCCAGTCCCCTTCATTGTCAATACTCCCGGAGGCTCTGCCTCTGGAGTGGAAAGCTTTAGTGAAAAAACGGCTGATTCCACCGGGATTACTATAAACTGTGGTCATGAGCTCATTCATTTTGCACTCCAAAAGGCTGGTCTTCGTTAATGGCAACACCCGAAAAGAGTTTTCCTTCTCCTGAAGCATGGTATCATCATTTTGTTTCTTATGGAGAAACAGACACCATGGGAGTCCTCTATTATGCTGAATATCTTCATTTATTTGAAAGATCCAGAGGGCATTTGATCCGCCAGCAGGGCGTCAGTTATGCCGAAGTGGAAAATCGTGGGGTCATCCTACCTGTTCGTGAGGCCCAGTGCCGCTATCGTGTACCGGTGCGGTATGATGATGAAATCTTTGTTCGCGTTGCGATTAGCGAATTCAAACGAGTTTCGGTGACTTTTGTCTATGAATTATATAATCAGGATAAAAAAATTCTTCATGCTACAGGGATGACTGAACACGCCTGCATTGATAAGGATGGTAAACTGTTTCGAGTACCTCAATGGCTTAAAGATTTGTTCGCCTGAGAATTTCTCCATGCGTATAGATGTCCATACTCACGCATTTCACCCAAAGATTGTCCATAGGGTTTCAGAATATCTTCAGGAGGAACATGGCATTTCTGTACGTTGTACGGGAACTGTAGACGAATTATTATTAAAAATGCATGAAATTGACTTGGATCGAGTTGTTGTACACACAGCGGCAACCAACGCAAGTCAAGTCATTCCGGCTAACAATTGGACTATAGAGCTACAGACCTGTCACCCGGAGATCATTGCTTTTGGTTCGGTTCATCCTGATTTTGATCGAAATGAGCAGGAACTGAACCGGTTGGAAGAAAACGGAATTATCGGAATAAAGTTCCATCCGGACTACCAGGGAATCCCCATGGATGACCCTCGACTCTTTGAGTTAATGGAAATGATGGGTAATCGTTTTATCCTGATGTTTCACCTTGGTGGAGATTTGCCGATAAAAATCAATCCATCCAACCCCATGAAAATGATTTCTCTTCGCCGTATGTTTCCGGAGCCGGAAATGATAGCCGCTCATTTGGGAGGCATCAGACGGTGGTCAGAAGCCATGGAATACATTGCAGGACAAGATATCAATGTGGATACGTCCAGCACTTTGGAACACATATCCGGATACGATTTTCGAACATTTCTTAATACTCATGACAGCCAAAGAGTTCTGTTCGGTAGTGATTACCCCATTTTTGATCCGTGCGAAAATCTCGCTTTGCTAAAAAACAAGGCCGGATTGAGTAATTCCCGTATTGAACAGCTTCTTGAGGCTGGAAGTCCCCTTTTCTCCTCATTTAAACCAAATCGATAATTGATCCGAAATCAGGATCAAAAAGACGTTTGTAAGTCCGCACGACAAAACCATCCGTCATGCCCGAGATGTAGTCACAAATAATACGAAAACGATCAGCTTGATCTGCCCTGCGCATTGCCAATGCATAATGAGCAGGCAGCAGGCAGAAATTTGGCTTCTCCTTTTCCACATATTCTTCAGCAAAGGCGGCGAACAGATCGCGCAAAATATGGCCTCCCTTATATTCAAGCTGATGGACTTGTGGAGTATGAAATACAAGGTCAATGGCCATTCGTTTCAGTAATTCGCAACGGCAGCTTAATTCTGGATCACGAACTATGGCATATCGATAGCGATTGGTGTGCTGAGCCATAAAATTGTCACGCTTTTCCAGAATTGTCGTCCGGATGAATTCTCCAATGAGGCGTCCGAGAAACTGACTATGCGTATCATCCAGCATAGCCGAACAGAGCTCGCGCACAAAAGCCCTATCCTGATTGTTGAGGACTTCCTCGAATTCCTGTTCCCAGCGTTGAAGCCCTTTAACGGTAATGAATCCCGCCTGAATCCCGTCTCCAATGTCATGAACGCTGTAGGCAATATCATCTGCCCAATCCATGATTTGGCATTCCAGGCTTTTGAAATTGTTAAGTTGTTCCTCTGTGACCATTACTTCTCTGAATGGAGTTTGACTACTCACAAAGTCAACAATTTCCTGTTGTTGATCATAAAGAAAATGATTCTTCTTCTTGGCGGAGTGTCTGAAAAGTGTTTTATATTTGAGCATTCCATCCAAAAAGGCACGGGTAGGTTTCATGCCGGACCATTCGCTGCCGCAGCGATAAAAAAGATCAACCAGAATCCGCAGATTTTGAGCGTTGCCTTCAAACCCTCCAGCTTCATGGTCTTGCATCATGGTGTTGAGCACGGCCTCTCCAGCATGCCCGAAGGAAGGATGACCAATATCATGAGCCAGGCAGATGGATTCTACCAAATCCTGATCAATCCGGTAATTCGGACCAAGTAACTCCGACGTCCTGTTTAAATGATTACAAAGGGAACGTCCTATCTGTGAAACTTCCATGGAGTGTGTGAGTCGTGTACGGTAAAAGTCGTATTCACCGGAAAGAAAAACCTGTGTTTTGTTTTGCAAACGGCGAAAAGCGGGTGAGTAAATGATTCTGTCGCGATCTTGCTCAAAAGGCGTTCTGTCTTTGAGTTTTTTACTTTGACCGCGGTCAAAAAAATCCATGTCAAACGAAGAATAAAACGTATTGTTCACGTATCAGGCTCCAACGCTATAAATATAATCCTTGTAAAAAAGGCGCCGAAAGCTTTTGCTTCGACGCCTTTCCTGACGGTTTAGCCAAGATCGAGTACCATATTGTTTTCACTTCGAGAACTGCCTTCGCTTAATTTTCGCTCAAGGCGTTCTAGCAATTTGGCAAATGTAAACGTCAGAACAAGATAAATAAGTCCCACACCAAGTAAGAATGGAACATATGTGTAATACTTGGCGCCCAGCACTTTGGCAGTAAACATCAGTTCTCCATATCCCACTACGGATACAAGCGAAGAGTCCTTGAGTAACACAATGAGTTCATTGCACAAAGGAGGAATCATACGTTTGAATGCCTGAGGTAAAATTACAAAAATCATGGCCTGACGATGGCTCAAGCCGGAACAGCGAGCCGCTTCCATTTGACCTCTGTTGATGGATAGAATCCCTGCCCGAATGATTTCGGCAGTGTAAGCTCCGGAGTTTATTCCCAAAGCTATCATACCCAACCACAGGGGATCCTGAGGCATGCGAACACCGGTCAGGACGTTATAAAGTTGCGGCAGGCCAAAAAAGAAGAAGTATATTTGTAACAACATGGGAGTACCGCGAATGAGCTGGATATAGATATCAGCCACCGTCCGCAAAATTCGACTGCGGCTGATCCGGAATACTCCGGCAAATGTTCCGAGAAAGAGCCCCATGAGTAAAGCTCCCACGGTTATCTTGAGAGTATTGAGAGCTCCCGTCAGGAAAAGGTCGTAATGTTGGAATATCAATGAGAAATCCACGCGGTTCTCCATGGAAAAAACTTAAAAAGGGAAAGGCCGGGCACAAAAGGCTGCCCGGCCCTGACATGCTAGTGAAGGATCTATTTCATCCACTTTTTGACGATTTCAGAAAGGGTACCGTCTTTTTCAATTTCCGACAAAGCCTTGTTCAAAGCAGCCACCAATTTGGGATTGCCTTTGGGAACAACAATGGCATTTTCTTCATAACTCAGCTTCTCGGGTGCAATGACAAAGCCTTGCTTCTGAGCATATTCCTTGGCTACCGGAATATCGGCGACAACAGCCTCAACGGCTTCGCTTTTCAGCATCATGAAAGCTGTGGAATAAGTTTCCGGCTTGACAACTTCTGCATTTTCAATCTTTTCTGCAGCTTCTTGACCTGTGGTACCCAGCTGGACTCCAATCTTCTTGCCTACAAGATCAGCGCCAGATTTGATACTGGAACCGGGACGTACGACAATAACTTGCCCAGAAGAGTAATAAGGGATTGTAAAGTCGACACTTTTCTTGCGGTCCTCTGTAACACTAAAACCGGAGAAACCAATATCAACATTGCCCATGTTTACGGCAGCAATGATGGTATCAAAACTCATGGTTTTCCATTCGATCTTAATTCCCATTTTTGGGGCCATGGCATTCATGATATCAATGTCAAAACCAACACGGATGTTTCCGTCCATTGTTTCATACGGCGGATAATCCGGGCTGTTGCCGATCACGATGACGCCATTTTTCTGGATGGTATCCCAGAGTTCTGCGGATGCATTCTGGGCACAAGCAAAGGCTGCAGCCTGAAAAACGGCTACGGCCAAGAACATGACAACGGTCTTCTTGATAGTGGACAGCATATTTCCTCTCTCCTGTTGTAAGAACATAAAGCAAACGCACTACGCGCTCGCTGTTTCCTCAATACCTGCCATGAGCGGCCCGATTCTATCGGCTACAGCTTTGTCTTTGGTGTCAAGTTCCCCCAGAATTCGCCCCCTATAAATAACGGCAATTCTATCGGACAGTTGCAAAGCCTCATTCAAGTCGCCTGTCACCAACAAAACTCCGGCCATCTCTCGGACCTCCAAAAGGCGTCTCCACACTTCCTCCGTCGCCGAAATATCAAGTCCCTGTGTAGGTTGCTCGGCAACGATCAGCATCGGTTCGCGATACAATTCGCGGGCCAATACAGCCTTCTGAAGGTTTCCCCCGGAAAGTTGCCAAGCCAAGGCTTGTGTACTTCCCGGCCGGATATCAAATTTATGTACCAATCCATTGGTTTCGTTGGATGCTCGTTTTTTATCGAGCCATGGTCCAATAACAAAACCTTTTCTGGTCGTTAGCAATACGTTTTCCACCATATCGCAATCCCGCAATGTGGCCAGTCCAAGGCGATCTTCAGGCACATAGGAAAGAGCTCTGCGCCATGAAGCTTCTTCAAAAAATTTCCGCCACGGTTTGCCTCCAATAAAAATTGAATCCTGGGGAGGTTTTCGAAGACCGCATACTGACTCTACGAGACCCTTTTGCCCGTTGCCGGCAACACCGACAAGAGCCACAATTTCACCCTGTCGTACAGAAAGGTTTACACCATCAAGCCCCATCCCGGATAAATTCCGAACGTCCAGAACCGTTTTTCCTGCAGAGAGCGGCTCCCTGTCTATTTCCAGAATAACCTCTTTGCCAACCATGCGGCAGGCTAAATCTGCTTTGGATTCAATACAGTCAGGATCAACCAAGCCTTCAATTATGCCACGCCGAAGGATGGCAATATCATCTGCAAGCGATAGGACTTCTTCTAATTTGTGGCTGATGAACACAATGGATTTGCCCTGCTCGGCCATTTTCCATAAGGCCTCAAATAAACGTACTGTTTCTTCTGGGGTCAGAACTGCCGTTGGTTCGTCAAATATAAGAATCCGACTTTCACGGTATAACAGCTTAAGAATTTCAACTCGTTGTTTTTCACCCATGGACAAGTCACAAACTCTGGCCTCCGGGTCTACGTCGAGTCCATACTGTTCTGCAAGAGTTGCCACACGTGTTGCCATTTCGGAAGGATTTACAAAAAAATTCCCTGTCTGACCAAGCAGGACGTTCTCGGCAACAGTCATGGACTCGACCAACATGAAATGCTGATAGACCATACCAATACCAGCTTCGATAGCTTCACGAGACGAAGAGAAGTCCATCGTGTTGCCATCGATTTTTATATGTCCTTCGTCCGGTTTATATCTCCCGGCGAGCATACTCATGAGTGTACTTTTTCCAGCTCCATTCTCTCCCAAGAGAGCCAAAATACGCCCAGCGTATAAATCAAGATGGATGTCGTTGTTGGCTACCACCTTGCCAAAACGTTTGGTGATGCCGCAAATTTCAACGATTGGCCGTTCATCCTGAGCAACTGATTTTCGGGGGGGACGGCTGAATTCACAAGTACTCATGGTCTACCCTTCCGGCTCAATATTTGTTCCAAGCGCAGCGGGCATATCGGAACGTTTTCTTTTCCATGCGGAAAGAATCAAAGCCACAATGGTCAATGCGTAGGGAAGAGCGAGAAGGATGGATGAAGGGACATTGGTTCCTGAAGCCTGCAGGCGCAGCTGGAATGCCATGACTCCACCAAAAAGATATGCCCCCAGCACAGCTCTACCAGGTCGCCAGAACGCAAAAATAACTAAGGCTACGGCAATCCATCCGCGGCCTCCAGAAAGCCCATTGGTCCACAGGTGGGTATACGCCAAGGACAAGTACGCCCCGCCAAGACCAATGAGAAAACCACCAAGGCCAACAGCAAAATAGCGAAGCAAGATGGGCTTTAAACCTGCCGCTGCTGCCGCTGCTGGATATTCTCCTGTAGCGGTAACGGACATGCCCAAACTCGTGCGTCGGAAAAAGAACCAGAAAAGAATGGGAATGAGGTATGAGACATAAACCAGGGCATCCTGTCGAAAAAAGACATCCCCCACGAATGGAATGGAACTGAAAAACGGCAAAGCTGCTTTTTCAAATCCAGCAGTTGTCAATCCTATATACGGTGTTCCGAGGAATCGGGTTAGCCCCAAGCCGAGAATGGTTAAGGCAAGGCCGGAAACAACCTGATTGCCAAGACAAGAGATACAAACCACTCCATGCACCATCGCTAAAAGCAGGCCTGCAATACCTCCCATGAAAAAACCAAGCCAAGGCGATCCGGTGGTATAGCCTGTGACAAAAGCGGCAAGAGCCGAAAAGCTGAGAATGCCTTCAACTCCCAGATTCAACACGCCTCCTTTTTCAGTCATCATTTCGCCTAATGTGGCAAGGAGGATAGGTGTTCCGGATTGTACCGTGGCATTCAACAGTGGGATGATCAATTCCTGCATAATACTTACTCAGCCTTATTCAGACCGTGTCCTCCGTTCCAGCGTATAGGTAAGGAGAAATTGTCCGGCCAATACGGAAAGCAGGATCATCCCCTCCATTATTTCACCATAGGCAGCCGGAATCTGCATTTCCAACTGCAGGTTTTCCACGCCAACGCGAAGTGCAGCCAACAGAAAGGAAGCAAAGGCGATATTAAGAGGTTCAAGTCGGGCCAACCATGCTACAACAATGGCCGTATAGCCATATCCAACCATAATACTGGGTTGCAGACGTCCAACCACACCGCTGGTTTCCACATAACCAGCCACTCCAGCCAGTCCGCCGGATACGCACATGACAAACATCACCAGAAACCCGTATGGCATGCCTGCATATCTGGCCACACGGGGGCCCTGCCCACTGGCTTTGAGTTCATACCCGAGGCGGGTGTAGCGCATAAAAGCCCAGAAAGCTATGCCTACCAACAG
>Ga0207831_100302_pt1 | contig 20145 bp, 13 predicted proteins | sample TtanPargueraPR_7_FD_187741 | JGI IMG/M metagenome (GOLD analysis project Ga0207831, IMG submission 187741) | Aerobic enrichment media microbial communities from Bioluminiscent Bay, La Parguera, Puerto Rico - Tt and M1 (2) (SPAdes) | ecosystem: Environmental > Aquatic > Marine > Unclassified ... | reverse complement strand
CGGTGAGCAGGTGCCGCTCGTTCTTGCCTGCGTCGATTACCTGATGTCCATTTACGAAGAGGCGAATTCCTATCCCTATCTCCTCGACGAAGGGATCAAGGGGAACCCGGACGATCTGAAACCCGCGGAGCTGCGGAAGCGCGCCTGGGAAATCGTCGAGCCCTGGTATCAGAAAAAGAAGGAGAAAGCGCTCGCGCGCTACGAACAGCTGGCGGGAAGCGGAAAAACCGCGACGTCCATTGAGGAGATCCTCCCGGATGCGTATTTCGGACGCGTCGATACGCTCTTCGTTACTCCGGGCGAGCAGGTGAGCGGAGAGTTTTTCCCCAATACCGGCGAGGTCAATGTCGATGAAGCACCCGTGGATGGAAAGGAAGACCTGCTGAACACGGCGACGGTGCACACGCTGCTGAACGGCGGACTGGTGTTCGCCCAGTCAAAGGAGAAGATTCCGGGCGGTGCCGTCTGCGCGGCCGTGTACCGGTACTGATCTGCAGAACGGCGACCCGGGCGTGCATGTGCTCTCAGCCGCGGCGGCTCCGGTCGGTTTCTGTGACATGTTTCCCCGTGTCCGTTTCGCGTGAGACCTCGGCCTGTACACTGCGCCGGATATACAGCGCGGTGATATCGTCGCTCTGTTCGGCACCGCCCGCATAATAGCGCAGTTCGGACACGACGTTCCCGAGCAGCAGCGCTGCGGGTTTTCCCCGGTGGCTCATCACGAGGTTCTCGAGCGCTTCCTGCCCGAAGGGAACGCGTTCGGTGTTCATCGCCTCGGTGATGCCGTCGGTGTACAGCAGCATGCCTTCACCTTCCCCGATCGAGTAACGTTCACTCGTATATCCCTGTGCGCCGATCGTGCAGCCGAGCGGCAAATGCCGGCTGCGCTCCGTATCGGTGACACTGCCGTTGCGGTGGATCAGTGCGGGATTGTGTCCCGCATTGATCACTTCGATCCGCCCCGTGTCGGGATCCAGCACCGCGATCAGGAAGGTGATGAACGCGCTGGCCGGTGTGCTGCGATAGAGAAACGCATTGAGGCGCCGGACGAGATCTGGGATGTCCTCGTCATTGTCGAGATGCACTCTCAGCGCCGCGTGGAGACTGTTTACAAGAAGCGATGCAGGCACGCCCTTTCCGGTCACATCCGCCACGACGAAGGCGACGCGCCCGTTGCGCAGCGGAATGCAGTCAAAATAATCGCCGCCGATTTCATCTGCCGGCAGATTGATCCCGGCGATATCGTAGCCGCGGATACGCGGCAGTTCCTGCGGCAGCACACGCTGCTGAATGACCGAGGCCACCTGCATCTCTTTCTGCTTGCGCTCGTTTTCTGCCCGCGCGACCCGGGCCTCCAGTTCCGCTGTTTCGGCACGCAGCTTCGCTTCCCGGTATTGCGCACGCTCGCGTTCCCTGGTGATCAGACGCCGACGCTGCAGACGGTCGACGCCGAGCAGCGTGCCGATAATGACGATCGAATACAGCGCGAAAGCCCAGCCGGTCATCCACCACGGCGGATGAATGACGATGCGCACCGTCGCGCCCTCCTTGTTCCACGTCCCGTGATTGTTCGAACCGATGACGTGAAACACATACTCCCCCGGATCCAGGTTTGTAAAGGTCGCCGAACGCGTCGTCCCCGCATCGATCCATCCGCTGGTGAATCCCTCGAGCCGGTAGCGATAGCGGTTGCGGTCCGGCGCGTGATAATCCAGTGATGAGAACTCGATGGTGAACATGTTCTGGTCATGGGCCAGATCGATGCTCTGCACATACGGGATGGCAGCAGACAGGGGACTGTCAGGGGCGGCGGGATTGATCTCGGTGTCGAACAGGCGGAATCCCGTGAATACGATTGGCGGGATGGTGCTGTTGATCCTGATCTCGGAAGGATCGAAGATATTGTAGCCGTTGACGCCTCCGAAGCAGAGGGAGTCTCCGATGCGGTAATATTCCGCGCGGTTGAATTCGTTATCCTGCAGACCGTCACGCACGTCATACTGACGGAAGTGCTCACTGCGCGGATTGAAACGGAACAGTCCCTCATTCGTGCTCATCCAGAGCATGCCCTGCTCATCAGGAAGGATGCCGTAGACAACGGGATTCGTCAGGCCCTGCATGGCGCCGTACTGCGTGAAGCGTCCACTGCGGAGATCGAACCGGTTGAGTCCGCCACCGTCAGTACCGACCCAGAGCCAGTGTTCCGGATAATCAGGATCGGGTTCGATGCTGAGGACGTGATCGTGACTCAGACTCGTTGAATCATCGGCATCGTATTGATAGAATGTAAATGTCCCGCTGTCGGGATCGAAGCGCGCCATTCCCGACGAGATAGTGCCGAGCCATATCATGCCTTCGGGATCCTCGTACCAGCAGGTCGTGCGGCTGTCGGCGCCCGTCAGATCCGGCCCGTCAGGCGCAAACCAGTAATGCTCCCATTGCTCGGGAGAATCGGTGAGCCGGCTGATGCCGTGACGGTTGCCCACCCACACGCGTCCCCTGCTGTCAACAAACGGTCGATGCACACGCACCATGAGGAAACTGTAGAGGTCATTTCCGTTCACACCATAATGCCGTATGCGTCCGGTGCGGGCATCCCAGTGCAGAAGTCCGTGATCAACGGTGCCGCACCAGAGACTGCCATCGGGCATGCGCCGCGGAAAAATGTCATTGACAAGACGCATGGCGCCGTCTGTGCGTTCGCGGATAGATCGGTCGAACGCCTCCATCTCCCTGGCGAACAGCGCGGGATGGATCCGTTCGTGATGTGCGTTGAAAACGAGCGTGAGCGGATTGAACGTATTCAGGCCGTATCCGCTGGTACCGATCCAGAGCACGCCGTCCCGGCTGACACCGAGATGATGCCCCCAGCCGAGATATCCCGCCATGTGATCTCTCTGTGCGGACGAATACAGCAGCGTCCCGGTCCGTGGGTCGAGACGCATGAAGAATTCGTGGGAAATCATGTACATCGCCCCGTCCGATCCCTCAATCATGTCGCGGATATGCTGCTCCCTGCCTTCAACCAGCACGATACGTCGCTCGAGGACGCGTTGTCCGTCTGGACTCAGCCGCCGCAGATGCGTGCATCCGTTTATGGTAACCGCAACCCAGATCGTACTATCGCTCTGTGTCGCACTGAACATGAATCCGGTGGTGTTCCGCTCGGACCCGAATAGCGATTGGTGCCGTACCAGAAGATCCCACGTCCCGTGCCCGGAGTCGTAGACATACAATGATTCATCGGTCAGATACATGAGCCGGCCAAGGCGGTCGTACCGCAGCCGTTCGACCTCCTTGCTGTCAAACTTGAGGTACGGACCGGCCGGATTCATCGATGCCTGGATTGCAGCGACATCGGAAAGACGCGTATCCAGCGAAAAAAGCTTCATCCCGTGCACCGCCACCCAAAGCAGACCGTTGCCGTCAACTTCCACATCATCGACGGGGCGCACCCTGTCGGTCCCTCGCTCATGCGGGATGCGCACCTTCGTAAAAACCTCCGTCGATGGATCGAACATGACGAGGCCTTCGGACAGAGTTCCCAGCCAGAGCCGTCCGCGTGTATCCTCGGTGATGGCCATGACATAATTATCCGGAAGGGACGTCGTATCCCCCGGACGCTTCCGGTATGAAAGAAAATCATAACCGTCGAAGCGATTAAGGCCTTCCTTCGTGCCGAACCACATGAAGCCGCGGCTGTCCTGGAACATGCAGAATATCATCCCCTGCGAAAGCCCGTCGGTAATGTCGAGCCTCCCGAAACGCAGGAGCTGCTTCTGCTCTCCAACCAATTGCTGTGTGCGTTTTTCCGACGACTGCTGGGCAGCCAGGACTGTCGGAAATGCAAGACACAGCACAAGAAATCCAAATATCAGGATAATCTGCCGCATCATTATCGTAATTGTGACAATAGAGAAGATAACGAAGTTCCGGGCAATATGTTGCACGAAACAGGTGTATTTGGATAAATTTTATCGTGTACGGAGCCCGTACGGAAGGGGGAATAAACGGAGACAGGTGTGTGTTACTCGCCGCCGGAAAAACGAATGGGCAGACGGATGGAAAAGGTGCTGCCGTCCTGCCAGGTGCTGTTCACCGCAATGTTTCCATTGTAGGATTCAACGATCTGCTTGACGATGGAAAGGCCGAGCCCGGTTCCGGGAATGCTGCGGGTCGCATCATTCTTGATGCGGTAGAACTGGCGGAAAAGCATCTCCTGGTCCTCCGGTTTCATCCCGATGCCGGTGTCACTGACGGAAATGCGCACATCCTCACCCTCCCGCTCCGCATGCACGGAGATATGTCCCCCCTCGCGATTGTATTTGATGGCGTTGCTGAGCAGGTTTGTGATCACCCGGCTGAACTCATCACGATCGATGTCGATCGTCGGCAGTGCATCTTCGAATTCAGCGCTGAACGTCAGGTCCTTCCTTGCCATTTCCCCTTCCAGCAACTCACGCGTATTCTCCACGACGTCCGGGATGCGGACGGCGGTGATTTCCCTGCGCACCGTGCCGAGATCACGGCGGCTGATATTCAGCAGATCATTGACCAGGTCGATCAGTGCCTGCAAACGTTCGCGCGACCTGCCTATCATTTTTTCGTAGCTGCCGATATCGTCCCCGAGCAACTGCTCGTGCATGGTCTCGAGATATCCGCTGACGGCGGCGACGGGAGCCTTGAGCTCATGCGCAACCATGGAAACGAACTGTGACTTCTGCATGTCGAGACGCTTGAGCTGCGTGACATCCTGCATGGTGGTGACAAAACCGAGGATATCCCCTTCCGCATCCTTCACCGGCACGGTTTTCATATGCACGACCAGTTCGAGATTCGGTTTCATCTCCCATTCGTGGGAAACCAGTTCGATGTCCTGCCGCGTCTTTTCCTGCGCCTCGTGGATCAAATCGATGACCTCGCGGGGCAGAACGTCGGCGATGTTGTCACCCGCGCGGATACTGGATGGAAAATTCAGCAGCGAACGGGTTCTGGGATTCGCGAGCACGATCTCATCTTCGAGGTTCGTGACGAACACCGCGTCGTTGATGGAATTGATAATGGTGCGGAGCCGGCTCTTTTCCTGGCTGATCTCAAGAAGTCGTCGCTCCTGCTCGGCGCGCAGTTCGCGGGTTTCAAGTGTCAGCCGGCGCTTGCCCAGTGCGTGATTGACTTCGAAGACAATCTGGTCGGGAGTAAATGGCTTCGGAACGTAGGTATATGCGCCGTGTTTCGTGGCCTCCACCGCGGAATCGATGCCGGCGAATGCCGTGATGATCATGCACTCGGTGTCGGGCCAGCGCTCTTTGATGGTGCGCAGAACCGTTACGCCGTCGTAGTCAGGCATCTTCAGGTCAATCAGGGCAACGTCGAACTCCTTTTGGCTCCCTTTCTCGATACCCTCCGAACCGTTTTCGGCGATGGTGACGTCATATCCCTCCAGGTTGAAAATTCGCCGGATTCCCTCCCGCATTCCCAGCTCGTCGTCCACAACGAGCAGCTGCGGTTTCGTTTCTTCCATATTATTTCGTCGGATGAAGATTGGTGATGCCGGGTGACAGCGCGGCCGCGAGTTCACGCGGCGACATCTGCTTGCCAGACGGGTAATCGCGCAGATCGGACGGCAGCGTGATCGTGAAGGTCGTCCCCTGACCGACTTCGCTGTTCACGGAGATCTGTCCGTGATGCAGTTTGACGATCCCGTATGCGATGGGCAGCCCCAGACCCGTGCCCTTTCCAACCTGCTTTGTGGTGAAAAATGGCGTGAACAGCCGTGACATGTTCTCCTTCGGGATGCCGACTCCCGTGTCGCGAACGGTGAATACGACCTCACGCGGAGCGCTGCCGTGCGCAACCGACAGGGTCAGCGTTCCGCCCTCGGGCATTGCCTCGCAGGCGTTCATCGCAAGGTTGAGCAGCACCTGTTTCATCTGGTCGACGTCGATGTGCAGCCTCGGCAGGTCATCGGCCAGGTTCGTATCGATGCGGATGTCGTGGAATTCCTCGCGCTTGCCGACCATGGCGACGATGGAATCGATCAGTTCGTGCGCCGAACAGCTGCCCACTTCCAGCTTGCCCTGGCGAGCGAAATTCAGCAGCGAACTGACAATGGAACGACAACGCTCGGCTTCGGAGATGACGAACTGAATATCGTCGCGCGCGGGATCGGCATCCCTGAGTTGCTTGAGAAGCAAATGCGAATAGAGAACAATCGTCCCAAGGGGATTATTGATTTCATGCGCTACGCCAGCCGCGAGCTGTCCGACGGATGCGAGTTTCTCGGTCTGGATGAGCTGCGCCTGCGCCTCGGCAAGCTCCCGGTGCGAGCGTTCGAGATTGTCGATGGTGTACTGCAGGCACATTTCCTTTTCCGCAATGCCCTGCGCGACGGCCACGGCGAGTTCACGACAGGTCTGGTAGCCGCAGGCTCCGCAGTTGATCTGATTGCCGGCTTCCCGCTTGCCCATTGCGTGAAGAATGCGCTGAATCTCGCTTTCATCCGGCGTCCGCTCCTGGACGCGCCGATCGGCGAACGTGCGTGACAGATCGAGCTGGCCGAATTCGTGCATCGCCTCCTCCCAGGCCTCCCTGTCCATCGCATCACGACGGGATTTCACCCAGTTGATGATACACTCGCGGCGTTCGTAGTAGTTCAGTGAACTGGTCATGCCCGGACCGTTGATGCAGCCTTCGCAGAAAAGGATATCGATGAGCTTGCTGTTGACCTTGTCCTGGGCAATCTCGTTGAGAATGTTCAGACAGCGCTGACGGCCCTCGACGACGATCACCTGTTCGTCCATGACATCCGAGCTGATGCCCGCACTTTTGAGCAATCCGCCGGAAACCGGATATATCTGTCCGAGATCCGCGTCCGGCGGATCGAACTCCAGCGGCGACTGATCGGCGGGATCGATGCCGCGGGCGGTAAAAAGAGCGATCAGTTCATCAAATGTCAGAGCTTCATCGACAACGCCGGAAACATTCTCATCGAGGACTTCGAGTTTTTTTGCGACACAGGGACCGATGAAGGCGACCACTGCGTCGCGGCCGTATTTCTCCCGGACGACCTTGCCTGCCGCGATCATCGGCGACACGATGGGAGCGAGATTCGGGAGCAGTTCGGGATGATACTTCTCGATGAGTTCGATAATCGCCGGGCAGGGCGTCGTGATCACCGTCTCATTCCGGTCGTCGAGGTAATCCCCATAAGCCGCACTGACCAGATCCGCCCCGAAGGCGACCTGTACCACACGGCTGAAGCCGAGTGCCTTGAGCGCACCGACCACGCGAAGCGGATCAATATCGGGGAATGCCGCGGCGAACGACGGCGCAACCAGGGCGATCCGCTCTCTGCCGTCGGCATCCGCGAAGCGCCCGAGCAGCGCCGTGACACCGTCCTGGACGGATTTCGCATTCTGCGTGCAGACTTTCAGACAGTTGCCGCAGCCCACGCAGCGCGAAGACAGCACGACGGCCTGTCCGTTCTGAATCTGTATCGCGTTTGCCGGACATTCCCGCACGCAGCAATAACAGCGCTTGCAGCGCTCGGGAACGGTTGAAACTACGCAGCTCATGAGATCCTTTCTCTGCCCTTTTCCACGGCCTTTGTGCGTCATTGCCGTTCATATGCAACATCGCAAAGCGGAGACATACAATCAATGATAAAGCCTGGTATTTGTGATTTTTTTCACTAAAATCCGCCTGGATATATGCTCTCCGCGGGAAAACCCTCACGGAGGCGGGGAAACAAACGTTCACATAGAGGACAAGTACATCTGTTTGTCGTTGCGTGTTGCCGCGCTCCTGTGTATCTTCACAGCAGAAGTCGAAACACAGGCCGCGCGCATGCCACGCCGCGGCAGCGGAGGAAGACGATGCCCACCATCGCACTTATCGACGACGATCCGGATATTGTGGAAGCCAACCGGCTCCTTCTGGAAGCGAACGGTTACTACGTCGTGTCCGCCGGAACCGTCGATGAAGCCATTGATCTTGTCAAGGACCAGCATCCCGACCTGGTAATACTCGATGTCATGATGCAGGAAGCGGATGACGGGTTTTATCTCGCCAACCGTTTCCGTCGCAGCGGGTATGATTTTCCCATCGTGATGCTCACCTGCCTGTCACGGTCAATCGGGATGCACCTCGGGGAAAGCGCCCTGGTACCGATCGATGAATTTCTCGAAAAACCGGTGCCCCCGGCACAACTGCTGGATGTCATCCATGAGCAGTTGCATCACACAGGCAACGACGGCGGATCTGCGAGAGACCGATGATCGAGCTCGCACCGAAATGGATCATGTACGACGAGTTCTGGCGCACACTCAAGCGCCGGAATCTCTGGATCATCAAACTGCGCTACGTGGCCATCGCCATGCTGCTCAGCCTGATCCTCGTCGGCGCCCTGATCGAGTCATTGCGTATCAACGAAATCTTCATTGCCATTGTCTCCGCCGGCATCATCCTGTACAATGTCGCCTTCCATCTCACGCATTCGAAACTGCCCGATGGATACGCGCCGTTCAACGGACTGCACTTCGCCCTGTTGCAGATGATCATGGATTTCGGGTCCCTGATCGTCACCATCTATTTCACGGGGGGCGTGGAATCCCCGTTCTTTTACTTTTTCATTTTCCACGTCATCATCGGGAGCCTGATCCTGCCGCGCAACGTGGTCACACTGCTCGTCGGGATCACGATGGTCATCATCACGACGGGCGCCGTGCTCGAGCTGAGAGGCGTCATTCCCCATGTCGGCATCGAAGAATTCCTCGATTCTCCGCTCTATCTCAACACGACATACGTTTTCACGAAGATCGCCATCCTCGTTGTCATCCTTACCATCAGCAACTACCTCGCGAACTCCATCTCCAAGGAACTGTACCTGCGGGAACGGTCGCTGACGGTCGCATACAGCAAACTGGAGGAAGCCGAAGCCGCGAAATCCCGCTACGTCATGTCCGTCGTGCACGACCTGAAAACGCCCATCGCGGCGGCGATGACCTACCTCAACATGATTCTCGACGGGTCACTCGGCCGTGTGTCCGACGCCCTGGAGCGTCCCCTCGAACGATCCCGCATCCGCCTGAACAACGCGATTTCCATCGTCAACGACATCCTGCAGCTGACGCAGCTCAAGCTCGCAGAGCGGCCCGAGATTTCTCGGGTGAATCTGACCGAACTGATCGATGAGATCTATCAGGAGATGCGCATTCTCTTCGTGGCGAAAAAGATCCGTTTTTCCACCTGGATCAACAGCGAGGACGACGTGTACATAGAGGCGGAACGGAAGCTGCTCAAGCTCGGCCTCTCGAATCTCATCTCCAACACGCACAAATACACCGAGAAGGGCGGGCGTGTGGAAATCCACATCCGCACCGAGGAGGAGGCCATCGCGATCGAGATCGCGGACAGCGGCATCGGCATCCCTCCGGGCGAACAACAGAAGATTTTCCAGGATTTCTACCGTTCAACCGTCTCGAAGAAAAAAGGGATCGAAGGCACGGGACTCGGCATGAGTGTCGTGATGCATATCATCCGTCAGTTCAACGGCCGCATCAGCGTGGAGTCGCCCTCGCGTCTCGCGGAAAATGACGAGCATCCCGGCACCGCCTTCATCATCACTCTCCCCCGCGTCTATACGCCTCCATCGACCGACGTCGAGCACATCGAAATCTGACCGGCCTCCGCGTTTCGACTTTCCTGGTCGGCGAGCCCGTCGTTCGGAGAAATCCTCCGAAAACACTACCTTTGCGGTGAAAACGCTTGTTTCACGATAGAAGAATGATCATGGCAGAGCATGCAGATGACGTGCAGGCGCAACCTGCGAATGCCGTATTCGCGCTGATGGACGATCGGCAGTTCCGATTCTCCGTTGTGCGCCCGGCGCTGGAAGAAGACAAGGTCGGCCTGTGCCGCCTGACCACCGGGAAACATCAGCTGCGCGGCTTCCGCAACATCTTTCGGGCCCCCGTTTCGCTGCTGCTTCCCGTGATCGCGGACGAAGCAAATCTCTCGGCAGAACTCGCCGAGCGCATTCTTGCGAAATGGTTTGACGTGCAGAGTGAACTGCGGGAGGTCGTGGGCGCGAAGCTTCGGGAACTCGGATATGAACCCCATGAAGAACCGTTTGACGATGAGGGCGCCGTCCGCTGGAAAAGCCTGAAACCCGAGCACGCCGAACAGCAGTTCGACGGTACATTCGTCGAAGGAAAGGACAACAACGGCGTCATGCTCATGTCTCTCCTCCTCGGCTGGTTCGGCGCGGATGAGCAGGAACAGGAGGAGGAGCAGGAGAAGGAGCAGGAGAAGGAGCAGGAGAAAAAAGCTGCTGCGTCTTCGAAAGTCAAGACTGCGACGAAATCTGCGGCGAAAAAAGGCTCTGCTGCGAAGAAGACGGCGACGAAAAAGGCCGCGGCAAAAAAGACGGCGACGAAAAAAGCCGCCACAAAGAAAACCGCGACAAAAAAGGCTGCGGCAAAGAAATCTGCGGTGAAAAAAAGCGCCTCAAAGAAATCAGGTAAAGACAGCGGGTGACCGGACGGTCATGAAATGCGGAAGCGGCGCCCTGGGCGCCGCTTCTGAATTCTGTCAACATCTTCGCGAGTTTACCCGTTGCCGTTACCAGCACGGGTGACTGGCAGGATCGCTATGACGTGAGGCGTGTCTTCTATCTGACCTCCGTACTGATGTGATGACATCAGAAATGTATTCGTTCCGCGGGATGATGTCAAGAGCAATAGGCGACGAATGCATCCTCAGAATATTCAAGTCCTGAAACGGTGAAACCGGTGTCCCGGAATGTGCACGATCAGCAGCAGGAGGCACACCTCTTCGGTGTGCGTCTCGATATTCTGACCTATGAAGAGTTGGATGAACGGATACAGCGTGCCATCACACAGGGGATGACGCTGCGCATCACCGCGCCTCACTTCTTCGTTCTGCTTCTGGCCCGTCGCGAGCAATGGCTGCGTGACTTCCTTAACGGCTGCTCGATCAATTACATCGACGGTCTGGGGACCTGGCTCGGTATTCGTATGCTGAGCCGCGTACGCCCTCCGCGTATCAACGGCACCGATTATCACTTCTCGCTTCTGCATTATGCGCTTCGTCGCGGTCTCAGGGTCTTTCTGCTGGGAGGCAGTATGCACACTGCCGGGCAGCTGTCCGCGGAATTGAAGCAGCAGTATCCGGATGCACCGCTTCACGTGCACCACGGCACCATCGACATCGATGACTCTTCCGTCGTACACACGATACGGCAATTTCAACCCGACCTGCTGTTCCTCGGTCTCGGGACTCCTTTTCAGTTCGCCTGGATGCAGCGGCACACACCGGTGCTGGATGTCCCTGTCACACTTGCCACCGGCGCGTTCCTGGATTTTGCCGCCGGCACCCGTCCGCGCGCACCGCGCTGGCTTCGGCGCATCGGATTCGAATGGCTGCATCGTCTGCTGCATGAACCGCGCCGGCTGTGGCGGCGCTATATCCTCGGCATTCCGACCTTCATCTATTTCGTCCTGCGCGAAAAACTGCAACGCCGAAACTGACGCATCCTCCTCGTATCCCCCACATGTTCCTACATCCGCCGGTCGAGATCGCGGTACTGGATCGCCTCGGAGATATGCTCCGTCGAGATACGCACGCTGTCGGCGAGGTCGGCGATTGTCCGTGCAACCTTGAGAATGCGATCATACGCGCGTGCGCTGAGCCCGAGATTCTGCGATGCGCTGCGCAGAAGATCCTTGCAGCCACCGTCAACCGAGCAGAACCGTGTAATGTCCCGGCTGCTCATCATCGCGTTGCAGTGCAGATCGGGCCGGCTGCGAAAGCGCTCCTGCTGACGTGCACGCGCGGAGATCACGCGTTTCCGGATCCGCTGAGAGGGCTCACCACGACGGTCGCTGGTCAGCTCCTGATACTTGACCTGGGGACATTCGATGTGAATATCAATACGGTCCAGTAGCGGACCGGAAATGCGGCTCATGTATTTCTGAACCTCCGGTTCGGTGCAGGAACACCGCTGCGCGGGATTTCCACTGTTCCCGCAGGGACAGGGATTCATCGCGGCCACCAGCATGAAGGCCGCGGGATATTCCACCGTCGACCGCGAGCGGGAGATCGTCACCGCGCCCTCCTCGAGCGGCTGCCGCAGCACTTCGAGCACGTTGCGTGCGTATTCGGGCAGTTCGTCAAGAAACAGAACGCCGTTGTGCGAAAGACTGATTTCGCCCGGACGCGCGTATCCGATTCCGCCGCCCACGAGCGCGGCGTCACTGATCGTGTGATGCGGCGCACGGAAGGGTCGTGTCGCAACGATCGCTGCGCCGGGCGGCAGCAGCCCGGATACCGAATGGATCTTCGTCGTCTCGAGCGCCTCCTCGAAACTGAGGGGCGGCAGGATCGTGGGGATGCGCTTCGCAAGCATGGTTTTTCCCGATCCCGGCGGCCCGATGAGAATGATATTGTGCCCTCCCGCCGCGGCGACCTCCAGTGCACGCTTGACGTGCTCCTGCCCTTTTACATCCGAGAAGTCCATCGCCGCGAATCCCTGCTGCTCGCGGAACACCTGCTTCACATCGACGCGAAACGGTCTGCTGTTCGGATGCGTGCCTTCGATACAGGCGACGGCTTCGCGCAGCGACGTGCAGGGATAGACATCGATATCCTGCACCATGGCCGCCTCGCGCGCGTTGGCCGCAGGCAGGATGATGCGCCGGAATCCGCGGCGACGCGTCTCCAGAGCGATGGAAAGTGCACCGTGCACCGGACGCAACGTCCCGTCGAGCGCGAGCTCTCCGAGAAAGATGGTGCCTTCAACCTGCGCATCACTGAGTGCACCGCTGGCGTGCAGAATGCCCATCGCCAGCGGGAGGTCGAAGGCCGATCCTTCCTTGCGAATGTCCGCCGGTGCGAGATTGATGACGATCCGTCGCAACGGGAAAGCGAAATCGGAATTCTTGATCGCCGCGGAGATCCGTTCGCGGCTTTCCTTGACGGCATTGTCCGGCAGTCCGACGACGACGATACCGGGGATCTGGCTTTCAATATGTGTCTCGACCGTGATGACGCTTGCGCTGATCCCATGCGTCGAGGCACTGTAGACGGTGGATATCATGATGCTCCCCATTCCTGTATGTGTTCTGATGCCTGTGCTCCCTGACAGGACAATCGCATACTACAACGGAACGGGAAAGAAAACAGCACAAAAAAAAGGCGCCATGATGGCGCCTTCAGCATGATCTATCGTTCCCTGATCAGAGGGCCGAGTCCTTCGCTGCCTTGGCGACGCGGAACTTCAGGACCTTCTTCGCGGGAATCTTGATCTCTTCGCCCGTGGCAGGGTTGCGGCCCTTGCGCGCCTTGGACTTGCCGACGACCCACTTGCCGAGACCAGGCATGGTGAATTCCTTCATCTTCTTGGTCTGCTTGTAGACGAGGTCGTTGTACTCGTTGAGAAACTGCTCGGCAACCTTCTTGGGCTGATCAACTTTCTCAGCGAGATGGTCAATGATTTCCTTCTTGGTCATCGGCTTTGCCGGTGCTTTTGCCATGAATGCCTCCTGAACATGGTGGATATGTAGTGTGAAAAGTCGATCAAACATAATGAAAAAATCGCTCGAGTCAAACAATTTTTCGCATGGGAAGCAAATTTTTCGCCAATAATGACAGGGGTGAAACGCCTGTCGGGTCGTTTTCCCCCCCTGTCCATGGACGTGAACACCGACCCCGCGTTCCCGGATCATGTTTCGAGCCTATCTGCATGTGGTTGTATCCCCCCCGCCGAAGGAGTATTTTATTGCAATCGCACCGCCACGCATCACGACGGATCCGGTTATCCCATGCACGCTTCGAAGCATCCGAACAACGAGCTGCGGCCGCTCGACGGCGCTCCCGGACAGGCAGACAGAGACACGCTGCTCCACTGGTACGGACTCATGCACCTCGGCCGCGCGCTGGATGATTTCATCGCTGCGACGGAGGCCACGGCCGGGCAGCCGGAGGAGGCGACGGAGGCCACGGCCGGGCAGCCGGAGGAGGCGACGGAGGGGGCCGACGATACCGCACCGACACGCACGTCATGCGCGGGATGCGAGGGGATTCAGCTCGCGCTCGGTCTGCACGTGCGCAGCGGAAGCGACATCCTGTTCCCCCGCCGCGGCGACCTGGTGACTGCGCTTGCCGCGGGACTCTCCCCGGATGACATCCTGCTCACCGCACTCGGGAAAGCCACCGCTCCGGGAGGAGGCGGACGCGGCGCGCGTGATCTTTTCGCCAATCCGGACGCCGGGGTGCAGCATGTTGCCGTATCCGAGGGAAGCCGCGCACGGCATGCGGTCGGCTGCGCGCGTGCCATCCGCAGTTTCGAAGATGACGGCATCGTGCTGTGCAGCATCGACGCCCGCTCAGCAGCGCAGGGCGCATTATTCGAAGCAGTCAGCGATGCCGTCCGCGAACGTCTGCCGGTGCTTTTCGTGCTGCAGGCAGCCGGAGAGGCCGCATTGAGCGATGCATCGGGCGACAGCACGTTCTCCCACGAATTCCAGGGGCTCGTCGAACTTCGCATCATCGGGAGTGACGGCACGAACATATTCGACGCGTGGCAGGCTATGGAAGATGCGGTGGACTATGTGCGATCTGGTGCTGGTCCTGCACTGCTGCATGCGGCATGTGCACGGGCGGATGACAGCGCCACGTCTGCGCTCGACCCTCCTGCGCGGTACCGGCACTGGCTGCTGGACTCCGCCGCAGCCGGCGAGGAGGATCTCGCCGCCATTGAAAAAAGAAATCGCGAGACCGTTGATGTGTCGGCCAGACGGGCGAAAGGCGCACCGGATCCCGACCCGTCGTCCGTGCAGCGCGGCGTCTTCGCCGATGACACGCATGTCTGTCCGCTGAGCAATGAAGATTTCAGCAGACTGATGGCGAAGCATGCCGGGGAACTCGACACAGTGACACTCCGCGAAGCCATTGCCCGCTCGATAACCGATGAGTTCCGTCGGAATCCGAGTACCGTGCTGCTCTCGCAGAGTCCCGGCATTCCCGGTACTGATGATGAACCCGGTCTCACAGCGGTGATGCAGCGTGAATTCGGGGATCGCCGTGTCATGCGTCTTCCGTATTCCGCGGCGCACCTGATCGGCAGTGCCGCCGGGTTCTGCCGATACCGCGACGACATATGGACCGTTGTCGAGACCACGCCGAACGACCCCGGCATCCCGGCCGCGCTGCAGGAGATCATCGCAGCAGCTGAAGCGTCATGGCGCAGCAACGGCCGCTTCACGCCGAATATCCTGCTGCGTCTCGCTCCCGACGGCACGAACCGAAACGGAAGCACAGCTTTTCGAAACATCGACGGCATGCTTGCCGGCATCCCCGGCGTACGCATCGTCACACCAGCATTTGCCGATGACGCGGCTGGGCTGCTGCGCTGTGCGTTCCGCACGCGCGGTCTGACCGTGTTTCTCGAATCGGCATCCCTCCGTGATCATGACTCAGCGCGCAGCCTGCATCCATCACCGGATCTCTGCGTTCCGATCGGCCGCGCGCGTGTGCGGCGCGAGGGTGGCGATCTCAGCATCATTACCTACGGCAGTGCAGTCCATCACGCACTGCGGGCCGCGGAAGCCCTCTCCGCGCACGGCATCGACGCGGAAGTGGTGGACCTGCGGAGCATTCTGCCGTTCGACACCGAAGCCATCGAGGTTTCCGTACGGCGAACCGGACGCGCCCTCGTGCTGCATGAGGCGCCGCGCACCGGCGGATTCGGCGGTGAAATTGCCGCATGGATCGGGGAGCACTGTTTCGACAATCTCGATGCGCCCGTGCGCCGGCTCACGGCACCGGATATCCCCCAGCCGCCGGCCGGCCCCCTCGCCGATGCCATTCTTCCCGGCGCGCCCGATATCGAAGATGCCGCGCGCGCACTGACTAAGTACTGACACAACAATCCTGCAGGAAAAGGGTATGACGGAATTGACGTTTCACGGAGCGGCCCGCAATGTAACGGGTTCGAGCCACCTGCTGCGAGTCAACGGCAGCACAATCCTCATTGACTGCGGCCTCTTCCAGGGACGCCGCGCGGAATCATTCGAGAAGAACAGGAGCTTTCCTTTCGATCCCGCAGCCATCGACGCGATGGTGCTCTCCCACGCACATATCGATCACAGCGGCAAAATCCCGATGCTGTACCGGCACGGCTTCCGCGGACCGATCATCTGCACGGCCGCGACGCGGGATCTGGCGAACATCATGCTTCTCGACAGCGCTTTCCTGCAGCAGAAAGACGCGGAATTCGTCAACAAGCTGCATGAGAAAAAAGGCCTCCCGCCCGTAGAACCGATTTACGGCATGGACGACGTCGTGGACGCTCTCGGATCATTTCAGACCGTCGGGTATCACCGCAAAACCGCCGTCACGCCCGATGTGGATGTGACCTTCCATGATGCAGGGCATATTCTCGGCTCCGCCGTGTGCCTATTCGAGATCCGGGACGAAGACCGCACTCTGCAGCTGTGCTATACCGGAGACCTCGGCCGGCCCGACCGTCCGATCCTGCGCGATCCGGAGCACGTCGGCGACGTCGATTATCTCATCAGTGAAAGCACGTATGGCGGACGCGTGCATCTGCAGAGCGAAGCCATTCTCGACCGTCTCGAAGACACCATCAAGCGCACGGTCTCCCGGAGCGGGAAAATCATTGTGCCGGCATTCTCGGTCGGACGCACACAGGAACTGGTCTACCATCTGCACGAACTCCGTGAAGCAGACAGAATGCCTGACATCCCGGTGTTTGTCGACAGTCCGCTGAGCGTTAACGCCACACAGATTTTCCGTATACATCCCGAGTGCATGGACAGCGAGGCACGGCAGGCTATCCTCACGCATCAGAACCCGTTCAGCTTCGAGCGCCTTCGCTACATCATGCACGTCAATGAGTCGAAGGAACTCAACGGACGCACGGATCCAATGATTATTATTTCGAGTTCGGGGATGTGTGAGGGCGGTCGCATCCTCCATCACCTGAAAAACAACATCGAGGATGAACGCAATACAATTCTGATCACCGGGTACAACGCCGAGCACACGCTCGGACGGCGCATCGTCGAGAGAAATCCCGTCGTGCGCATTTTCGGCGAGGAATATGAGCTCAACGCCGAAGTCGTCGTGCTCAACAGTCTGTCCGCCCACGCCGACCGCAATGAACTGCTCCGCTATCACGGACGGTTCGACCGGGAACGGCTCGCGGGTTCATTTCTCGTGCACGGCGATTACGACCAGGCACAGAAACTTCGGCATGGGATGGAGGAAGAGCTGGGCCTGCGCGATATCATGATCCCCTCGCCGGGCGACAGCGTCACGTTGTAGATAAAAAAAATGGCAGGTGATCTCGCAAAACCTGCCACTTACTGATTGACGGAGGGTGTGATGAGGAGGGTTGTGTGTTCTCCCTATGTCTTTAGCCCAGTCAGGATACGGCGGGGTACGGGAAAGGTTGCATTCCGGATATGGGGATAAATTTTTCCCCAGAATGTCTGCTTCCTGCCGCCCGAAGCCTGGAACTCCACATGCTGGAACAATCCCGGCGATTTTGTAATTTTATATGATATGGCAGACCGTTATGACATCGCAGTCGTCGGCGGCGGACACGCAGGAATCGAAGCCGCCGTCGCAGCCGCCCGGATGGGCTGCTCCGTGGCGCTGATCACCATGGATCCCGACGCCACCGGACGCATGTCCTGCAATCCCGCCATCGGCGGCACCGCAAAGGGACATCTCGTGCGTGAGATCGATGCCCTCGGCGGTGTCATGGGCATGATCGCCGACGCTTCCGCCATTCAGTTCAAGATGCTCAACCGCTCGAAAGGCCCCGCCGTGTGGTCGCCGCGCAGCCAGAACGACCGTGAGGAGTATTCCCGCGCCGCGCTCCGCATGGTCCGGAGCATCCCGGGGCTGCATATCATCCGCGGCATGGTGGAACTGCTGCACGTTGAGAACGACCGCGTCCGCGGCGTGACGACATCCGGGGGCGAGGAGATCGCCTGCCAGGCGCTCATCGTCTGTGCCGGCACCTTCCTGAACGGGACGATGTATACCGGGCTTGACATGACCATCGGCGGACGTTTCGGCGAACAGCCCGCCACCGGTATCACGGAGACGCTTCTCCGTTACGAATTCGAAACGGGCCGGCTGAAAACCGGCACTCCGCCACGTGTGTCGATGCGCAGCCTCGACCTCGATGAAACGACCATCGCGCCGGGAGACGACCCCCCGCAGCCGTTTTCCTTCCAGTCTCCGGTCCCCGACATCCGCCAGGTGCCCTGCTACATCACCCGCACCGACGAGCGCACACACGAGATCATGCGCGAAGGCTTCGACCAGTCGCCGATGTTCACCGGCCGTATCAAGTCCATCGGCCCCCGCTACTGCCCCAGCATCGAAGACAAAATCGTGCGCTTCGCGGACAAGACGGGCCATCACCTCTTTCTCGAGCCCGAGGGACGCGACACGGACGTGGTCTATGTCAACGGATTCTCATCCAGCCTGCCTGCGGACATTCAGCTGCGCGCCCTGCGCACGGTGCCCGGCATGCGCGATGTGGAAATGCTGCGCCCCGGGTATGCAGTCGAGTACGATTTCTTTCCTCCCCATCAGCTCAGGCTGACACTCGAGACAAAGGCCATCCACGGTCTTTTCCTGGCAGGACAGGTCAACGGAACGTCGGGCTATGAAGAGGCTGCAGCGCAGGGACTGATCGCCGGCATCAACGCGGTGCTCTCCCTCCGCGGCGAGGAGCCATTCATCCTTCGCCGCAGTGAGGCCTACATCGGCGTGCTTATCGATGACCTCGTCAACAAGAGCACACTCGAACCGTATCGCATGTTCACATCGCGCGCCGAATACCGCCTGCTGCTGCGGCAGGACAACGCCGACCGCCGGCTGATGCCGCACGGTCACCGGCTCGGACTGATTCCCGACGACGTATTCCTTGCCATGCATGAGCGTGAACGGCAGATCTCATCACTGCGGTCCATCGTGGAATCCCGCACGCTCGCCCCCGGCACGCTGAACCCCTTCCTCCGCGGCATTCCTTCCCCTCCCGTGTCGCAGAATGAATTCCTCGGAAAGATCATCCGCCGCGAGGGCGTGCGCGCAGAGGATGTGCTGCGTCTCGACGGCCTGGCGTCGGATCCGGATATCGCACGCGCAGTGCGCGATGACCGCGTTCTCGAACAGGTGGAAATCGAGACAAAGTACATGGGCTATATCGATCGGCAGCACCGCGACATCGAGAAATTCCGCCGTGCCGAGGAAGCGCTCATTCCGGAAAACTTCGACTATGCACGCGTGCATTCCCTTTCGACAGAAGGCCGCGAAAAGCTGATGCGCATCCGGCCGCGCTCCATCGGTCAAGCCAGCAGGATCTCCGGCGTCAGCAGCTCGGACGTTTCAATCCTGATGGTTTTTCTCGGGAAATAGGCAGTATCCGCGACATTGACTTGACAAACAGTTCTTTTCCCCTCATAATACGGGGAGAGCAATTTCCATGAATTTCCGGTGACCTGTGGGTCAACCGTCTGATAACGATGGGATAAGTAACCAGGAGGAAGCGTGTCCGTCGATACGCAACGCTTTGATATGCGAGAGGTGATCCTCGACAGAATCGCGACGATTCTGCAGGATGTCTATGAGGAGTCCATACAGGAGTATTCCGAAACATACATCACCGCGAAGCTGGCGTTCAAATCGGATCCGCAGCTGAACGAGCTGCGCCTTGCACTTGAGCGTATCAACCGCGGCGAATACGGCAGATGCATTTTCTGCAAAGGCGACATCGATCATGACCTGCTCATGCGCAGTCCGACCGCGCATTTCTGCGAACAATGCGCCAACGTACTTCGATATCGCACCACGGCACAGGCGTGATTGTCACCGTGACAGGTTTCGCCGGATTCCCGTCAGAAAGGCGTCCTCTCCATTGAGTATCTCCATCCGCAGAACGGGATAGTAGATTCCGTTCACGCGACCTTCCCCATCCTCCGCACCGTCGATTCTCCCTTTTGCTGAGCGCGCCGCCGAGGTCCGTGAAACATCCGCGGACGACAATTCCGCAAGCATATCATTGATCCATCCCTCATCCCCGAG
>Ga0207831_100301_pt1 | contig 20211 bp, 18 predicted proteins | sample TtanPargueraPR_7_FD_187741 | JGI IMG/M metagenome (GOLD analysis project Ga0207831, IMG submission 187741) | Aerobic enrichment media microbial communities from Bioluminiscent Bay, La Parguera, Puerto Rico - Tt and M1 (2) (SPAdes) | ecosystem: Environmental > Aquatic > Marine > Unclassified ... | reverse complement strand
CATGCTCGACAACCGGGCCGACTACGGCAAGATAACTCTGCTGTATGGAGCCAGATCTCCCGAAGACATGGCCTTCAAATACGAACTGCCCGACTGGCTGGAACGTGACGACATGGAAACCACGCTGACCATCGATGCCGAAGCTCCGGGTTGGGAACATTCCGTTGGCCTGATCCCCAACGTTCTTCAGGAGATGAATCCCTCCAGCGAGAATTGCATGGCCATAACGTGCGGGCCTCCCATAATGATCAAATTCACGCTACAGGCCCTTGCCAAGCTGGGTTTCAAGGACGACCAAATCTTGACCACGCTCGAAAAACGCATGAAATGCGGCGTCGGTATCTGCGGACGTTGCAACATAGGCACAAAATATGTTTGTGTAGATGGTCCTGTTTTCACTTATGCGCAGCTCAAGGAGTTGCCCAACGAATTGTAACCAGTCCCCTGCCGGGAGAAGGGTCGGTTCGAAAACGGCCCGGCCCTTCTCCCGGCGCTCCTAACAGGCAACACTAACCACCAGGAGTCGTCATGGCACATTTCTTCCACGCTAATGAAATCGCCGGGGCCGCAGTTGAAATCGAAAAAAAAGGTCGCGCCTTCTACATGCGCCTTGCGGACGTCGCCAAAAATGACAAGGTACGCAAACTCTTCTCCCATCTGGCGCAGGAAGAGGCCAGACACGAACTGATCTTCCATGACCTCATGGACAGGCTCGGCAAGATCGAACTTCCGGCATGGGCTTCCAATGAAGAATATTGCCGTTATCTCTTGGGCCTCATTGAATCCCATGCCCTGTTTTCCGATGAACTGGTGGAAAAAAAGATGGGCAGTCTGGCGGACGAAGCCGATGCCATTCGCATGGCCATGAGCTTTGAAAAAGACACTCTGCTCTTTTTCATCGAGATGGAAGGATTGGTCCCGGACAGTGAAAAAGACGCTGTGCGGGAATGCATCCATGAGGAAAGGCAACACCTTTCCAACCTTCAGGACATGCTCGTGGCGCTTTGACGCTCCGGGAAAACAACCTGAAATGAATAGATTTTCGGCCCGGCTGAAGTGCGCTGTGACGGGGCGGCGTTCCACTGGCCCGGCCGGGAGAAATTGAACACGGACAGAGAACACCCGGCCCCGGGAGGAGAAGTCCATTTGCGGCTCCTCTCCCACAGCTCCGGAGGGATGTGCCATGTTTATGACTGCCGCCGCAGGTTTTGCCCTGCCTGATCCGCTGTATGACAACGATCAACTGTTCTTTGCCGAGCCGGGACCGCCATCCGCTTCTTTTCGCATCCAACGGCTGGGCACATACCTTGTTTCCGACCTTTTCATCGCCAAGCAGACGATCAAGTCCGATTTTGTACACGAACAACGACTGGTCACGCTTTGCAGAGGAAAGGAGCTTTTCTTTACCGGTCAGCGTTTCAGCCAATGGGATCTGGACGTTTTGCTGTACTGCTCCCTGAACACTTCGCCGCAGGGAAACGATCCCGGAAAATTCCGCTTTACTCCTGTAGAACTTTTACACGCACTGAACATGCGCAACTCCCCGGCCAACAGGTCTCGGGTTTTCGAAAGCCTGCAACGCCTGCACACGGGCGTGATCGATATTCGCGGCAGGGATTACCAATACATGACCCGCCTCATGAACCGCGTGCTTGTCGACACCCGCAAGGAGCGCTGCCTTGTTGAAGTCAACGGCGATGTGGCTGACTGTTTCCGTATGGGCGGCATTGACCGTGGCATCCGCGCCCGCCAGTCCTTGAGCCGAAACGGCCTTGCAAAATGGATTCACGGGGCAACCATGGTTTTCCGGGGCGGATTCACCGCCGAGATGGAAAGCCTGCGCCACCTCTGCCATGTAACCGCCGGGCAAAGACACAGTTTCCCCAATATGCTTGCAAAGGCACTGGAACTGCTGGAGTCCTCCGGCTGCATCGAACATTGGCATATCAACGGCACTTCAATACAGGTGACGTCCCGCTCCATTCGGGAACGGAAAACAATGTGCGGCGTTTTCCATCCCGGTGTCTGCTCCTGAGGGAGAAATCCTCATGCCTTCCACCAGAATCAAAACGCAGGCGCTCGTCATCGGTTCCGGCATTGCCGGGGCCAGTTGCGCGCTGACCATCGCGGCCAAGGGGCACAAGGTAGTTCTGATCAGCGCCGGTGCAACCCCGGGCGACGGCAACACGGCCTATGCACAGGGCGGCATCGTTGCAAGGGGCAAGGAAGATTCCCCGGCTCTGCTCTCAAAGGACATGCATACGGCAGGCTGGAGCTACAACCATACGGCAGCCGTTAAGCATCTCGCAGCCCATGGGCCGGAGATTGTGGAAGAACTGCTCATCCGCAAGCTGAACGTTCCTTTTGCCATAAAGGAAGATGGTTCGGAATATGACATGACCCGCGAGGGCGGGCACTCGGTCAACCGCGTACTTTATTGCGGCGATTACACGGGGCGGGCCATTACGGACGCCCTCAACATGGCCCTGGAAGAAGACCCGAACATTCGCATAGAAACGGGCCGAACGGCTGTAGACCTGATAACAAGCCTCCACCATACCACCCGGCTGGCGTTCCGATACGGCCGCATCAACCAATGCCTCGGGGCGTATGTATACAACAACGCCACCGGACATGTGGAAACGATGTTGGCGGACTATACGGTTCTGGCCACAGGCGGACTGGGCCGCATCTTCCTTCATTCCACCAACAGCGGATGTTGCGTGGGCGGTGCGCTGACCATGGCTCACCGCTGCGGCGCTCGCCTGATGAATGCCGAGTTCATGCAGTTTCACCCCACGACTCTGTATAGCCGCTCCAAGCGCCGCTTCCTCATTACGGAAGCCATGCGCGGGGAAGGCGCACACCTGACGGACGGCAAAGGGCGGCGATTTATGGAGCAATACGATTCCCGCAAGGAGCTGGCTCCTCGTGACATCGTTTCCCGCGCCATCGTGGATACGCTGCAACGAAGCGGCGAGGAATGCGTTTTTCTGGACTGCCGCCCCGTCGAACACGACCTGCCCACACGTTTCCCCACGATATACAAGCACTGCCTCGCACTGGGCCTGGACATACGCAAAGACCCCATTCCGGTTGTTCCCGGTGCGCATTACCATTGTGGCGGGGTGTATTCGGACGTCAACGGAAGAACAAGCCTTGAGCGGCTCTTCGCCATCGGTGAATGCAGTTGTACCGGTGTCCATGGTGCCAACAGGCTCGCCAGCACATCACTGCTGGAAGGCGTGTTGTGGGGGCACAACGCCGGGGAGTTCATCGGCAGGAGATTATCCCGGAAAACAGGCGCGAACAAACGGTTACTGGACTCCATACCGGATTGGAAACATCCGGGGCAGGTTCAGAACGAAGACCCGGCTCTCATCGCTCAGGACTGGATGAACATCCGGTCCACCATGTGGAACTATGCAGGGATCAACCGCACCGAACAACGACTTGCCCGTGCCTGCGAGGATTTGCGAGTGCTCATCAAGGATCTGACCAATTTCTATAAAAGGACGCCCCTGTCAAAACCGCTCATTGATCTTTACCACGGCTGTTATGCAGCCTATATAGTAGCCATGTCCGCCCTGAACAATAAACAGTCCATTGGCTGCCACGCATTGCAGGACGATTGACCGGGAGGAAAAACATGGCATCAACGATCAAACTGTATGCCCTGAGCACCTGCCCCCACTGCTCGCAGGCCGGGGAATTGCTGGAAGCTCTTGTCGGACCGGACGGTTTTGAACACATCTACGTGGACAGGCTCTTCGGTGACAAACGAAACGATACGATGCGGGAACTACGCACCATCAATCCGGAAATGTCCTTCCCCACATTAATCATCGATGGGGAAGTCATAACCGGCTTCAAGGAAAAGCGTATCCGGAAGTTGCTTAAGAAAACGGATTAAACATGCTCCGCCACCGGACATCCGGAAAGAATCTCGCGAGTCAGGGCTTCGGGATCAATGCCCAATTCCCTTTCAAAACGGCGCAAAACCTGCTTGCCGCGTTTATGGCGCCCGGTAATGGCCCGGCGGGCATCCGGTATATGCCCGTAGCGAGCCATCTTGTCTCCGTATCGCTCGTCCAGTGAAACGGGCGTCACGCCATGAATCAATTTGTCTGCCAGAAAAACAATTTCCTTTTCCGTGATGGGGTCGCCGGGCAAAAGAACCAGATCCGAATGATGTCGTACGATGTCCGCAGCATCCTCAAATCCATGAATGGCAAGCCATTCCCCGCCAATGGCGTCATGACGTTTCAAGCCCTTGCCTACGTCGTGCGTCAGTGCGGCCCCTTCCACAAAACAACGATCCAGCCGATCCTGCCCGAAACGTTGGCCGTTCAACATGTCACAGAAACGAACGCTGACACGCGCCACGGCCCGGCAGTGTTCGCGAGTCTCGTGGGGAGTGGAATACATGTTCCAAAGCTGTTCACATTCATCAGGAAACGGATATTTCAGGCCAACATGTTGTCTGGCGACAGAATAGTCTTCGGCGGTTTCCAAAGCGCGCAAAACCCCGCGGTCAACCACATCCATATCTGAGGCCTCGGAGTCAAAACGACTCAGCAAAGTGCAAAGCGTTTCCTCTTCCGTGTGCTCCAGCATGCGCGGCACAAGCTTGCTGTGCACCAACGGCGGGTATCCTCTTTTGCCCTGAAACCGTGGATACAGAATGGAAGCATCCTCTTTTTCAAATGCCTGAATCAGCCGGGTTACGGTCTTGGCGCGAACAAGAGGACGATTTACAGGCAAAATAAAGAATCCTGAAACATCCCGCTGAAATTCCCTGACACCCGTCATGAGAGAAAAAAGAACCCCCTGCCCTCCATCGCTTTCGTATACGACTTCGGCTCCGGAATTCTCTGCCGTTTCCTCCAACTTCCGATTCGTTTTTTTCCCCACTACGACAATCTGCCGGACATCGTTGGCCCAGAACAAATCCACGCAACGGGACAGAACACTCTCCGCCCCAAAGGAAAATAACGGATTGAAGCGGCACTTCCCGGAGCAAAATTCGTCCGCGAAAATAATGGCCGCCAGCTTCTTCATAACCAGCCTCCTCGACGTTCAATCAGAACCGGATGGCACAGGAACGGTTTCCGATTCTAAAGAGCCCAGATGACAAGGTAGACGACAGAGCGAAGGGAAGCAAGCCCACATGTAAAAATGTTTATTACTTTATTGGAAAGTGATTGTCCGTTCAAAAAAGAAGCGGCCCGCGCAAAAGCACGGGCCGCCAACAGAGAGTGTCGGGAATGGCTTTTCAGCTAGCCTTTGAGGCCGGCCAGAATCTTTTCAGGCCGTGCGGGGAGTTCCTTGATGCGAACGCCGCAGGCGTTGTAGATGCCGTTGATGATGGCCGGGTGCGGACCGCAGAGCGGCACTTCGCCGACGCCGGAGGCGCCGAACGGGCCATCGGCACGCGGGGTTTCCACGTAGATGATGTCCATCTTGTCCGGGATATCCTTGATGTACGGAAGACCGGCGCCCACCATGGTGGAGTGCTTTTTGATGTCTTCGTAATCTTCGGTCAGGGCCAGGCCGATACCCTGGGCCAGGCCGCCGTAGATCTGGCCGTCGACCAGCAGGAAGTTGTTGACCGTGCCGATGTCGGCAACCATGGTCATGCCTTCCACTGAGGTCTTGCCGGTAGCGAGTTCCACGGCAACTTCGGCCATGAACACGCCGTACATGTAGCAGCAGAACGGGTTGCCCTGTCCGTTTTCGTCGCAGTCGTTGGCCGGGGCGGTGAACTTGCCGTAGTAGCGCAGTTCCTTCTTGTCGGCCACCATCTCTTCATAGGTGCGGAAGCCGCCTTCGGGCTTTTTCATGGCCGCAACGAGCTGGTCGCAGGCGTTCTTGGTGGCCTGTCCGACCATGACCTGCGAACGGGAACCGCCAGCCGGGCCGGCGTTGGGGGCCTTGCTGGTGTCGCCGATGACGATGTGGATCTGCTCGGGGCTCAGGCCCAGAGGACGCAGGGCTTCGTGGGCAGTACCCAGGGAACCCATGTCCGCGCCCTGACCGTGGTCACCCCAGCAGGTGTAGATGGTCACGGTGCCGTCTTCGTTCAGAGCGGCATCGGCTTCCGCGGTGTCCGGTCCGTCAAGGCCGGAGGCGTATACGGCCACGGCAACACCCACGCCGCGCTTGATGGCGTCCGTGGAGTCCTGCTCGGCCTTTTTCTTGGCTTCTTCATATTTGGGACGCAGCTTGTCGATCATCTCGGGCAGGCTGTAGACTTCGGGATCCTGGCCGGTTGGCGTGGTGGAACCTTCGCGGTACACGTTCTTGTAACGCAGTTCCAGCGGGTCCATGCCCAGTTTTTCGGCCAGCTCGTCCATCAGCACTTCGGACGGGAACTCGGCTTCCGGTCCGCCGTAGCCGCGGAATGCTGCACCCCAGCAGTGGTTGGTGCACACGGTGCGGCCTTCACCACGGATGGACGGGATGTCGTAACCGGCACCGATGAACTGTGCGCCGCGCAGGGTCAGCAGGTCACCGAATTCCGAGTACGGGCCGTGGTCCACGGTCCAGTCGGTTTCCATGCCCAGCAGCTTGCCGTCATTGGTGGCGGCCATGCGCACGGAGGTGAACTGCGGCGAGCGCTTACCGGTGTAGGTCTGCTGCTGGTGCCAGTCATAGTTCAGGTAGCACAGGCGGCCGGTAGCCATGGAGGCCACGCCCACCAACGCTTCCATGGTCGGCGAGAACTTGTACCCGAAGGTGCCGCCCGTGGGGTTCTGGACCATGACGATATTTTCAGGCTCCACGCCGATGCCCGGAGCGATCATGTACAGGTGCAGGTGCAGGCCGATGGACTTGGAATGGATGACCAGCTTGCCCTCGTCGTTTTCGTAGGCGAATCCCACGTCCGGCTCGATGGGCATGTGCGGCTGGCGCTGCGTGTAGTAGTCGCCTTCCACGACCACGTCGGCCTTGTCGAAGATCGGCTTGGTGTCGTCACCCTTGGCGATCTTCTGGATGTAGTAAACGTTGGGCGTGCCCGGATGAATTTCGATGGCGTCGTCGGCCATGGCTTCCGGGGCGCTCATGTATTCGGGGAGCTGTTCCAGCTCGACCTTGACCTTCTTGGCCGCGGCACGGGCGTTTTCATCCGTGTCCGCGCACACGATGGCAATGGCGTCGCCGTACTGGAACACCTTTTCGTCGCAAAGGATCGGACGATCCCAACCGTCACCCTTGTTGGTGGGGAAGGTGATCAGGCCCGTGATGCGGTTCTTGCCCTTGACGTCCTTGTGCGTCACCACCTTGAACACGCCGGGCATGGCCTCGGCTTCGCTGGTGTCGATGGACAAAATGTTTGCGTGGGAGACTTCCGCCTGAACCAGCGCGCAATGCAGGCTGCCCGGGGGCAGGTGCAGGCCCAGGTCGGCGCCGAAGTCCCAGGTGCCGGTAACCTTGGCCACGGCGTTCGGACGCGGGTACTTGGTACCCCAGATGCGGCCGTCTTCGGGAAGCTTGAAAATCAGGTCGTCCATGGTCTTTTCGCCACGCATGACTTCCGCGGCGGCCATGACAGCGTCCACCAGCGGCTTGTAGCCCGTGCAACGGCAGGCGTTGCGATGCTTCTGGAACCAGTCGCGAACTTCCTCACGAGTCGGGGACGGATTGGATTCCAGCAGCGCCACCGTGGATACGATGAAGCCCGGAGAACAGAAACCGCACTGGGCTCCGCCGTAAGCAATCCAAGACATCTGAACCGGATGCAGACGATCCGGACTGCCAACACCCTCAAGCGTGCGGATCTGGGAGTATTCCTTGATCCGTTTCCATTTGCGAGTGCACGAACGGATCACTTTGCCGTCCATGATGATCGAACAGCTACCGCACTGGCCCGTGCCGCAACCGACTTTTACACTCGTCAGACCCAGGTTCTCGCGCAGGACCAGAGCCAGGGATTTGTCACCCTCGGCCACAACCATGCGTTCGACACCGTTGACCTTGATCGTTTTCTTGAGCATCCGAAAGTCCTCCTTGTTCGGATTTGAGCTTTCAACCTATCATCACCCCCTCCTGCAGGAGGGGTCTATCGCTATACCGCCTTGCCGAACGGGCAAATCGGGAACCGGCAGGTCTCGCAGCCAGCGCAAAAACCACCATGACCAAGCGCCACGATGTCTTCACGGGTGACCTTCTCACCCACCAGTATGCGGGGAACTATCAAATCGAAAATCGAAGCGCGGTAATACATCACGCAGCCGGGCAGGCCCACGATGGGCACGCCGTTCAGATACGCCAGCATGAACATCGCTCCCGGGAACGTGGGAGAACCGTAGGTCACCACCTCCGCGCCCGTGGCACGGATGGCCGCTGGCGTCTGGTCGTCCGGGTCCACGGACATGCCGCCCGTCAGAACGACCATGGTCGCGCCGTTGTCGATGAACTCCAGAACCGCGTCACGAGCCATTTCAAGCTTGTCGTCCACAAACACCTGACCAGCGATCTTCGAGCCCATGGACTCGAACTTGCGCCGCACCACCGGACCGAAACGGTCCCGGATGCGTCCGTGAAAGACTTCGCTCCCCGTCGTCACAACGCCAACGTTGTACTCAAGGAACGGCTTGACCCGAAGCACCGGGCCGGTCTCGCTACAGATCTCCTCCACCCGGCGGACACGCTCCTCGTCCACCACCAGAGGAACCACACGGGTTCCCGCTATGGCCCGCGGCTCCTTCACCAAAAGCCCGTCGTGCATCGTGGCCACAACGACCTCTTCCACCGAGTTCACCCGGTTCAAAGCCGCCACGTCCACACGCAAAAGGCCGGGAGATGCCGTCAGGTTCACCCGCCCCTCGCACACGCTGCTCAGGCTCAATCCCGGACCTGCCACCGCACTGGCGATCCGGCGTGCTGCCTCGTTTTCATGAATCTGACCCTCGGCCAGATCAAGCACGTAAATGTGCTCCTTGCCTATCTCCAGAAGCAGGGGAATGTCCTCCTCGCTGATGACATGCCCCTTCCGAAAGGCCGGCCCTTTGGACTCGCCGGGTACGATGCGCGTCATGTCATGACACAGCACCATGCCCACGGCCTCTTCTACAGCAACCGTTTTCATGTTTAAAAACCCCGTAACGTATGTTCAAATTGCGGCGCACCCCCGTGTCGCCGCGCAAACCAGCCCCAAATGGAAAATAAATATAGTTAAACTATATCAATACTATATTATTATTATGCCTTAAAAGGCATATCCGGTCAATGACGTTCTCAATTGGTTTGCCCGTCCTGTCCCCCAAAAAAAAAGTGCGACCACGGTAACTCCGTGGTCGCACTCAATATTTGTAGACTTCGCTTGGCGGGAATTAAGTGCTCATGGGACAAAAACGGTTCCAGCCCATGAGGTCGCATGCCGCGGCGATGGTGGTGCCGTAAAAAAGAACAGGGGCTCCGGTGACGCCCACTCCCTCGGCATCGATAAAATCGTCGATGGTGGCGTTGGCCAGAGTCGTTCCGGTAACCATAAGTAATTCCGCCCATTCAATGGCTTCGGCGGCCGTATCCTCACCCTCGACAAGCACACCACGCCGAACCTGGCCCACGTTGTCCGGATCAAGGTCCAAAACGCGCAATTCAAACGTTTTGCCCATGGCTTCAATCATGGCAGGCTGGAAACCCACCTGGGTGATACGGGGATTGCCGTAGCTATGGCGCACATATTCGGGCAGTTTTGCGGCACAGTCACGCGGTCCACAGTCCTTGCAGTGTACGGTATTGTCCACCCGTCCAAGACTGCGCATGGCCGCATTGAAGGCGGCAACGAATACGGAGCGGTTAAAATTGGAATCAAGGGAAAGCCCGGCAATCTCACCAAGGGTTGCGCTGAACGTACCGAAATCGTCGGTAAACGCCTGTCCCCGGGCATCGCCAATCACGGCTTCCATAAGCTTTTCCTTACCCTTCTGGATGGGGAAATCATTACCGTCCGGAACGCCGATGGCCTGTTTCACGGTCAATGGCCCGGCCATGACCTGCACACTCTGCCCTAAAATATCTTCCTGTTTCCAAACATCCACGGCCCGGTCCCGGACCGCCGCGAGAATCGCGCTCATGCCAGCTCCTTTTCCTTTTGGGCTCAGACCGCGGACAATCGCCTGAGCACCATATACAGGGCAAGGGAAACCACCCCGATGACGCACGACAGGACTATGGCCCGGTCAAATTCGCCGCTGAAAACGGCGTTGTAAATCTCCAAAGACAACGTGTTGGTCTTTCCGATGACATTGCCGCCGAGCATGAGCGTCATGCCCACCTCGCCCAGACAACGTCCGAGGGCCAGCAACCAACCGGCCAATACACTCCGGCGAACACTGGGCAAAAGCACCTGTGCAAACGTTTGCCACTCGTTCTTGCCCAGCACATAGGCGGCTTCGGCCAGTTTGCGGCCATGACCGCGCAAGGCTGCCTCCACAGGCTTGACCATGAGCGGCAAACCGGCCACGAACGAAGCCAGCACCACTCCGGGAAAGCTGAAAACCAGCTCAACGCCGGTCAACCGCCCCACAGGGCCGTCCCTGCCGAAAAAAAGCAGCAGGGCAAAACCTGTGGCAATGGGCGGAAACACCAGAGGCAACGTAACCAGAAAGTCCACAACCGGCCGCAAACGCGACCGGCTTTGGGTCAGATAGTAAGCGATCAGCACGCCGACCACAAGTAACATAATCCCTGCAACGGCTATGACCCGGGCTGTAAGCAGCAGCGGCCCCCATGTGGAGGCGTCAAGCAGAATCGCCTGCCAATGCACGGCTTACAATCCGTTATCCCGAATGATTTTCCGTGCAACGTCCGTTTTCAGGAAGTGGAAGAAATCCTCGACCTGCTGCGGATGGGTAGCTGTTTTCAGTTGGCCGGCCATAATGGTGATGGCGTCGTATTTATCCAGGGGAAGCTCCATGAAACCACCGAGCGAATCACGAACGTTCAGCGCATGGGTCAGGTTCAGGAAACCGAGGTCTACCTCATTGATGCTCAGATAGGAAAACACTTGCGGCACGGTCGCCACAACCACGATGCGCTTCTCGACATCCGGCAGTAATCCGGTGCGTTCCAGATATTGGTGCGCGGCACGTCCGTAAATGGCCTTGGCCGGATCAGGATGGGCAATACGTTTAGCGGATGCCGCTTTGAGCATGGCGGCAGGATCCTTGCCGCCGGGCGCGCCCTTGGGCCATGCCAGCACCAGACGACCCCGCCCCAACTCCAAACTCTGGGCAAAGTCCAGTTTGGTGCGAGTGAAAAAGAACTCGGCACCTACGACCATGTCCACGGCGCCACTGGTCTTTGCCTGCGCCGTAACCCGGCCCATGTTGCCATACACGAGCTGCACGTCCTTGCCGGTTTCGGCCTTGTATGCCTTGGCGAGGGCATTGACCATCTTCTTGTAACCACCACCGGCGGCCAGAACCATGTTATCACCCGCGAAAGCCGGAGTAGCAAAAAGAACAAGCGCGGCAATCAGGCACAAAATGCGTTTCATAAGGAACTCCCTTGGTAGATTGAAGAATGCATGCTGCGCAGGGAGCACATCTGCCCACTGAACCAGTCGGGCGAAACATGCCCATGGTCCACGGCCAAAATGGAATCGCCGAGGTATTCGGCTTCTTCCAGGTCGTGAGTCACGTGCAGCACCGGAATATCCAGTTCACTTTTGATGTCTTTCAATTCGCTGCGCAGGCTGCGCCGTGTTCCGGCGTCCAGCGCGGAAAAAGGTTCGTCCAGCAGCAAAAGTACGGGGTCGCGGGCAAGGGCCTGACAAAAGGCCGCACGCTGGCGCTCTCCGCCGGAAATGGCTGAAGGACGCTTGTCCGCGAGGTGGCTGATCCCGAACAGGCTCATGAGCCGATCCACGCGGTCCTGATCTGAAGCGGCAAAAGCCACGTTTTTACGCACGTTGAGATGCGGAAAAAGCGTATATTCCTGAAAAACCAGACCAAGCTTACGTTTGCGCGCATGCAGAAACACGCCGGAATCAGTATCGGTCCAGCAGGTATCGCCAAGACAAACCTGTCCCGAGTCGGGACGTTCAAGCCCTGCGATAATGCGGATAAGCGTGGTCTTGCCAGCGCCGGACGGACCGACGACTGCAGTGAGACTGCCCGCCTCACAGGTGAAGTCCACGTCAAGATCATAATGGTCGAGCGACTTTTGTACTGCCACGCTCAGGGTCGAAGTTTTTGCCATTACCGCCTCCTGTTGATGCGGTTGATAAGGACCAGAACCAGAAAACTGACCGGAACCAGAGCCGCGGACATGAGAAACGCATCGTCAAAGCGCAAGGCTTCAACGGCCTCGAAAATGGCCACGGACGCCACCTTGGTTTCTCCGGGTATGGACCCGCCTACCATGAGTATGACGCCGAACTCACCCAAACTGTGGGCAAAGACCAGAATCGAAGATGCCGCCAGTCCGCCGAGGCTATTGGGAATTATGACCCGCACAAAGGCCTGTGTCCGCGAGAGCCCCAGTATGGAGGCACTTTCCAAAAGTCTGTGGTCAAGCTTTTCAAAGGCGGCCCGCAGGGGTTGCACTGCAAATGGCAGATTGAACACCAGCGAGGCCAGGAGGATACCTGTGAAACTGAACACAAGCCTTTGGCCGGTCACATTTTCCCAGAGCATGCCCAGTGTCCCTTGAGGCCCCATGATCACCAATAGCCAGAAACCCAGTACGGTGGGTGGCAGCACCATGGGGAGGGAAACCAGGGCGTCCACCGCGCTCTTGCCCGCAAACCGGCCAAAGGCCAGCATGCAGGCAATGGGAGCGGCGATGAACGGAATAATCAGCATGGTCCAGAAGGCCAGCTTTGCCGAAAGGTAAAACGGCTCCAATTCCATGCGCTATTTATACCCGTACTTCTTTTTGATGGCCTTCACTTCGTCCGAACCCAGGAACTCTATGAATTGCGCAGCGGTTTCGGCATGGGTGGATTTCTTCAACAGGCAGGCGGCCTGAATTACCGGCGGAGCAAGGTCGACGACGGTGTAGCAACCTTTTTTCCCTTCATCCGTAAAGACGGAGGAAAATGCGCACAGGCCTACATCGGCAGCACCTGTGGATGCAAACTGGAAGACCTGCGCGATGGACTGTCCGTAAACCAATTCGGATTCCATTTTATCCCAGAGTCCTGCGGATTTCAGGGCGTTCATGGCTGAAGTACCGTAAGGAGCAGTCTCCGTATTTGCTATTGCGATCTTGGAAATGGAAGGATCCTGCAGGGCCTTGATCCATCCCATTTCGCAAAGGGCCTTGTTCTTGGTCCAAAGCACGACCTGTCCCTTGGCGTACACGAACGGCTTTTCACAGAGACCTTTTGCGAACAGGGCATCGGGTCTGCGCTGATCGGCAGCCAGAAACACATCAAAAGGCGCGCCATTGATGATCTGTCCATACAGCTTGCCGGTGGAGGTATAGGTGGCCTGCACGGTAAGGCCTGTTTTGGCCTTGAAAGCGGGAATGATTTCCTTCATGGCGGGCATGAAGTTGGCGGCCTGAGCCACCACGAGGTCTGCGGCGAACACCGAGGAAGGCAGCAACAGCACCAGAGCGAGAACAAAAGGTACAATACGTTTCATCATCTTCTCCTTAGTGAGCACGAATTTACAAGAGACGTTTCTCTTGATAATCAATAGGTATAAGATCACCCAATCTCAACCCGGTCACGCCTCCGGGGAAAAGCGTGACACACGGCACTGACATGACCGCACCCGACAAACTTCTGACTCCCGGCGAAGTCTTCACCGTTCCAGAAGGTATCCGCCTGCTCGACCAGCAGCAGATGGCCCGGCTGGAAACGGCTTTCGACCTCTGGAGAGACAAGGCATCGCGAGCCGACCACCTGCGTGCGCGAGAGCGCATGCGCCTCATCTTTCTTCTGTTGCGCCACACCGGAGCCCGGTTGGGCGAAGTCCTGGCCTTAAACCATCAGACGGACATTGACCTGCAACGCAGCGTGGCGCTTTTCGGCAAAAACGGAAACCAGAGGGAAGTGCCCTTGCCCGAAGGATTGCTTCGCGACCTGCGGCGAGTACTGGAAAGTCCCATGGCGGCAGGATGCAACGGACATTTTCTGAACGCGGATCAGGGACAGGTCCGCCGTGCTTTTTATGCCCGGGCCGACCAATGTGGCGTGCCCCGGGAATTGGCAACGGCCAGAGCCTTACGCAATACCCGGGCCGTGGAGATGTTGCGCAACGGTGTTCCCCTTGCCGTGGTGCAGGGCGTACTCGGCCAGTCTTCACCGGAACTGACTGCGGTCCTTCAACGCTATTCAAGCAGGGACGCCACCAGCATCGTACGCAGGCTGGCATTGGACGACCTTCGGGACAAAACCAGCGCACGCAACACATTCGCCTGCCGAATCACGGAAATCGTGCGTGATCCCGTCATGGCCGAAATCATGCTGGAAACGGCCTACGGCCAGCAGCTTGGGGCGGTCATCACCGTGGAAAGCCTGAACACACTGGCACTGGAACCGGGATCTCCCGTGGCCGCTTCGGTCAAGGCCCCCATGGTGGCGGTTTGCGCCGATCCATCCCATTCCGCTCGCAGCCGCCGCAACAGGTTGGATGCTACGGTCACATCAGTTCGCACCACACCGGTCATTACGGAAATCTCCGCGCAAACAGAATTCGGACAGGAAGTCTGTGCACTGATATCCACCCATGCAGCAAAGGCCATGAACATTGAAAGCGGCGCCAAGGCCCGTTTTTCCTTCAAAGCCCTTTCCGTAATCCTGAATACGTTCTGACAGGACAAACACCATCTCACACAGGATCCGCCATGCAAAAACTTTTTCTTCTCCGACACGGACAGGTTCCCCAAATTACACCGCGCCGCTTTATTGGCTGCACGGATGTTCCACTCGATGCCACCGGCCGCAAACAGGCGTCGGCCATGGGCCTTGTGCTGAAGAACGTGCCGCTGGACAAAATTCTTTGCAGTGACCTTGGCCGGACCAAACATACGGCCAAGCTGGTATTGGAAGCGCGAGGCACAGCTCAGAAAGCCGTACCCATGCCCTTGTTGCGCGAAATCAATCTGGGACGGTGGGAAGGTTTGACCAAAGCGGAAGTGGAAGACGTCTTTCCCGGTCAGTTTGAACAGCGAGGCCGGGATATGGGCGGATTCGCCCCGGAACAGGGTGAAAGCTTCGCGCAGGTTCAATCCCGCGCCGCGCACTTTCTTGCCGCCATGGAAAAGGAAACGGCCAATACTGTGCTGGCCGTGAGCCATGCAGGATTCATCCGCACCCTGCTTTGCCGTGTGCAGGATATCCCGCTTGCGAACATGTTCGACGTGGAGCAGGACTATTGCCACCTGAACCTGCTTGAACTTGTTGACGGCCAATGGATGGTGCGTTTCAGCAATCAGCACGCCGAAGCTGTTGCCGCCCGGCTCGCATAACCGGTAAACGCATCTCCAACATTTTCCAGCCCTCCTCGTCGCCCCCATCCCTCCTGGACCCAAAAACGAGCTTCCGGACATTTCATCTCAAGGCATATTTTACGCACATCTTTATCAAAAAAAATCGATTTTCTTTCATTTCGCAAAATTGGCCCTCTAAAAATATCAACGGTTCCAAACACCTCGATATCAAAACTGAGTGACCACTCAGTTTCGGCAATTCCTTTGACATTTCAAGCGCGTGCTAATAATCACAAGACACTGAGTGATCACTCGGTTTTTTTGCCGAACACTCAAGGAAAGATGCAATGAAAAAAAAGGAAGCAATTCTCAAAGTCGCCACCGTGCTCTTCGCAAACAAGGGCTACCCGGATACGTCCATGCAGGAATTATCCAGGCTGACCGGTGCGGCCGAGGGGACCATTTTCTATCACTTCGGCACCAAGGAGGGCCTGCTGCTGGCCATCCTGAAGCAGACCAGAGAAACCATCGTGCGCCAGTTCGAGGAGTTTCTTGAAGCCCGGGAGTTCGGTTCGGGGTTGAGCCGTGTGGAGGAGACCGTTTCCTTTTATCTGTATCTTGCGGGATTTCTGGAGGATCAATTCCTGTTGCTGCACAGGCACCATGTATATCAATTTTCCGAGACCAATCCCGAATTCCGGGAACATCTTGAGGAAATATACAATTGCCTGACCGACTTCTTCGAATGGGCGATCATCGCCGGACAGGAAGACGGATCCATCAACCCGGAGCTGCATCCAAGAAAAACCGCATTGATCCTGTTTACCATGGTGGATGGTCTTGTGAGGTTCAAGAACTACAATCTGTACGACGCAGGCGCCCTGTTCAACGAATTGATGAACGCGTGCCGCACAATGCTGCAGGCTCCCCAGAGGAACAATTGAGATGGTTAAGAAAATTTTTCCTTTCCTTGGCTGGTTCAAGGGCTACGACATGGCTTCGCTCAGGGCGGACGCCATATCCGGCCTGACAGTCGCTCTTGTGCTCATTCCGCAGTCCATGGCGTATGCCCAGCTGGCAGGCATGCCAGCCTATTATGGACTGTACGCATCGTTTCTCCCGCCTCTCATCGCGGCCCTGTTCGGTTCCAGCCGCCAGCTGGCAACGGGACCGGTGGCCGTTGTTTCCCTGATGACAGCAGCATCGCTTGAACCGTTGGCAACCGCAGGCAGCGAAGGTTACATTGCCTATGCCATCCTGCTGGCGCTCATGGTGGGTGTCTTCCAGTTCCTGCTTGGCGTGCTGCGTCTCGGCCTTGTGGTCAACTTCCTGTCGCACCCCGTAGTCAACGGCTTTACCAATGCAGCCGCGTTGATCATCGCTTCCTCCCAGCTTTCCAAGATGTTCGGGGTCTATGTGGACAAGGCAGAGCACTACTATCAAACCATCATCAATGTTTTCCAAAGTGCGATGCACTACACGCACCTCCCCTCGTTGGGCATGGGGGTGCTCGCCTTCGGCGTCATGATCATTCTCAAACGCATTAATCCTAAAATTCCCAACGTATTGGTGGCGGTCGTGATTACAACGGGCCTGTCCTGGGGAATCGGTTTTAACCATGATGCAAAAATTGCTCTGGAAGCCATCAACGCCCCACACGTGCAGCAGAATGTACTGGACTTCAACCAGACTATCCATTCCATAGACGATTTGGCCACCCAACGCACGGCGCTGACCTCGGTTCTCGAAAAAGCCAAGGCTGCCGGTGACAAGGTCGCCGTACTGGACGTACAGCACGATCTCAGCGTGCTTAATGTTAGAATCTCTCGCCTCAAACATGAATCGCATCTGTTACGCGAAGATCTGCGCGCCACGCTTTTCGACGGTGTTGAAGACGGCGGCACCCTGTTGCTTTATCCCCAAGGCACGGCACCGCAGGGAATGGCCACGGATGGGCGCACATGGCGCATCAAAGTGGGCAATACGGCCCTCGACACCACCGGCATGAAAGCCATGGGCGGCGGCGCTGTCGTCGGAACGGTCCCTTCGGGCATCCCGTCCCTCAGCGTGCCCAAACTGGACCTCAAGATCATGCTGCACCTGATTCCGTTTGCAGCCATCATCTCACTGCTCGGATTCATGGAAGCCATCTCCATCGCCAAGGCCATGGCAGCCAAAACCGGCCAGCGGCTTGACCCGAATCAGGAGCTTATCGGCCAGGGACTCGGAAACATCCTCGGTGCATGCGGCAAGAGTTACCCAGCTTCAGGATCGTTCTCCCGCTCGGCTGTCAACCTGCAAGCCGGAGCCATCAGCGGCCTTTCCAGCGTGTTCACCTCCGTCATGGTAGTCATCGTGCTCATGTTCTTCACGCCGCTGCTCTACCATCTGCCTCAGGCCGTGCTGGCAGCGGTCATCATGATGGCGGTCATCGGATTGATCAACGCCTCCGGTTTCATCCATGCATGGAAAGCCCAATGGTATGACGGAGCCATCTCCATTCTCACCTTCGTCTGTACGCTGGCTTTTGCTCCGCATCTGGACAAGGGCATCATGGTCGGCGTGGCTCTTTCCCTGGGCGTTTTCCTGTACAAAAGCATGCGTCCCAAGGTTGCGGATCTCTCACGTTCCGAAGACGAATCCCTGCGTGACGCCACGGTTCACGGCCTTCGCCAGTGCGAACACATTGCCGTGGTCCGCTTCGATGGTCCGCTCTTCTTCGCCAACGCCAGTTTCCTTGAAGACCAGATCACGGATCGCATGATATCCAACAAGAAACTCCGGCACATCATCATCGTTGCCAACGGCATCAACGACATGGACGCATCCGGCGAGGAAGCCCTGTCCCTGATCGTGGACCGGGTTCGCAGCACCGGAGTGGACATCTCGCTCAGCGGCGTCAACGAGTCGGTCATGGCCGTACTGGAGCGCACTCACCTGCTGGAAAAAATCGGCAAGGACCATGTTTATGCGACAATGGAAACCGCCCTGTGCGCCACGCATGAGCAGGCACACAAGGACGGCGAAGAAGAATCCTGCCCTCTTACCTCTGTCTGCCACCTCGCCTAGGCGCGGCGCAAAAGGAGCATGAAAATGTCCGTAATTACAGTATTCAACGGTCTATTCTCCGAAGCTGGCCCCGTGGTCAAGCGTGTGCTCGACGCCACGGAACACCGCCTCGTCACGGATCAGGATATCGTAGCCGACGCTGCCAAGCTCTCCGGCATGGCCGAATCGGCAATTGCCCGTGCCTTTTCTTCAAACTCGTCCGTATTCAACAAATTCAGTCACGAAAAGGAGCGGGCCATTGCATGGTTGCGTTTGGCCACGGCCCATAAGCTTGAGAACGCCGACAACCTGCTCATTTCAGGCTTTGTTTCGCAACTCGCAGATAAAAACATCAGTCACATATTGCGTGTATGCCTTATCTCCGACATGCAGGGCCGCCTCTCCGTGGCCGAAAAGGAAGAAGGCTACGCCGAGAAGCATGCACACCGGCTGATCCGCAAGGATGACGAAGACCGCGCAGCATGGGTCAAAACCGTGGCCGGCGTTGAGGATCCCTGGGCAGAGAGCCTGTACGACATGGTGCTGCCCGTGGCAGTCACTGGCGTGGAGCGAAGCGCCGACCTGATTGTTGAGCAACTCGATAACAAGGCGCTGACCATAACTGATGCCAGCCGCCAGGCTGTGCGGGACTTCCTGCTGGCTGCCACAGTGGAAACGCTTCTTGCAGCAGAAGGCCACAACGTGAGCGCCCAAGCCCACAAGGGCAAGGTTACCTTGACGATCAACAAGCATGTGCTCATGCTGGAGCGTTTGGAACGGGAGCTCAAGGAAATCGTTTCCGGTGTGGACGGCGTGAACGAAGTGGCTACGCAGGTAGGCAAGGAGTTCCACCAGACGGACATTTACCGCAAGGTTGATTTCGCCCTGCCGTCCAAAGTGCTGCTGGTTGATGACGAACGCGAATTCGTACAGACGCTCTCAGAAAGACTTCTCCTGCGTGACATGGGGTCCGCCGTGGTCTATGATGGCGAGTCCGCCCTGAATCTCATGGAAGACGACGAGCCGGAAGTCATGATCCTGGACCTCAAAATGCCTGGCATCGACGGCATCGAGGTACTCAGGCGAGTCAAACACTCCCGGCCCGAAATCGAAGTCATCATCCTCACAGGGCATGGATCGGAAAAAGACCGCGAGATATGCATGGACCTTGGCGCGTTTGCCTACCTTCACAAGCCGGTGGATATCGACGTGCTCAGCGACACGCTGAAAAAGGCCAACGAAAAAATACGCAACGGTTAACAACAGGAGACGGGTGGCGCAATGTCCTTTCTGAAGCGGTTCAAACCGGACTTCTGGGATACGAATCCGGAAGCCGGACCGCACAAGAGCCTGTTCAATTACAGGCGAACCTGGAGGCAGGCCATAGCCTTGCTGACAGTGGTCGCTCTTGTGCCGCTTCTGATAATGACCTTTCTGGACTACAACGTCACCCGCCGCTCCCTGGAATCAGAAAATATTCTTCGCCTGACGCGAGTCACGTCCAACACGCGTCGCTCGGTGGCCTATTTTCTGGATGAACGCAAAAGCGCTCTCCAGTTCATCGTCCAGCGCGAAACCGTGAAGAATCTGCATGACACCACACGGCTCGGAAACATACTTCGCGGACTCAAAAACAGTTTTGGCGGGTTTGTCGACATCGGGCTGATAGAAGGCAGTGGCAGGCAGGTCGCGTATGTCGGCCCCTATGAACTGCAGGGACGCGACTACGGAGACCAACACTGGTTCAGCCGTACGTTGGAAAAGGGATCA
>Ga0207831_100299_pt1 | contig 20319 bp, 24 predicted proteins | sample TtanPargueraPR_7_FD_187741 | JGI IMG/M metagenome (GOLD analysis project Ga0207831, IMG submission 187741) | Aerobic enrichment media microbial communities from Bioluminiscent Bay, La Parguera, Puerto Rico - Tt and M1 (2) (SPAdes) | ecosystem: Environmental > Aquatic > Marine > Unclassified ... | reverse complement strand
TTCCTGAACTCCAAGATCAAGGGCCTCAAAGTCAACGGCGTCGAAGCCAACGTTGCCAACGCCCTGAACAAATCCTACCCGCTTTCCCGCGGTCTGAACCTCTACACAGCCGGACAGCCCTCTGGCGAAGTCAAGGAATTCATCGACTTCATCATGAGCGCCAAGGGCCAGGCCATTATCGCCAAAGTCGGCTTTGTTCCCGTCAAGTAGCATCAGGACAAGAGTATCGTGCATGAGTCTGACCTCATGACGAATCCCGCCGGGACGCCCAGCGTCCCGGCGGGTAACATTCTCCAAGGGGAGCCGGAAAGCCCATGTTAGACCGCAAAAAAAAAGAAAACCTGATCCGGGGCGCGTTTTTCATTACCGCCTCCATATCCATTATAGCCCTCGGGTTGATCATATATTTCCTGGTGAGTGAGGCCTTGCCCACGTTCACGGGATTCGACGCCATGGGCGAACTGCACGGCGGCGTTTCCTTTTTCGACTTCATTTTCGGAACGCAATGGAAACCCATTTCCGAACATCCCCAATGGGGCATCATGCCTCTGATCATGGGGTCCGTGTGGGTCACACTCCTTTCTTCGCTCATCGCCATTCCGCTGGGGGTCATGACGGCGGTCTACCTGGCCGAGATCGCGCCTAACAAGGTGCGTGAAATCGTCAAGCCCATGGTCGAGTTGCTGGCTTCGCTGCCTTCGGTCGTCATCGGGTTCTTCGGGCTTGCGGTGGTCGCTCCCATCCTGCTGGACCTGTTCGACGTCCGTTTTGGCGTGAACATGCTCAACGCATCCATAATGCTCGCTTTCATGGCCGTGCCCACCATCACTTCCATTGCCGAGGACGCCATTCATTCCGTGCCGGATGACCTCAAGGAAGGATCGCTGGCACTGGGCGCCACCCATTTCGAAACCATACGCAGGGTCGTTCTGCCCGCTTCCCTTTCCGGGCTTTCCACGGCCGTGATTCTGGGCATGTCCCGCTCCATCGGTGAAACCATGGTCGTGCTCATGGTGGCAGGTGGCGCTGCTCGTATTCCCACTTCCATTTTCGACCCGGTGCGGCCCATGCCCGCCAGTATCGCCGCGGAAATGGGCGAAACAAGCTTCGGCCTTGAACGGCATTACTTTGCGTTGTTCGCCATTGCCATGGTGTTGTTCATCATCACGTTTCTTTTCAACCTCCTTGCCGATCACATTGCGCACAAATACAAGCAAGTCGGCGCTGCCACCCTTTAAGGAGTGCGAGGAATGAGCCAAATGGTACAAGATTCCATTGCCAATCAGGTGGCCGAGGACACCGGACTGGGTCTCCGCCGCAAATTGACGCAGGAATTCTGGTTTTTCATGTTTCGGCTGGCAGTCGTCATCAACGGACTGGCCCTGTTCATCATCGTCGGCTACATGGTCTACTACGGCCTGCCTGCCATTTCATGGGACTTCCTGACCGGTATGCCTACGGAAGGCGGACTTGCAGGGGGGATTCTTCCCTGTATCATGGGAACGTTCTACCTGAGCCTCGGCTCCATGATGCTGGCCCTGCCCATGGGGGTGGCTTCGGCCATTTACCTGCATGAGTACGCGCGGCCGGGTCTGGCCATGCGCATCATCCGACTGGCCATCAACAATCTTGCCGGCGTTCCCTCCGTTGTTTTCGGACTGTTCGGCATGGCGTTCTTTGTTGCCAGCCGTGACCTTGGCGGATTGGGTATGGGCGTTTCCATCGCTTCCGGTTCGCTTACGCTGGCCGTGCTTATTCTCCCGGTGATTATCGGTACGTCCGAAGAAGCCCTGCGCTCGGTGCCTGATACGTATCGTGAAGCTTCGCTGGGTCTGGGGGCAACCAAATGGCAGACCATCGTCAAGGTCGTGCTGCCTGCGGCCCTTCCGGGCGTATTGACCGGCTCCATCCTGTCCATCAGCCGAGCGGCGGGCGAGACTGCCGCCATCATGTTCACGGCAGCGGCCAGTTACAATCCGCAACTGGCGGAATCCATTTTCGATGAAGTCATGGCTCTGCCGTATCAAATCTATTCCCTGTCCGTGTCCTCCACGGACCCGGAACGGACGTTGCCCTTGCAGTACGGAACGTCGCTTGTGCTCATTTCGTTGGTGCTGGGCATGAACCTCATCGCCATCATCTTGCGCAGCAAACTTCGCAAGCGGCTGACAAAGTAGTATTATTACGCACCTCTTTTCACGAGGGCTTTAAAAAAATCTCCCTGTTCGTCTTCAGACGTGCAGGGATATTTTTTGGTGTTCGAAGAAATTGACACTGTCATGCATGCTGTCTATATTTCTGATAGAAATAACTAATACTGGAGAATGCGATGCCACAACACCCCGTTGCAGCAGGAAAGAGCAGTTTGGACTTCGTTGATCAGGGCATAGCCTTTTTTCACATAACCGCCAAAAGGGGCGGCGTGTATCTGGACCTTGCCTGCGGTGCCGGGCGATACAGCCTTGCCCTTGCAAAACACTTGAAGGACGGCAGCGTCATCCATGCTTTTGATCTCTGGGAAGAGGGGATTGCCACTCTCAAGGAGGCCGCAGGCGATCTGGATTCGGCAACGATCAAGCCCGAAGTGGTCGATGTCACAGGATCACTCCCGCTGGAAGACGGTGTTGTCGATACCTGTTTCATTGCAACCGTGATGCATGATTTGCCTGTTGCAAAACGGGAACATGTGGTCCGGGAAATCCGGCGTGTGCTCGCTCCGCACGGAGCCTTGGTACTCATCGAATTCAAGAAGATCGACCATGGTCCGGGACCGCGCAAGGAGCATCGTATAGGAGAGGACGATGCCGATGCGTTGGTGTTGCCGCAAGGTTTTGAAAAGGTCGCTTCCGTCAGTCTCGGTGAATTCACGTACCTTGTGAAATATGCCAGAACATGAGCCGATGTGGCTTTAGGCGGGCTTGAAGGTTTGCAGCTTCCCTGCTAATCCTGCGCCATTCATGCGGTCGGAACGTACTCTTTCACGTTCGTCCGAAAACAGTGAAACCCATGAGGAATGCATGAGAAAGAGAATAGTAGCGTAATCCGTCTGCTGACGGGATTACGGCGGCAGACGGAGACATCCTGTTGATCTTAGGGCGGGGCAAAAGCCCCACGCGACAACAATACAACAGCAGGAGTCATCCAATGACGCAAATTTGTTATTCAAAATCGGCACAGTATAAGGATCTGGGAACCATTTACGCTCAATGCAGCGGTCCGGGCGGATTGCAGCTCAGTGACTTCATGGCGCAAAAAATGGGCCTGAAGGGCGGAGCTCGTCTGCTTGACATCGGTTGCAATCGTGGCATTCAGACGTGTTTTTTGGCCAAGGAATATGATGTCGATATCGTCGGCATTGATCCTTGGGATGATCGCATGCATGGCGACCCCATGGTCGAGCATACTCGTCGCAATGCCGAGAAATGGGGCGTTTCGCACCGTGTCCTTGCGCAAAAGATCGGTGTCCCTGATACCTACTTCGCGGCCGAGTCCTTTGACTTTGTTCATTCAACCACAGCTCTTGAAATGGTTCGTGGGATCAACGGCGAAGAGGGCTATCTGGACTGCCTCAGGGAAATCCTTCGCGTGTTGAAAAAGGGTGGTGTCTTCGGGCTTGGCGAACCAATGCATCTTGATGTGCCTTTGCCGAAAGACCTTGAGCCTTATGTCTCCTATGGAGATTTTTCCTGGAAAGAGTGCTTTCGGGACATTCACAGCACGGTTGCGGATGTTAAGCGAGCCGGATTTCAAATCGTGGAAAGCGGTTATGCGCCGGACGCCTGGGCATGGTGGATGGAGTTCGCAGAGCACGATCCCTTCTGCAAGAAAGATCCCGGCGGCGACCCCAAAACCCTTGCCGTGGATAACGGGCGTTGGACCAGTTTCGGATATGTGATCGCCAGAAAGGTCGACTAAACTCATAATAAAAGGGACGGCAATTTGTTTGTCGTCTCTTTTTTTATGCTTTTCAGGCCAATGTCATGTGTAGCAGGGGAAACGGTTTGCCCATGGCATCCACGGGTGAACGGCCTATGACCTTGAATCCAATATGCTCGTAGAATCCGAGTGCCTGCGGGTTTTGTTCGTTGACGTCTACCGACGTGACACCCATTTCCCGGATCGCATGGGCGCACAAGGCCGACCCAACGCCTTGCCCCCGGCTTTCCGGCGACACGAACAGCATTTCCAGTTTGCCATCGGCCACGCCGCAGAATCCGAGGATTTGTCCTGTTTCGTTTTTGGCGCAACGCAGTGCAACTGCATCAAAATACTGTTCAAAAATCAACGGACGCAGGAACGCGATATCCTGCTCTTGCAGGAAAGTATGCGTTGCCCGTACGGAAGCTTCCCATACGTCGATCAGTTCCGGGTAATCACTTTTTTCAGCACGTACTATCTGCATGTATTGTGTTCGTTTGTTGTTTTGGGTCGAACAAAAAATGATGGTTTTTTCTGCAATGCTGTCGGTTGTTCAGGCATGCAGAGTGAGGCGCTTTTAACATGCGAAGAGTGTTTGGAAAAGCCGATTGGGGGGAGTGACGTTGCGTGAAGACAGGAACACGGCTAGGTAATGGAGAGCTTCTATTCTTGAAATTTCGCAGGAAAGATCAATGAAGATTCGTGAATTCTCCATACGTACCGGCCTGAGTGCACATACCTTGCGCTACTATGAAAAGATCGGTCTCATTCATGTCGAGCGTGATGCCAGCGGACATCGTGCGTATTTGCCGCAGGATGTCAAATGGATCCGTTGTATCCGGCGGCTGAAAGAATCCAATATGCCTCTCAAGGATATTCAGCAGTTCGCATCGGTGCGCCATCATTGCGGCGGACCGGATGGATTGCGATTGCATGTTCTTGAAGAGCACAGGTCCCGGTTGAAAAAGCTGCATGAAGAGATTCTGGGACATATTGATATGATTGATGAAGAGATCGATACGTTTAAAAAAAGGAACAAGTTGCAATAAATCGTTCCGGACGCTTGACTTCGAGTGAACTCCAAGTGCTAGCGATGTGGTTTGGGACAAATTTTGCGTCTCAAAGGACATCAACGGAGGTCACTCTCAATGTTTTTGAATAATGATGCGGAACGTCCGTCCCGTTCCTCTTTGCGCCTCGGTATCGCATGCATGGCTACCATGGTTGCCGTGGGCACGGTTTTCATGAATCAGGCCATATTTGTGGAGATTGCCAAATCGTATCTGATTCCTGTGGACAAGGCCCGTTTTGCCTTCAGTGTCATTTCCTTGTGCTATTCGTTTACATTCCTTTGGGCCGGTCCTCTTGCCGATACGTTTGATTGCAGAAAAATAACCGCTGCAGGGCTTGGCGTAATAGCTTTTTTGCTTTTTGGCATCTCGTGGGTGCATGAATATGCATGGTTTCTTGCCTGCATGGGAGTGATGGGCGTGGCTGCTGCCGTTGTTCCTGCGTCCATGTTTCCCTATGTTGCACGACTTTCCTCTTCCTCTCGTTCGGGAGTTCAGCTTGGGGCTGTCGTCGCAGCCGCAACGTTGGGGATTGTTGTGGGACGTGTTGCCCTCGGTGCCTTTTCCGGTTTTATGGGATGGGAAGGTGCCTATCGTCTTTTTGCTTTTGTCTTTGTTTTTCTTGCTATTATTTGCCTTTCAGCGCTCGACTCGCCTGCAAAAAAAGTTCACCGAACACGCGGTATACCGTCCATGTATGCAGAACTGCTGAAGATGGTGATTAATCCAGGCACCTTCGCGTTGCTGTTGACCGGATTTTTCCTGTTCTTCGGATTTCTTGGTGGGGTGACATTTTTGACCTACCGGCTGGCCGTTCCTCCCTTTTCCTTCAATGCCGCACAAATCGGGTACATCAGCCTTGCCGGAGTGACGGCTGTGATTGCTCCGTTTGCCGGTGGATTGGCCAACCGGTTCGGCACATACAGGATAATCATACCCGGTCTGATACTTTGTTTTGCCGCTTTGCAGGTGATGTGTTGGAGTTCCAGTGTGGTGTATATGACCGTGGGTGTGTTGTTGCTTTTTCTTGGTGTTTATGCATGCCAGCCCTTGCTTTTTCTGCTCATTGGCCGCCATACGCCTCTGGAATCCATGGGCTGTGCTTCCTCGTTATACATTTTGTTTTGCATAGGCGGGGGGAGCCTTTCATCCTTTGTTTTGGGGGATGTTTGGAAGGCCTATGGCTGGATAGGAGTCATTACAGTCTGTTCAGGGTCGATATTGTTGGCCCTGATCATCTCGATTGTGACCATGCTTTGCCGGAAGAAGGTTGTTGCGTAGTCTCTCATAGGAACGAAGCTACAGAGATTTATAGAATGGATGTTGCTTCCTTGGTCGACTTACTTTTTTTGCCGAAGCAGAAAAAAATAAGCAAAAAACTGCATGACTACAGTTACACCCTGTAAATCTCTCGCTGCCGCCCACGGCAATCGATTTCGGACCGGGTCACAACCGCTATCGCTTCGTGTGATCCGGTGTTCCTTCTCCTCTCATCAATAAAGGTGCACCTTCCCCTCGACTAGCCTTCAAGTCGGGTGAGGTACGCATCTTTTGTCAACCACAGTTCTTCCATCCGATACATATGCCAGTGGTCGTGCATGAGGATATGGCGGGCCAGAATGAGCAGGCCGTACTGATCGTATTCGGGATGAATGGCTTTCCGTCTCCAGGCCGCGGGTCCAGCCGACTTCAACAATGCGAGTTGTTTGTCCCTGCCGGATCGAAAACGAATAAGGATATCTTCAACCGGAGGAAGCACCGACATTTCGTCGGTATCTTCTTCGGGAATAAAAGGCACGAATTCAGGTATGTCCTCGGACAAAATCCGTTGGATCCGCTCCAGTACCATAGGTTGGACATCGGCCAGATGAGCAGCATGTTCATGGATGGACCAAAAATCATTTCCCCGGGTTTGTGCCAATTCACCGGAAGGAACGGCATTCAGAAACCCTTCGAGTATTGTCGGCGAGTGAGCCAATGAACCAATAATGGCTTTTATTTCATCGGAAGAAGTTCCTGACATGGGGATCTCCTTTTCATTTACTCGATGGCGCCTTCCAAGCGTAACAGATATTCCTTCATGGGAATACCGTCCGCACCGGAAAAGCCCGTCATCTTGCCGCCCGCGCCCACGACACGATGGCAGGGATATACCAGCGGCCAAGGGTTGGTGGCCATGGCCCTTCCTGCGGCACGAGCTCCGTTCGGGCTGCCTGCCATGGCGGCCAGTTCACCATACGTAACCACGGTTCCGGGCTGTACTTTTTTCAACTGCTTCAACGCCTTGGCGGAAAAAGACGAAAGCCGGTCCATTGCAAGAGGCAGGTCCGGCCACTGCACGGATTCGCCCCGAACATATCGTTCCATGGCCTGTTGCAGGGCTTTTCCATGGGATGAAAGCTCTTCAGACGGGGAAACATCTTTGGACCAAAGCAGGTGCAAATCTTCTATTTGCCCGTCCTTCCATCTTATTTCCATGGCCAGAGGGGCAGCACACACGATTTCATAATGCATGTTTTTTTCTCTCCCTTGCCGGGGACGTAAAATATTCAGGCGGACCGTCGGAAGCTCCGTTGGCCCTGCCCTGCCAGAAATCATTCCTTTCCAGATGATCATGGATGGCGTTCAGTATCTTTCCTTTCTCGCCGGCCCATTCCGGGGCCAGCAATTCTTCCTGGGTCGGGTCTCCGTTGAGTCGGTGTATGACTGTTTCAGGCGGAAGGATCATGAGAGCCTGACCAAGCCAATCGCAATACTGTTCCAGCGTGATTGGGTGATATTCGCCGTTTTTCCACATGTGGGCCAGGCGGGTGTTTTTGCACACATAAAGGTTGTGAAACTTGACGCCTTGCACCGGCAGGCTGTTTACAAAGCGGACAGTGGACAACAAATCCTTTGCGCCTTCGATCCCTTGTGGCGACGGCAACCCTGCGATGACGTGTGTCACAACGTTTATCCCGCGCTGGTGCGCTCGTGACGCGGCAAATGCGAAATCCTCAGCCGAATGTCCCCGGTTGATATATTTCAGTGTGTCGTTGTTTGCAGTTTGCAGCCCCAGTTCCAGATATATTTCACCAAGCCCGAGGGCGTCCTTTTGTTTTGCCAGCAGGTCGAGCTTGCGCTCATCAAGACAATCGGGCCGCGTGCCGATGCTCAAGGCCACCAGTCCGGGCAATCCCTGTAGCTGTTGCAGCACTCCTTCAAGTTTTTCATATGGGCCGTACGTGTTGGTGTAGGATTGCAAATATGCGGCGAACAGAACCTGGCTATGTTTTTTTTGCACTCGTTCCTGCCAATGTGACCATTGGGCGCGCAAATCAAGTCCTTTGTCCAGCAGGCCGGATCCGGATCCTGATTCATTGCAGAATACGCAACCGTGGCGGGACAAAGTGCCGTCGCGATTCGGGCAATTGAAGCCAGCGTCCAGCGGTATCTTTTGAACTCGCTGTCCAAACCGGCCTCGAAAAAAGGCGTTCAGGGAGTGGGTTCGTTGCAAAATGTCGAGCCTATATGTAGAAATTGTCTAGAATATGGGGCTACACTATTGCCTGCCCCCGGTTCATTTGGTACGAATCCTTGACTGATGAACTAATCTAGCCCAATACGCGACTCTTTTGAAGCAGTCGTTTTTGCATAATTCGAGAAACAGGGAAGACAAATTAATGGGAAGTCTGCTGAACAAGATTCTCGGTTCGTTCTCAAATGACCTGGCCATTGACCTCGGGACGGCCAACACTCTCGTGTACGTGAAGGGTAAGGGCGTCATGCTCAGTGAGCCCTCCGTGGTAGCCGTGAAGAAGGATTCCCGGGGCGGCAAGACTGTTCTGGCCGTTGGAGCTGAAGCCAAGAAAATGCTCGGCAGAACTCCGGGCAACATCGTGGCCATTCGTCCCATGAAGGACGGCGTTATCGCCGACTTCGAAGTGACCGAAGCCATGCTGCGCCACTTCATCTCCAAAGTCCACAACAGCCGAAGGCTGGTGCGTCCCCGCATCATGATCTGCGTGCCCACGGGGATCACGCAGGTGGAAAAACGCGCAGTCAGGGAGTCCGCACAGTCGGCAGGCGCACGTGAAGTCTACCTGATCGAGGAACCCATGGCCGCAGCGATCGGTGCCAATTTGCCCATCACCGAACCGACCTCCAACATGGTTGTGGACATCGGTGGCGGAACCACGGAAATCGCAGTCATCTCCCTGTCCGGCATCGTGTATGCCCGCAGTGTGCGCATCGGCGGCGACAAAATGGACGAAGCCATCATGCAGCACGTTAAACGCAAGTACAACATGCTCATTGGCGAATCCACCGCGGAAATCATCAAGATGACAATCGGCTCCGCTTATCCTCAGGGTACGGAAGAGCCGGAAATGGAAGTCAAGGGCCGTGACCTTGTCACTGGCATACCCAAGAACCTGACCATTACCTCCGAGGAGATCCGTGAGGCCATCTCCGAACAGGTGGATGGAATCGTGCAGGGTGTGCGCATCGCTCTGGAACAGACTCCGCCCGAACTGGCCGCGGACATTGTTGACCGGGGTATCGTGCTTACGGGCGGCGGTGCGCTTCTCAAAGGGCTTGACCTCCTGTTGCAGCATGAAACACAACTTCCCATCACGGTCGTGGACGACCCGCTGACCGCCGTGGTCATCGGGTCGGGCAAGGCTCTGGACAACGTGGAAGTATACAAGGACATCACCACGGACTAGCGTGACGAAACCCAAGAAGATAGCCGCCATAATCGTGGCAGGGCTGTTCGTGTACCTGAGTCTGTACACATGGAACCTGCGTACCGGGCATCTGGACGCTCTTTCCGCCTATACGGGCCTGGACATCACCGGTTGGATAGTCCGGCCCGGCCACTGGGTAACGGACCGGGTGTCCGACTTCTGGGGACGCTACATATATCTTGTTGGTCTCAGGCAGGAAAACGAACGCCTGCAAGAGGCCAACGCCCGTCTCCGCCTGAAGAATCTGATGCTTTCAGACCGTGCCGACGCCACGGCCCGGTTGGAGCGCCTGTTGCAGTTCGCGCCTTTGGACAATTGGAGCGAGCAGGGCGCACGTATTATTGCCCACCGCATGGGACCGGTGTCCTCTCTGGAAACTGTCATCGTGGACCGGGGTTCCCTTGCCGGCGTTCAGGACGACATGCCCGTCGTATCGCTGGATGGTGTTGTGGGAAGAGTGTTGCGTTACGGCGCCACGGCCTCCCATGTCCTGCTGCTTTCCGACCCCAACAGCCGAGTTTCGGTCATAGGCAAGGAAAAACGTTCGCAGGGAATCGTTGTCGGGCAGGGAAGCGGACAGGATCTCAAGGTCGAGTATATCAAACTCAACTCTCCCATTGAACCCGGAGAACTGCTTGAGACCTCCGGACTTGCCGGAATTTTCCCCAAGGGCCTGCCCGTGGCGCGGGTCAAGACCGTACACCGCTCGGACATTTCTCTTTTTCTTTCCATTACAGCGGAACCGCTGGTGGATGTGGGCGGCCTTGAAGAGGTTCTGTTGCTGAAACGCATGGCCGGACCGGGTGAGAACAATGCAACGTCGGTCAACTAGCCTGCATGTCGTCTCGTGGTGGACTGTCTACACTATTGTGGCAGTGTGGTTGCAAACGCTGCTCCCGGGAGTGGATTTTCTGGCGTCCGGCCTTGTCTTGAGCCTTCAGGAGAGGCCCGGTCCGCAGACTGCATTTCTGGCCGTGCTTTGGGTCTTGCTGCAGGAAGGCATGGGAACCATGGCATTCGGTTACGGACTCATGTGGTTTGGCGTCCTGGCGTTGGCCTATCTGGGCGGGCAGTGGCTTTTCGAGGCCCGAAGTTTTCTGTTTATGTGTCTTCTTGGGATCATGCTCGGCATTGGGCATCCGTTGCTGGCGTTTTTTCTTGGCTCGTTGCAGGGAGTGGTATTGCCGTTAAAGGAGTTGGCCTTGGAAGGCCTATTCCAGACCGTGCTTTTTCCTGTTGTCTGGTACGTTGCCCGGACGTTGTTCCCGCAGGGGATGAGATGCGATGACTCAAATGTTTGACGATGGCGAACGCCAGCCTCCGAAATTCGGTCTGCTCTTGTTGCAGATATTCATCCTTGGTCTGTTTTGCATTTTTGCATTGCGCCTTTGGTATTTGCAGATTCACCGTGGTGAAGAGTATGCCATCAAGGCCCGTGAGAACCAGCTGCGTCAGGAATCCGTATTTGCTCCGCGCGGATTGATTCTGGACCGGAACGGCGAATTGCTGGCCGTCAACGAACCCGCCTATGCCTTGGGCCTGGTCCGTGAAGACTGCAAGGATATCAAAGCCACGCTGGTCCAGGTGAGCAAGTGGACCGGGGTGCCGGTTGCAGACCTTCAAAAGAAATTTCACAAGGGGCGCAAGCTGGTCAAACCGTTTGAACCACTTATTCTGATTTCCGATATTCCCTTTGATCAGATGGCGGAGATTGAGGCTAACCGTTTGCATTGGCCCGGGCTGGATATCCGTGTCCGGCCCCGTAGGCATTACAAGTATGGCACGCTTATGGCCCATATTCTGGGCTATGTTGCCGAGGCCAACGAAGCCGAAATGAAGAAGGATCCGGACCTTGCTCTTGGCGACGAAGTCGGCAAGCAGGGGCTGGAGTTCATGCTGGAACGGCCGTTGCGCGGCGGTAAGGGACGGCGGCAGTTTGAAGTGGATGTCAGCGGCCGCAAGCTGGATGAGCGCATGTTGCGTAACCCTCGTGCCGGACAGGAACTTGACCTTTCCATTGATCTGCACTTGCAGCAATTGGCCATGGATTGGCTTAAAGGGGAAGCCGGAGCCGTTGTGGTCATGGATGCAGACACCGGCCAGTTGCATGCCCTGGTAAGTTCGCCCTCCTTTGATTCCAACGCCTTCAGCTCGGGGCTGACGCCCGAACAATGGGCCGCTTTACGGGACGACCCCATGCATCCGTTGCAGAACAGAGCCATCCAATCCGTATATCCGCCCGGTTCCGTGTTCAAGCCTTGCGTTGCCGGAGCTGGTTTGGCCAACAATATGGTGGATTTGAAGGAAACCGTATTTTGTAACGGTGCCATGAAGCTGGGACGTCACGTGTTCCGCTGCTGGCGCCGCGGCGGACACGGAAAGGTGAATTTTGAACGGGCGCTTGTGGAGTCCTGTGACGTCTATTTTTATAAACTCGGGAAAAAATTGGGTGTCGACCGCATGAGCGCCTTTGCCAAGGCGTGTGGGTACGGCGTCAAGAGCGGAATCCAATTGCCCCATGAAAAAGGCGGCAATATTGCCACACGCGAATGGAAGCGTAAGCGTTTCGGTGTGCGGTGGCAGGGCGGCGATGATTTGAACATGGCCATCGGACAGGGGTTTACCCTTGTCACCCCCTTGCAGGTCGCCCGGTTTGTTGCAGCCATGATCAACGGCGGCAAGCTGCTCAAGCCGCAATTGCTCAAGGATGACCGGGTCGAAGTGCTGGGGAGGGTTCCTCTCCGGGACGATCAATTGGCCCTGATCAAAAAGGCCATGCGTCGCACAGTGGATGGCGCTCGTGGAACGGCCCGCAGGCTGCGCACCAAGGGTGTGGATGTGGGCGGCAAGACCGGTACCGCGCAGGTCGTCCGCCTGACCGACGAGCTCAAGAAGCTTAAAGACAAGGATATTCCTTATAAGTATCGGGATCATGCCTGGATGTGCGCCTATGCGGAAAAGGACGGCAAGCGGTATGCCATCGCCGCACTGGTTGAGCATGGCCTGCACGGCGGGTCCGGAGCTGGGCCAGTGGTCAAGGCTGTCATCGAATATTTGTTCAATGGCGTTACTCTCAAGAAACCGGCAAAGAAATAGCTCCAGCGTCGGAGGACGGCATGGCTTTTGACAGACGCCTGCTCATCTACATCAACTGGCCCCTGCTGGGCCTGACGTTCATCCTGTTTTTCTGCGGGGTGATGAACTTGTATTCCGCCAGCGGTTTTCGGCTGGAGGACGGCATGACCGTGGCCCCATACTACCAAAAACAGCTTCTCTGGGGGCTGATGGGGATGGCGGGCATGCTGGTGGTTATGCTCTTCGATTATCGTCACTTGCGGACTCTGGCCTGGCCACTGTTCTGGCTGACCTGCATCATGCTGGTGGCTGTATTTTTCATGGGTAAGACTATCTACGGCGCTCGTCGTTGGCTTGACCTTGGCTTCATGAATTTCCAGCCCAGTGAGATGGCCAAGATCTGCATCCTGATCATCGGGGCGCGGATATTGGCGCGGGAACGCGAAAAACTCGGATTTACACGTTTGGCCTATGTCATCGGAGTGGGGCTGATCCCTGCCGGGCTTGTCATTCGCCAGCCGGACCTCGGTTCCGGTTTGTCCATTCTCATGATTCTGGGGGGAATGATCCTGTACCATGGCATGACGCCGAAGGTCTTCAAGACGTTGATCCTGTCCGTCCCGGCCCTGTTGCCTCTTTCCTGGTTCTTTTTGCACGCCTATCAAAAACAACGGATTCTGACTTTCCTTGATCCGGCCAAGGACCCCCTTGGCGCAGGATATCACATTATCCAATCGGAAATAGCCATCGGTTCCGGGCGCTTCTGGGGCAAGGGGTTTCTCGCTGGTACGCAATCCCAGCTTCGTTTTCTGCCGGAAAAGCATACGGACTTCGCCGTGGCCGTTTTCGGTGAGGAATGGGGGTTTGCCGGCAACATGTTTTTGCTGACCATGTTTTGTATTTTTCTTTACCAGATGGTGGTCATTGCACGGGACGCCAAGGACATGTTCGGAAGCTACCTTGCCGCGGGCGTATTCTTTTATTTCTTCTGGCAAATCCTGATTAATATGGGTATGGTGCTTGGACTCATGCCGGTGGTTGGAATCCCGTTGCCGTTCATCAGTTATGGCGGCAGTGCAACTCTGGTAAATTTCTTTCTTATAGGTCTGGTGCTCAATGTTTCCATGCGCCGGTTCCTGTTCAAGCAATAGGATCTGAACAAGCCGGATTTGGGAAAATCGTCACAAACTCGTCAAAAGGGGACACAATGGCCAGGGACGAGATCAACGCCTTTCTCGGGGCGGGAACCAATTATAACGGCAAACTCCACTTTCAGGGAGCTGTGCGTATCGACGGTAATTTCAATGGTGAAATTTCGTCGGACGGGACGCTTGTCGTGGGGCAGGAAGCCTTTGTGGACGGGCAGATCCAGGTCGGTCAGCTAGTCCTTTCCGGCAATATTCGCGGCGATGTTACCGCCGGTGAAAAGGTCGTGCTGAACAAGACGGCCAACCTTCAGGGCAACATCCATACCCCCAGCCTTGTGGTGGAGGAGGGTGCTGTTTTGGAAGGTTCCCTGACCATGGGGAAAGCCGATTCAAATCTGCAAAGCAGTGAAGAATCTGACTAACTCTTTGAATATCTAGAAAAAACGGTGGGCAAAGGGGCGTGTCGTTGTAGAAAAAGGCTTTGACACAAGTCTTAAAATTGGGTAAACGCCAGTGACTTTGCGCTAAAATTCACAACCTCTCTGGGGGCAGACGCGATGATTGACATTCATCCTATCGGCATTTTGATCCAGTTCGTGAACTTTCTGATCACGCTGATCGTCCTGAACCTCATCTTGTTCGGTCCGGTCCGCGAAATGATCCGAAAGCGGAAGGATCTCATGGCCGGACAGATGGACACGATCGAGAAGTTCACCGCCGATGCCGAAGGCAAGCTGAAGGATTATGAGGAGCAGCTCGCCGCGGCACGGAAAGATGGTAACGAGATTCGTGCACAGTTGCGAGACGCAGCCGTGGCCGAGGAGACAAAGTTGCTTTCCGCCGCAGGTGCGGATGCTGCCGCGACCCTCAAGGCCGCACGCGCCGAGATTGATGCTCAGGTGAAGACAGCCATGGAGCAGCTGGGCAAGGATGTCGAAAATTTTGCGGCCAAAGCCACGGACAAGATTCTTGGCCAGGCGTAACAGACGTTCTAAGGAGGGTTTCGTTTTGAAACGGGTGCAAGTGATTCTCGCGGTTGCCGTCTGTCTGCTGGCCGGAACCGCGGTTGCCCACGCAAGTGGGGGAGAAGTTACCGGCGACCAGCTGTGGAACTATCTCTGGCGGGTGATCAACTTTATTATCGTGGTGGGCATCATCTGGAAGCTCGCCGGTAGCAAGATCAAGGATCTGCTTTCCGGTCGGCAGCAGGAAATCAAACAGAATCTCGACGACCTTCAGGTTCGCCAGGCCGAGGCTGAAAGGAAGCTCAAGGAAGTTGAGACGAGCATCGCCAACCTCGAACAGGAAAAGCAGGCCATTCTCGCAGAGGCCAAGAGTCAGGGCGAGGCTCTCAAGGTGGCCATCGAGGAAAAGGCTCTCAGCGATGCTGAAATGATCCGCGAGCAGGCCAAGAAAACCGCCGCGAACGAGGCCTTGGGTGCTGTGGAGTCCATGCGCGCCGAAGTTGCCGAGATGGTTGTGCAGGCTGCGGAGAAAATCGTTCAGGAGAAGCTGTCGGACGCTGATCACGACAAGCTCGTGGATGAATATTTAACCAAGGTGGTGCTCAATTGACCGGTAACGTAGTTGCACGCCGATACGCCAAGGCGCTGTACTCCGTCGGGGGCAGCCAAGGTGAAACGGAAGCGTACGGCAAGGAATTGATGGAGCTGGCTGAGGCCCTGCAAGGAGCGCCTGAAGCCATGCGCTTCTTCCGCAATCCGCTGTTCAGTGCGGACGAGAAGAAGGCTGTGTTGAAGCAGATGCTGGAAAAGCTGTCCGTCAAGCCCATGGTGACCAACTTCTGCAATCTGCTCGCGGACAAGGGCAGGCTCGAAGAAGTCCCGGCCATTGCGGCTGACTATAAGGCGATGCTCGACGTAGCTTCGGGCATCATCTCCGGCAGGTTGGTAACCGTCAAGCCCATGGATGCGGCCCGGCAGGCCGACGTCCTGAAGCGGCTTGAGGACCAGACCGGCAAGAAACTGGAATTGGAGTTTGCCGATGATGCTGAGATTCTTGGCGGCGTAGTCCTCAAGATCGGGGACAAGGTCCTGGATGCCAGCCTGAGAGCTCAGTTGCAGATTTTGAAAGACAATATCAAAAGGGGTGAGTAGGGCCATGCAGATCAAAGCGGAAGAAATCAGCAAGATCATTGAGGATCAAATTCAGAATTACGAGTCTCGTGTTGAAATGAGCGAGACCGGTACCGTTCTGTACGTTGGTGACGGAATCGCCCGCGTGCACGGTGTCGAAAATGTCATGGCCATGGAACTGCTCGAGTTCCCCGGCGGTCTTAAAGGCATGGTTCTGAACCTTGAAGAAGACAACGTTGGTGTGGCGCTGCTCGGCGAGGACACCGGCATCAAGGAAGGCGACCCGGTCAAACGTACCGGTGAGATCTTCTCCGTGCCCGTTGGCGACGCCGTCATGGGCCGTGTGCTCAACCCACTGGGTGAGCCGCTTGACGGTCTCGGACCTGTTGACGCCAAGGAAACCCGTCCCGTGGAAATGAAGGCTCCCGGCATCATTCCCCGTAAGTCGGTTCACGAGCCCTGCAATACCGGCCTCAAGGCCGTTGACGCCATGGTCCCGGTTGGCCGCGGTCAGCGTGAGTTGATCATTGGTGACCGTCAGGTCGGTAAGACCGCCATCGGTATCGATGCCATCCTGGCTCAGAAAAACACTGATGTGCACTGCTTCTACGTAGCCATCGGCCAGAAAAAAGCGCAAGTCGCCCTGGTTGCCGACATCCTGAAGAAGCACGGCGCCATGGAATACACCACCATTATTTCCGCTACCGCTTCCGAGCCTGCTCCGCTGCAGTTCATCGGCGCGTACTCCGGTTGCACCATGGCGGAATACTACCGCAACAACGGTAAGCACGCTCTCATCGTTTACGATGACCTTTCCAAGCAGGCCACGGCATATCGCCAGATGTCCCTGCTGCTCCGCCGTCCTCCGGGACGTGAAGCTTTCCCCGGTGACGTTTTTTACCTGCACTCCAGATTGCTGGAACGCGCCGCGAAAATGGACGACAAGTACGGCGCAGGTTCCATGACCGCTCTTCCGGTCATCGAAACCCAGGCCGGTGACGTGTCCGCATACATTCCGACCAACGTTATCTCCATTACCGATGGTCAGATTTATCTGGAACCCAACCTCTTCAACGCAGGTGTCCGTCCGGCCATTAACGTCGGTCTGTCCGTTTCCCGCGTTGGTGGTTCCGCACAGATCAAAGCCATGAAGCAGGTCGCTGGTACGCTTCGTCTGGACCTCGCCCAGTATCGTGAACTGGCTGCATTCGCGCAGTTCGGCTCCGACCTGGACAAGGCCACCCAGCAGAAGCTTGCTCGCGGTGCCCGCATGGTGGAACTGCTCAAGCAGCCCCAGTACCAGCCGTTGCTGGTCGAAGAACAGGTCGTATCCCTGTACGCCGGTAGTCGCGGATTCATGGATGACGTTCCGGTTGAAGCCATCCAGAAGTTTGAAGGCGAGTTCCTCGACTTCATGCGTAACTCCAAGTCTGATATTCTGAAGGATATTGTTGAGAAGCAAGCCCTGGACGACGACATCGAGTCCCGCCTCAAGGCCGCCATCGAAGAGTTCAAGAAAGGCTTCAGCGCCTAAATCAAGGAGTTCGTGAATGGCATCGTTACGCGACGTCCAGAATAAAATTGCTGGCGTCAAGAAAACCAAGCAGATCACCAAGGCCATGAATATGGTGGCCTCGGCGAAACTGCGCAGTGCTCAGGAACGCATTGAACGTTTCCGTCCGTACGCGCAGAAGTTCTACGATATGCTTGGAGATCTGGCGTCCGGCGCTGACGAATCGGTCCATCCGCTCCTGGAAGTCCGCGAGGAAATCAAGAGTGTCGGCATACTCGTCGCCTCTTCCGATCGCGGCCTCTGCGGTGCGTTTAACAGTAACATTATCCATACGGCCGAGAAACTCGCCCAGTCCAAGACTGCGGAAGGCAAAGCCATCAAGCTTTACTGCCTGGGCAAGAAGGCCTGCGAATACTTCCGCAAGTTGGATTACGAAATCGTGCGTGAAGAACGCGAAGCCATGAGTCATTTCGACTTTACACTGGCCGCCAGCGTGGGTGACGAGTTCATCCGCGATTACATGGCCGGTGACATTGACGAAGTGCATATTGTGTACGGCGAGTTTCAAAGTATGGCCAGACAGGTTCCCGTCGACCAGCAGATTCTGCCCATGGCTTCCCATGAGGAAGCGGGCGAAGGTGAAGGCGGCGACTCTGGTGACTACATATACGAACCTTCGGTCGAAGGCCTTTTGGCAGAACTGCTGCCTCGGTTCATCAAGGTTCAGGTGTATCGTGGACTGCTCGACACAAGCTGTTCCGAGCATGCTGCGCGCATGAGTGCCATGGATAACGCCACCAAGGCGTGTGATGAAATGAGCGAGCAGCTCACCCTGCTCTTCAATAAAACCAGGCAGGCCGCTATTACTGCGGATCTTATGGACATTGTCGGCGGCGTTGAAGCGCTGAAAGGATAAAAGGGGGCTTTAGAGCTATGTCTAACGTAGGTAAAATTGTCCAGGTCATCGGCGCCGTTGTTGACGTCGAGTTTGCCGACGGCAACCTGCCGAATATTCTTTCGGCGCTGGAAATCAACAACCCGAACAACGAAGATGCTCCGGATCTGATCTGCGAAGTTGCGCAGCACCTGGGTAACAACGTTGTTCGCACCATCGCCATGGACGCGACCGAAGGTCTTGTCCGCGGCATGGAAGCAACCGCCACCGGCGCTCCGATCACCGTTCCGGTCGGCTCCGGTTCGCTGGGCCGCATCATGAACGTTGTGGGGCGTCCCGTTGACGAAATGGGTGAAATCAAGGCTGACAAGAGCCTGCCCATTCACCGTGCGGCACCTTCCTTCACTGAGCAGAACACCAACGTGGAACTGCTTGAAACCGGCATCAAGGTCGTTGACCTGCTCATCCCGTTCCCCAAGGGCGGCAAGATGGGCCTGTTCGGCGGCGCAGGTGTTGGTAAGACCGTTATTCTCATGGAAATGATCAACAACATCGCAAAGCAGCACGGTGGTATCTCCGTGTTCGCAGGTGTTGGTGAGCGTACCCGTGAAGGAAACGACCTCTACCACGAAATGAAGGACGCCGGCGTTCTGGAGAAAGCCGCATTGGTTTACGGCCAGATGAACGAACCTCCGGGAGCACGTGCTCGCGTCGCGCTGACCGCCCTGACTTGTGCGGAATACTTCCGTGACGAAGAAGGACAGGACGTGCTGCTTTTCGTTGATAACATCTTCCGCTTCACCCAGGCGGGTTCCGAGGTTTCCGCGTTGTTGGGCCGCATGCCTTCCGCGGTTGGTTACCAGCCCACCCTCGGCACCGACCTCGGTGGTTTGCAGGAACGCATTACCTCCACACAAAAGGGGTCCATCACCTCGGTCCAGGCTGTGTACGTCCCTGCGGACGACCTCACTGACCCGGCCCCGGCGACCACCTTCTCGCACCTTGACGGTACACTCGTTCTGTCCCGTCAGATCGCAGAGCTCGGCATCTACCCTGCGGTTGACCCGCTGGACTCCACTTCCCGTATCCTGGACCCCAACGTCCTCGGCGAAGAGCACTACTATACTGCTCGCGAAGTGCAGCAGGTTTTGCAGAAGTACAAGGAACTTCAGGACATCATCGCGATTCTGGGTATGGACGAACTGTCCGACGATGACAAACTCACCGTTGCACGTGCTCGCCGCATCCAGCGCTTCCTGTCCCAGCCTTTCCACGTTGCTGAAGTCTTCACCGGCTTCCCGGGCAAATACGTAAAGCTGGAAGACACCATCAAGGCCTTCCGCGACATTCTGGACGGCAAGTACGACGACCTGCCCGAGCAGGCCTTCTACATGTGCGGCGGCATCGAAGAAGCCCTTGAAAAGGCCAAGCAGTAGGGAGATACCCCATGGCTAGTACGGTTACCCTTGAGATTGTCACTCCCGACCGGAAGGTTCTTTCCGAGGATGTGGAATATGTGGGCGCACCCGGTGCGCTCGGCGAATTCGGCGTCTTGCCGAACCACGTTCCGTATCTTTCGGCTTTGGGTATCGGCAATCTCCACTACAAGCTGGGCGGCAAGACATACTATGTCTTTGTTGCCGGCGGATTCGCCGAAGTGAGCCACAACAAGTGCACCATCCTTGCGGAGGTCGCTGAGATGGCACACGAAATCGACGTAGACCGTGCACAGAAAGCCCATCAGAGGGCTGAGCAACGTGCCCAGCAGACCAAGGAAAAGCTCGACCATGCCCGGCATCAGGCCGCGTTGAAGCGCTCCATTACGCGCATCAGCTGCAACCGTGCAGGGAAGGACGCCGGCACCTGCTAGCGACCGG